>Ga0065721_10049524_pt1 | contig 32234 bp, 50 predicted proteins | sample Mesricmetagenome_FD_59108 | JGI IMG/M metagenome (GOLD analysis project Ga0065721, IMG submission 59108) | Mesophilic microbial community from rice straw/compost enrichment Sample: eDNA_1 v2 (version 2) | ecosystem: Engineered > Solid waste > Grass > Composting > Bioreactor | place: USA: Davis...
CTACGCCCTTACAGAAAATCGTGATGTAGGCATCATTCTCCACCAACACCTCTTAAGCTGTCAAAGTTGAAATCATAAGAATGAGCGAGAAAACAGGAGAAAACATTACTTTATAGTGGGAGGTTTAGGGCAGCTGGAGGATTATCAATAGAGACATACTCGATAATATCGGTAATATCTTGTGCAGCAGAAGGCAGATATTTAATCGGCAGTTTTTGCTCCATTGATACGGCTCCTTAATGTATTCATAAGATCATGATGATCAACCTTCTCAATTGATGGATCTGCACTTTCTTTTTCAGCAACAGCCAGCTTCTGATACAGTTCAATAACAGCTTGTTGTTTTTCATACAATGCATGACTCATTACAACCAGATCTTCATGGCCATTTTTTGTAATGAATACTGGTTCGCCTTCAGTGTGGCAGATCTCAGAAATATAATTGAAGTTATTTCTTAAATCAGAAATAGGTTTGATAATTGGCAATGTAATCACTCCAAAGCGGTTTGTATGATGAACTAATTTTATCATAATTATGATAACCAAGAAACATGGAAGTTAGACAAATTGAAGGCATCTCAAGTGGACTTCGCCTAACACCATATTCACGCATCGGGCATTCGCCCTCGGTCCGGCAGAAGTTAGGAGAGGAATCGGAGGGGCATTTCAGTTTCAGGGAAGCTTAAGCAGCCGGGCACATCCGCACCAACTAACCGCATCGCGGCCGCCCTTCGGGCTTAAGGTGGTGGGACTTCGTGAATACAATAACGTTAGCTGAAATTGATCAAAGGAGAATTATGTATGCAAGCTTTTTACATTTCAGACGTCTCAGAATTAACTGAAAAAGAGATAGTTGAAATACTATCTCTTTTTTTAGAATCACATCAAGGATTAGTATTCCTAAGGGACGGGTCTCTATCAGAAGATATTATTAGAGGCCGAATAATCTATCATGGTTATTTTGTTGTTTTTCCAAATGAACAACATGATGCATTTGAATATTATTGTTGGTATACGGTTAAGAGCAAGCAAGAATTATTAGAAACTGTAGAGGCCTCTTGGGATTTTTATTGCTTAGTTCTTAATGATATTAATGATATTCATAGTTATAAATACGCAATAAATATAAGTGAAAACAATGAACTAAACAGTTTTATTATGAGTATTTTTACAGATGATAGAACAGATTTTAAAAATGAATTACAAGATAAAATAAAATTATATATAAAAAATAAAGCTAAATTTATTGAAGACTTATGAAGGTGTTTCTCCGTGGCGAGCAACTTCAGCTAACACCATATTCACGCATCGGGCATTCGCCCTAGGTCCGGCACGAAGTTAGAAGTGAAATCGGAGAGGCATTTCAGTAGCAGGGAAGCTGTAACAGCCGGACACACCCGCACCACCTAACCGCATCGCGGCCGTCCTTCGGACTTAAGGTGGTGGGGCGTCGTGAATACAACAACTTTATAGAAAATCAGCGCAAACCATAGTTCAATAAAGCACTCAAACGAATCAAAGAAATAGGTGATTAAAATAGAGAACTATTGGAGTTTAATTGAAGAAGGGAAATTTCGGGAAGCATTCGATAAATTAAAGCAGCAATACAATGATTACAAGCATAATGGTTATCCCCTAGGAAACTTAGTGATTGCTTCGTTTCTAGTAAAGGATTATGAGTCAGCTCTACATTATGACACTATTAGCGAGGAAAGCGAACTTATTGATGCTGGAGCTGCATTGTGGAGTTTAGGACGATTTAATGAAGCGGTAGAAATGTGGAGAAGAGGCAATGAGAAACCTTATACATCTAATATTGTTACAATCCCAACGCTCCTATATTTTGCTTCTGTTCATCAAAAAGATGAAAAGTTACAGAAAGAATCTGTGCGCTTATTAAAGAAAAGATGGAAATCTAGAAATGAACTTGCAGGATTTTTGTTAGATGAAATAGCTGAAGAACAATTAATAGAATCTGTATCGACAGGCCCACTTAGAACTAGAAATAGATGCAAGGTGGAATTTTACCTTGGAACAAAATGTCTTCAAAATGGTAATGAACAAGGATATATTAAACACTTGCAAAAGTGTAAGAAACTAAAAGGTAATTATTTAGAGATTGAATACTTCATCGCTGTAAGTGAATTGGACAGATTAATTAATAAGAAATAAAGTGTTTGAAAAGTAACTCATAGAAGTCGCTGACATCCTATAACACATATTCACGCATCGGGCATTCGCCCTCGGCGGCATGAAGTTAGAAGTGGATTCGGTGAGGCATTTCAGTTCCGAGGAAGCGTAATCAGCCGGACACATCCGCACCACCTGACCGCATCGCGGCCGCCCTTCGGGCTTAAGATGGTGGGACGTCGTGAATACAACAACGTTATCGGAAATTCTCGAGTGCTATAAGTGCAAAAGGCCGTTGAAAAAACATATTGAATGAATTAGTCGCGTGTTATTCCGAGAGTTGATGAATTTCGGTGCCGCGACTATTTATTTATGCGGACTTAAAGTGCGGAACTAGAAGTACTGGGTTATAATTCCATTAGTAATAACAGAACAAATAGAAGATCAATTTAAGTTCAAAAACAGTTGAAGATCAGTTGAAGTTCAAAGGCAGTTGAAAGCCAAGACCATTGTTGTGAGCTGATTAGGATGTCGAGAACTTCCTATAACACCATATTCACGCATCAGGCATTCGCCCTCGGTCCGGCAGAAGTTAGGAGAGGAATCGGAGGGGCATTTCAGTTTCAGGGAAGCTTAAGCAGCCGGACACATCCGCACCACCTAAACGCATCGCGGCCGCCCTTCGGGCTTAAGGTGGTGGGACGTTGTGAATACAATAACGTTAGGTGAAATCACAGCAATATATGTTTGTGAAGGCGACCTCATGGGGGCTTTGTATGAATACCTTAATTTACTTTGTTAGGCATGGAGAATCACCTAAAACTGAGGGAAATGAACGAACACGTGGTCTGACTGACAAAGGTCTGTCAGATGCACGGAACATAACGGAGTTACTGAAGAATGAAAGAATAGACATCTTCATCTCAAGTCCATATAGAAGAGCAATTTTGACGATCGAAGATGCAGCTATGGCAGAAAATAAAGAAGTAATTGTCTTTGAAGATCTTAGAGAACTGGTTTTTATTGGTGGTGATAAGATTTATCCAGATTCCGGGCTACATTCTTTAGTTACACGAATGTACTCGAATCAAGATTTTTATCTACCTGGAGGAGAATCAATTACCTGTTGCTTGGATCGTGCAGTTACTGTTTTTAGAAGTATATTGACTAAATATAAAGGCAAGAAGATAGTTATTGGGACACATGGACTAATTATGACGTTGATAATGGGGTACTACGATCCTCAGTTCAATCTGGAGTTCTTAATGAAGACATCGAAGCCTGACATCTATCGAATGGAATTTAAGGATGAGATATTATTGGAGATGAAGAGGATATGGAAAGATTAATTTTGAGGGAAGATTCGAAGAAGGCTGTGACTTCATATAACACCATATTCACGCATCGGGACGACTTTGTCGCCCCTCGGTCCGGCAGCAGCTCGATGTGATTCGATGAGGCATTTAAGTGGACAGGGAAGCTGGGGCAGCCGACACATCCGCACCGACTAACCGCATCGCGGCCGGCTCCTGGCGGAGCCTTAAGTCGGTGGGACGTCGTGAATACAACAACGTTATATGAAACCGGCAAAGTGTAATAAATACAAAAAATTACAAATATATAGTATCGAAATCCATTCGATCAGCTGAAGTCCCTCTCTACAATGTAAGAAAATGGGTAGTGGAGGGGTGTTATGAAAGTCGCATTAATTACTGGAGCAACTCGAGGTATAGGTAAAGGATTATTTCAGAAACTTGCCACTCAAGGAATATCCGTTGCAACGATTTATCATCGGGATATAGAGGCAGCAAATGAATTTATACACTTTGCTGAGGAATCAAATATAAATTATTTGATTAGACAACTTAATATTGTAAAGTTTGAAGAGCTTGATACATTCGTAAATGAAATCGAACAGAAATTTGGAAGAATCGATTATTTGATCAATAATGTCGGGATAGATGATAGTCATACTATTTTTGATATGTCATTCGAAGAGTGGCGACTAATACAAGATAAATTATTAAATGCACCTGTTTATCTGACAAAGCTGGTTTTGCCGATTATGAGAAAGCACAATTTTGGCCGAATCATCAACATCGGAGCATCATCTAAAGATTATTATAAAGGTGCAGCTGGGATTGGAGCATTTGGTATACATAAAGCTGCGTTAAACATCTTAACTAAGACACTTGCGCTAGAAGAAATTCATAATGGAATTACAGTTAACATGGTTGCTCCCGGAAGCACTCATGGAGCTGGGATGAATAGGGAGGAAGACAGAATACCTATTTCATCAATTCCGCTTGGCAGGAGAGTTTATGTTGAGGAAGTTGTTGATGCTATTATGTATTTTTTATCAGATGGTTCGAGAAGTGTAACAGGACAATTTATTGGAGTTAACGGTGGATTAAGTACATAAACAAGCATATTCGAAAGAGTGCCGACATCATATAACACCATATACACGCATCGGGACGACTCCGTCGCCCCTCGGTCCGGCAGGAGCCCGATGTGGATTCGATGAGGCTGTATTTCGTCAAGCAAAATTACCCAAAAAAATCGTGCATTTTTACCCATCATCGTCAGGGGTACTTTTCTAGCGCTCCTTCATCAGCGCATGCTTCATTCTGTAGCTTTCTCCCTCGAAAACGAGCAAGTGCCCATGGTGCGCTAGGCGGTCAATCATCGCGGCTGCCATCTGGTCGTCCGTGAAGACAGAGCCCCATTTGGAGAATTCGAGATTCGTTGTAATGACAAGGCTACGGCTCTCGTAGCTGTCTGCAATGACGCGGAACAAAAGCTGCGAGCCTTCCTTGTCGACCGGAATGTATCCCCACTCGTCCAGGATTAGAAGCTGGCAGCGCTGGATCTCGCTCATAAGCCGCTCGAGCGTGCCGCCTCGGCGTGCTTCAGCCAGCCGCATCACCAGCTCGGCGACCGTGTAGAACTTAACCGTCATGCCCAGTTCGCAGGCACGGAGCCCCGTCGCAATCGCCAGGTGCGTCTTGCCGGTACCAACCGGGCCGTAGAGGACAAGGTTTCGCCGGCCTTGAATAAATGTCCCACCGGTCAGGTCGCTCCATTGCAGCGACGACGGCAGCTTCACACCATGCCGGTCGTAACCGTCCAGCGTTTTGTAGACAGGGAATCCGGCGCGGCTGAGCAGCCTGGCCCGGCGGCTACGCTCCCGGCTTTCCATCTCCTCGGCAAGGACGCGGTGCAAGAACTCTTCCTGCTTGGGCGTCGCCTCTGTCTCGCAGAGCTGTACCGCGCGCTGGCTGAGCACGAGCTTTTTACAGAAGACGGAGATCTCGCTCCGGAGTGTCTCGCGTTCACGCGTCAGGCTCATTGCAACGCACCTCCCGTCGTTTGCAGCAACTGGTCGTAGACGCCAAGATCGACCTGGCTTGTTTCCTCGGGTTCAAACGTGGCCAGTCTCGCTGCAAGGACCACGCTGTTCGCACTCGTCAGCCGACCAAGCTCCGTCGCCTGCTCCATCGCCTGCAGGGCCGTATCAAAGTCGTATCGGCTGGAAAGATCCTGCATCGTTCGCAGCGCTTCTCTCAGCTCAATGCGTTCAAGCCCATCCATTTCCTCACGCAACCGGTCGGGAAGTGCTTTGCGGATCAGACTGTTACGCCACGCGCCCGGGCTCTGCAGCAGGCGGCTTAGCGTAGTTCGGACATCGACGCTGTCGGTCCGTTGCTTGCCAAACATGCGGATATGTATGCTAATCGGATCGCCGCTTGGCGCGAGCGGCTCTACCGTATGGGCACCGATTCGGACAACGAGCTCGCGGCCAGCCCATTCCGGAGCGGACGAGTAGAAGTGCTTGCCGTCGACCAGGAACTTGCCGTAGCCATCGGTCTTTACGCGTGTGTACCGGCAGGCGGCAAACGGCGTCTTCGGTAGATAGAGGAATGCCTTCTTGTCGTCTTCAAACAGCAAATCAATCGGAGCGCCTTTCTTGTAGTGCTCGCGCCGCCAGTCGGCCTCACAGCGATCAAGCAGTTCGCGGTTAAACGCCTGCACGTCGGTAACCGTCGGAAGGGGAACAAAGAAGTTGCGCCGCATATAGCCGACCTTGTTCTCCACGTTTCCTTTCTCATGACCGGCGTACGGATTGCAGAAGGTGAGCTGGAAGCCGTAGTGCGCCTTGAAGCGCAGGAACACTTCGGCAATCCGCACATTCTCGCTGACCCGTCGGCCCACGCCGCTGGCGTTATCAAAGATGAGGCGCGTCGGCACGCCGCCGATCCGCTGGAAGATATCCTGCAGGCCATGCGCAACGCACTCTGCGGTTTCTCCGCCGAATAGCTGCGCGTAACCGGCATTGCTGTACGGGAAGCTCACGCACAGGTACTTGTACATCCGCTTCTCGCCGCTGGCATCGTAAAAGTCAGCTTCACCAAGGTCGACCTGCGCTTCGCCCGGCTGCCAGTCGAGCTCCAGCGTCCCTTCCTGGTACCGGTGCTCGCGGAGGCTTTTCACATAGCGCTGGACGATCGGATACGAGGCGTCATAGCCTTCGCACTCGGCCTTGAGGCGGTTGTGAATCCGCATCGCGGTGTGCCGCTGCTTGTAACGGTGTTTGCGATCCTCCTCCAGCCATTCATGGATGAGCGGCTTGAACGGATCCAGCTTGGAAGGCTGCGCTTCCTTCGGCTCTTTCGGTTTTTCCTGAAAGCATTCTGCCGCCATATATTTGCTGACCGTCTTTCGTGTAACGTTCAGGCGCTCGGCGATTGCCACCGGCCCCAGCCCCTTCGCCTGCAGTTCCTTAATCGTCTCGATCTGGCTCATCTTCAGCATCTCCCGTCCCGCACCCTTCGCTATATCGCTACGAAGGGTATCGGTTTCTCAATCGTCGTTCGTTTTACCCAGGTCGATCATGATGGGTAATTTAGTACGATTTTTTGGGGTACGGTACGACGATTATTCGGGGTACTTTTACTTTACGATAGACATGAGGCGTTTCAGTGTTCGGGGAAGTAGGAACAGCCGGACACTTCCCACCACCTAACCGTATCGCGGTCGCCCTTCGGGCTTAAGGTGGTGGGACGTCGTGAATACAACAGCATTAGGTGAAATCAGTTGTGTGACGAAAACATGAGAGGTGCTAAATGGATCAGAATATAATCCTTCATGCAAAGAAATTATCAGAAAGAATTATTAGACAAGCTGGACTAATTACTAAAGAGAAATTTGATAATTTTGTTGATATTAAGACTAAAGACGAATTTGGAGATGTGGTTACAGAAGTCGACATAATTGCAGAACAAATAATCATTGAACAAATTCGATCTGCTTTTCCTGATCATCAAATACACAGCGAAGAAGCTGGAACACTCGGGGAAGAGAAAGATTGGCTTTGGCTTATTGATCCTTTAGATGGAACTAATAATTTTGCAATCGGATTGCCTGTTTTTACAGTATCGATTACCTTGATGTACAAGAAAGAACCTGTTCTTGGTCTGATATATGAACCTATGACAGAGCGACTATTTACGTCTGTCAAAGGTAAAGGGGCATTCTGCAACAATAGGCCAATACAAATTAGAATTAACCGAGATATATTTAAAGGGAATATAGGTTGGATCCAAGGACATAAAGTACAGAACGATAGTAGAGCAGTTAAGTTAAGACAATTCATCGATATAAGAGTCAAGAGAATGATTAGGTTGTGGGCTCCGACCTTACAGTGGTGCATGCTAGCCAAAGGTGACATAGATGGAATCATTCTTTTCAATTCAGAAGGTGATGATTTGTATTCAGGGATCTTAATGGTTAAGGAGGCTGGAGGAATCGTTATAGATTTTGAAGGGAATCCATTTAACGGTATGAATGAAGAACCATATTTAATTGCATGCCATCCAGACCAAAAACAACAATTACTAAGAGTAGTAAGAGAAGGATTAAGTTAATCGAGGAAGCAACTGACTTAGCCTAACACCATATTCACGCATCGGGCATACACCCTCGGTCCGGCAGAAGTTAGAAGAAGAATCGGAGAGGCATATTCAGAAGCAGGAAGCAGAATCAGCTTTACACATCCGCACCGACTAACTGCACAAGCGCAACCGGCACCTGGCGGCGCCTTAAGTAGGTGAGCCGTCGTGAATAAGAACGTTAGACGAAACTCTTGAATAGCGTATACAAATCACAGACATGGAGGTCATATGAACAAATCAAAACCTTATATCATTTCAATTTCGGCTGTATCGGGTGGTGGGAAAACAACAATTACAAAAAGATTGAATGAACTGTTACCGAACAGCAAAGCCCTCTTTTTCGATGATTATGAATTTCAAGAATCTCCTGACGATATTTGTGATTGGGTAGAAAGAGGATCGGACTACGCAGAATGGAACTTGGACTTATTAGTTAATGACATAAATAAGTTGATTGTGAACCGTGAAGAGAGACTGGAATACATATTGCTAGACTATCCTTTTTCAAGATTACATAGTGGGTTAAGTAAATATATTGATAAATCAGTCTTTATCGATACTCCGCTTGACGTGGCAATGGCAAGAAGAATTCTTAGAGATTTTAAAAACGGAACAACTGAAGATGTGTTAAGTGAAATGAGTAACTACTTATCACGCGGCAGACAAGCTTATCTAGGAATGCTTGCAAGTGAGAAGAATAATTGTGAATTAATAATAGATGGAACCAAGCCTATAGAATCAATAGTAAAAGAACTCTACGAGACATTTAGTAGTGATTCGCAGCATATTCGATGAGGCATTTCAGTATGTGGGAAGTTGAGGTAGCCGGACACATCCGCACCACCTAACCACATCGCGGCCGCCCTTCAGGCTTAAGGTGGTGGGACATCGTGAATACAACAACGTTAGGCGAAATTAGACAAGAGGTGAAAAACATGATTAAAACCTCAAAATTTCAATTAACAATTGAAGATATTTCACAATATTACAAGCAGTATGTTTACAAAACTAGTAATAAATTTTCGAGATTATTTAAAGTAACATTACAACTTTTTGCTACAAGTTTGTTCTTCTATCTACTTATAGTAGGTCGAGCTAGTTTCGAAGGCATTTATTTATCTATATTCTTTTCAATAGCTTTGGGACTCATTGCAGTTTATTGGATAAATAAAGTTCAGTTTAATACCTTAATACAAAAATCAAAAAATCTTAATGAGGATCTGGAAATTACGTTTTCTGAATCTGGTATAAGTTATTTTCGAGGGAGTAACCTTTTATCTATTGAATGGAATCAAGTATATGAAATCATTAGGAACAGTAATGGAATATATCTAATTCTTAGTTCAAAAGAAGTGATAATTGTTCCAAATAGAACAATTGAAAATATGTCTATGAATGATTTTATAAAATTGATAACACAATTCAAGAATGATGATTCAAGGAAGGTCTAACTTCGCAGGACACATCCGCACCGATTAACTGCGCAAGCGCAGCCGGATCCGAGCGGAACCTTAAGTCGGTGGGACGTCGTGAATACAACAACGTTATAAGAAAATGGCGCAAGATCGATTTTGTCGAGTAGTTCGAGACGAAGTATAAAAACACTAAATTCTGGAGCATTCTTATATATTGGCGTATAATAAGGATGGTTAATTCAAAGGGGGTACAAGTCATGAGTGTCCCAAGTGATGAACTTGAACAAATTCTTGATCATTTGAATGATAAGAATAAGGTTGTAGCGAAGAGCTTTTTGTCCTGGTTACTGGAAAAACAAATTGATGAAGATGATGACTTTTTAACACCTGAAGATATTCGGGCTATTGAACAAGGACAATTGGATCTGCAAAATGGCAATACTAAATCTCTGGAGGACTTACAACGTGAGCTCGAAATATAAGGTAATCTTTTCGGGTGAAGCAGAGAGGGCACTAAAGAATCTAGAGAAAACTACGATTAGAAGAATCTTTATCGCACTTCAACAATTAAGTGAAAAGCCATTCGAGAACCACAAACAAAGAAGATGAAAGGGAAGGAAGGCAATTATTATAGATTGCGTGTGGGGAATTACCGAATAATTTATGAAATCAAAAATAATGAACTAATCATATATGTAATACGGCTAGGTCCAAGAGGAGATATCTACAAATGACTACTAGAGTCCCTGACAATAAAGTTAGGGACGTTTTTTATAGTGAGGGTGTGTTATGCAATCGATGAAGTAGGGAATGAAGTTGAAATTATTGGTGATAACAATTCACGATTCAATTGAAGAAGCTAAGAATACTATTGCAAGAGAAATAGAAATAATAACCGCATCGCGACCGCCTCTTCGTGGCTTAAGGTGATAAGACGTCGTGAATACAATAACGTTACGTGAAATCATTGCTTGCCATATTAAAAACTGGAGTGATATTAGTGCTAGATGCATTTACAAAAAAGAGAGTTGAGAAAATACTTGATAACTATATAAACCAGAAGATCCCTCAACATCTTAAGAAAGAAATACAAATACATTATAAATTCAGAGGCAATACAGTAACACTAAGTCAAGAAAGACCAGGATACATGGGAAGACGTTTTGAATACCCGATTGCACAATTAAGGTTAGATCAAGATTGCTGGAAGGTGTATTGGCAAGATAGTAAGAACAAATGGCACTTTGTAGATGACATCGAACCAAAAGAGAGTTTTGAAAAACAACTAATGGAAATAGACCAAAACGATATCTTTTGGGCTTAATCGAAGAAGGCAATGACTTCTGAATACTCTTCGTATAACACCATATTCACGCATCGGGCATTCGCCCTCGGTCCGGCACGAAGCTAGAAGTGGATCCGGAGAGGCATCCGCACCGAATAATTGCGCAAGTGCAGCCGGTTCCAGGTGGAACCTTAAGTCGTTGGGACTCGTGAATACAATAACGTTAAATGAAAAAAGTCCAAATATAATTAAACCCAGAAAGGCGAGAAATCATGAAGTTCAGAGCGACTCAATCCATTATAGTTGGAGTGGTCATTGTTTTAGCTGCCATTCTTACTAGCTACTTCAATTCCATGATATCGCTCACTTATATTTTAGTGGTCTTACTTCTATCTCTATTGTTATATGGAATTTCATCTGATATCGAGATGACTGAATCGAGAGTCATCAAACGATCCTTTTTCTATAAAAAAGAAGAGATTGAAATTAAAGATATAACGACTATTGATGCGGTGACGAATAAAAAGTTTGGACACATCTATATTCATATTGGTAAATCTAAACCTGAAGACTATTACATTCTTTATTTAAAGAATAATAAAAAAATTACAGTGAAAGCGTCATTCAAAAATAATGGTACAAGCGTAGGGAGATATTTAAAAAGTAAATATAATATTCAATTTCATGAAGTAGATAAGATAAAGTACATCTACAATCCGTAGGTTACTCGACTCCTTCAGATAACATCATATTCACGCTTCGTGCATTCGCCCTCGGTCCGGCAGTAGTTCGAAGTATTTCAAGTGAGGCATTTCAGTATTCGGAGAAGCTGGAGCAGCCGGGCACACCCGCACTACCTAACCACATCGCGGCCGTCCCTTCGAGACTTAAGGGGGAGCGACGTCGTGAATACAATAACGTTAGCTGAAATAACCGAAAGTCTGGAGGGCAAATGATAAAAACCATTATATTTGATTGTTACGGTACGTTAATTAGTACTGGGGATGGATCAATTCAAGCTACATCAGAAATTCTTAAATTAAATAATTGCAATATTAAAGCAGAAGTTTTTTATAGACACTGGAAAAGACGATTCATTGATATATGTAGAAGTAAACCATTTATGACTGAAGCAGAAGCATTCAATATCAGTTTAAAGGATCTATATCAGCACTATTCAATTCAAGGAAAACCAAAGTCCGATGTTAAAATAATGCTTAATACATTAGGGAATAGAAGAGCCTATCCTGATGTTCTTGGGACGCTTAGTAAGTTGAAAGATAGGTATAAACTTGTTATCGGTTCTAATAGTGACCACGATCCATTAACCAAAGATCTAACGAATAACCACATCAAAGTACATAAAGTTTACTCATCTGAACAATTAAGAGTATATAAACCGGATGCTGAATTTTTTCAAAAGATTCTAGACGATTTGAATGTGACACCTGAAGAGGTCATTTATGTAGGTGATTCTCTAATTGATGACATTTATGGATCTTCAATTATTGGAATACAAAGCATCTGGTTAAACAGGAAACATGAACAATTAAGAGATGATATACCAGAGCCTTTATATGAAATTAATAATCTTGAAGAAATTACTGAACTTCTTTTTGATGGTGATATCGAAGATGTCAGTAACTTCAGCTAACACCATATTCACGCATCGGGTACTCTGTCGTCCTTCGGTCCGGCATATAACGATTTTAGGAATTTGGAGATATAGGAAGAAGATTAACTAATTTAAGAAGGCATGAACAACCGATAACACCATATTCACGTTCCGGGGCATTCGTCTCGAGAGTGCTTATAGTACATATTTATAACTATTGAGTAACTATACATTCAAACGAGTTAGTACCGTGAGATTCCGAGGAGTCATTAACTTCGGCGCCGCGGCTTTTTGTTTATGTTGATTTAAAGTGCGGAAATAGAAGTTCTGGTTTATAATTCCATTAAGAATGAAGTCGAAAATTAATGTCGTGAATAATGGAGTGTTAAGCGTGGATGATACTGGAAATATTAGAATCATGACAAATTATCCTAGGTCGAAAACTTTCTACTTTGGATTATTTTCACAAGCCTTCTTATTACTATTTTTATTCCTACAGAATATTAAATCAGCTATTTTCAATAATAACTTACTCTCCTGGATTGTTATTTGCCTTGTAATTGTTGGATTAATACTTATGCTTTTTATACTCGCAGAATCAATAAAGAAAGAAATTATGGAAATTTCAAAAGATCACCTTAAGATTGGAAAAGTAGTTATTACCTATTCTGATATTGAAAAATTAACGATTAATAAAGAGTATTTTGAAATACATAAAAAAAGTGGATATAAGCTCAATAGGATTAAAAGATTTTCAATAGCGGATTGTAAAAAATATGATTACGTAAAAGATAAATTAATTAATATTTGCAAAGAGTATGAAATCAAAACGTATATTCCTAATTAGCTACGATTCGATTGTTATCCATCCGCACCGACTAACTGCGCAAGCGCAGCTGGCACCTGAAAGTGCCTTAAGTCGGTGGGACGTCGCGATATAAAGGCCAATAACAAAGAACTTCTTGAGGATCCAGATGACTCATGTGTTTTTTGGTTATCACTAGCTTTAACACAATGGAAACTTGGAAGATTGATAAATGAAGTAAAAGAAGATGCATTAAAAATAATTGATGAAGGTACAGATCTAAAAAGATAGACCGAAGATTTAAGCGATATGAGAAAGCGCGAAAGGATCCTAAACAATTTAAAAGAACAGCTGTTATCACCTCAGCCTCCTATGAGATTGCAATGGTGTTTTGATGATATGTTGAAGAAACAAAATTGGGAAATTGTATGTAATATAAATGTAGAAGATTTTGAAATGCCATATTTATGGACCCAAGATGCTTATGACAATTCATATATCGCAAGCCCGCATCCAATGGGATTGCCAACTTATTACTATAGAAAATTGAGAGAAATGAACAAAATACAATAAGATCGGGGTGATTCTCATTAACTCGCCAGAGCTTGTTAAAGTTGAATTGGTAATGAAATCATTTCAAAGACCATGGTTTATTGCCGGTGGCTGGACAATCGATATCGAAATTAATGAAAATACAAGAACTCATAAAGATATGGACATTTGTATTTTCAGAGAAGACATTCCTTATGCAGTTACTTATTTTAGTGAGTGGGATATACAAGTAGCCATTCCAGGTGAACATAGATTAGAACCGTTTAAGAATATACGCGATTTGGACCCACCAAGATATTGTTTACATATATTTAAAGATAAAGAGTTCTTAGAGTTATTAGTGACAGAGCGAATTGAAGAGAAAGTAATATTTAGAAAGAATAGATCGATCCATATGGATGTGTATGATTTCGCTAAGGGAAGTCATACAAGACCATATGTAAACCCAGTATGGCAACTGCTCTTTAAAAGTCTAGATACAAGAGAAGAAGATGAGCATGATTTTAAGATATACATGGATCGAGTGAATGACGATACCTCAAAGAAATGGTTATTACAAAGTATCATTAAGGCAAAGGGAAATAGGAACTGGATAAATACACTTGAAAGTTATTTTGGAGAAGGCGTGAACATCTTATAACACCATATTCTCGCATCGGGTCGACGTTGTCGCCCCTCGGTTCGGCAGCCTGAATTGGGCTCGATGGGGCATTTCAGTATTCGAGGAAGCGGGATCAGCCGGACACATCGCCCCTCTAAGATAGGAGCTATCTAAGGGGGATCAAACTTCTTTTTTTTGCTATCGATTATAATACAATTTTTTCGTCGGTGGTGTGTGACAATGCAAGAACAGTCAACAAGAATAGACGGAGAACAACAACAGAGCACTAAAAAAGTATTTTTGCTCACGGGAAAACCAAGGACAGGGAAATCAACTTTGATAAAAAAACTCATTAATGAGCTCGGATCAGAAACTTGCGGTGGATTCTACACGGAGGAAATAACTAATTCAATTAATGAGCGAATTGGTTTCAGATGCGTATCCGTTGATGGAGAGAGCGTGGAAATTGCGCATGTAGAAAGTCCAAGTGAAACTCGAATTGGTAGATACGGAATCAATAATGAAGAATTCGAAAAATTTGCTTTGAGATTTTTACAAGAGGCCATGACAGTTAAAAAGATCATTGTAATTGATGAAATTGGATTCATACAAATGCTATCCGCATCTTTCCATAGAAAAGTACAAGAAATCATTAATGATAATCGAATAGTTTTAGGGACGGTTCCCCTAGATAGTCATCCGGAAATTGACAAAATCAAATTAATCAAGGGCGTACAGCTTGAAAGTATTAATGAATCCACACGTGATATGATTATTGAATTTTTAGTCAAGGATATGTTGAAAGCTATAGATTCAAGTACATTGTAAGAATCACGAAGAAGGTTACTCAACTCAGCGAAGAACTTGAAAAATCAGTCAAACTCACATTAATGAAAGATTTCACCAAAGTTAGGAATAATCGCTGTGAGACGAGAAACTACAAGGAAGAGAAGTATGAGTTAACGCAACACAGATGACAAAGGAGGAAATATGAATCAAATTATTAATTCTATATTAATTGGATTTATTGTCTTACAAATGCTCAATAATGATGAGAAATACAAGGGTAAGAGTATATTAAAATTGATAATAATAATGGCATCGACGGTAATTTACTATTCAACGTTTTACGAAATTGACAGTGTCATTATGATCTATGGTCCAGGTGGGTTTTTACTAGTTTATATTTTCATCAGCTACATACGAAAGAAACGCAATTTGAAAGAAAAATAAATAGAAGGATCGAAAATAATCTAGAATAGTCCCTTCGGGACTAAAGGTGTGGAACGACGTGAATACAACAATCTATGTAGGCAGTCAAATGAAAGGGAAGCAATTCAATTGGACCTTATGGGGGATTCTCGATGAAAGTAAGAATCATCTTTTTACTATTCATCCTAGTAATCGGTGGATGTCAGTCAAGAGATTCTAAAGATCTTAATGATGATCAGCTCAGAGAACTGGCATGGAATGTGCTTGAAGAATCAGAAAGAAGTACTATTGTCGGTTCTAAGGATGATATCGAATACAAAGATGATCATAATTCTGGAGTAGTAACAATTATCAATAATGCACCGGAAGATGTTTGGAAGAGTGCCCAAATTGTTTATTTGAATGAAAATCAAGTGAAGGGAATATCCAACAAATTGAAAGTTAAAAATTCAAAGGAAATAGTTGAAGTAAACTTTAGAACTCTTTTGGGTGAAACCTCAAATGTAGATTATGAACCAATCAAGGTTTATATAGATTTAGATAAAGGGAATGTAATTGGAAAGGAAAAAGGGAAATTAAATATTCAAATGCAATTTTAGAATGCAGCTCGCACAAAACTAAATGCGAATTACATTACACTACTGGATGGTAATCAAGATGAAGTTGATAAGAAGAATATCTGATAGTGATATATTCACAGGAGCTAAGATACTGATAGAGACTGTATCACGATATGCATCGAGAGGTGTATTAATTGATGATCAGAATAATGTAGCTATGATGTACATGGCACAACTAAATCTATACAAATTACCTGGTGGAGGAATTGAAGAAGGAGAACCTAAGGAAGAAGCTTTTCTAAGAGAAATTAAAGAGGAGACAGGATATAGTGCAGAGATAACTCACGAGCTGGGTTATATCGAAGAACATAAAAATAGTAATGAATTCATGCAACTTTCTTATTGCTATATAGCAAAAGCGTGGGGGAAAGCGAGCGCAGTAGATTTGAGTGAAAGCGAATTAGATCTTGGGATGCACGTAAAGTGGATGACTTGTGACCAGGCGCTAGAGGTTATGAGTGAGTCATTAAAAATCTGTAATGACTACTCATTAAAGTTTATGATCATACGCGATATGACCATATTAGAGAGTGCAATTGACATCTTAGAGAAGTGATTTGTGTAACTCGAGGAAGGCCCAAATCTGAAATCGTCGGAGAGCGGAGGTGTTGTATAACCTTTGAAGAGAATATTAGTCTTGGGTTGCTCCGGATCAGGCAAATCAACCCTTTCCCAAAAACTATCGGAACATTTCAAATTACCAGTAATACATTTAGACCGGTATTACTGGAAACCTAATTGGACACCAACCCCAAATGACGAATGGGATGAGTTTGTAATTGAAACTGCGAACCAAGAGGAGTGGGTAATTGACGGAAATTACTCGAGAACACTTGATCATAGATTGAAGCGTGCTGATGCAGTTGTATATCTAGATATGCCGCGGTATTTATGTATCTATGGGGCTTTAAAGAGAAGAATTCAATATCATGGAAAAACAAGACCTGACATGAATGAGAAATGCCCAGAGAAGATAGATTGGGCTTTTTTTCTTTGGATATGGAATTATAAAAAGCGAAGCAGATCGAAAGTACTTAATGCTCTAGATCAAGCAATGGATCAGAAGAAGATTGTTATTCTAAGAACAAGGAAAGAGGTAGAGAAATTTACTAATGGAATTAAAGAGAGTGGAGGATTTTGAGGGGGATTTTCTGGGGGCAGCTAAACCAATCAAATAGTAGGGAAGAATATAGTTTCGGACAGAAATGTAATCGTTTATAAATCACAGGCAGATGTTATTGACGGAGCACCAATGACAGAAGAAGACATCATACAAGTGTCAGAAGGAAAAATTGTTAAGATTCTAAAACCGAATGAGACATTTAAAGTTATTAGTATAGAAGATGGAATAAAAATAAGTACAGAAGATGGTGCAATCGGTTGGATAGGCGGATTCCATATGGTGTGGGATTAAGAACACAATCTTTCAATAATTGCGGCTGCAACTTCGTAGCATAGGAGGTAAATCAAATGATAGAGAGAATTGATCATATTGTATTAACCGTTAAAGATATAGATAAAACCATTGAGTTTTATAAAGATGTATTAGGTATGAAACTAGTAACATTCGGTGCTAACAGAAGAGCACTTTCTTTTGGTCAACAGAAGATAAATCTTCATGAATATGGTAGTGAGTTCGAACCTAAAGCGCAGGAACCATTGCCTGGTTCAGAGGATCTCTGTTTTATAACTAACAGAACTATTGAAGAAATCCAGAAACATTTAAGCATAAAAGGAATCGAAATAGTGGAAGGACCAGTTAATAGAACAGGAGCATTAGGACCGATAACATCAATATATATCCGAGATCCAGATGGGAACCTCATTGAGTTATCAAATTATTAAGGATATAGATCACATTAGTCGTGTGACAGTCCGAAGAGTGACCTGCTTCGGCCCTGCGGCTTTTTTTTATGCGGAATTAAAGTGCAGAAATTGAAGGGCTGGGTTATAATTCCATTAACGCAGCGGGAATTCGCCCACGGTCCGGCAGAAGTTAGAACTTTCGGACTTAAGGTAGTAGGGTGCCATGAATCCTTGGACTTTATGTGCAATCCTTGAAAGTGCGGTGAGTCTGATCGATAAAAACAAAGAAATTCGAAGCATTATTAATTACCTAGCACTAGGAGTTGTTATCCTATATCTCATCATCGTCGTAATAATTTTGTTAGCTGGATTTTTCAATCTTTATCAAGATGATGAACTGATTTTTGGATACACATTATATATTATGCTCTGGGGTGGAGTAGCAGTTATAGTGCTGGTATTTCTACTAATGATGTTAAAACTAACATTTACTAAGAAATAATCGACTACACAATGTACCTATTTCATTATAGGAGACCATAATGAGAGGTGATTCGAATGTATTTTGAACGCACAAAGATTACAAAGTTTGTTTTGGTTGCACTAGGGGGTTTATTTACCTTTTTGACATTTGTATTTTATCGAATGAGTAACTTTGGTGAGCTAATTCATCATGGTTATGACAATCATTTAATGCGAAAGATTGACACGGTTGTATTTTTCATCTTTGCAATCTTATCGTTCGCTGCCAGCATCGTGCTTCATTTGATCGCAAAAGATGCGGAAGAGGAAATAGATGCTGTGGCAGCTCGAATATCTCGTGAAATTGAAAAGTCCAAACATGAGAAATAAATGAGCGAAGTGAAGCGTCGTGAATACAAGAACGTTAGCTGAAATAGTTTAATTTTATTTCTATTTCTAATAGTTCTGGAGGTAATTGTTATGACATTTGATCCTCAAAACGATCTCGAAAGAAAACTTATGATTGCCGCAACGGATCCTTCAGCTGAATGGGAAGTTTTATTTGCCAATTTTCAGTTCCTTAAGAAGGCTGCAAGAATTCATTAATCAGGAAGTTACTTACTTATCCATGAACTCGATGGATTTTTTTAATTTAACATTTGGATCAGAAGTATTCTTAAATCCAGGAGCTGGATATGGTAAAGAATTTAATGTTAAAGAGATAGAATCTATCATTAACGGCTCTATCTTCAACTCAAACAGATACGAGGTTAAGGAAGATACTAAAGTCATGATTGGCCAACCTGCTAATCCCCCAGAAGAGCTCCTCAAAGAATTAAAAACACTTTTCTCATCAATTAAAGAAGTCAAAAGTGCTTACAATGCTCATTTCTATAATCCAATGATGGACGAGAAGCCACATACTTTAATAGCAGTAGAATTGAATGGTGACTGGGAGTCAATGATAATTGAAGCTGGTAAGATAGCCGACAGAGTGAAGATACCAGATCCGCCAGTTGATTTTATTCAATTGAACGGAAAGTCAGACTTAGAAAGCTACTTTAAAGACACGAAACCATTTTATCGAAAGAAATTACTTGGAATCTTCTAGTAAATTCATTGGATACACGACATACAAGAGAGAGGTGCGGGACCATTTCAAACACAACAATACAAATAATAAACGTAGCAATCTTTGGGGTATTAATATTTATTATTTATAGAGTAATCAAGATGAGGAAAAACAAGTAATAATAAATGAATAAGGTCAGGTGTTGATTTTATGTAAGAATATATCTTTGTAGAGACTTCACTCGGTGGTTTCTTTACTTCTGCAACCCATCAAGAAACAATACAAAAGTATGCGCAAGAAGGTTGGCGATTAGTTCAAGTGCTGCCTACAAACTATAATGGACACGGTAAACCAACACATTATGAAATCATCTTTGAGAGACCAAAAAGTAATGATTAATTCCTTCTCAAGAAGCTCGGGTATGTGATGTGTAAGAGATTATGAATACAACGATATATTAAAGAATATCCCGAAGGAGTCGTAACATGGAAGATCAATGGAGAATAGCTGAACATGATCCTGAGTGGAAAAACATGTTTCTCAGAATTGGAAATAATTTAAGGAATTCTCTTGGAGATCAGGCCATTCGGATAGATCATGTCGGTTCAACTTCAGTATTCGGCTTGGACGCAAAACCCATTGTGGATATTCAGATATCAATCGTGGATTTCGATGATGAAGATTCGTATAGGAACAATATAGAATCATTAGGATTTGTCTTGCGTAAAGAAAATCCCGATAAGACAAAAAGGTATTTCCGAGAAATTCCGGGGAGTAGAAGGACTCATATTCATGTAAGACGTCACGGAAGTTATTCAGAACAAATGACGCTGCTATTTAGAGATTATTTAAGAGAGCATATAGAGGACTGTAAGAAGTATGCCGAAGAAAAACACAGACTCATGAAAATGTATAAAGATGACCGTCCAAAATACGTAGAAGGCAAGGGTCCGATCGTTTGGGAAATACTACATCGCGCCCATCTATGGTCGCAAGAAATAGGATGGAGACCAGGGAAATCGGATGTGTAAGTCATTCTTAGAGTTGATTCAGGCAATGAGATTAATGTGATTAACAACATATTGAACAGACAGGAATTACGTTGGTGAATCAAGGCAGATCATCACGGGCCATTCGGCCCTTGGTCCGCAATGTAAACCTTTAGAAAAGAGGAAAATCAATGAACCAAGCCCCATTCATTCAAGGTCCGAATGTAATCTTAAGAAAACCCAATGAAAGTGACATTCAAGACCGATTTGATTCGGGGAGTTCTTATGAATGGGTAAGAATGCTTGGTGGAGATACAAGAAACATGCAGCCTTATACGAGAGAAAAAGCTCAGAAGTGGTTTGACGATATTAATTCTAAGCCTCTTGAGTGGGCTATTGAATACAAGGGGAAGTGCATTGGACAAGCGAGATTGACGGTGAATACTGATGATCAAAGAGCTAGATATGCTGTAGGGATATTTAATGACCAGATTCTAGGACAGGGGATCGGCACCGAAGTAACTAAATTAGTGTTGAGTTATGCTTTTGAGATATTGAAGCTCCATAGAGTAGATCTTAAAGTACTGTCTTATAATACAAGGGCAATTGCTTGTTATGAGAAATGCGGGTTTATCAAGGAAGGCATTGAAAGAGAAGGCGCATTAATTGAAGCTAGATGGGAAAGTGATTTGATAATGAGTATTTTAGAGCAAGAATATTATAAAGATTCTTGAAGATGTTTCCAGATGATATTTACTTCAGCATCGGGTCGACTCCTCCAAGTCTCGGTCCGGTAGCACAATCCGAGGAGGCACGTCATGGAAATTGCAATTGAATTAGTTGACAATATGTTAATTAAATTTATATCGTTTAGGCGCCAAACTCTGAGAGTAATAGTATTACAAACTTGGTAGCGCATATTCGTTGTGTTCATTCAAGAATAGAAACTATTTTTTATGATATTCCAGATACTCGGGACAGAGATAAGAAGAGAAATTCATTACCACACCGGGCAAATAATATATGCAGCAAAAATTAGAAAGGGACAACTTGTTTGGAACTATGATTAAAGAAGTGAATGGTCAGCTCCGTCGTCTATACAACGTTATCGGAAAAAGGAGAATTCTCTTGTCATCTAAATTAATTGGTGCTGCATCAGTTATTATTGATTCAGAGAGAAAAATACTATTAGTTAAACACAGCTATGGAAGATATAACTGGGATCTTCCCGGAGGTAAAGCAGAATCAAATGAATCTGTAGAAGAGACAGCAATCAGAGAAGCCTTTGAAGAAGTTGGAGTACGAATTAAAGTCGGTGAGATAACAGGAATATATTATGATCCAACTTACGATATGCATCACTTTGTATTTTTATCTCAAATAGATGAAGATATGATGCCGACTCCAAGTTCGCCAGAGATACTAGAATGTGGATATTTCAATATAGATGAATTACCTAAGCCTATGAGTGAATTTACATATAATCGAATACATGACGCATTGAATAATGCTAAGAAGCAAATTCATACAATTGGACCAAGGAAATGGATTGAATAAAGTAATCACATCGCAGCTGCTACTTCGTAGCTTAAGGTGGGTCAACTGTAATCCCTTGCCACTCAAACTGTAGGAGTCGGCGTCGGATGTTTCTTTTTTTTGCAGCAATCGGAATCGCAGCAATCGCTTTATTAGGAACAATCTTTTATTTATTTCTTAGCATACTCATTTACAAGTCCAACAATTATATCGGAACTACGGTTTCAAGCATACCGCGCAAAGCCATATTTGGAAAAGTACAACAAAGACTTAACAAAAACTAATGGACGAGAGGGGAGATTTGTTTGTCTCTGAAGAGTATTTACCCAATAATTATAATGATTTGGGTCACAATTCTGTCGATATGGGCAGTAAACAAGCTTAATAATCCATCTCATTCAATAACTGTACATGGTATCCCTGTGGCGCCAACCCCTCAACAAGTTTCTTCAGTTCAAATGGATAAAGATACTGTATGGGTTATTGATGCCAATAGTAATTACATTAGAATTATCACACACGATAATGAAGGCTATCATATAACAGGATCGGAAATGGACTTTCAAGTGCTAAAATAATGTGGGAAATGTTATACGAAGGTGGGTCTTCAATGTGGAGAAATACTCTAAAATCATGGGGATTAATTTTCCTAGAATCACATTAGATCGTACAATTGAAATTCTTAGTAATGTGATTGAAGAGAAAAGATCAAAACTGTTTCACGTAATTACGGTAAATCCGGAGATCACTATGGCTTATCAGAAAGACAGTTATTTGCGTTCAATAATAAATGAGGCAGGTTTAATAACTGCTGATGGCATTGGTATTGTTATGGTATCTCGATTAAGGGGCTGTAAGCTGCCTGAAAGGGTTACAGGATACGACACGTTGCTTAGATTACTTAGTCTAGGTAACCATAAGAAATGGTCGTTTTATTTTCTGGGTGCAGATCCGATCACGAATAATAAGATAAGCGAGGTGATTGGTGAAAAGTATCCTGACCTCTTGATATTAGGTAGGCATCATGGATTTTTTAGTCAGCATGAAGAAGATCAGATAGTAGATGAAATTGCATTCTTAAAACCGGATATACTGGTTGTTGCACTTGGAGCACCTTATGCAGAAAAATGGATTTATACATATAAAACTAAATTAAATGCCAAAATTGCTATTGGTGTTGGCGGGAGTCTTGATGTTATTTCCGGGAAAGTAAAAGCAACCCCGGTTATATGGAAGAGACTTAATTTGGAATGGTTATTCAGATTAATTCAACAACCCTCTAGATGGAAGCGTCAGTTGATCTTACCTCGTTTTTTGATTCGAGCATTGTTTTTTCGAGATAGAAAGAATATAAGTAGTCGTAAGTGAAGCGAGAGTTCAGGATTTTCGTTAATGAGTCAGACCTCTTCAAATAGAGGCCTGACTCATATTTTATTATTAGGAGATGATTAATCAATGAAAACCATGGTTATTGCAGTCAGTGGTTACTCGGGAGCTGGAAAAAGTACAGTGGTATCACATCTCTCAAGGGCATTTAATTGTTCGGCACTCTATTTTGATGACTATGCATCAAGAGATGATTTTCCCAGTGATATAAGCGCCTGGATAAGAGAAGGAGGAGATCCGAATGAAATATCGACTCCGTTATTCCAGCACCACCTAATACAACTGATAAGTGGTGAATCTATTGAATTAGTTAAGGGGAATGGTTGGGCCAAAGAGTATGGAATTAACCATTCCGATAAAGAAGTGAAACTGATAAAGCCTAGTCCTATATTAATAATCGAAGAACCCTTTGGAAGAGAACGACAAGAAGTAAAGGAACTAATTGATTTCGTTGTTTACTTGGATCTTGAACCTGAATTAGCTCTTGGCAGAAGGGTATATGATTTAATTCAATATTTAAGGAATGATTCAGAAGTTCTAATAAGCTTGCTGGATCATTTTTTATTCGATTACTTAAATCGAGGAGTAAGGGATATGTATGTAGAAATCGGGAAGAAAGTGAAAGCTAATTCCGATTTGGTCGTAAATGCAAATAGAAATGTTGAAGAGATTGTATCAGAGATATCAAAGTTGATTAGAAAGAAAAGGGGATTTTGATGGTATAATCAGGAAGAAGTGTGATTCAGCTAGCAACATATTCAAAGGCGGTAAATCTAATGCAGTAAAATTTGTTTGAAACATTTATACACTTAGCAAATCGACTCAATTTAGAATATAAAATTCAGCCTTTACTCTATGGATCATTAGGATTGGAACAGGTAACTAAAATTAATTTACATCCAGAGGATATAGACATACTAATTCCTCAAGTGTTTATTGACGATCGTTGGGAAGACTTGAAAGGTTTAATGAACGAACTGGGATATAAATTAGTAGATTTGAGAGAGCATCAATTTTCAAAAAACAAAGTAAACATAGCGTTTGCGAAGATTGAAGAACTCGAAGAGTTTGCTGGAATTGAGTTAAAAGATATCCAAACGAAAATTATCCATGACACAGAGTATAAGTTGCTTAACCTTGTTCAATACCTTCAGGTTTATAGGAAGTCATCAATCGATGGCTATAGAAAAGTCAAAAAGAACAACAAGGATATAGAAAAGATAAATTTAATTGAAAGCATATTAGGAACATAAATGAGTTTAAGAAAACAAAGGAAAGGAGTTTTACAAACGAATCGGATTTATAACACCATATTCACGAATGGTAGGGAGAACCTGTGAAAAGCAAAACTAAAATTAAATCGAAATTACTATCTCTACTTCATCCAGGACTTGGACATCTTTACTTTGGTTATTATCAAGATGCAATGTTATTTGCATTAGTTCCTTTTTTATTTATTCCAATTTATGTATTTGTCGCATTTATTGGTTTTGGAGCTCCGTTCGTGTGGATCAGCGCTCAGATCATAATAACTTTATATTGGTTGATTGTTATTTATATTTCTGGAAGACACTTTATTAAGAATTTAGACAATAACACAAGAATAATGAATCAATTTCAGAAGAAGAAAAGCTATTTAGTAATTACGCTATTTTTTGTAACTATTTCTTTACCTTTTTATCTACTCACATACTTTGTTTTTAGTACCCTTATTCTTAGTTCATTTTTTCGGTAGTTCGAGGAAGACAATTAAATTGATTGGAGGAGCTGTTGCATGAGTGATACAACCGTGTTTTATGATGAGCTATCAGAGTATTATCACTTGATATTTAAGGACTGGTATCAAGCCATTGAATGGCAAGGGGAGTTTTTCCACAAATTAATTCAATCCATTATGCCTGAGAAAATATCATCCGATATTAAAATACTCGATTCATCTTGTGGGATTGGGACCCAATGCCTAGGTTTAGCTCGCTACCATTATCAAATTACAGCTACTGATATTAGCAGTAAATCTATAGAAAGAGCCAAACAAGAATCACACAAATTAAATCTGGATGTTAACTTCGGAGTTGCGGATTTTCGTTCGTTGGACACTGATGTAGAGGGGACTTTCAATGTAGTCTTATCTGCCGACAATGCAGTCCCACACCTTCTTTCTGATCAAGATTTACAACGATCCTGTAGTAATATCTTTAGCAAGCTTGAACCAAACGGTCTATTGATTATTACGATCAGGGATTATGATGAACTATTACTGGAGAAACCTCATGCAACAACTCCACGAATCATGGATAGTGGAAAGAGAATTGTGTTCCAGGTTTGGGACTGGCAAGAGGACGGAAGAACATATGAGACTAGCCATTTTATCATGCAAGATGTTAATGGGAATTGGATAACAAATGTGAACAAAACCATGTATCGAGCTCTACAGAGAAGTGAATTAAGTTCGTTTCTTATTTCTGCAGGATTCAGTGAGGTAACATGGTTAATGCCTGAACAATCAAGTTACTATCAGCCGATTGTAGTTGCAAGGAGAAGTTCATGAAAGACTCCAATCGAAGATTATTTAGTCTAATATTCTTTCTCTTTTTGCTCTGTATAATCGCGTTTGAATTTTCAGAGTATTTAACTCTAGCAGATTATATGGGGCAGTACGTAGTTGAGTATGATCCTGAGTACTTTTTGTATTGGATATCTAGCTTATCGATTGTCTCAGTAATCGGAAACTATATTTTCATTAAGATTTTGGGTAAGGAATTAATGTATGGCGCTATTTATCTAAGGATATTGATATTTATTTCATTGCTTTTCACTTTGTTAATATTAATTCTCGGAGCATGGTTGTTTGGTGATTACAAGTATGACTATATAGTATTTTGGGCTGCAATTATGAGTAGTCTTTGCAACATTACAATGAATATAAGAAGAATCAATAGATAGTTGTCACAGAATGAGAAGAGGTGTTTCCATGCCACATGTCAGAGTTAGGTGCACTGGATATGGCTGCAACCCATACAATACCGGAGGTATCTTATGGGAGTAGATTGGTACGACATGATCGCAAGAAGAAATGGCGGCTATAAGGGTAGATCCATTTCTACAACTGAAGGAATATCTGCAGAAGTAATATTCGAACAACGATTAATTAACATGTTACCTGAATTTAAGTCTGTGCTGGATGCCGGTTGCGGACACGGAGAATTTACCTTGAGGATGTCAAAGTATGCGAATAAAATAATAGGTTTTGATAACTCAATAGAAATGATAAAGATTGCCAGGAATTTACTTGATCGCAGTCAAATTAGTAATTTGGAATTCATTTATGCAACAACCAAAGCGGAGCTGCCATTCGAGGATGAACAATTTGATTTAATTTATAGCAGAAGAGGACCCACATCAATCATTAACCATAGTAGACTGCTTTGCTCCGGTGGAACAATATTCGGTATTCATAACAATGTAGATGCTGCAAAGCAGCGGTTAGCCTCAAATGGTTATATAAACATAGAAATTGAAGTATACAATCAGGCTATATCATATTTTCCGAATGGACTCGAGTTTGCAAGATTCTTGTCTGACATACCAGGAAATCCGGATTACACATTACCGGAACACCAAGAAGATTTAGAGAGAAAACTTCAAGAAAATCTGATTGATGGACGAATCGGTATCAAGGAGTTGAAATACATATGGAAAGCTACAAAACCATGAGGGTATCGAAGAAGGGCAATCGTGACAACACAAATTTATTATGTAGAGAGTGAAGAGATGAGATCAAAACTAAACCTAATAATATTACTGGTCACTGTATTATTCGTAGTAGGATGTAGTTCGAAACCAATTATTAGTAGAGGACCAACAGAGGTAGAAGTACAGAATTTTATTGAATCAATGAAAATTAATGTTTTAACTACGAAGCTATATTCAGACCATGCAATTATTTTGGGGGTAGGTTCGGCCTTTACCCTAGCCATATTAGATGACAAAGAACAATATCTTGGTAGTTCTTGGGGCGGTAATCCGGACGGGATTGATGTAACCGCTGTAACACAGCTATCACCGTTTATAGGCATAATGATCTATCGAAACGATATTATTGAGCAGGGAGCGAAACTGGAAGTAACTTTTGAAGATAAGAGTGTTGTAAGTATTCAAATGAACGGTGACGATGCTTATATTATTGATCATCCAACAGGCCAATCAACAAACATCGATAAAGCTACAGTACGAATACACAATAAAAATGATGAACTAATTTGGGAGAGATAAGAATTAGCAATCTTGAGTTACACATGTCTTCCCGAAAGAACATAAATAGAAAAGAGTGATCCTTTATTCTTAGATATTCTATCCTTCTAATAACATCCATAATAATTTTCTTTGGCGGGGTTCTAGGATGCAGGGGTCAGAGCAATTCAACTACTAATGGCTTAGACATTAACCACATTACATTAGAATGCGTACAGCTCTGTTTGAAGCAAATAGAAGTACCATTTATTAAGAAGCAAATTACTGATAACGAATCAATTGTTCTATTTCAAAGAGCTGTAAATGGCGCAGAAAAAACAAATGCATTTATTAATTATGATGTTTATTTCAAGATGACAATGACCATGAAGGATGGGAAAGAGTTAGATTATTACTTGAATATTGAAAATACAGAGAAGCCACAAATTGGACTGTTAATTAAGTTGCCAAATACAGTGGAGAGCTATACCCTTCCAGAAAAAACAAGTGAAAAATTAAAACAAATCATTTATTACACTTGACAGAATAGGAATGAGACCTTTGGAGATTCGGCAGATGGCTACCGCCTATATTTATAATGGCGACAAAGTTCTGATGATTAAGAAGTCTAGTAGTCGTTTATACAACTCTGAATTCTGGAGTGGACTGGGAGGCCATCTAGAGCCTAATGAGTTGAACTCTCCCAGAACAGCTTGCCTACGAGAGATCTTTGAGGAGTCAGGCATAGAAGAGTCAGAACTTTCAGAGTTAAGGCTTAGGTACATCCTCATAAGAACCAAAGAGTCTGAGATTAGACAACAATATGTTTACTTTGGCAAGACAATGAAGCAACAATTGATCACCTCACATGAAGGTGAACTATATTGGTTGGATGTTAATGAAATGATGACTAAACATATTTCAAGAATAAACAGAGAGATGCTTGAACATTATTTACTACATAAAGATGATCAGACTATATATGTGGGAGTAATATCAGTTGACGAGGATCAAGAGCCATTCATGCAGTGGTCAGAACTTAGAGACCCGAAAATCTTTTAGTTGAAAAAACTCCAAATGAAGTTGGTGAATGAACGTGTTGAATATTAGAAAAGCCGAAGCAGAGGATTCCAATATCATAACTAATATGGTGGTGTTACTCTTATCCGAGCTTTCTGGTAGTGAAGTTGATTCTAACAAGTACAGAACGTTAAGTTCTAAGTTATTCGATAATCCTGATGTATACTCTGCCTTTCTGGCGTTTAATGAAAATGATCAATGTATTGGTATTTTGACAGCGACTGAGAGTTGGGCAATATACGCCGGAGGAAGCTTTGGGGTTATACATGAACTATATGTCATACCTCAATATCGTTCGAAGAATGTAGGTCATGAATTAATGAAAGAACTAGTTGATTTTGCGAAGACAAGGAACTGGACACGTATTGAAGTTGGGGCACCTAATGAAGATGAATGGGAAAGGACAATACAATTTTATGAAAGAGAAGGATTTAAAGAGATTGGTCCAAGGCTAAAATTAGTCTTGTAAAGACGGATACTAAATTATTCTAAGAGGTGATCCTGCATGAGTACAAATAATAAAATTTCTGAAGTACTATTTGTTCCACCTGGTTCAGGCCGCAAGTACAATATGGGTGCTATGTCGAGTATATTTTTGGCTGATGGTGTTGAAACAAATAATCAATACTGTGTCTCAGAATGGTGGCTCGATCCGCATAGCGATGGTCCGGGGCCGCACCTGCATGAAGAAAATGTAGAGTTATTTTATGTCTTGGAAGGTGTTGTGACATTTTTAGTCGGTGATGAAACGGTTGAAGCACATAAAGGAACGTTTATTAGAATTCCAGCCAATACAATCCATGATTTTATGAATAAAAGTAAAGATCGCGCTGGTGTACTGAATATTTTTATGCCAGGTGGATTCGAAGAGATGATGCCGAAAATTGTTCAATGGTATGAAGACAATAAATAAATAGAAAGGGTGAGCAATTAGCGATGGAAATAGCAGGGATACTGGTAGTAATTCTATTATGGATGATCGGATTTTTCATACTAGTCGCCATCATACGGTATGGAGTAGATACTTCTAAAACTTCTAAGAAGATGGATTATTTAATTAATGAGGTACTAGCTCTAAAGACAGAATTAAAGAAACTGAAAGAAACTAAGCATATTATTGATGAGAGAATATAAGGGCCTTTGGATTCTATTTGCCTAATATTGATCAAGCTCAGGGCCGTATCTACAGGAGCACAAACGATGAAAAAGTACATACTCTTCGATCATGATGGAGTGCTAGTTGATACTGAATATTGGTACTACAAAGCGGGAGAACGTGCTTTAGCCGAAATAGGATTTACCTTGGATAAAGATCAATACCTCCGAGACATGACTCAGTCAATGGGCACATGGGCGCAAGCTAGGGCAGCTGGTATTGATGAACAGACGATTAGCAAGCAACGTGAGGTTCGCAACGTCTATTATCAGGAATATCTAAGAACAGAAGCCATAGAGATTGAAGGCGTAGTTGAAACTCTAGCGGAACTATCAAAGTACGTCCGTATGGCCATCGTGACAACTGCAAAACGCGCTGATTTTCAACTCATTCATGAGAACCGCCAGATCACACCATTCATGGATTTCGTCCTTGTCCGCGAAGACTATGAGCACACCAAGCCGCACCCGGAACCCTACTTGACCGGACTAACGCGCTTCGGAGCTGCCATAGAAGAGACCCTGGTTGTAGAGGATTCAAACAGAGGATTGAGATCAGCAATAGCGGCTGGAATCGACTGTGCTATAGTCCATAACGATTTCACAACAACACATGACTTCTCGCAGGCCCGCTATCGGATTAAGACTCTTACTGAACTAATGGACATTGTCTTGAATTGAAACCTACAAATCATTGGAGCGAATAAAATGTCATTAATGATATTCAGCCAGATCTAAGAATGGAGTGAAGATGATGATTGAATGTCCGTGGTGCCAAAGTCAAATCGAAATCTCAGATGGTGAATGTCCCAAGTGTAAAAATCGCTTAGATCATGTTACCGAAGCTGATTTTGAAGATGATAAACCTGCTTGGTATTTGGATACCTCTCCAGATACGAATAATGAAGTTCTGAGTGTAAATGACACAATCTTTAATCATTTCAAATGCAAACGATGCAATCATGTTGAGTGCATTATTAATGAACTAGCGATGACAGGGACTGGTATCAGTAAATTATTCGATATCCAACATAATCATTTTCTCTTTGTATCATGCACTAATTGTGGATTTGTAGAGATCTATAATCCGACTATATTGAATGGGAAGAAGTCAGGACAGCTTGGAACAATAATGGATATATTATTTGGGAGTTAATCGTTCTCGAGGATGAGGTGTCCTAATGTTCGATGAACAAGAACGTTGTATATCTTGTGAAGGGATTAGAAGTAGTAGTTCAAAATACTGTTCAGATTGTGATGATCGTGATCGCTGAAGCAAACACTACTTGGTATATTCATAAGAAGTCTCCATTTTGAAGCCATAAGATATTAGTATCAATAGGATTATTAGTTTCAATTCTCCCAATCTTATTAGCAATATTATTAAGTCAGCTCTATAATTAAAAATCGCCCTTGAATGGATTACAATTCCATTGAAGGGCGGTATTTATTTGACCTGAGATGGAAGATTCGATTACTTTTCACATGCAATAAAATCTTTATCTCTATCACTTTTTTTATTTGCTTCATAAAGCTCTTTAGACACGTAGGGTTTAAATTTTGTTTTTCCACCTTTATTCTTCACGGAAGCGGATTTCGCAACTCCACCTTTATAAACCTTGTTCAGTTCAGTACAGTTTTTATAGGTAATAACTTTATCTTTAGCAGATGCGGAATTGAATGTTCCAAGAAGAAGGATCAGTCCGATTAATACTGAGATATACTTTTTCATAAAAGCCTCCCAAAAGAAAATAATTGAAATAAAGCATAACTGTAATGATATAGTAAATGAACTTAGTTGGTATCTCAAGAGGTCGAAGACAAAGGACTGAGGCAAGCATTCGGTGAAGAAACATTTTAGGGGAGGTTAACACACGAAGCTTAACGAAATCATTCCAATAATCCGGATATTTGATGAAGCGAAAGCAAGAGATTTATTTAGATTACTTAGAGTTCATGGTCGATTGGGAACACCGCCTGGTTTAGAGAGTAAGCCTTTGGGAAGTAACGAATGTTGTGTAACCGATCCTTTTGGTAATAGAATTATCTTTGATGAATATAGAGCCGGCGAACAGTAGAGATGGAGAGGGATGAAGCCAGAATGCTTTATGATCTTCAAGGTGAGACGAGTATGTCACCTGTTGTGGGGATGTTATTCGCAGCTGTAAAAGAAAATAACCAGCGTCTAAAGCTTATCACTGTGAAAATCGGTTGTAAAATCCCCAATATCATCGGTTGAAAATTCCCCACCTATTGCCGACATACTCTCCGGAGGGAGAGAGTCGAGATTGGTCAAAAATGGGGAGCATTTCAAGATGAAAGACATGAG
>Ga0065721_10003230_pt1 | contig 32232 bp, 17 predicted proteins | sample Mesricmetagenome_FD_59108 | JGI IMG/M metagenome (GOLD analysis project Ga0065721, IMG submission 59108) | Mesophilic microbial community from rice straw/compost enrichment Sample: eDNA_1 v2 (version 2) | ecosystem: Engineered > Solid waste > Grass > Composting > Bioreactor | place: USA: Davis...
TGCTGTGCAGGGCTTCTATGTAGGCGTTTTCTTCAGGCGTGGCCACATGGGTAAACTCCTGATTCACGCCTTTATCTCGTAAATAGTCTCGCACCACATGCGCGATGAACTGGGAGCCATTGTCGTTCCTAATGGTTACGTTTTCAATTTGTATTCCATAAGTAGCAACGATAACAGTACGACTACATCGCCTTTTTTGATATTGAATCGCAGCATATGGGTTAATACTTTTCTGCTGAACACATCGATAGCCGTCAGCAGCAGGGCATTGCGTCCGGAGCCATGGATATACACATACTTGATGTCAATACACAGATGTTCCAGCAGAATTCCTGTTGGAGGATAGCTTCTGCATCCTGAAGCACTACCGTGTTATCCACCAGTTCACCATCCCGGGTGATGGTTATAGTACTCGGCTTACGCCCCTGCAGTAACTGCTNCGGGGNACAGATGCCCATCGCAGTAGTTCCTGCCTGGTGACCATCGGATTTATTTNGAACTGCTTCATTACCTGGATCGCCTCTGCTCGAGGGATTGACTTTTTTTAAAAGTTCATTCTTGAACTCCAGTTCAATTTGCTGCTTGGCCACGATGTTTTTTAGCACCCGGATCTGCTCTTCCAATGCATCCACCTCCGGATTACGTTGCCTGGAATATGACTCCAGTCCGGAGACACCACCCTCATTGAAGTTCTCCTTCCACCGGCGGAACACAGAATGCGAAAGGTTATGCTTGCGTAAGGTTTGGGTAACACCAAACTGGTCTGCTTCATTGATAATGGCTAGTTTCTCCGCAGCCGAGAAACTCCTTCTTGACTTTGACATAGTTCCTAAATTTACTGACTTAATTGTTTTTACAATCTTGTCAAGTCATTTAGGGGGTCAGTACATTAACAAACTGTAAATATTGCTTTCCTGATATATATTTGGCTTGAATAACACAAATAAGTAACTTAAATTTGCTTGATGACATTTAAGCATTTTCGGGGGACTTTTAGGCGAACATATCGTCAAGTATGGCACTGAATGATCCTATTGTAAAAAGGCTTGTCACTTAAAATCGTTTTGTATGCCTGACAACACTTTTCATATCCGCATAAAAAAGAAATATGCCGCGGCGCTCATTGAGGACCTTATTAAAGTCCATGCCGTGGAGACAATAAATGAAGAGCCAGAGGTTCAACTTACCGAGCAACAAAAAGCTGCCCTGGACAAAGAACTTGTTGAAATCTCTTCAAATCCAGGTTATTTACTTAAATGGAACGATATTAAACACCGGTTCAAAAAGCCCTGATGCCTTATATCATCTCGGTTACACCTACCGCTGTTACAGATATTGAAGCAGCCATAGAGTATTATAATGGTCTAGCCTCCGATCTCGGCTATCGATTTGCTGATTTAATTAGTGATTATTTTGATCGAATTGCGGGTAATCCAACTGCCTCAGCTATGCGATACAAAAATATCCGCTGCAAACCGGTTAAAAGGTTTCCCTTCCTGATCACCTACACCATAGATGAGCAAAACCAGTCTGTTAATATTCTTCGCGTTTTTAATACCTACCAGGAACCGTTGTGGTAATTTTATTAGGACAGCGTATTTATTAGATGTTCCAAGGCATTACCCCGGTGACCTGTTATTCCTGGAGATTTACCAAAACCTCTATCCATTTCTGCGGTCTATGTCTATGGCATACCCCAATGTTAGGACAGATAATTGGTTGAATTAAGATAGTATGGCGCTTGCGGAACAGATGATTCTCTCAGCCAGTTGCTATAAATGACATTGCCAGAATCATCGGTTCAGCAAGTGCAATACAAACAGCAAAAACAGTGCATTGTACCGTAACCATTCGGTCCTCGGCACTACCAATGCAATTACCAGAGGGCTTATTTTTGCATTAGTTCTTTGAAGTAATAGTATCAGGAAGGGATGGCGTTGTTACGGAGCCTGTAATTTTTGTTCCAGTTGCTGAACGTATTGCTTTAACTTCTCCAGTTCTGTAGTTAATTTCTTGTTTTCTCCGGCCATTGCCTCCAACATTTCTGTCAACTGCGCCTGCTTTTGTTTTTGTGATTCTTCCAGTTGTTTGTGCTGTTCTATGGTTTTCTCAATGGCGGCAGCATCCTGCTGGTATTTTCCCACCAATATGTCAAAGGTTTTTGCATGCTCACGGTAATTGTCTAATTGTTCAGCCTGCAGTTTGACCATCTTTTCCAATTCCGCCTGCCGCTTGCTCATTATGGCAATAAGCAGGTCTTTATTAACCTGATCAGTCATGTGGTATGAATGGATTTTTCCAATGATTACAATACCTTCTTCCAATTATGAGGCAGCAACTGGTGAAGTTCATGTGCAGGGCAGTCGTATATCCTGTCGTACACATCGCAAAGATATTCGAAGGGGTCTATATTATTGAGCTTGCAGGTTTCCAGCAGGGAAAAAAATAAAGCAGCCCGGCAGGCGCCATGTTCGTTGCCGGCAAACAACGAGTTCTTTCTGTATAAAGTTACCGGCCTGATAGCGCGCTCCGCGCCGTTATTGTCGGGAAGTAGTTTACCGTCATGAAGATATTCATACATTAAACGCCAGTGATTACAGGCATATGTGAAGGCTGGATATTTCGGACCAAAGTGGTTCTTCGTCAAGTTTGGTGGATGATCATCCGNTTTCTTAAGAGTTCGAAACTGGCTCTGCCGTACATTTGCCGTTTAATTAACTTTAATTTATTTACCTGTCCTTCAACTGGCCCGTTACTCCATGGTAAATTTATTCCATTTTGAACNGCNACTATGTCGGCCAGNAATCCTCTNGCAAAACCCTTTATCTCTTTAATATTTGCGATTGTTGCACGTTCAATCCAATCATTTAATAAGGCACCGTCTTTGGTTTCCACCATATTCCGAAAGTCCCGAATGAGTTCTGCAGCATTTTTTATTTCTTCGCTTTGTTCGCACAGATTGTCAACAAGCTCTTTCTCTTTTTCCGAAAGTTTCTGTCTATCTGCGTAAAATAACTTGCTAGTTTTGGATGGCATCCAGAAAACCGAAGGCAGTTTCGGTGTGTGATCAGGTGATTTCTTGCCTCTAATTCGGCTGACACTTTCATAACCGGCAGTTGTCGAACCGTTATATCCCATTGCGGTAATTTGTTTTAATATTTCTTTGGTTTCAATTGCCGGATTTTCCATCAGCATCTTCCTGACGAGTTCATCAAATAGATGCATGTTTGTTTTTTTTATTGATCTTTTACAAGGTAATACATCAAATGATTTCCACTTCCTGATAGTATTTCTGGTGACATTTGCATCCCTCGATATTTTTCTTATGGGATGGCCTTCCGACAACATTTGCTTTACCAGGGCAAACTTCTTATTTAACACTCCTTTTAGCAACCCAGCATTTTCTACCTTTGTTGGCTGCACATTATCATGTTCTTGTTTGATTTCCCTAATCTGCTGATCCCTGACCGATTTTAGACTAACGATATTACGGTCAAGCATCTTCTGCATAGCATCACCTAAATTTTTAAGTAAATGCCAACGGTCAGCAACCTGGGTAATGGAGGACGAAGCCTGCTTGATTCCATTAGCATAATTTGAATACCGGTCCCTGCTTACTATTTTCACACCTGGATGATCCTTTAGCCATTTTTGAACAGAAGTCGCTTCTCTATCCGGCAACAGATCGATAATTTTTCCTTTTTCCAAATCAACAATGACAGTACCATAACGCAGGCGCTTTTTGAATGCCCAATCATCAATACCCAATACTCTTGGATCATAATTTTGTTTAACTGGCTGCTGGTAGATTAATCTGATCAATGTTGAACTACTGGCAGGAATGTTTATAGTCCGGCACAAAGGAACGCCTCCGTTTCCACCCATCAATAGAGCAATTTTCAGCAATTTTTCATTTACTCGTCTTGTCACCCGTTTACTGACCATTATGTGATCACGAAAGCGTTCAACAAAAACTTTTCTTTCACAGCAAGTATTTATACAGTAGAACTTTCTGGCTTTCAGCACTAACCAGGTTTGATTGTCGACGATCGGCAAGTCCATTACTCTTCTTGTGTAATAGCTATGAACTCGATTACTTAATTCATTACATCTAGGACAGTTGCTGCCATCCTGGGCGCTTTCCACATAAATTACGGCTTTTCGATCGTCTTTTTCGGTCTTTATTACCCGAAAACTTTCTGATCTATCAAATATCATCTCTTGATAGGTCATAAAAATTGTTTGGCGACGTTACACCCTTCTATTCATATCAAAAAACGGTTGTGTATAATTTACGCATCCACCAAACTTGACGAAGAACCACTTTGGTCCGAAATATCCACTAGAATGGACTACCTACAAGGAAAATGCTATCCATGCTTACAAAACAGGCTTATATAAATCCAATGAGCGCCGTGGCAGGCTAATAATTGATACCTGTACCGTTGAACAATACCTATCTATCAGGAAAGCCGCCAAAAGCCTTAACATTCGCTACAACACATGCAGGGATTATTTATGTGGGTATTCTCACAATCCTACATGCTTGCAATATGCTGCTTAAAATGAAAAGCAGGAGCTATTAAACTCCTGCTTTTATATTTCGACCAACTACTTTGATACATTACCTACTCTACGCCAAAGCCTTTTTTCCAAGCTTCAAATACACTAATAAGTTTTCCTTCAACATATTTACCTTCATAAATTGTAGCAGCTAAATTTTTAACCACTCTAAACGGATTAAGTTCAAGTTTACAATATTGCTTACTCAATACAGGCTGTCCATAGTCTTTGTATTCATCATCGACCTCTAACCGCCATTTAATATTCTTATCAATTGCAATTAGTAATTCACCCATAAAAATGCCAACATCATAGCATATAGATATAGTATTAGTATCCAATAAATAATCATCAGGTTTAGCATACGGTTTCAGATGCTCTGGTATTTTTTTTATTTCATTTTGTAATTGTTCGTTTGTTTTTTGAACAGCAGAAACATTATTAAGTAAAAACATCTCTATAACATTTAAACTACTCTCACTCAAGCATTCTTCGCTTTTTTCAAAAAGGAAGTCACACAAGGCATTTAACCTTGTACCTTTAACATTCAAAAACCACTGATAGTACGATTTGATTTCTTCCAACTTTAAATCCAAAAAACTCCTGGAATAGTCAAGCGGAAGAGTAATAACTTCATATTTACGGTTGCGTTGCATGACTTTTAATTATGTCTTTAGGAATATTCCCTGCTATTTCTGTCTTTATTCCAGCAGCATTTAGTTCTCTTAATAGATCGTCCGATGCACCCACCTTTCCAGTGTTAGGGCTTCGGTAAAAGACCCAGGTAATCTCTTTTAACTGTCCCGTTGCTAATAGTTCCTTATCTTTTGCAACTTGGGTTACAATATTACCGGTATACTCCTGAAAACCAACTTTCGCTTCATATAATTTATCTGTTGTTTGTACCATTTCTCCTGTTGGAATTCCATCAGGCACGCGTCTTCCTACAGAAGTTTTCATTGTGCTTCCCTTACCGGAGGGCTTGTAGGTACCATATTGTCTAGCCAACGCCTCTTCTCCCATAGCACCTAACTGTGCATTACCAAAACGATACAATTTAGGCGTAAACAACAATTTTACACCTTGTGCCAAAGCGCTTAGCGATTTTTGAATTGCAATACCTCCTGCTAATGTTTTAATATTTTCATTAGCTCTTTCTCTCTCCATCTGTTTACCCTCTTCGGTCTTCGGCACATTATGTTCAGGCAAACTGGCAATGGGTAGCCACATAAATAGAAAAGTAGAAGCCTTTCCACCTGTCATGAAATCGAGTACTGCAGCAGCAGCTACAACATTCAGCTTAGTTGCATTATTTAGATATTTAGTTGCTTGCTCTTTGTCTTGCTTGTTAATAGCCTGGAACGCATCCGTTTGCTTAGTAAGGGAGTTCGCCATATGAAAACTTCCTGGTTCCAAACCATCTATATCCACTGCTTGCATTGGAGTATTCCCAGCAAATTGATAAGGTGTATACCAAGGATATTCCCTAGAGATGGGATCAACACTCAAAAACCTTCCCACCCTCGGATCATATATCCTCATCCCATAATCCTGCTGATTCCCCCACCCTTTCACATCATTATCATTCTCCTTCCCATTAAACCCAAATCTATACCCTTTCCCAGTTAGCGATACCCTACTCGGCATCCCAAACGGATAATAATCCGTCGCATTCACAATATCTGCCTCATAATGATCAATCAAAGAACTATACGTGTCCGAAAGTACACCAAATTTCTTATCTGAAATAGTCGCCAGCACATTCCCCAAATGATTCGTCAACTCATACTCCCGGTATCCCCTCGCAAATGTATCTACCCTATTGGTGGGTAGGTCAACAGGCCCGGCATCCACGGATTTTCTAAGACTGAATGATCCCACCCGGCTGCTGCCATAAACATACCTGTCTTGCTGGTGTACGTTTAATGCTCCCAGGTTGGTACCGCCCTCTGCCGTGTAGGTAGTCAATATATTACCCTGCGCATCACGTACATACCAGGTGTAATACCATACGCCGCCCTTTTTCGAGGCCTGGCCAATGCGGTTGCCCAAAGCATCGTACTCGTAGAATATACGGGGCGTAGTTTGGAAAGTCGTTGGCGTGAAGGATATGATACTGTCTATCTGGGTGATCTTGCCATATACATTCCACCTGATGTGGATCTTTTCCGATCTGTCTACAATCAGGTTGCCAATGGCATCATAGATATAATTATCCGTATCCTGTGCATCGATGTCCTTGATCACAGGATCGGTGAATTCACTAGCATCTACCTGATCATACACCCTGTTCAGACGATTGGTGCCCGGGTAATAAGAATATGCCAGCTCATCCATACGGCCACCGGCCAGGCTTCTTCGCTCATAGGTTTGGATATTTCCATTGCCATCATAACTTATCCGCTCGGTTAACTTACCCGTCATCAGCGCCAGCGCATCCCAGTTATTATTAGCGGTATCGAATCCATTAAAGGCATCCTGACCGGTCAGACGATTCAATTGGTCGTACTTGTAATTGTAGAATATCAGCGGGTTGGCGCCCTCGAACTTTTTCTGGTAAACGCTGGCACTGCTGATATTACCATTAAACAACGGACGGTAAGCGCCCGATGGCATATGACCGCTATAGCCAGGGAATGGGTTCCTTCGGCCGATACTGCTGTAATCACCGGCAAAATAATTCAGGGTCAATCCCATGGCATCGCGGGCGGTATATTGATGTTCACTGCCGCTCAAACCATCTTCACCCATATCATGCCCAGCGGTTCCGCCGGTACTGTTGATGCCCTTTAACCAACCCTGTAAAGTATAGGCGTAGTCAATGGCCTGCACTTGCTGATGGCCCAGGGTCATGCGGGCCAGCGGTCCATGCCGGTAATACTCATAGCGCGCATCTTTTTCCCACACCATGTCATCGGTGCTGGTTTCAACCAGGGTCAGCCGGTTCTCGGCATCGTAGGTATACCGGTGAATCCATTGGTCAGTCCTTCCGGGCTGGTAGGTTACGCGGTTCACCTTACCGCTCACCAGGTCGTAGTTGTAGGCGATCTTTTTAAAGCGGTTGTTGTTTACATTCATCATATTCTGCACCGAGGCGCCGCTGGAGTTGCCATAGTCTTGCAGAATGGTATCAACATTACCAAGAATATCATAGGTATAATAGATGGCGGCTGCATACAGCGAGAAGTTACCGGTGTCGGCATAGTACGTATGACTTACCCGGTTGCGTAAGTTGCGCCGGCCAATCTGGCCTTCAATGGATGGGGGAATGGGCGCATCGTCGTACCAGGTAGCTATGTACTGCGAACGCCTTGTACTCAAGTTACCTAACCAGGTGCCCAGGCTCGTTGCATTTTTTGAAATAGCATGGGTCATTTCGCCATTGGCAGTGGTATTGCTCACCTGGCCCACCTCCACAATACGGCCGAGTTTATCGTACCAGGTATAGCTGTACTGGCGGTTGTTTTCGGTGGTGCTGGCTGCCTTCTGACGGGCATTGCGGCTGATGGCCAACCTGCCAAGGCGGTCGTACCAGAACTCTGCCAGGCCGCCATCGGGCGAATGACTGGCTATCACCTGGTTCAATGTATTGTATCGATACTGGGTTACCAGTTCATGTGCCGGCACTTGCACCGTTCCAGCGTCGCGGGCAAGGGCTACACCGTCCAGCCACAACGAGTCGTAATTGGCGCGCACACCTGCCGGCGGAACGGTTTTAATAAGGTTGCCTGCCTGGTCGTAATAATACAGCGTATGATGAAACTCGTTCACTGCATGGCGTACCTCGAATTTTTCGTGTTTGTAGGCTTCGAGACAGCGGGCGATATAGGCGCTGTCGAAATGCCCTTTTAATGAGTCGAGGTATACCTGGTGCAATTCCTGGGCTTTGCTGGCGATGAAGAAGCTGCTGTCGCTGCAATTGTTGATCTCTTCGAGCACAACGGGCGGGAACAGCGGTTCTGCACGGCCGCAAAGTGTGGGCGCAGGTTCATCACAGAGATTAAGCGAAACACAGGCGTTGCTCTTATAAAGCGCGGCAATTTCAGAAAAGTTCAGATTGCTGTTGTTGCGGGCATTAAAATACCTGGTAAACCGGTCCTGGCAACTTTCACATCTTGCCTTATCGGGGAATATTGCCAGGTTGTTGGGATCGTTGAATTCTTCATGATATAATACTTCGCCCGTGAAATTGGTTATTTTGATATAATCAATCAGTCCCTTAAACGAAAATGGCGTGAACGACCAGGTGTACATATCGGTCATCGGTCCGTGCATCGTTGTCTGCCCCCACAACGAATCATTTATATAGATCCTAAACTGGCTGCCCCTGAATTGCAACTTCAGATTCGTCCAATCATTAAGATGAATACCTGGGGTACCTTCATTCAATATGATCGGATTCCTGTTGTGATCGGTAACTGCCACCAGCCCCGATCCATTTTGTGGACCGAGCGAAACCAGCACATCACCACTGGCGGAGGTGCTGTATAGCCAAAACCACCAGGCTGTATTGTACCAATTTGGAATAATATCACTATCCGGCAATTTTACGCTGGTTTCAAATGTAAACCCGGCGGAGTCAAGGCAAATGGTATCATTAACGTGATCGATACCCGGTCCCGGGGTAACGTATTGCGCCGTATCATAATGTGGAGGAAGTCTTAATACACCATTATCAAAAGCTTCGGCAAACGGGAACTTCATGGTGTAATTCCATCCGCCCCAGTTCAATTTCCAATGAGTGGTATCAATGCCGCTGGCATCGAAGTTGGGCTTGTGGCCGTATTTTTTGTAATCATCCAGCCAGTTATTAAGGTTGTTCCTATTGGTTTCCGATAACCTGCAGGGATCGAGCGGTACATGATTGTTCCTGTACAGTGATTCAATCTGGGCATAGGTGTAATTGGTGCCTCGTTGCTGGTTAAAATAATTCCTAAAAGCTGTTTCACAATTTGCAGGTGATGGAGTCGGGCACAGGAATGAAGGGTCGATGATAGCCCGGATGTACCTGCTGTTAAAATCTTCAAAACACTTGAGCTCATTGTTGACATCGTAGATCTTGATCCAGTCGATGGCGCCATGGGTGGTGTAAAAGGCTGTAGTGAACCTGCCACTCACCCGTAATGGACGCAGGTTGGGATTTGATCTGGGTAAAACACTGACAAGACGATCATTGTAATAGAAACGCACCCAGGTGGGCGTTACTGTCAATTTTATTTTAGTCAAATGGTTGTCTATAGCATGCGGATCGGTATCCAAAAGAACCGAGCCGGATGATATGACCAGGGTATTTCCATTTACATGCCTTCCGGTTACTTCTCTCAGATGAAGCCCCGTCGCATGTTTGTAAATAACAAATCCACCATTGTCATCGGTAAAATATATCTGATCTGCCCCAACTGGAATGGTATTTTTTAGAGTTGTCAACTGCCATTCTATGGAATATCCGTTTTGCAAACAGAAGTTGGCGAGTTCTGCACCAAGTATTTGATGATACCGCCATCCCAGGCCGTCATTTTTGCGAACAGTATCAGGGAATCGCATAAAACCATCCCCAACGATCAAATTTGGATCCCTCATGTAGTGATAGGGAGAACTTTGAGGATACTGATTTGCCTGACAAGCAAACCGCAGACTGTAGGGATTGTTGTATACCTTGAAATTTTTTACAATATTCTCTAAAGTGTCCGTCATACCCGTGTGCTGCTTACAGGCAGTCAGCTCTACACAATTCGCATTGTACAAGGCCGCTATCTGGCTGAAATTATAGCTGGATCCTGTTTGCTGATTAAAATATTGAACAAAGGAACTCAAACAGTCGCCCGGCTGGGGACAAAGCCATGACTGATCGGGAAGTGCAGGCTTATCGAAATTGTTGAAATCTTCAAAATAACGTAGCTGATCATTCTGATCAAACATTTTTATATAGTCTACATTGCCCTTGTTTTTAAAGATCCCAATGACCATATTATTGACAACATTGATAGGACCATTAGGATTACGGTCAAAATCGTACACCAGGGTACCATTGTAATATATGTAACAATGGGAAGTGGTCATTCTTACTTTTACCGTAAACCAGTCTAAAACGGAATTAGGATCACTGTTCAGCAGTATTGGACTGAAACTTTGAGGTGGCGCATACGGTTCAGTAGCGGATTTTAATGTAATACCCTGTGGCGTTCTTTGGAATACACAAACCAGGTTTTGCGTGTTTACATACAACATATCCCCCATAAAGTCAACACCCAGGTACCTCATGCGGAATTCAAGCCCAAAACCACTTTGCATACACCATTTCCGGTTACCCAAAGTGGTAAACTCCACGTTGTTATACCAGTTCGTAGGCTGTGACCTGATGGGCTCGGGCAAGCGTATACTACCGTCTTCGACAATATCATCCCAATAAAATACCTGTCCATTCGCAGCAGTAAACTTCACCCGCACACCGGCAACCTGCTGCCTGCTGTCGTTATAGTTGTTTTGTATCTGTTCCAACTGCCTTTTCACCGGATCCAATCCGCACTTTCTCGCAAAGGCCAGGTACTCATCCAAACGGTTGGCAAAACCAAACCGGTAGTTCATGAAATCCTCATACAACTTGTTCCTGCTTAACTGCGCACTGTCAGTCACCGCGCTATCGCTGATCACCATGCCCGGGAACTGTGCCCTGAACGCACTGTCTGCCGCAGCAAATTGCTCACAATTGATACAAACATCACCGGAATAACACTGGAATGCCGGCGGCATGAATATGGGTGAACTCACATAACTGCAATTCACCTCCGGTGCGCCAGGCACTTCACAAAAACCAAGCAACAGGTTCAGCGCCGAATCACTAATAATAGTATTATACACCTTTCTCATATAGTCTGAAAAAGAGCTGTACCCGGTGGCGTTTTGGTATTTGTTATAATAAGAAGCGATCAGATCACACTCACATTCGTCTGGTTTGGAATAAATGGGCTTATTACCAAATGCCGCCTGCTGGTTGTAAGGTTTGGGCGCCGTGATCTTGTATACATTACATTTTGCCTTATCGGTAATGCCATGTGTTTGGTTATAGTGTTGGATGACTTCCTCGAAACTTCTGAATATAAAATTGCTGGATGGTTTTACCGAGCTGGCGCCGTATGGATGGCTTTGATCGGAACCTTCGCGGCAAACCTGGATCAGGCGTGGTACGATCACATTCCGGATGCTATCGGCGGGATACTGCGGGCAGCCACTTAATTGTTGTATCCATTGGTTAATATAGGCATCGCAATTCGCCACATAATAATCAGTAATTTGACCCTGTATCTCGCTTTGTGCCTGCGCTGTATTTTGAGGTAGTTCAGAATTGTGGGCCTTATTCAGCTCTTCCGCATCGCCGAAATTGGGTGAAAATCCGCGGGCCATTAAAGCGGTAGCCGACAAGGTGTTCCCACAATTCCCACCGGTTAACCATTGTTTGTTGATGAGGCCCCGTTTTACATCCAGGTACATTTGCCGGAAGGCACGCCATGCCATATCCATTTCGGCCTCGCACATGGCAGCCGGGTTAAACGCCTCGTTGACGTTGTCGTAATTCTGGAAACAGGTTTCGCTGTTACTTCCCTCTTTACACATGGCGGAAATAGTGGCCACACTCCACATGGAAACAGCACCACCTGACAGGGTACGGTAGTTCGACAGTGCATTGGTAAGCGCGGTACTGTATTGGGCCATCAGCGGATCGGCAATGTCGGTACCCCCCGTACCAATTGATGACGGTGCATTCAACTGCCGTGTGGGGTTCAGATATCCCTTTGCCAATGCCTCAGCATAGGTATCGGTTTCATCGAAACGCCGGTCCCACTCATGACTGCTCTTGAGCTGTTCATATCTCTGGAGTTTACAATACTCCGGGTGTAAAGGCAGCAAGGCCTCTGCCCAGCTTAACTTGAATTTTTGGGCAAACACTTCGGCGCTCAGGTTCTGCGGTGGTACCATTTTGCCAACCACTTCATCATACACCATTTCTATATTGCCGTTCTCATCACGGTAGCCGGTTACATCCTGGTATTTGGGTTTAACAGTATCTCCATTGTCTACGTAATAATAAAATATCGACAATGCATCGCCGGCATTATCAATGTTGGCATACTGACCCGAAGAAGGCGTCATATCCATCAGCATGTTGCGGCGGATGTCGTTGTAGTCGCTTGCCGAGGTGCCACACAACTCATTACAGTCTTCCCTGGCCTGGTTATAAGAGGTCAAGGCCATACTCTCAAACTCAGCCATTTCCTGTTCAGTAAGTCCCGCCCTCAACCGGTAGCGCTCCCTGAACTGCTCCCAGGTGCCCAGGCTGTCGGTACAACTTTCACAGGTGGGACGACATTCCATCACACCTGCCAGCAATTCCCTTTGCTCGCGAATAAAGGAATCGATGGTTTTGCAGGTGTTGTTTTTCATGTACACGCTATCGCGGTAATAATCCAGGGCATAGCGGCTTACGGATAGTTTTTTGGTTACCTCATAACTGCCCTCCACCAGCCATTTATTAAATGAGAATGAAAAACCGCCATTGCCACAGGTGTCGATGGCGCCGATCTGGAAATTACGCACCACGGTATCGAAGGCAACGCCGCCAGGCAGTTTCTGATTATTGCAGTCGTCGGTGATGGTGATCTGCAGATTGTATAAACACTCATAGCAGATATTTGCCTGGCGGCACCCGTCCTGCAACAAGGTTTGCGGGTTCAACTCGTAAGTGAACGTATGATTCCCTTCTTTGGTAACCAGTAACGATTTTTTGCTTTCCATTACCCAATCCTTGATCACGGTACTTGTAGGGTCGGAAAGTTTTTCGGTACGCATAGCGGAGTAATACGACGACAGGGTATCCAGCTTGATGCTGTCTGGCGGAACACCGGCCAGCGCAGTAGCCACCGTACGGCCATGCATATCGGTATAACTGATGCTGTATTGTCCATTGGCATCACGCACCGATGTTTTGAAATAATGCTGGGCATACCCTGCTTCGGTACCGAACAGCGCATCCAGTTCACGCTGATCGGCCGTGCCGTACATGTATTTTGTTTCGTGACCGCTGCCAATACGGAAGTTTTCTCCTACCCCACCCTGCCGGCTGATGCGGCCGGTATTGTCCTGCGTATACTCCACTTCGGTAAACGGAAAACCTTTGGCATCGGGTATGTATTTATGATACCCGGTTTGCGCCAGCGGGTTGGCGCCCGAATAGTAATTGGCCGCCCCGCTCAATGTATCCATCGCGGGTGCATTGGTATTACAATAGGCATCTGCGCTTACCAGGGTATCGAACAGGCTTTTATCGTAGGCTTCGCCTGAGTTTAATCCCCTGTTGAAGTTTTGCGAATAACCGATCACTGAGCTGAGTGTTGGAGCAGGCATTACCTGGATGACCGGCCGGCCCTGGTAATCGTAAATGGTCTCGGCTACTATGGTCTTTTCGGTGCTGTTGTCTTTTGTAACAGTTTGCCGGGTGCGCAAACTGCCGTCGAAATACTGCACCACTGTTTTTCTTTTACCGTCTTCGGCAAACGTGGTAGTGGCCTGCCAGTTGAGTGTACGCTCATGACCGTTGAATTTGAAATCCCCCAATCCATTGGAAAAGTTGGAGCTCCACACAGCTTCGGTCCTCATGCCATTTGCAAGCCATTGAACGGGCCGCACCCTGAAAAACAAATGACCGCTGTTATCATAAATAAGCGGGATCTTATAATAAGTGCCTGAAATGGTTACACGGGTGGCATTATTGTCGAAAATAAGCGAGGGTAATGCCGGATTGCCATAAATACCGGAAGCCAGCGTGCTGTCGTCGATATAGGCCCATTCCAGGTCGTATTCATCGGCGCCTATAGCAGGCGCCCAGTACACCGGTAACTCATCATTAAGCGTGTTGGGCGCCCAGGCCGAGTCGTGGATGGCCTCAACGGCCAGGTTGGCACAGGTGAGATTATATTCGGGCGAGCTTTGCAACTGGTTCACTATTTTCAAGGCATTGAGCACCTCGTTGGAAGTACCCGGTTTTATGTCCAGCACCTTCACCTGCACCCTGAAGCCGCCCTGGAATACATGGTTATGACTGTTCCTGTACGTGGTAGATGTGTCGTACCTGATGTATAAGGTATCAACTTCCGTAGTTATATTGTCATTGGCATCCCAATACTTTATCTCCACCTTTACCCAGGTTTCGAAATAAACCGGTATGGGAACATTGGCCTCTTCGTTGATCTCAAGCGATACCATGTTCTTTACAGGGTATGCGTTTTTCAACAGGCCGGTATAGGCCCCATTATAAAACTTGGCATCTTCTACCATGGTCACTGAATCCACCTTCAATTGCCCTTTGCTGCCATCCAGCACCTGTATCACCGGTGGGTCTTCTCCTGTCACGGGAGCCGGGTTATACTCCGCCCGGGCTGTTGCATGCAGCACAAACAATAACAATATGGCTATCGGTCTTTTTAAGTTAAAATAGCTTCTCATACAATCAGGTTATAGGTTTGGGGTGCCCTGGAATATTTTATAGGTTTGGTAAGGCGCTACGGTCACATACTCATCGCCATCTTTCCTGAAATAATTTTCGGTGCTAAAGAAGTTTTCCTCAAAAGCGCCCAGTTTGTAATTGGTATATACTGCTTCAACAATCGCATAATTGTTGTTGGCTTCTACGAGGTGTTGCACAGAAGCATCGTATAACTGGTCGGTTCTCACCCAGCTTTTCATCTTTTCGAGATAACCGGTTTTCCGGTTGGTATAGTATTCGATGCGTTTATAAACGCCGGGCTCGGAAAAGTTGATCGTTATCTTTTTATGCGCCTTATCATGACTTACCTCGCAAATAATGGTGGAATCTTTTTTAAGAAATGCCTCCAACTGGGCGGCAGGATTGGCCATGGCGGCGCCGGCATCGTCCTCTAAGGCGCCCTTCGGCCTGGCCAGGTACATTACCTGGTCTTCTTTGAACAACAGTATCACATACTGATCGGTACGGATAGATTCCATGTTATTGACGTCGTACCAATACCGGGCGCCGCTTAACCTGCAGTGGCCGCTCAACGAATCCAGCCAGGCATCAGCATTTTCTTCTGCCGCATAGCGGTAGGTTACGTCGAAACTAAGGCGATTGGTATTTTTATACAAACTGGTGAGCTTTTGTAGTTCTTCGATGGCATGTTGCTTTTGATCGCGCTGACTGAAACCAGGCCGCGTAATCAACAACAACAGGCTAATAACAATGGGCATTTTCATATATCGAATGTTTTCTATGCTGAGTGATCAGTTTTTTTATTCCTTAAGCAAGGCACTCCGGGTTTCGCGGATGGTTTTTATTCCACGCTCGGTTTCTTTTTTTAACCTTACCAGGGTGCCATCGTCGTCGTACTCGTACAGGGTTGCATAGTTGTTTTCATCCAGCTCGGCCATGAGGCGCAGGTTCACCGGATGGTATACGAATGATTTCATATTGGCATGGTAAGGATGAATACGCAGGTCGTCGAACCAGGTAGTGGCCGAATCGGCCCGGAACTCAACGGTCATGAGGCGCGACCCGTTGGGAACCACAAACAGGGTTTCGAAGCGTTGCCAGCCTTCGATGATGTTTCCGGATGCGCGCAAATTAAATGCAGACACAGATCCGGAGGAAAAGGCCACCCTGATCCTGGCGCCATCGTAGGTGGAGCAGGCGCAATCACGGTCTTCTTTCACCCAGCCACTGATCACCATGGTATCGCCGCGTACGGGTGAAAACACAGGCAGTAAAATGTTTTGGGTGCTTTTTATGGCCGACAATGCCTTGCCGCCGGTTACACAGTTGTTGTTCACCAGGTTGAACCGCAGATCGGGTTGCACCTCATCTTCGGCCAGCATGATCAGGTTGCAGCTCACCCCTATTTGTTCGTCCTTGTTGAGGCGAATGCTGCTTTTCCCGGTATGTTTTTGGGTTTGGTCGATTTTTGACTTATAGGGTGAATAATCAAAGTGACGGTCGGCAAAACAACCGGTATCGCAGATCTGTGTTACGAAGTCGTAGTCTTCAAAACCTTCATACATCGACTCCCTGTAGCGGCTGTTTTGCACCACGGCTGTGGGCATGGTGAGGTTATAGCCATACAAGCCGGCGTTGTAGCGGCCCAGCGGATCTTTGTTTTCAATTTCAAAACCTTTTCGGTTCATCAATGTGATCTCGCTGTTCCATTTCCATTTATTGGTATCGGGTTGGGATACCAGTTGCTGGTTGGAAAATTGCCAGAAGGCCGAGAAATCGGCGAAGGTGCCGTTGCGGCGGATATCGGTCGATGACTGGGGGTTGGTTTCGGCTCTTTCGCCGTACCAGGTGTAGCTGCGGTTGGCGCGCCAGTTGCCGAGTACGCCCGTGACGTAGGGGTTGTAGGCCGTATCGACGACAATGCTGCGGCAGATTTTGCCGGTGACGGTGTCGCAGGGGAGCTGGGCCTGGGCGGCTGCACTTGTTAGTAATGATATGGATGCCAATACAAGGTGCTTTATATTTTTCATATCATTTACTGGTTATTGGTTTGATTAAATGATACCGAGCTTGTTTTCATTTCGTTTAGAACTTGCTGTCGTTGCCGGTATAGTTCGTATTTCTCCCTGGGTAATATGGACTTGTAAAACAGATCATCTTTAGTTTCCACCCGGTTAATCCCATTACTTGTGTTTGCTGATTTTGTGTTTGATTGCAGGGCAGGTTCGGAAGGACCGCTGACAATGTTACAACTAAATGGTTCCTCCCTACAGTCAATGTCACCCGAAATACTACCATCGGTATACATGTACGCGAAACAATTACGGTATAAGCCATTAGGACGTCGTGTTGAAGAAATACACGTCCATGTTGCTGTCTCACACACTAAGCCAATACATTTGGTGTTTATGCCGTAACATTTTCCGCAGGATTTGCAGGTATCCGGCGAGTAATTGCCTCTTCGCCATTCTTTATAACCATAGTTAATGCTGCAGGGCTCCACATTTTCCACTTCGTATTCCTGGTAACCGGTATAACCTCCCGGAAAATGAGGATCGCCAGTACGTTCACAATCCCATTCGCCTGTAGGTTGCCAGTTTTGCGGTTTTGGACATATAGCACAGTTTTCAATCGTGTCTGTATAAGTGTTGTTGTATGTGCTACTACAAATGGCCGTATCTTTCCATACACGGATCTGTTTGCCGGTTGAATCCTGCTCGCAATATGTCGTTTCAATGATCCATTTCGGTTTCATGCGACATATATCACACCGCCAGGTAGAATCTGTCTTCGTAGTATTGAAAGACGGGCTGCAGGATGCAGTATCCCGCATCACCCTTACGAGATAGCCGGTGGTATCGCCATTTACATTTTGACGGCAAAATTCCTGTTCAATATTCCACTTCGGTTTTGTTTGACATACATCGCACCGCCATGCAGAATCTATCTTCGTGGTATTAAAAGATGGGCTGCACGATGCCGTATCCCTCATCACCCGGATGAGGAAACCGGTTGTATCACCGTGTACATTTTGCCGGCAGTATTCTTCCTCAACCACCCATTTGGACGGAGTTGGACATACATCACATCTTTTTTCCGATACGGTGCGTGTGGTATTATACGTGGGACTGCAAATAGCGGTATCTGTCTGTTGTTGCAGCAGGTAACCGGTATTGACGCCGCCGATTAGTTCACAAACCGGACTTCCTGTATTGATCCACTTCGCCGGCGTTGCACACACCGAACAATTCAACGTTGTATCATATTTCACCGAATTATAGGTAGCACTGCACCACGCAGTATCTACAAACTTCTGCAGTAGCCTGCCTGTTTTATCGCCATTGGCCAGCGTATCGCAATAAGCCTGGCCTATGGCCACCCATTTAGCGGGCGATGCACAGGCTTCACAGTTGCGGCGGAAGTTTACCCAGCGGGTAGTGTAGGTAGTGCCTGTACAGGTGGCTGAATCGATCTCCATTCGCTCCTGGTAACCTGTGTATTGGCCAAGAGAATCCAGCACGCATCGTACACTGTCGGTGGGCACCCAACGGCCCGGTTTGGGACAGGCGGCACAATTCTCTGCCAGCCCGATCCATCGCGACCTGCCACTGGTAGCAGAACACTGTGCGGTATCTGTTTCCTCGCGCTCCTGGAAGCCGGTATAATTCCCGTTATCATCCACAGCGCAGCGGATGCTGTCTGTGGAGATCCATTGCGCCGGGCGAGGACATTGCACACAGTTCAGCCGGTATACCCACCTGGTGGTATTGTACGAACTGCTTTTGGGGTTGGTATCTACTTCCTCGGCCTGCTGGTAACCGGTGTTCACACCACCGCTCTGTACACATTGCACATTTCCGGTCGGCCGCCAAATGGGTATACAAGTCGATGTATTATCACGTGCCAGGATATCTTCGGTCTTCCACAATTGCCTGAATTCCCCTGCGCTGGCAGCTATTATCCTCGAGCTGTCGTTGATGACCAGTTCATATTGCCCATTACCATTTTTAACCAGTGGGTTTTTTAAACAGGTAACGGAACCCACAGATCCAAACATATTTCTTCTGCCCGACCGGATCACCTTAAAGGTCATGTCGGCCCCATCATAGGGCCGTCCTGCCCTGTCAACAAAAAAGAACACCTTCGATCCGCCAAATGCCACACTGCTGTCTATAGCCCATATCTTATTGTATACAGGGAAAGTAGATATCTGGTCGATACACGGCAGGCTATCACCTGTTTTTTGTTTGCCCGCCACTATGATCTCATCGCCGCTGCTGAGCAGTTTATTCAGTTCGGTTTCACTGATACCACTCACCAGTTTTCCTTTTTGTATAGTCACATTATTAAGCGTTACGCCAATATTTTTGTAAGCCAGCCCCATGCCGTCGTAAGCCCAGTGCGATGGATAGTTTACATTATATACATAATCCCTGAACTCGTTCATCGTTCTGGTCACCAGCACATCACCGGTCTCGCTGTCGTACAAGAGATCTTTGGTAGATACCTGGCTGCCTTTGTCTACCTGTATCACACTATCAATGATGCCATACCGTTGAATCACCTTTACGGTGGCTACCGTACGAAACCTGTTCTCCTCGCGTTGGGCCAGGTTGAGCATGGAAGGAAGCAGCCAGAATCCCGGGAGGAACGGCACGGTAAACATTTCCGTGTTCAGGTTTACATTATAGGCATTGGTGATCGACAACTGCTCACGCATATCCACCATCAGTTCCACGTCTTTACCGATCAGTGCAGCTGAATCGATGGTTCCGTCTGGTTTCATCACCATCACGGTATTCGAAAGACGTTTGAATTCTGCATCTTTATTCTCTACTTTGTAAACATATAATGAGTAGGTTATGGCCGAGTTGGGATCGGTTTCTGCATAGGATGCTTTTCGCCTTACCTTGCCGTGCATATCATTCAGTTCTATCTTGAAGCCCTGTGAAAGCGTTAGATAGTGTTTGGCATTGATGCGCAGGAAATTGGCCAGGTCGGGTTTATATCTTTTTTTGGTATCGCCGTCAATCAGCGTGCGGTCGGTATAGGTGGGGAAGTCATAAGCCGTATAAAACTCGGTTTCGTCGTATCCATTGGCCGATTTTTTATTTTTATAATGAATGGTACGGGTTCGCACACGGCTGTAACCAACACTGGCCGCCGGGAAATACGATTCCCCGAGCGGCTCTTCGGTGTAACCGAGTGTTACCGGCCCTAACGGCGCTATCTTCTCTACGTATTCAATCGGTACCCTGAATGGATTTTCCTCTCCTCCAAGCCCGGGCTCGTAGCTGGCTACACCACTACTAATGGTTTGTTGTACACCATCGATCTCTTTTTTAGTGGTATAAATATATTCCTGGCCATACAGCGCCGGTCGCTGGTTGGTCATCTTATCCCAGTTATCGTATACGATGACGCGCTTCACACGCTGTCCACCGCCGTATTTTTTAAAATTGGGGTTGTTTAAACGAACAAAACTGCGTGCAGTATCGATGCTCACCGCCCAGCGTTTTGCCCGTGCAATGGCATCAAAAGACCTGAAGGAATTTTTGATGTTATCTGCCAGGGAAGCCAGCATTTTTACACCTTCGGCCAGGTCTACATTATCTCCTGTTTCTGATCCGGGGTAAGCTTTGGATGGCAAATTCAAACGCAGGAACTGTATGGCCGCTTTTGCCAGCGGACTATACGATCCACCGCCTTCACCTTTCAGCGATATACCACCCATTTTTAACCAAATGGTATTGGCATTTACAAGGCCATAACTATTTCCCTGATCCAGGTCGGCATAACAGGTTACATACTCATACCCCGAGCCGTATTGATCGTCGGGCATGCGTACATACAATTTGAAGTACAATTTTTTTACGTCCTGCAGGTAACGCGTGTACAACTCTTTGACGTTGCTGACGGGGTAAGGTACTTTTACGAATACATACAGGTGATCGTTATGGTCGGTATATAACCTGTTGAAGGTTCCGGGTATCAAAACGGGGCTGTTTCCAAGGCCGGCCAGTTTGAATAGCTGCATAGCGCGTTTATTCTGCACATAGGCATAGTCATCACTTTCATATTCCACCTTCAGCGCACCGCCCGAAGGCAGGTGAATGGAGTCGAGCGTCCAGGCCGCTGCGTTCTGCGCTGCCAGCGCACTGTCCTGCAAGGCATATGGATATTCCGCATTGGTGATCACGTTGCTGGTTGTGGAACCGGGGTTCTGCAAAGGGTCTTTATAATTGCCCCAGCGGTCGTATGACTGCGTATGGTAACCCGGGTTCTTTCCTTTGTAGCTGAACACATAGGGATTCTCTTTCCCCTTTTTACTACCATTATAGGTGAACCAAACTTCTTTCAGCGTCAGTTTGCCTGAATTCGAATTATTAATACCGGGACACAATTCGTAGCTGTACTTAAAATGTACGGTTTTGATGGGGCGTGCATGGGTACCATTTTTCATAAAATCAGCCTTGCTGTACAGGTTGATCTCTTTTAACCGTTGCGCAGCATGGTAGTTGATCTTGTAACCTCTCTCGTCAACCGCCGAAACGTCTTCACGGGGCTCCAGCACAAAGGTGGCCAGCATGGTCTTCGACTCGATGGAATGCATATACCATAACTCCTTTTCACCATACACATAACTTCCCTTATCGTCGCGGTAATCTGTTTTTAGTCCCTCATTATAGGTAACGCTGTCATTTACAGCCGGCGCACGCCATTGAAACGGATTGCCAATGCCGCAGATTTTGGTATAGTTGAATTTTACGGCATCGCCTATATCATCGCTGCTGATGCCATTGCCGGTGATATCGGAGTAATCGGCAGAAAGAATGCCCGTGAGTAAGAAAGAATGTGCATAAGCGGGCACTTCTTCACTACTGTAATAATGGTCTTTCCCCTGTTCATTGTCGGTTGAGTTGTCTTTGCCATGCGTGTATTTAACCAAACCTCTCTTTTGATTGCCTCCATTGGCATTTACGGCGAAAGTGGCCTCTTTTTGTTTTAGATTGTAAACAGGCAGGCCATACACATACCTTCTGCCATCGTTATTCAACACCGTTATTTCGGAAATATGGTTTTCTTTACGATAACTGTTTATTCTTTTTTCTTTGGTGAGATAAGTGGTTTCAGTCATGGGGTCTTTGATGTCGAACGTGTCCCTGCCGGGGCCATACAAGACGCTCATGGGTATAATTTCTCTTGCTCTGTCGGGACGGGTCCAGTACAACTTTACATTGGCATGTTTCTGCTTATCCCGGAACCGCAATTCTATTTTATAAAACTGGCCCGCAACCAGGTTAATTGTCCTTGAGGTAATTTTTCCAAGGGTATTCCATATATCGATCAGGGTGGTATCGTTGATCTTCAGAATAACACCATCGTCGCTTTCGGTATAAAAAGAATAGCTTCCGGTTACAGGTGCGTATATACGGCCGATCCAGCGTATGGAAAAATCATCTACGGGATCCTTACCATCCACTTTCAACGGGGCTTTTTGCCAGTCGAAATATATGGTGGCATCTACCTGGCTGTGAAAAGGCTCACCGGTCATAAACTTGTTGTTAAAATAAAAACCGGGCAGCCCCGTACCGCTCCCTTCTATTTTATCAAAATCGGCATTACCACAAATGGCAGGATTAAACATATTATACCTGTAGTTATCGATATATTTCGATAAGCCACCTGTTTCGGCTTCCCGGGCAGTGAGGTAAGAGATCACCTGCGTTCTTTTGTCCCGTTCGTCTTTATAAACATTTTGGGTAGTGAGATGGCTCACACCATTCTTAGCCTTGCCTTTATACCGCACCAGTTCATTGGTGGTTTGAATAAGCGATCCCCTTCCCGACTGGTATAGCCCAACAGCCACCACATCATCGCCGCCGAGTGTTTCATAAAACTTTTTTGAATTGATCGACTTTTCGCCGGGGTTACGAAAATACACCGCCTCATAGGCGGCAGAATCCCTTCTGAAGTCGATGAGGTTTGCCATCGGGTTGTCGTTCAGCCAGGGACCATTTTGTGTAAATGCCCGGTTGATGTTCAGGTCTATGCCTCCATGCACCATATCGCCAAGACCAACATCCACACTCAAGCGGTCCGACTCGTCTTTCGAACGGATATGATGATCGTACACAAAACCTATATCACCCCGGTAAGCCCTGAACATGCCGCCCGTACCCTCGCCGGTTATCGAAAAGGCATCATAGGAATAGGCAGGTATGGCAATATGCGCCACCGCCGGCTTTTCGCGATAAGGGATCTCTTTTTCACGGTTGAAATCGAGCAGGGCTGCCCGGTTCCCGGCGCCGTCCTGGAAATTCAGGTAACCATAAGAAGGTAAAGCCAGCAGGGTATCGCGTTTTGCAATGCGTTGTTTGGAAACATAACCACTGAGGTAAGCGCTGGGATGAAGCACCTTGTGCGCCCACCCTACTTTTGCAGTGAATGAAAACTGTGTGCTGGTAAAGGGCATGGTGATGGAGGGCGTGTAAGAAGGCGAGGCAAATGAAATGAAGGATGAAAAAGAAGTACCGGCATCGGATTGCTTTTGGTTTACTACGTCTTTATAGTATTGCCGCACACCGGTTGTTAACTGTAGTCCTTTAAGACCGCCTCTTGTATTATAGGTAGAACCGATAGCATAGCTACTTCCCATCCATGAACCACTTTCCAAGGGTTCTTTTTCCTTGAACATAACAGATATGGAGGGCGATAAGGAAAGCCCTTCCTGTGTGCTATTGGATAGCGACAATCCCGCCGTAAAACCACCCATGGAGCCTATCGCCGAATTGATACTGGCGTTCAGGCCATGCTCCAGGCCCCATCCTTTGTAGTTATTGTGAAATACGCCCAGGCTACCGCCAATTGTACCCAGCGATTTTGCCGTAGCATTTGTATCGGGCGCCTTACTACCTTTCTGGTCTTTAGGCACACCCACGATCTCCACATCCAGGCCACCGGTAACGCCAATGGTTTTATTCTCGCGTATGCTCTGGATCTTTTTTATCGAATCGGTGGTGCCGTGAAAATCATCCGGCAAACCGCGCAGGTTACGCGAAATGGTCCCGGGATTGATGTTCCATCCCAATCCCACCCAACTGGCTTCCTGGTCCATCGATATTCCTCCACGGTATCCAAGCGTAATGGGGTACCCGCCCACATCCATCAAGGGTATGTTATAGGAGAAATCACCCGAGAACAGGTCAACCATATTGGAACTGTTCACCGAACTGAACTGCTGCATTTCCGGTTGGGTAGGTCCGGTGGTAAAATTTTGTACGGGTTGCCGCCGGTTTTCAACCGGCTTCACTGCTGGCAGGGCGTTTACTGCAGGTGCAACCGGGGTTACCAGGTTGCTGCCCTTAGCAGACGGAAAATAAGGTCCCATATACAAGGGTCTTGCAGGCAACGGGGTTGTTGCGGCACTTGCCATCACCGGTACAATCAACAGATCGCAGTAAAACAGAAGCAGCATGAACCATGCTAAACGTTTGTGAAAACGGGCTAAAAAAAGCAGCATGAAATTATTTTTAGGGGTTCTTCTTTTACGATGTTTTGGTTACTGTTTGTCTTTCCTGTATTCGAACTTCAAATACCAGCGCTCGTTTTTGCTGTTCACCAGTTCAAGCAGGTACATATGTTTATTGATCATTCCCGGGATTTCCCGCAGGTCGATCTGCACCAGGTTTTGTCCGTATTTAAACACATGATCCCCAATTGGCGACGCCACCTGTTTACGATTGTTACTACTGATATCGAACAGGCTTACAAACACATCCGCCGAATTGACCTCCTGTATATATTCAAACCGCAGCCAATCCGAGCAAGTCACAAAAGCGGCGTCCTCGGTACGGTGCAGCCTCGCATACCCGTTACCTCGCCTGGTAACCGAATCAACGGCATCGCTTTCGATACGAAAACTCCATATTTCACTGTTGGCTACCACCATATTGTTATTTTTTGCCGTTACGCGCCAGGCATATATTTTACCGGTATCCAGTTCGGGCATCGATAAAGGGTATTGAAAACTGGTAAAGGCAATATTGGGCTGTGTAAGCAGGGGTATGTTTTGCTGAATGGCATCTGAGGCAGCCTGGGTGGGTTGCACCTCCACCAACATCCAATCGTATAAAAGATCATTGAATTGACCCACTGGCGTGGGGGGCAGCCAGGTAAAAACAGGACGCCTGAGGTTAACGCGGTCGCTATCGCCCGGTTGTATCAACTGCGGCGGTCCAAGCGGTTCCACTTCTGCCGTGATACATTCCTCGGCCAGTTGTTCAGAAATATCGTTTGTCCATTTGGTGAGTGTAAAACAAACATTGAAAACGCCCACCGGTAAAAATCCATTGGGGCCGGGATCGATCATATACCCGGGCGCCGGTGAATAACTAATGGGTGTTACGTCGTTGGCGGTAATCACCTGCACGCCGGTAGCTATCGGGATGATAGGTGTTTGCGCAGTTAGCACGGTTTGGTTGGTGCCCACATCGGTCATCACCAATTGCAACTGCACATTCACCGGCGCACCACTTGTGTTGATGAGCGACATATGCCATAGCTGGGGTTTGATGGTTAACCCCAGCGGCGGCAAAAGCGGCGTCATCGTTACCTGCGCCTGCCCGCACCATCCGGCCAGCAACAACATACTTAATAATAATTTGCTTCTCATGTCATCTGAAATTGAATGTCTTTATAAATTGAACCATGCCCATTTCGTTGCGCACCAGGTTACCATAGTTACCCGGCAGGTAACCATGTTCGTAACTGATGAACAGCCGGTCGTTCTTAAATACACGGATATTTGTTTTTACATAACCACCGGCTTTGATAGACGACCGGTTGAGGTTATTGATCTTTACACCTAATGTTACCGTACCCCATTTGGGAATGATGGGTGTTATACTGCCATCAAGTACCTGGAATCTGTAGTGGGCATTTTTGGTATAAGAACCGCCCACCTGGGCTGTAAACGATTGAAAAAAGAATTGCTGCGCCAGGTAACTGTTGGTGGCGTCATAATAAATGAAACCCGTATCATTGTTGTTATTATAGAATTTATTCAGCATGGCTGTGGTGGCCATACGTAATTGGTGTATTTTATAGTCATAATACACCGTGGCATTCATGGATTGAAAACGGCTTTCCACCACTACATCGTCTACCCTGGTAAACTGCGACATGGGCTGGTAGCCAATGGTGATCACCGGAAGTTTGCGCATGCGGAATGAAGCCGTGATGCTTTTGAATACCGTATTGCTTTTATAATCCTGTACGATGTATGGATTTTGAAATTCGTTCTTTCGCAAGGCGCCTGCGATGCGCAGTTTCCTGTTAAAGAAATTTTGCTCGGCTTTTATATACCAGCTCTCCATGGCCGCATTGGTAGTATAGCTGCTGAAAGACTGGTAATTGGCGCCTGTTCTTTTGAACATGGCTTCGATACGCGAACCGGTGAAGGGCACATAGGAATACAGGTGCAGGGCAACGGCCTGGTTGTTCCTGTCGGAAAAGGTGAACCTGGATTTACTGCCAACCGGGCTTGTGCGAATGTCGGGCGCAGATGATGTGGCCACCTCGGCCTTGATCCATGTTTGCCGGTTTACCGCCCACCGGGTTTCGGCGCTAATGCCTGTAATGCCAATAGCAGAACGGCCTGCAGTACCCTGCCGGAACAGTTGCTTTTGTCCGCGGAATGCCGACAGGATGAAATAGTTTTTTTCCACCCGGCCGATCCCCGCCCGCACCATATACAGGTATTGCGGCTGCCGCCGCTGGCCGCTTACCACAAAATCGCGGAACTGGTAGTTTACCAAACCGGCGGTTAGCGCCAGGTAATACCATGAATTGTATTCGACATTGATGCCATTGACACTTACATTTTTTGCCGTGAGTTCACTATAATTTAAGGGACTGCGGCCAAGACTGAACTGCCGTATGCCCAATAGCCAACGGTATTTAGCGGGTATTTCTATATCACCGAGGCCATATTCCTGCATCTTGTTTCTCCATTGTCTGGCCGATTGCAATTCATCCCATTTTCCATTCACCAGTTGTTTGTATTGGTTCACCTTTTGCCGGTTGGCTTCGTACAATTTTTTTAACGAATCGGTCTGGCCTTTTACAGAATCATAACGCAATCTGAATTGCTCATACAATTCCAGGAATTGCGTGGCCGCCTTTTTTACCGAGTCGTTTATTTTCAAGCCCACACTGTCTGGAGAAGTCGCATCCCAGGTGTAACCGGGGTTGGTAAGCATTTCACGCGCCTCTGCCAGCTTTTGTGGATAGAAGGTTGATCGTAATTCGTTTTCCAGTTTATTCAGGTCTAACTGTTTCAGCGAATACGCTTTCTGTAACAGGGAATCGTGTATCACCGGCATAATGGCCAGTAACCGGCTGCGAATGGCGCCCTGGATATTATTACGGAACCCGGCGCCGCTAAAAGCCAGTTGTACATCGGCGGTATTTTTAAAAAATTGGGAATTACTTCGCCGTATCCAATAATTTACCTCCAGCGGAAACATATCGGCTAGCATTAGTTGCAACCGCCCATTTACCTGGTGTTGCAGTATGTTGCTTTCAGCGAAGGGCGTATCAATGAATGACCGGTAATTGAACTGGTAGGCGGAATAGCCGCCCAGGATGCGGAGGGAAGGTTTGATGTTGAGCAGATTTCTAAACGGCTCCGTCACATCAACCTGCACAGAATCGATGCTGGGCGCCTTTATCTGTGCGTGTAGTGGCTTGTAACATACCAGTAACAGGATAACTGGTATGATAAAGGACAATAAAGTTCTATAACATGGAATGGTGCATACCATGTTGGTAAGGGTTAAAATGGTTAATGTAACCTGTTAATACAGGCTTTTCAACAGTGATTGATTAATGTGTGTGCTGATTATACTTAGTTCCCGTAGTAAATTGTCTGGTATGAAACAAAGAGAATTTACAGGTAGCCTTGTCTGAGAGTGTAAAAATAAACTTTAATCAGAGATGACAAAATAAAAGTTAAATTTTTTTTTGCGGTTGTGGGTTAACGGGTGATTGAAAATGCACGGAGAACCGGCTTATTGTAAATACCTCAAACATTTTGTACTTTGGCCGCACCATTTTCACGGCACATTCTTATAAATATGAATTGATAAATTTTTCAGGCTTTGCTGCTGCCAATTATGATTTCGTTTATCGGTCTCAAATAAAACTATTTTAACCGTACTATTGCCTTTACGTTTAAAGGAAATATGATGTGCATCATCATAGGGCACAAACTGTTCATTATAATACCCATAGATTTCCAAAAGATCAGCGTATGAAATATTAATGGAACCATAAAAGGTAACAGCTGTTATCCGGCCATCTACACAATCTATTACGATAGATCTTATGCTGGCCTGTTCGTTCCGTATAATATACTTGTCGTAATTTTCGGTTACTTTCTGTTTGTACACTTCCCCATCAAAGTGACCGATTAGGCTACTGCATGCATCCTGGTGCTGCTCTATTAAAGAGGCAGTTTGTTGCATGTTTGTTTTATCTAATTGCAGAGTTTCCATGACGGCTTTTGAGTATTTGGTATTCAACGGCTCTATGTATGCAGGCTTCAACATTTAATCCGGCCATGGATATACATTCAATATTTCCAGAGACCAATGCCGTAACCCCTTTTCCAGGCCAAGGTTATAAAATACTTTTTTATTTTGAATCATAAAGGCAGTTAAGAGCAAGGTAAATGCCGTCAGGGCTTTTTGTATTAGCCCGGAAGCTCTTCTTTATCTGAATAGGCCTTCGTTGAAAAGAGGTACCCAACCTGCTGCCAGAACAACCTGCCGTTGTGAAGACGATTGGCAATAGGAATAGCAGGGTACTAACCGATTATCTCATAATAGCACAGGTGGGATATTGCGAAGATAATATGTTATTCCATCATCACCTCCTCCCCCACAAAAACAACCCCACCACCACACCAGCCACACCAGCCGCCACTAACCCCGCCTTTTTATTCAACGGCCTTCGCCACCCTCCTTCCACTTCCACACCATAATTAACCGGCCCCAGCACATTGCCACTATGCGGCTGCCGGGCCCTGGCCTGCTTTAAATAAGTGCGGATAACGGAAGCCGTAACAGCCCGGCATACACCCGGCAGCAAGGCAAAGGCAGTTCGCAATAAACCCGATGAAGCGCCGATGATGGCGCGGCGGCGGGGCGATTCAATCAACCGCACTACGGCGCGTGCCACTTTTTGCGGACTGTACACGGGTGGCGCGGGTTTTAATTCTTTACCGGTATAATTAGCGGCATGCTGAATACCGGGTGTATCGAGGAAAGCAGGATAGAGATCGCAGATATGAATGTTGGGAAATTCGGTGAGTTCACCCTTCAGGGCTTCGGAAAAACCACGCAAGCCGAATTTGCTGGCGGTATAGGCAGCGCTGTACGGCGTGGGAAACCAGCCGCCCACGGAAATATTGTTGATGAGCAGTCCATAACCCTGCTCCTTAAAATAAGGCAGCACCGTATGTGCCCCATGTATATAACCCAGCAGGTTGGTACGTATTACATTTTCATTCACTTCGGCCGGCACTTCTTCGAGTGCGCCGGCAGCCAGCACACCGGCATTGTTGATCCAAACATCGATGGCGCCGCCAAATTGAAAGGCTTCCACGGCCAGGTGGCGAATGCTTTCCATCGACCGCATATCGGTGACCACGGCCAGCGCCTGCGCACCGGCATCGTTGCAGGCACGCACCACCTGGTCGAGGGCCTGCTGCAGCCGGGCGGCCAGCACCAGTTTTGGATGATATCGGGCCAGTTCCAAAGCCATGGCCTTGCCTACGCCGCTGGAGGCGCCGGTGATCACAATCGTTTTACTATTCCAATCCTGCATATGTTTATTATACGTCACCGCAAGAAATACGCCAGCCCCCATACCTGCAAACAATCCCTCATCGCCCAAAATGCGTAGGTAAGTGTATATTTGTTAACATATATTCTTAAACACCATGGATAACAAGGGGCTGTTGTTTATTCCTGATATCAGTGGATTTACCCGGTTTATCAATGAAACCGAGATCGAGCACAGCCGGTACATCATTCAGGAATTGCTGGAAATACTCATCAATGCCAACCGCCTGGGGTTGGAGATATCCGAAATTGAAGGCGATGCCATCCTCTTTTATAAGTTCGGCGCCCCGCCGGCTATGGATGAACTGTATGAACAGGTGCAGGAAATGTTCTACGCTTTTCACCGCCACCTGATGAATTACGACCGCAGCAAATACTGCCAGTGTATGGCCTGCAAACGGGCCATCGACCTCACCCTGAAAGTAGTTACCCACTACGGGGAATTTGCAGGGTATAATGTAAAAAACTTCAACAAGCTCATCGGTAAAGATGTGATCGTAGCCCACCAGCTACTGAAAAACGACATCGAACAACACGAGTACTGGCTGGTTACCAAAAACCTCACCCCGGGCGAACCGCCTGCCGACCCGGCCAAACGCATTCAATGGATGCGGCAAAGCAAACAAACCGAAACGGGCGCCATCGATTTTCATTATGCCCTGCTGAGCCAGCTGAAAAACGATATCCCACCTGAACCCTCCCCGCAACTGCAGCTTACGGGATACACTAAAATGCTTTCTTTTACGCGGGAATACGAAACGGATATCATCACCCTGTTTCATGGCAGCGGCGATTTTAATTACCGCCACCGCTGGCAGGAAGGGGTACAAAAAGTGGAGGAAGTAGACCACCTGCTGCCGCGCATAGGCATGCGCTGCCGCATTGTAAAAGACAATGGCGAATCGATGATCTACAGCAGCAGTTATCATTATCACCCCGAACACATCGAATTCAGCGAAACCAACGAGCAGGACAATACGGTTACCTATTACACGCTGGAAAAAGTGGATGAGCAACGATCGCGGCTCACCATTAATATGTATGTAAAGAAAACGCTGCTGGGCCCGCTGTTGTTCCAGTTACACCAGAAAAGAAAACTGGAAACGATGTACAACAAATCGCTCGATAACCTGGGCGCTTTGCTGAAGGAAATACATCTACCCGCACTAAATCAATAACATATATGTTGCGCATCCTTATTCCTGTTTTGTTGCTGCTGGCTGCCCAGCTACAGGCACAAAAAAATGCTTCTGTATCGTTCGCCTACACTTATTCAGACTTGCGAGTTTGATAAACGGGTACGAAGGTTTTGGCCATGGCATCAACAAACCCAAAGAAAGGCTGGCTGCCGCCTGGCATAACTGGCAATGGTTTAACAAATATGTGTTTGGAGAGGCCGAAGAACCGCTTCCTGTAGAATAGGCGGCTATCGATTGGAACAGCACATCGAATACCCGGGGATGTTAGTATATCATAGTTCCTTACACGAAAATGATACACCGCATCCGTTCCGCATATGTTCGGCTACTGTAAGTTTTATCGTGTAACCTAATTTAATATTTTTTTCCCGTATTAGAAATTAAATTTCGAGGAAGAACCGCTACAATTCGTTGGCGGTTTTCCACGTTATCAAACGGGGCCAACGAGGTGAATAGAGTGGAAACGCGCCCTGTTGAAGCGTTCTGTTAAAAGTGGAATAGATAATGACAATCACCACATGCTCCGGCATAATTTTTGATCTTTTCCTAATGGAAAATAAACACAGTAACAGTGCGTTTTGCAAAGTGGGGGAATTGATTACAACATCTTCTCTGGATTAACTACGACGAAAGACAAAGAGCGAAAAAACCGGATCTTCTCCATTTTGGAATCCGTTCAACTACCAATTTTTGGGATGCGTTTTTTACAAATCTCAGGCAGCAAATAGCAGCGTATTGCTGTCTTGAAAGCAGCAGGCAGACATATTATCTCCTCTTTAGCACCGCGCCAATCAGCCGATAATATGCCGGTACTACCCTTAACAACACCCAGGCATTACTCAGCAGACAAATTGTACCCACTTTTAACTTTCTGATTGTATAGACCGGAACAGCATTCATTTAAACCGATTATTGCCCTAACATAAAAGCAGTAACCCCGGATATCTTTTTTGTTCACGTAAAAAATGTTAAGAGATATGAAAAAAGAAAACACATCCCTTTTCGCTAATCTCTTTGGTGCAAAGGGCAAATCAGCCGAGGCTGATAAATCAACACCGGTGGT
>Ga0065721_10049525_pt1 | contig 32218 bp, 24 predicted proteins | sample Mesricmetagenome_FD_59108 | JGI IMG/M metagenome (GOLD analysis project Ga0065721, IMG submission 59108) | Mesophilic microbial community from rice straw/compost enrichment Sample: eDNA_1 v2 (version 2) | ecosystem: Engineered > Solid waste > Grass > Composting > Bioreactor | place: USA: Davis...
AACAGCATGATCCGGCATCGTCAGTGCTGGAGCCCGAAGCTAGTTGAACTAGCCTGATCACAAGACAGTTGCTGATGAGCCCTGCTGTTGGGGTCCCGTCCCTGTACCCCAAAGCTGCCGGGCGAAGGTAGGTCGCTCCCGACGCCGCCGAAACGTCAGCTGCGCTTTGCGCGCGTGACTCTGCTCCCACCCCCAACCGTTGGGTGTGAGTTCGAGGCTGATCGTTGTCGCAATGGCAGTTGCGGCCGCGCTAAAGCGCGGCCGCTCCGGTGAACTCACCTCAGTCATTTCGGGGCGGTGGCTGTCGGGGGTCTCGGGAAGTTCGCAACCACGGTGACTCGACCACCGCCGCCATTCGAGCAAACCGTTGCACGTTGGCAGTACCTCCGCCGCGACGCGTTGCAGCTCGCAGCGCGTTAGCGCGTCAAGGGCGAGCGACACCAACCGTCACGCAACCACTGACCAAATCGTGCGGCAGCCATCAACGCAAAGCCCGCGACAGTGAAGACGCTCGCGAGTTTCCCGAGACCCCCGACAGCCGCCGCCGAACCACCGACGCAATTATCCCGAGCCCCCACCCAAAGCCCGCCACGAGCCACCGCGCTCTTATTGGGCTGCGGTTTCGCACGTGAATCTTCGACCAACGAAACCCTCAGTTTGAAATTGAGCTTGCTCGTTGGCCCAACGGCAGTTGCGGCCGCGCTAAAGCGCGGCCGCTCCGGCGAACTCACCTCAGTCATCTCGGGGCGGTGGCTGTCGGGGGTCTCGGGAAGTTCGCAACCACAGTGACTCGACCACCGCCGCCATTCGAGCAAACCGTTGCACGTTGGCAGTACCTCCGCCGCGGCGCGTTGCAGCTCGCAGCGCGTTAGCGCGTCAAGGGCGAGCGACACCAACCGTCACGCGACCACTGCCCAAATCATGCGGCAGCCATCAACGCAAAGCCCGCCAACAGTGAAGACGCTCGCGAGTTTCCCGAGACCCCCGACAGCCACCGCCAAACCAACGACGCTCTTACGACGACGCGCCCGCTGCCCAAATGATGCGGCAGCCACGACGCAATTATCCGAGCCCCCACCCAAGACCCACCATGAGCCACTGACACTCTTTCAGCCGAGGCCAAGCACCGGCGCCTTTCAACCAACGCGTCAGCTCCCCCGCGTAACAGGCATCCCCACCTCACCGCCCTTCCCACCCACATGCCGGGCCAGCTCGAGTTTGGCGATTGCGTTCCGGTGGACTTCATCCGGTCCATCCGCCAAGCGCAGCGTTCGTTGGCTTGCCCACAACTTCGCCAGGGGAAAGTCGTTCGATACGCCGCCCGCGCCGTGTGCCTGGATGGCCCAGTCCAACACTTGCAAAGTCATGTTCGGCACGACCACTTTGATCAGCGCGATCTCCTGCTTCGCGACTTTGTTCCCTACCGTGTCCATCATGTACGCCGCCCTGAGTACCAGCAGACGCGCCTGATCGATCATGCAACGGGCGTCGGCGATGCGCTCGTGCCACACCGACTGCGCCGCCACCGGCTTTCCAAACGCCACGCGCGAGCTCAAGCGCTTGCACATCAGTTCCAGCGCCCGCTCCGCCACGCCGATGGACCGCATGCAGTGATGGATGCGGCCCGGCCCGAGGCGGCCCTGTGCGATTTCGAAGCCGCGCCCCTCGCCCAGCAGAATGTTCGACACCGGCACGCGCACGTCCTGGAGATCCACTTCCGCATGACCATGGGGCGCATCGTCGTAACCGAACACCGGCAGATGACGCAGCACCTTCACGCCCTTCGCATCCGAGGGCACGAGGATCATCGACTGCTGCTGATGTTTGCTCGCGTCGGGATTGGTCTTGCCCATCACGATATAGAGCTTGCAGCGCGGATCGTTCGCGCCGCTCGACCACCACTTGCGGCCGTTGATCACATACTCATCGCCTTCGCGCCGGATACTGCAGTCGATATTGGTCGCATCGGACGACGCCACCGCCGGCTCGGTCATGAGGAAGGCGGAACGGATCTCGCCCGCCAGCAACGGTTCCAGCCACTGATCCTTGTGCGCCTCCGTGCCGTAGCGCTCGATCGTCTCCATGTTTCCCGTATCCGGCGCGGAGCAATTGAACACTTCCGGCGCCCAGGGCACGCGACCCATGATTTCGCACAGCGGAGCGTATTCCAGATTCGACAGCCCTTCCGGCGCGCGGGGCGAATGCGGCAGGAACAGATTCCACAGCCCGGCGGCCCGCGCCTTGCCCTTCAGTTCCTCGATGATCCGGGTCGGAATGAAGGCGTCGCCATTGCGGCGGTTCTGCGCCACCTCGTGCTCGTAGACCTTTTCGTTCGGATAGATGTGCTCGTCGAAGAACTTCAGCAGGCGCGCCTGCAGTTCGCGCACGCGTGGGCTGTATTCGAAATCCATGCTCGCTTCCTCCGAGAGTTCAACCGATGCTGCTAACTTGCCGTCTCGCCCGGGTCGGGCGCCAATGCATTGTGTGAATGCGGCCAAATCAGCCATATGCATGGAGTGTCCCATGCCGGACAATGGCCGGACGAGGGAGGCCCCATGCAGCTGTCCAGGATCGATCTCAACCTGTTTACAGTGTTCGACGCGATCTACCGCGAGGGTGGCATCACGGCCGCCAGCCGGCGTCTGCACTTGTCCCAACCCGCGGTCAGCCATGCGCTAGGGCGGCTGCGCGAGCTGCTGAACGATCCGCTGTTCGAACGGCGGGGGCACGAGATGATTCCGACCCCGCTGGCGCGCTCGCTGGCCGACAGCATCGCCAGCTCGCTCGGCAATCTGGAGCAAATGCTCCAGCGGGTCGGGCACTTCGAGCCCGGTACCGCGCAGCGCTGCTTCACCATTGCCGCTCGCGAATCGCACGAGCTGACGTTTCTGCCCGCGCTCATGAGGCGCATCGGCACACAAGCGGCGCATATCGGTATCGCCTCCGTGCGCATCGATCGGCGCGATCTGGAAGAAGATCTGCAAAGCGGCGAGATCGATGTGGCGATCGACGTGGCTTTGCCACTGTCGAACGAGGTGCGGCGCGAACGCATCGGCGCCGAGCCGCTGGTCGTGCTCGCCCGCGCCGATCATCCGGTGGTGCAAGGCAAATTGGATCTGGAGACTTATACGTCCCTGTCGCACATTCTCATCACGGGACGTCGCCGCGGTGGCGGATACGAAGACGGCGCGTTGGCGCGCTTGGGACTGTCACGGCATATCAAGATGCGCTGTCAGCATCATGCGGCCGCGAGCCAGGTGGTCGCCGCATCGGAGCTGCTGGCTACGATGACTCGCAGCCAGGCAGCGATCGTGAGCCGGGGGAGCAGCAATCAGCTGCTGCCCTTTCCCATCGAGGTGCCGCCGTTGGAGTCCTTTCTGTACTGGCACTCCAACGTCGACGAAGACCCGGCCTCGCAATGGTTCCGGGCGCAGGTGCAGGCCTGCCTCGCTGAACGATCAGGCTAGATCTTTGTACGACTCGACCACGCGCGACACGATGCCGTAGTCGATCGCTTCGTTGGCGCTCAGCCAGAAGTCACGTTCCATGTCGACCACGACCTGCTCGTACGGCCGACCGGTCTGCTTGGCAATGGTGCGCGCGATGCGCTCACGCGTGCGCAGAATTTCTTTGGCCTGAATCGCGATGTCCGCCGCCGGACCACCCGCGCCGCCGCCGGGCTGATGGATCATGAAGCGCGTGTTCGGCAGACACACCCGGTTCTTCTTTTCGGCCGCCAGGAAGATGTGCGTGCCGGCGCTGGCCACCCAGCCGGTGCCGATGGTGATGACCGGCGCGTTGATGAAACGAATCATGTCGTGAATGGCGTCGCCGGATTCGACGTGGCCGCCGGGCGAAGAGATCAGCACGCGGATCGGTGCATCCGATTGCTGCGACAACGCGATCAGCCGTTCGCAGACGCTGCGCGCGGCCACGTGATTGATCTCGCCGAACACCAGCACGAAACGCGACTTGAACGACAGCTGCTCCGCCAATGTCTCGGGACGTTCGACTTTCTCGGGCTGCTTCTCTTCTCGCTCGGCGTTGAAAATGGGGGCGGACATGGAACAGACTCCTTGGAGCATTAAGTCGTGTGCGGTCGGCGGATTCTACCACTCGCCCGTGTTGGCCATGGACTTCCAGGGCTCGCGCGGCTCGAGCGCGCCGTCCCGCTGCAGCAGCTCGACCGAGATATTGTCCGGCGAGCGCACGAACGCCATGCGTCCGTCGCGCGGCGGGCGGTTGATGGTCACGCCATGATCCATCAGGCGCTGGCAGGCCGCGTAGATGTCGTCGACTTCGTACGCCAGATGGCCGAATGCGCGCCCGATTCCGTAGGTTTCCGGGTCCCAGTTGTAGGTCAGCTCGACCTGCGCGTGTTCATCGCCCGGGGCGGCCAGGAACACCAGAGTGAAGCGGCCCTTCTCGTTGTCGACGCGGCGGATCTCGCGCAGTCCCAGCGCCTCGCAATAAAAGTGCAAGGAAGCCGGCAGATCCGTGACGCGCACCATAGTGTGCAAATACCTCATCGGCGATACCCTCGATGACAGAACACCAAGGTCGGTCATGATAAACGCGCCCCGCGGGGCGGCAAGGAACTCCGGCAATCCGATTGCGTTGATTTCCTCAAGGCGACTGGCAAAAAACAGGACATATGGGTGGGGAAGCCCCAAGGCTTAGAGCAGTTCCACAGAGCTACATGCCGAGGCTGACTCTCCTGGCCCTAGCGCTGGCGGTGCTGTGGGCCGTGCTTCGAAGCACACCTGCGCTTGCGCAAACACCCGAGCCTCCTGCACAACCGCAGCCGCGGGATGAACCGGTTCAGCCGGTCGAGCCCGACGTTTCGGACGACGCGCCCGAACAGCCGGGCGACAAGCCCGAAGTCATCAGTCCGGAAGACGTGAATCAAGGTCCGTTGCGCGATCCGGTCCTGCAACAGGACGAATCCGATCCGCGCCCGCTGGAGCGCGAACCCAAATCCGATGCGGCGGCGGGCCCACCGCAGGACGAGCAGGACGAAGAGGGACCGATGGAGATCTGCGCGCAGCCCGCTGCGGGAGAGCTCAGCGTCCTGCAGCGCGTGCGCCGGACGCTCACCGTCACAACGTGCGCATCCTCCGCCTGGCTCGACGGCCTGTTCGGCGATCAGATCTACAGAGACGAATATCACGCCACCTACGGCACCATCACCACCGGCGCGCTGTGGAGCAAGTACGACGGCTTCGATCCACGGTTGCGTTTCCGGGCGCGCCTGCAGCTGCCGCAATGGGACGAGCGCATTTCCGCATTCGCCGGCCGCGTCGGCGAGGAGAACTACATCAGCGACACCGAAGGCGACTTCGACGCACTGCCGACGCGTCAGTTCGGCACCCTCGAAGACGAAAGCGTGCTGGTGGGCCTGGGTTATTCCAGCCCCGAGCGCACCGGCAACGACTTCGATGCCGGCGTGGGCGTGCGCATCGATCTGCCGCTCGATCCCTACGCGCGCGCCCGCTACGAAATCGTGCGCTCTTTCGCCGATCGATACGTGTTCAGCGTGCGCGAGACCGTGTTCTGGCAGAACACCGAAGGCTTCGGCACCACCACGCGCCTCAATCTGGATCGCGTGCTCTCCGATCGCTACCTGCTGCGCTGGAGCACCCTCGGCAAGTTCACCGAGGAAACCGTGGGCATCGAGTGGTTTTCCCAGCTCACTCTGTTTCAAAGCATCGGCCAGCGCACCGGGCTGGCGTACCAGGCGCAGGTCGAAGGCCAGACCGACAACGAGGTGCAGATGACGCGCACGGCGGCCCGCTTGATCATGCGCCGCCAGCTCACCCCCGACTGGCTCATCCTGGAGCTGCGTGGCGGCGTCTCCTGGCCGCGCCGCAGAGTCGCCGAAGAGCGTGAGCCCAGTCCCGAAATCGGCGTCGCCATCGAAATGCAGTTCGGCCAGAAGCGCGACCGCCTGCGCCCGAACTGAACGCCCGCGGCCGGCGCCGATACAGCAATAAACCTACAACGTGGGGCACTCGCGCGGGGACCTGACGGTGCGACCCGTCGTCCACGCCTCAGGTGATACCTGAATCTGCCAACCTTGCGTTCAGACGTGCCGCACTGCGCCGATGCGAGCCAGGGAACGCCACCGTTGCGTGGCAGGCATTCGTTTCGAGGAGTCCAGGATGAGTATGTCGAACCTCAGCGTCAAAGCGCGTCTGACCATGACGCTGAGCTTGTTGGCGCTGGCCATGCTGTGCGTCGGTCTGCTGGGCTTGAACGCCCTGAAGCAGTCCAACGCCCGGATGGATGAAATGTACGGTAACCAGTTCCAGTCGGCGGCGCTGGTCAACAAGATGGCGGCGCTGCGCCGGGACAACATTCGCGCCCTGGACCTCGCGATCATGACGCAGGACGCGCAGGCGCTGTCGGAATACCGCATTACCCAGGAGCGGAACACCAGGATCATCGACGAGGCCTGGGCGAAGTACCTGTCCTTGCCCCAGAGCCAGGAGGAAGCCGAGCTGGCCGCTGACTTGCAGCAGAAAACCGACCAGTTCCGTGCGGCTCGCGACACGGTCGTGGCCAGGATCGAAGCCGGCGCGATCGATGAAGCGCGCCGCTTGCGCATCCAGGATCTGCGCCCGGCCATCCTCGGCCTGATCGAGACCAGCGACAGGCTGGCCGAGCTGCAGGACCGACTGGCCGCCGAAGCCAACCAGGCCAACGACGCCGTCTACCGCCGGGCCACGTTGATCGCCTGGGCCTCGATGCTGATCGCCGGCGCGATCGCCGCCGTACTCGGCACGATGCTGATCCGCTCGATGATGAAGTCGTTGAACACGGCCGTGAGCACCGCCGAGCGCATCGCCATGGGCAAGCTGGGCAATCAGATCGAAATCACGACCGAAGACGAGTTCGGTCGACTGTTGCGCGCCATGCAGGAGATGGACAACAAGTTGAGCGACATCGTCGGCGCGGTGCGCCTCGGCGCCGACTCGGTCGGCTCGGCCGCGCGTCAGATCTCCAGCGGCAACGATGATCTGAGTCAGCGCACGCAGGAACAGGCGTCGGCGCTCGAAGAGACCGCCTCCTCCATGGAGGAGATGACCACGACCGTGAAACAGAACGCTGATAACGCGCGCCAGGCGAGTCAGCTTGCCACCGGCGCTCGCGATCAAGCCGATCGCGGCGGCGCCATCGTCGGCCGCGCGGTCGACGCGATGGGCGAGATCAGCGAGTCCAGCAAACGGATCGCCGACATCATCGATGTGATCGAGGAGATCGCGTTCCAGACCAACCTGCTGGCGTTGAACGCGGCGGTGGAAGCCGCGCGTGCCGGCGAACAGGGTCGTGGCTTCGCGGTGGTCGCGAGCGAAGTGCGCAACCTCGCGCAGCGAAGCGCGACGGCGGCCAAAGAGATCAAAGATCTGATCAACGACTCGGTCGCCAAGGTCAAGGCCGGCACCGAGCTGGTGGATGAATCGGGCAAGTCGCTGCAGGAGATCGTGGCGAGCGTCAAGCGTGTCGCCGACATCGTTGCCGAGATTTCCGCGGCCAGCGAAGAGCAGGCCAGTGGCATCGATCAGGTGAATACCGCGATCACGCAGATGGACACGACCACTCAACAGAACGCGGCCCTGGTCGAAGAGGCCGCGGCGGCCAGCAAGACGATGGAGCAGCAGGCGGAGTTGCTGGTGCAGAAGGTGTCGTTCTTCTCGACGACCCAGCGCCGTCATGTCGAGGCGCCCGCCTCGCTCAACGCGAATGTTTCTTCCGCTCCGCGCGCCAGCGTGCGTCAAATGCCGGCTCGCAAGGAATCGAAGCCGGTCAGCCGTCCCATTGCACGCCCGGCGCCGATGGCGAAGGCGAGCGGCGACGATTCGAGCTGGCAGGAGTTCTAGAAAAAACGGACGCCGCGGAGTCAAAGCTCACCGTCACGAGCTTTGTGGTCCGCGGCGCGCCGACACCCAGCAGATCCGTTGCCGGCGGTGTTCTCCTTGACTCTGATCGAAGCGGGCGAGACCGTTTCGACCGTCACTGGGAGGGTGACGGGGATAACCTCTCGCATCGGCGCGCGATATTCAACTCATATCGCTTCCGGTATTTTTTTCGATGACTGACAGGAAACCAGCCGGCCGTCGCACCCCGTAACGACGCTAAGCGCTATACGAACGCGACGTCGTGGCGCCGCCGTGCCCGGTCCAGTCCGTGTGGAAGAACTGTCCGCGCGGCTGATCGATCCGCTCGTAGGTGTGCGCGCCGAAGAAATCCCGCTGCGCTTGCAACAGGTTGGCCGGCAGACGCTCGGCGCGGTAACCGTCGAAATACGACAAAGCGGCACTCATGCAAGGCACCGGAATGCCCCCTTGAACCGCCGCGACGATGGCGCGCCGCCAGCCGGCCTGGCGCGTCGACACCGCGTCACGGAAGAACGGATCCAACAAGAGATTGACCAGCTGCGGATCGCGTTGGAAAGCCTTCTTGATATCGCCCAGGAACGCGGAGCGAATGATGCAGCCAGCGCGCCAGACCAGCGCGATGCCGCCGTAGTTCAGATTCCACTGATGAGTCTTCGCGGCCGCGCGCATCAGCTGATAACCCTGCGCGTAGCTGATGATCTTGGACGCATACAACGCCTGGCGCAGATCGTCGATCAACTGTTGACGGTCGCCTTTGAACTCGCTGACCACCGGCTGGAGTTGTTTCGACGCATTGACGCGCTCTTCCTTGGCCGCCGACAGCGCGCGAGCGAACACTGCCTCGCCGATCAGCGTGAGTGGAACGCCTTCGTCGAGCGCTTCGACCACGGTCCATTTGCCCGTGCCCTTCTGCCCGGCCGCATCCAGGATCTTGTCCACCGTCGCCTCGCCGTTCTTGTCCACGAAGGCGAGGATGTCGCGCGTGATCTCGATCAGATAACTGTCCAGCTCGGCGCGATTCCATTCCGCGAACACCTCGTGCATCTCGGCATTGCTCATGCCCAGCACGCGCTTCATCACATCGTAGGTCTCGCAGATCAGCTGGATGTCGCCATACTCGATGCCGTTGTGGACCATTTTCACGAAATGGCCGGCACCGTTCTCGCCCATCCAGTCGCAACACGGCTCGCCGTCCGGAGTGCGCGCCGCGATCGCCTGAAAAATCGGTTTGATGTGCGGCCACGCGGCGGGGCTGCCGCCGGGCATCAGTGAAGGGCCATGCAACGCGCCGTCTTCGCCGCCGGACACGCCGGAGCCGACGAACAGCATGCCGCTCTCTTCGACGCGCTTGGCGCGCCGGATGGTGTCCGTAAACAGGCTGTTGCCGCCATCGATGAGAATGTCGCCCGGCTCGAGCAGCGGCAGCAGCTGATCGATCAGCTGATCGACCGGGGCGCCGGCCTTCACCAGCATCACGATCTTGCGCGGCTTCTGCAAAGACCGGACGAATTCCTTGAGATCGTGCGTGCCGATGAAGCGTTTGCCCTTGGCGCGCCCCTGCATGAATTCATCGACGCGCGCGGTGGTGCGGTTGAAAACAGCGACCCGAAAGCCGCGGCTTTCCATGTTGAGCGCCAGGTTCTCGCCCATCACGGCGAGGCCGATCAAGCCGACGTCTGCGAATTCAGTGCTCATCTGTATCCTCCGGTCGAAAACGCCGGCCGTGCGACCGACTCCGGCCCCAACTCAAATCACTGCACTGCTTATACGAGCCTTGCGGTCGCAACGCCAGGAATGGGCGTGCGCACCTTGGTTCATCAATGTCACGACCCGGGCGCGGGACTGCCGCCGACATCCAGCCGCATCACCTGCGTCGTCAGTCGCAACGGACGCAACGGCTGGTTGCGGGCGTCGCCAGTCGTCCGCCAGTCGCTGAACGGCGCAGCGCGCTCGTCGGCCTCGCTGGGCGGATCGATCAGATCCATCACTCCGACCAGGTCATATCCAAGGGGCGCCGCTGCGCTAACTTGAAAGCTCACCTTCTGGTTCCAACGCGCGCCGGTACGACGCTCGGTATTTTCTCCGGCAACGGTGCCGCTGCCGAAGCGGGGATGCGTCACGATCTGCGTGTACTCGAATGCCGTTCCCGGAGCGGTGGCATCGACGACGACGCGCCACAACCCGGCGCGCGGCATTGGAACCACGAGCGTCTTGGCGACCGGCCGCGTAAACACTTCACTGCCCCACAATTTGCACGTTCCGCTCACGCAGTCATACAAGTACAGACCGATGCGGGTCCGTCCATCGGGCGGCGATGCCGCGACTCGCAACGTCGAGCTGCCCGGTTCGACCGCAATGTTGTAGGCACGCATGCCATTCTGCCCGCCCACATCTTTCAGCATGCGCCGCGCCCCGACCTCGGTGACGATCTCGCTCCGTTGCAGCGGCGCGTAGATATTGTTCAGCCAGAACGTGGTCGAGTTGACGCCTGGCACCTTGTCGTCCAGCTGCGAATCCACGTAACGAATGGACGCAGCGACCTGCACATCTTTTGCGCCGGCATGGGTCGGCAGCACCGTAAGCTCGTAGACACCCGGCGGCGGGTAGGGCACGAGCAATACGCCCGGCTGATTCGGCGCAATGATCTTCGATGGCGGCAGATCGAGCTGGCCGCCGGTGAGCGTCAATTGAATTTGACCGGCTCCGACGCCGGCGTCCAGGCGCAGCGAGGAAATATTCGGCACCACGTCCAGGAAATATCGCTTGACGCTCGCAGCCGGCATCGATTGCTCGCGATGCTCGACACGATAGTTGTTCGCTGCCGTGAACGGCTCCGCCGCGACGATGGTGGTCATGAGCGCGTGCACCGGCAAGCCGCTCGCCTCGTCGATCAGATACAGCTGGGCACTGTGGACCCCGGCTTCCGCAGCCGAGATCTCCAGCGGAATCTCGACGGGCTCGTTCAATGGCAGCGACACCTGCTCCTGAGTCGTTTTGAACGTGCCATCGTTGCCTTGCCACCGCAGCGAATAAGTCAGCGGCGTGGGCGCGCCGCTCTGACGCAACAAGGTGAGCTTGCGCGCGTCCTTCTGGCCCACCAGCCAGCCTTCGCGTTCGTACAATCCCTGCCCGATGCCAGGCTCCGGCAGAAAGCGAGAGACATACGTCTTCACGGGCGCGCGCGTTTGGATATCGGGCAAATCCAATTTCCGAGCGCGCAGCTGTTTCAATAACTCGATCGCGTGAGCGGTATCGATGACACCGAAGCCCTGCTCGTGCGCTTGCAACCCGTCGAGCCTTCGCGCACTCATTCGAATGGCCCACGCGATGTGTCGCGCATCGGCAGGCAGGCTCTCGGCTCGCGCGGCCGCGATCAGAGATTCCGTTTCGCTGGCCGCCTGTGCAAAGCCGCCGGGGGCAAGTACATCGGGCTTGGTCGCGCCGTCCACAGCTGGCCCCAGCGACGCAGTCACGGGAATCCGTTCGTTTGCGAGCTCGCCCACCGAGATCACGCGCCGCGCACTCGACGCGCCAGTCACACCTTCGACCCGGCCCAAAGCGCCCGCCGCAAATAGCAGCGGCGTGCTGTGAACTTCGAAAACGCGATTGGCCATCAGCGCGAACAGATCCAGGCCCCCGCCCGGGAATCGGCCGCCGTCGTCATCGCGGGTCAGGACTTTGTTTTCGTTGCTGACCGCGGCGGTCAACAGGGATTCGACTTCGATGGCGAGCGAGGACGTGGGAGAGTCGACCTCGGCGCCGAGCAACGTATCGGTCGCGTCCGCTGGTCTCGGAGTGGCAGCGTGCGTCTGCGCCGCTTCACTCATCGGGTAGCGCACGAGATCGCGATCGTTCTCGTACAGCCCATGCGCGCCACCGCCATCCAGATGTGCCATCAGCACGTGGGGTAACGCGCCGACGTCGGAGAAGCGATCCAATGGCAAGCGCACCCGCAGATAACCAACGTCATCGAAGCGCGTTTGAATATCGCCGCCGAGCGCGGCAATTGCGCTCGCCACGTCCCGGATCTTGCCGACCTCGGTGGCGACGAGGACCATGGCTTCGGTGTCGCCCTTGGCCGTGGCGTGAGCCAGCAACAGACGGTCGTGCAGGTCCGGGCTCGCTGCCTTCCAGGAGGACAGCGACAACCCTTGTTTGCTGAGCGGCGCAGGCGCCGGCGGCGGCTCGGGAGGCGGTTTACTGCAGCCGGACAGCGTGGCGACGCCAAGCGTCGCCACGAACCAGGCCCGGCGCAGCCACGCCGGGCGCGAGCTCACCAGATTTTTACTCGCTGTTCCGGCGGCAGGAACAATTTGTCGCCGGGCTTCACGTCGAATGCGGCATACCATTCGTCCATGTTACGCACGGCGCCGTTGACTCGGAAATATGGCGGAGCGTGCGGATCCGACAGCACCTGCGCCCGCAGCGCTTCGTCGCGGATCTTGGTTCGCCACACCTGGGCCCAGGACAGGAAGAAGCGCTGATCGCCGGTCAGGCCATCGAGCACCGGCGCCGGCTTGCCCTGCAAGGTGTTGTGATAGGCCTCGTAGGCCATGTTCAGACCGCCCAGATCGCCGATGTTCTCGCCGAGCGAGGTGGCGCCGTTGACTTTCAGGCCGGGCAGCGCATCGAACGAGGAGTACTGCTCGATCAGCACCTTGGTCTTGTCGCCGAAGGCATTGGCGTCGGCCTTGGTCCACCAGTCGGTGAGACTGCCGTCCGGCGCGAACTTGCGGCCCTGATCGTCGAAGCCATGACCGATCTCGTGACCGATCACGGCGCCGATGCCACCGTAATTGACCGCGTCGTCGGCCGCGGGATCGAAGAACGGCGGCTGCAGGATGGCGGCCGGGAACACGATCTCGTTGTTGAGCGGGTTGTAATAGGCGTTGATGTCGGTGACGTTCATGAACCACTCGTCGCGGTCCACGGGCTGATCCAGGCGCGCCACCTGACGGTGCCAGTCCCAGATCGAGGCACGCCGCACGTTGCCGATCAGGTCGTCGCGCTTCACTTCCAGCGCCGAGTAATCCTTCCATTTGTCCGGATAGCCGATCTTGGCCACGAACGTGGCGAGCTTCGCTTCGGCGCGCTGGCGCGTCTCTTCGCTCATCCAGCTCAAGGTCGCCAGGCGCTGTTTCAAGGCGGCGCGCAGATTGCCGACCAGCGTTTCCATCTTGGCCTTGGACTCGGGCGGGAAATATTCCTTGACGTACACCTGACCGACCAGCTCGCCGAGCGCGTCGTTGGTGATCGCCACACCCCGCTTCCAACGCTCGCGCTGCTGCGGCTGGCCGCGCAGCTGCTGACCGTAGAACGCGAAGTTCGCCTGATCGAAGCGCTTCGGCAGGAACGGCGCATTGGTGCGCAGCAAGTGGAACGTGAGGTAATCCTTCAGCGTGCTCAGCGAGGTCTTGTCGAGCACCTTGGCACTGTCGCGAATTGCGGTGAGCGGCCCCAGAACGAAGTTGTCGCGCGCGCCGACATCGGCGGCGTCGAAGAACGCCTGCCAGTCGAAGCCCGGTGCGTACGCGACCAGCTGCGCCTTGGTGCGCGGGTTGTAGTTCGCCTCGGCATCGCGGCGCTTTTCGAGCGGCCATTGCACTTTGGCGAGCGCCGTCTCGAATTCCATGATGCCGCTGGCCTTGCTGGCGGCATCCGGCACGCCGCCGAGCGTGAGCATCTGCTCGATGAACGCCACGTACCTGGCCCGATGCTCTTTCAGCTTGGCATCGTCCTTCAGATAGTAATCGCGATCCGGCAGACCCAGCCCGCTCTGGCCGATCTCGACCGAATAGCGGCTGGGATTCTTCAGGTCGGGTGAAATGCCGACGCCGAACGTCGACATGAAGCCCGGCGAGCCGAACAGAGTCGCGATGTCCTGCTTGGTCCTGGCGGCCTGGATGCGCGCCAGATCCGCTTCGATGGGCTTCAGCCCCTGCGCCTCGATGACCGACTCGTCCATGAAGCTGGCGAAGTAATCGCCGATCTTCTGCTCCGGCGTGCCGGCCGCGGGATGGGCTGCCGCCGCTTGCTCGATCAGCTTCCTGACCCGCTCTTCGGACAGATCGCTGAGCTTGTTGAACGCGCCGTAGGAAGCGCGGTCCGGCGGAATCTCGAACGTGTCGTACCACTTGCCGTTGGCGTACGCGAAGAAATCGTCGCCGGGCTTGATCTGGGGATTGCCTGCGCTCAGGTCCAAGCCGAAGTCTCCCAGCTCAGCACGCGGCGCGGCCGCCGCATTGGCATCGACCGCGGGGGCCGGTTCCTGTTTCGCACATCCAGACTGCAACGCGAGCGCCACGATCAGCACCAATGACTTTTTCATGCCCTTCCAGATTCCTGTCAGAATTATCCATCATGCATTCGCCACCGCGGGCTGCACCTGCTCGTCCTGCCGGGCCATGCGGCTACCGCGCGAGTATTCATGGACATCGCCCAGGATGGAAAGTGCTGTGGGCCAGCGCCCGGCGCCCTTCCCCGCCAGACGCAGGACCTGGCCATTTCCTGCCACGATCTCGACTCGGTTCTGTTCGGCCCGCGCGCCCGCCAGGAAATCACTCTCGGGCAGCTCTTGGAGTTTCACTACACCGCGCACGTGCCCTTCAGTTCGTTCGCAGGTGCCGACCAGCTTCAGCCTCGAGCCTTCCTCGCGCACCAGCGACGCCTCGCTGGGCGTCACCCCAACGATGCCGCGCACCGTCAGCTCGAAATGCGATGTTTCGCCGAAAGCGGCTCGCGCGATCAACTCCAGCTTGCGCGCGGCATCCAGCCCAACCAGGTCGTCATGCGGATCCGCTTCGGCGAACCCATTGGCCTGCGCATGTGCAACCGCCGTGTCGAAGTCTATCCGCTGCTCCAGCGCGTCGAGTATGAAGTTGCACGTACCGTTGAGAATGGCGCGAACTTGCACGACGCCAGATTGACGGGCCACGGCACTCACGGTTTCGAGGACCGGCACCGCGCCGCCGACCGCGGCACCGAACTTCAAGCGAGGATGATCGCCGCCAGCAAAACGCGCCAGCCGCTCCCACCAGCGGGATGCAATCAGCGCCTTGTTGGCAGTGACCACCGCCCGACCCCGCAACAACGCGGCATGCACGACCTCGCCCGCCGGTTCGAGACCGCCCATCGTTTCGATGACCAGATCGGCGGGCTCGGTGACTGCGGCCCAAACATCGGTCGACAGCAGCGAGGCCGGCACTTCGAGATCGGGCTCCGCGAGCCGACGCGGCTTCTCCAGGTCTCTGACGACGACCCGCACCACTTGAAACAAATCCGGCCGACGGACCAGATGTGCATACACGCCGAGCCCGACCGTGCCCAGACCGAGCAGCACGACGCGCAAGGGCTGGATGTTTTCGTGAGGAACGGCCGCGATGTCGTCGGGACCATGGTCGACCAGTGTGTACAAGTTCGAGCCGACGCATGCGACTTCAAATGACTGCCCATGCGATTGCGCGAACTGCAGCGCGCGCGGTTGAATGATCCGTCCGCCAATCTCCAGCGCCGTGCGCCAGCTCAATCGATTGAAGCGCTGCGCGTGACTGTCGGCGAGCGCCGGATCGCTTTCATAGACACCGTCGACATCTTTCAACAGACGACAGCGAGCTTCCAGATTCTTGGCAAGGAACAACGCCGTGAGATCCGAGCCGCCGCGTCCCAGCAACACCGTGCGACCTTGGATGTCCTGCGCAACGAACCCAGGAACGACCAGCACTGCGTGATCGTGCAAATGCTCTCGCAGGTAACTGGAATTCAGCGAGACCGGTGTGGATTCGTGCGGCTCGCCATGCGCGCGTAGCCCGGCTTCGCGAGCGTCGACGTAGCGTGCCGACACGCCGTTCGCCACCAGCGCGGCAGCCAGCTTCGTGCCTGACTCCTCTTCGCCGCCGGCCACCCACGCCGCCTGCTCGTGCAAATCGTCGGTGACGGCGCGTGTTTGTGCGAAGCGCTGATCCGTCACGCCCGCAAACGCCGAGACGACCGCGATCACTCGCCGGCCGGCCCGCCATTCACGATAGATCTCATCGATGGCCTGCGGCAGATGCGCCTCGGTGCGCAACACCGAGCTGCCGAATTTGAGCACCACAATGGAAGGATTCACGCCACTCTCCAGCCTCGTACCAGCGTCGTTCACGGCGTCGACGAGGGCTGCGGGAGGGAGGCCGACCGGGACGGGTCGGCAAGCAGGCACAAAAAAACCCGCTCGCCAAAGCTCAAGCAGGGTTGCTTCGCTTTAGCCGTATTTCTTACGCGCCCGCAAGCTGAACTCAAATCGGCGCAGGCCCGAACGCTAAAGCCCCCGGGCCCGCTCTGTCAAGAAAGCGCCGGCGGCCGGGCGTCCGGAAACGACCCACAATAAACATAAGTGAACTTTGCGATGCCGCGAATCGTTAATACGGCGCGCGGCGCATGCATGCGGCGCGGATTGGTGAATACCGGAGACTCGCATGAACAAAGACATTGCACGCGGCAATTTCAAGCAGCTCAAGGGCAAGATCAAGGAGCAGTGGGGCAAGTTGACGGACGACGAGATCGACCAGATGGAAGGCAACGCCGAGATTCTGGCCGGCAAGCTGCAGGAGCGTTATGGCCTGGCGCGGGAAGGCGCGGAACGGCAGGCGCGCGAATTCCAGACGCGCAATAACTGGCATTGATGCTTCGATGAGCGCCGACGCTTCGGCTCGAACGGGCCGAAGCGCGGCGCGCTCAGTCGGCGAGCGAATCCCGCATGTGCCGCGGGTTTTCGTAAAGGTCCTGCGCCTTGGCCCAGAAGCGTTTTGCTTCCTTCTCCCGGCCGCGCCGCATCAGATACACGTAACCGGCACGACCGGCCTCTTCGTTCAACTCCAGGTCCTGCTCGATCGCCAGCAGCAAATGTTTCAGGCCACGGTCGTCGTTGCGGTCCAGGAGCATCCGGCCCATCAGCAGATGCGCCTTGGGATACTCGCCGTCCCGTGACAGCAACTGATCGAGCGTCTCCAGCGCCTGCGCATCCCGGTCGATCTCCAGCAGCAGCAGCACTTTCTCCCAGATCTCCTGGTCGTTGAGCGCCGCGTTCTCGGCATCGTCGAGCAGGCTCAGCTTGGCTTTGGCTTCGGCGATTTCAGCGTGACGCTTGCGCCACTTCGGCGCCGTGTCCTGCTGCCACTCGTCATCGAAGAACTTCACCAGCGACGGCGTCGACGGATGAAACAATGTCAGCGCGGAGCGTCCGGGATCATGCACCGGCGTCGCCGGCTCGATGTCGAGCGCGGCCAGGCGTTCGGCGAGACTGGGATGCGTATCGTCATCGGCGGCATAGCGCCGCAGGCTTTGCTGCAACCAGTCCGGGCGTGCCCATTGCTGCTCGGCCGCCTTGAACGCGCGCGGCATCACGGCGTGCGGCATGTAAGGCGGATCGGGCTGCCGCTCGACCTGGTCGTACAAACGTTTCCAAAACACTTCGGACAGGAATCGTCCGGCGAGCTCCAGTTTCGTGAGTGCCGCACCGATGGCAGCGGCGCTTGTGACATTCGCGGCCGCGCGATCCGCGACGTATTCATGATTGCGCGCGAGCACGAAGCTGTATGCATAGAAATAGGGGGCGTACCAGCCATAGAACGCACCGAGGATCTGATCGAATATTCCAACGGGATTGCTGAACTTCGACTCCAGCGCGTGCCAGGTCACCCGCTGACGATAAATCCACGCGCCGAATTTGCCGTGCGCCTGGGACAGATGCCCCATCTCGTGCGCGATCACCGCCTTCAGCTCGTCGACGGTGAGCACCATGGCCAGCGGCAGGCCGATTTCGAGATGATTGCGATAGTTGCCAAAGATGCCCCAACTCGGCGTCTGCACGATGCAGGCGTTGAAGTCCGAGCTGACCGAGACCGAGTCGACACGCACGCCGCCGATCTTCGCGGCGACTTCATCGATGGCTTCAAACAAACGCGGCGTTTCTTCGCGAGTGACGCGCCGGCCGGCGGGTTCAGCGATACGAACCCAAAGCGCGCGAATCATTCCAACCAATGTGACCAGCCCCACGGCACAGGCGACGATCAGCGGCGCACGGAAACGTTCACCGGACAGTAACGGGCTGAAGGTGTACCAGAAGGTGACGAGGATGATGACGGCCAGCAGAAAGATCGACGCGTAACCCAGCGCCGCGAGCGCCCCGACTTTCAACGCATAGAACTGGGGATTGTCGTCGGCCTGGCGTTCCAGGCGCCCGATCAGGGCCGAGAACTCGTGTCTTTCCATAATCTGCCGCCACCGACGGTGAACCGTGGCGAGGTTACGGAATTCGGTCACGTTTACCGCGTGACGCGGTTCTCATTATCGCTTTATGTGCGGACCAGCCGCAGGGCCGCCCTGCCCGCTCCCTTGGACCGGAAGGGAATGTTTCATTCCCGCGAGCCCTTCAGGCCCGACCGCAGGTCCGTCGAATCTTTTTCAAAAATTGAATCCCCCTCCCGGGCACGGGAGGGGGTCAGGGGGTGGGTCTTCTGGTCCGATCTGTAACCAACCTCAATAGAACAATCCGTTCACGACGCTCACCACCAACCCGCTGGTGATGGCGGCCAGCACCACGTCGTTGTTCACGCGCACCCAATGATGGCCGCGCGGCGGCGCGTGCAAGTGATAGCGACCGTAGTCGTGCACGATGTACCTGCGTTCGTAATACGAGCGCGGCAGGTGGTCACCATGTCGCCAAGAGCGGACATAGTACCCCCGCGGCGGAATGTATCGGCCGCGATCGTAGCGACGCTGGTCGGCCCGGCCGTGCCAGTAGCCGGCGCGATACGCATCGCGTCGGTCGTAACGACGATCGTGATCGTGTCGGTCCCAGTCCCGGCGATGATCACGGTGATGGTCGCGACGATCCTTGCCGTGATCGTTGTAATGACGCTCGTGACGGCCGCGATCATTGTCCGCGTACGCCGTGGCGGCCGTGCCCAGGAGCATCGACACCGTAACGGCAGCAGCAAACAGGGTCTTCATAGCCATCTCCTCGTGAACACCGGCAACCACCACCGGTCTTGGCAGACACTATCGACCAGCGCATCTGATCGGAAGCTGAACGACATTGGTCAGGGTGCGTTCAGCTGGTAACCTTCGCCCCGCTCATACGTTGAGCCTGTCTCGTCAGCCACTTGGACCACACATGCTCCGACGCCGCGACTTCCTGCAATCCGCAGTCCTGCTCTCCACGCTGTCCGCTTCCGGGCTCGCCGCCGCCGCCGAACAGGCCTTTCGCGGACCGGCCAGCCCATTCGATTACGCCATATTGAAAGGCCGGGCGCGCGCCCTGGCGAGCAAGCCGTACGAGCCGCCGAGCAAGCTCGCGCCGAGGGCATTGGAAGAACTGACCTATGACGAGTATCAATCGATCCGCTTCAAGCGCGAGGACGCGCTCTGGGCCGACATGGACGGCAACTTCCGCTTGGAATTTTTTCACATGGGCCGCGGCTTCAAGGAGCCGGTGCGCATGCACGAAATCGTCAATGGCCAGGCGCGCGAAGTCCTGTATCGCCCCGAGCTGTTCGACCTGAGTCGCAGCGGCCTCAACCCGCGTTCGATCCCGAAGGATCTGTCATGGGCGGGCTTCCGCGTCCACACCGTTACCGACTGGGAGCGAGACGTCGCGTCCTTCCTTGGCGCGAGTTATTTCCGTAGCGTCGGCAGCGACACGCGGCAGTTCGGTCTGTCGGCGCGCGGCCTGGCAGTCGATACGGCCTTGGACCCCGAAGAGTTCCCCCGCTTCTCCGAATATTTCTTCGAGCGTCCGTCGCCGGGCTCGCGCACCTTGGTGATCTATGGGTTGATGGATTCACCCAGCGTCGCGGGCGCTTATCGATTCGCGCTGACGCCGGGTGCACCGCAGGTGATCGAAGTGGACGCCGCGATCTATCCGCGCAAGGCGATTCGACGGCTCGGCATCGCGCCGCTCACCAGCATGTATCAAGTCGGCGAGAACGATCGCCGCATGGGCTACGACTGGCGGCCGGAGATTCACGACTCGGACGGCTTGTCGCTGTACACCGGCAGTGGCGAATGGCTGTGGCGCCCGCTGAGCAATCCGCCCATGCTGCGCTTCAATTCCTATCTGGACGAGAACCCGCGCGGCTTCGGCTTGCTGCAGCGAGATCGCGATTTCAACAACTACCAGGACGACGGCGTGTTCTACGAGCGCCGGCCGAGCCTGTGGATCGAGCCGAAGGGGCAATGGGGCAAGGGCTCGGTGCAGCTCACCGAGATCCCGACGCCGGATGAGACCTTCGACAACATCGTCGCGTTCTGGAATCCCGCGACTCCGGTCAAAGGCGGCGAGGAGCTGCTGTACAGCTATCGCATGTACTGGGGCACTCAGATGCCGATCTCCTCCTCGCTCGGCGAAGTGGTCGCGACTCGCACCGGTCTCGGCGGCGTGGTGGGACAACGGCGCCGGTATTTCTCGTGGCGCTTCGCTGTGGATTTCAAAGGCGGCGAGCTCGCGACGTTGCCCGAGCGCGCGAAAGTCGAGCCGGTCATCAGCGTCTCGCGCGGCGAAGTCGAGATCACCTCGGCGCGTCCGCTCAAGGAGATCGGCGGCTATCGAGCGATGTTCGATGTGAAGCTGCCCGACGAAAGCATGGATCCGGTCGACATCCGCCTGTTCCTGCGCCTCGGTCACCTGACGTTGACCGAGACCTGGACCTATCAGTGGTCGCCACCGGCGATGAAAGACCGGCTGCTGATGCTGCAGCAGGCCGGTCACTGACCGAAAGGGGGCCTCCAGGGAGGCCCCTTTTTCATTGGCTCAGAACGTGTAACGGAAGCCGGTCTTGGCCGTCCACGAGTACTCTTCATACTGCAGCAAGCGCTTGCGACCGGCGAGATTCTGATAGGCGACGTACGGCTCGTCCCCCAGATTCACGAAGTCGGCAAAGACCTGGAACTGCGGCGTCACGCGATAGCGGGCGCTCAGATCGAACTGGATGTGATCCTGCACGTAGCGATCTTCCTCGCGGCTGCCGCCCAGCTCGTCGAGATATTTGTCTCGATAAGCCGCAGTCACTCGGAAGCTCAGGGGTCCCTTTTCGTAGCCGAGGGACGCGTTGAAGGTGTTCTCGGATGACATTGGCAGCGCGATGGTCCGGCCATCGAAGTCGCCCTCCGCGTCCGTATACGTGTAGTTGAAGCCGACGATCACGCCATCGAACGGCGCCGGCAGGAAAGTCAGCGACTGCTGATAGTTCAGCTCGACACCCTTCACCTTGGCCTGCTCGCCGTTCTGGGGAATCAATGCCTCGCTGAACGCCACGCCGAGGAACTCCGAGTCCTGGTACACGACATCGACAATGAAGTCGTCGATGCGCTTGTAGAACACGCCCGCCTGCAGCACGCCGTTGTTGCCCAGATACCATTCGGCGGACAGGTCGAGGTTCCACGCATCGTAAGGCTTCAACTCCGGATTGCCGAACTCGCCCTCGCGCAACACTTCGACCTCGCCCTCGTCGTTCTCTTCGACCGTCTGTTCGACGACGAAGCGCGGCGCGAGCTGACCGATTCTCGGACGCACCAGGCTGCGATAGACACCGGCGCGCAGTAGTACATCGGCGGCGGCCTGGTATCGAACGTTCAGGCTCGGCAGCACGTCGGTGTAGTCGCGATCGAAGCTGGTCGGCGTGACGTTGACGACGGTATCGTCCTCGCCTTCGAGCAACTCCACTCGGCTCGCGCGGATGTCATTGCGTGTCTGCTCGATGCGCACGCCACCGACCAGGCGCAACGCGCCCCGATCGAGGCGGCCGAGCAGATAACCCGCGTAAATGTCTTCATCGACGCTGTAGTCGGCAACGTTCGATTCGAACGCAGTGTCGATGTCGTTCAACTCGAAGTCGGCGAGATTGCGGTTGATGAAGTCGCGAACCGCCGGACCGTTGGGCACCGTGCCGATGCTGTTGAGCCCGTAGCTCGGCGCGCCCGCCACGTCGGCGAGCGTGAAGTCGCCATCGAAGCCGTCGAAGATGTCCGCTTGCTTGTCGTAGGTCTTCTCGCGTTGCCGCGCCTTGGCGCCGAACTGGAACGTGAACAGGCCGTCGCTCAGCGCGAAGTCGCGCGAAACGTCGAAGCGAGCCGCGAGCTCCTCGTCCTTCGACAAGCTGAGCGAAGTGCGCTCGACCTTGTCGAACTCGAACTCGCCGGCATCGTTGACGGCGGCCACGTTGTTGCCAGTGAGCGTGTAGCGCGGCAGACGCCAGTTGCCGTAGTCGAAGCTCACATCGAGCTCGTCATCGCCGTCGAACTCGCGCTGGAACTCGACAGGATCGAGCGAGCCGGCCTCGCGCTCCTTGGCGGTCGACCAGGAGCCGTTGTACTTGAAGGTCCAGGCACCGGCGAACGTTTCGCCGCCCAGATTGAGCGAGGTGATGGTCTGCTTCTCGAACCGATCCTTGATGTCGCGGACCAGTTTGATCTCGCCGTCGGCATCCGAGAAGCTGGCACCGCTGGCGTTGCCGCCGTTCGGCGCTTCGTCCATCTCGAAGATCAGCCGGCCGCGATACTCCTGATCCTCGAACTCGCTGCGCAGGAAACGCGCGTACAGCGTCGTGTTGTCACTCGCGCGATAGTCCAGCGACAGGGAGCCGCCCAGCCGCTGCCGTTCGACATCGTAGTCGCGGTATTCGACCGTGTCGGCGAACGCCACGTCGTCGCTCACATCCCAGCCGTCCATCTCGACGTTGTCGGTGGAGAACTGGCGCTTGTAATAGGAGAGGCCGCCGGCGATGCCGAGCCGATCGCCGATCATCCTGGAGAAGTCCAGGCTGCCCTTCGGCGACCAGTCGCTGCTCAGGTCGTTGAACGAGCCCTCGCCGGAGAACGACAGGAACGGCTCCTTGCGATCGAAGGCGCTGGTGGTCTTGATCTCGATCGACGCGCCGATGGTGTCGGCATCCATGTCGGGCGTCAGCGACTTCTTGATCTCGATGGATTCGATCAGCTCGGCGGGAATGACGTCGAGCGCGACGGAGCGGACATCGGCTTCAGGCGCCGGCACGCGTGCGCCGTTGATGGATGCAGCGTTCATGTCCGGCGACAGTCCGCGCACGGCCACGAAGCGGCCTTCGCCCTGGTCGTTCAGGACATTGATGCCGGCCACTCGTCGCAGCGATTCCGCCGCATTCTGATCCGGGAACTGGCCGATGCCATCGCGACTGAGCACGCTTTCGACACCGTCGGCGGAGCGCTGGCGCGACAAGGCGCTGGCCAGGCTGGCGTGCTGGCCGACGACCAGCACGTTCTCGATGTAGCCGCTGTCGGCGCGGGCCGCACCGAGCCGGATGTCCGGGCTGCGCGTGTCGCCGGCCACGTCAACCTTTGTTTCCATCGCCGGCGCGCCGACGTACTGCGTCCGCAAGGTGTAGGAGCCGTCGGGAACATCACCAAAACGAAACACGCCATCGCTGCCGGTTTCCGCGCGCCGCTGCAACTCGACGATTTCGACTTCGGCGCTTTGCAATGACTTGACGCCCGAAGCATCGCTCACGCGCCCCGACAGCGAGCCCGCCAGGGCTGGCGCGGTCACACAGGTGCCGGCCACCACCAGTGCCGTCAACGTCACCGGTGTGGACCAAACGCCACGGCCATTCCTGCGCCAATTCGCGCCTTTCTCAATTTTCACGACAATGCTCCCCGAACTGTAGCCGCGATAAGTGGGAGGCTTTATGCAGCCCGGTCGTGACGATTTCGTTGCAGGCGGATGACGAGCCGGAGAAGGAACACTGCGAGCGGCGCCTCGTCACTTCGGAAAGCAGCACTGCTCCGGGGGAGTGTCATGCAACTATCATCTGCCCCCGCCGCAACCAGAGCACGGAAACAGCGGCCCCTTACCCCCGGCACCATGACCAACGCCACGCATATCGTTCAGTTTTTCAACAGCGACGACGAGTACGTGCGCGCGGCCGGCTGTTTCCTGCGGGAAGGCCTGATGGCCCACGAGACCTGCGTGGTGGTGGCAACAGCGGAGCATCATCGGCAGCTCGACCAGTATCTGCTCGAGGCCGGCTTGAATCCCGTCACGCTCTCGGCCGAGTACCGCTATGTGCCGCTGCAAGCCGAACAGGTGTTGCCTACATTCTTCGATGCACGCTCCGGTATCGACCAGCAGCGCTTCCATCGGCAATTCAATCTGCTGCTTGCCCAGGCGGCCTCGCGAGGCCAGCCGGTGCGAATTTTCGGCGAAATGGTTTCGCTACTGGCCGAGCAAGGCCAGCCCGCGCTGGCCATCCAGCTCGAAGAGTTGTGGAACGAGCTCAGCCGTCACCACAGCTTCAGCATGTTCTGTTCGTACCGGGCGTCGCCGTTCACCGAGAACCCGCGTTATCGCAAGCTCCTGCACAGCATTCACACTCACGTGGTGTGTGAAGGCGCCTGAAGCAGCGGCTCGATCAGTTCCAGCACCCGACTGAGCGCGCCACGATTGGCCGCCACGATCGCGTTGGCTTTCGCTCCCATGTCGGCGCGTGCCGTCGGATTCGCAGACAGTTCCAGAACGGCGGCGGCCAGTTCGTCGGCGGAATTCACCTGGCGAGCGGCACCGCTGTCGATCATCAGCTGCGCGATATCGGGCGCATTGAAATTGTGAGGCCCGACCAGAATGGGCCGCTGGAGCACCGCCGGCTCCAGCAAATTGTGACCGCCGACGGTCGCAATCAAACTGCCGCCGACGAACGCGATGTCGGCCGCGGCATAGAACATCATCAGCTCGCCGAGCGTATCGACCAGTAACACCGAGGTTGCCGCGTTCACCGTTTCGTTCCGACTGCGCGAAGCAAACTCGACCTGCTCGCTCTTCAACCAGGCACGCACGGCGTCGAAACGATTCGGGTGGCGAGGCACGAGCACGAGCAGCGCGTCCGGCCGTTGTGCAGTCACCGCTCGATGCGCGGCGAGGATCTGCTGCTCCTCACCATCGTGCGTGCTGCCCGCGACCCAGACGGGACGATCCGAGAACTGCGCCGCTCGCAATGTTTCTCCCGCCTCGCGAGCCGCCAGCGGCACTTCGATGTCGAATTTCACATTGCCGGTGACCAGCACTCGCGGCGCGCCGACGGAAGCGTATCTGTCGGCGTCCTGGGTCGTCTGCGCGGCCACTGTGACGTCCGAGAGTGCGTCACGAAACAACGATGCGAACTTTCGATGCCGGACTGCGGAACGCTCCGAGATGCGCGCACTCGCGAGCACGATGGGAATCCGACGGCGCCTGCACTCGCCGAACAGATTCGGCCAGATCTCGCGCTCCATCACGATGGCGAGCGCGGGCTGCACGCGATCCAGGAAGCGACGTACCGCGCCTGGCAGGTCGTACGGCAAGTAAGCATGACGCACCGACTCGCCGAACAGTGCCCGTACGCGCTGTGCCCCCGTAGGCGTCGCGGTCGTGATCAACAACGAGTGCTGCGGGTATTTCTTCAGCAGCGCCCGGATCAGAGGCGCGGCGGCCTGCACCTCGCCGACCGAAACCGCGTGGATCCACAGCGGCCGAGTGCCGCGCGCGGCGGCGAATACCCGCGTGAATCCCAATCGTTCCGACAGTCGATCGCGATAGGCGGGATCGCGCACGCCCCGCAGGGCCGTGCCTGCCAGAGCGATGGGCGCAAATACATAGAGGAGTGCGGTATAGACGGAACGCAGCATGTCGTGGTGTTCTTCTATAAGATGGTACCTGCAACCGCTGCCATCTATGAAGTGATGACGACATCACCGCCGGCCTCGTCCACGCAACGCGTGCCGCTCTATCGCTTTCTCGGCCCCAGGTTCTGGCCCCTCTGGCTGGGACTCGGCCTGGTGCGCGCCCTGAATGTTTTGCCGTTGCGCACGCAGCTGGCGGTGGGCCGCGCGCTCGGGCGCCTTGCGCATCGCTTCGCCCGTCGGGATCGCCGCATCGCTGCGATCAACATCGAGCTGTGCCTGCCGGGGCTGTCCGAGCGGGAGCGCAACGAGCTGGTCCGGGAACACTTCGAATCGCTGGGCTGCACGCTGCTCGAGACCGGCCTGGTGTGGTGGGCCAGCGATGCGCGCCTGCGCAAGCTCATTCGGGTCGAAGGCGAGGAACATCTGCGTGCCGCGCTGGCCAAGGGACGTGGCGCGCTGATGCTGAGCGCGCATTTCACGACGCTGGAAATGGGGGCGCGCGCGTTGACCATGCTCGGCCCGACCAGCGTCATGTATCTCACGCCCAAGAATCCCCTGATCGCCGAGCTGTCGCGCCGTAACCGCGAACGCCATACGGTCCAGGCCGTGACCAGCGAGCAGGTGCGCGAGCTGCTGGCCAATCTGAAGAACAACCTGCCGGTCTGGTATGCGCCCGATCAGCGCTACACCGGCAAGAACAGCGCCATCGTGCCGTTCTTCGGCGTGCCCGCCGCCTCCAACGTCGCCACTTCCCGACTGGCGAAGATCTCCGGGGCACCGGTGCTACCCTATTTTCCCGAACGCCGCGCCGACCATTCCGGCTACGTGATCGTGATTCATCCCCCGCTCGAGGACTTTCCTTCCAGCGATCCGGTGGCCGATACGCTCCGCTTCCACGAGCTGATCGAAGATCACGCCCGCCGCCACCCGGCGCAGTACCTGTGGACCTACAAGCGCTTCAAGCGCCCGGACTACGACCCGTATCGACGCTGATGAAGACCCTGTTGCCCCTGCTCCGGCCGCATTACTGGCCGACCTGGCTGGCTATCGGCACGCTCAAGGCACTGCAGCCGCTGCCTGTTCCCCTGCTCACTGTCCTGGGCCGCGTCCTGGGCAGCATCGTCGTGCGCCTGCCCATCTCGTTCGTGCGCATCGCGCGGACCAACATGGGCATCTGCCTGCCCGAGCTGTCCGATGAGCAGCGCGAGCTGCTGCTCAAGGAACATTTCAAGAGCCTCGGCCTGGGCATTTTCGAGACTGCCATCGCCTGGTGGGGATCGAGCCGACGCATCGCGCGGCTCACCGAACTGGAAGGTCTAGAGCATTTGCGGGCAGCCATGGAGCGAGGCCGCGGCGTGATTCTGCTCAGCGCGCATTTCACCACGCTGGAAATCGGCGGGCGCGTGCTGTGCGAAAAGCTGGACGGCGAGATCAACATCATGTACCGGCCCACCGCGAACGCGGTGCTGGAACGTTTTCTGGCGCAGAACCGCAGCGATCGCACCAAGCGGGCGATTCCACGCGACGACATCCGCACCTTGATCTCGGCGCTCAGAGCGAACGAGCCGGTGTGGTATGCGCCCGATCAGGCGTATCGCAAGAAAGGTGCGGAGATGGTGCCCTTCTTCGGCATTCCGGCCGCGACCAACACAGCCACTTCACGCCTCGCGCGCATGACCGGCGCGGCGGTGCTGCCTTTTTTCCAGGAACGCCTGCCGAGCGGCCGGTATCGCATGGTGATCCATCCGATGCTGGAGAATTTCCCCAGCGACGATCCGGTGGCGGACGCCAAACGCTTCAACGAGCTGATCGAAGCGCAAGTGCGCCGCGTGCCCGAGCAGTACCTGTGGATTCACCGCCGCTTCAAGGGCCTGACGCCGGATTATCCGGACTACTACAAGCGCAAACGCTAGCCGGCCGCGGCTGCCATCAGCCACTGCCATTGCTGCTCGCCGAATCTCACATCGGCGCGCTGCCCCTTGATCTTGTCGAGCGAGCGCCTGAGGCGCGCCAGCACGGCCTGTTCCCAGGCGCCGCGCGCCTCGATCCGGCCGCGATCGAAGTCCAGCAGATAAACCTCGGGCGGGCTCTGGGCCAACAGAATGTTATTGGCGTTCAGATCGGCGTGATGCACCCCTGCGCGATGGAATGCTCCGATGGTTTTGCCGACCGCGCGCCAGCCCGCCTCGGGCAGGTCGTGCCCGGTGATCACATCGGCCAGCGTGCGCGTGCCGGGCAGCAGCTCGGTGATCAGATCCGCGCGATAGGTGAGCAAGCCGCGAACATAACGAGCCGCGATGGGCGCCGGCACCGGCAAGCCGCGTCGACGCAATTCGGCGAGCAGGCGCCATTCAGCAAAGGAACGCGTGCGATCGGCTCCGCCCCACAGATACCGGTCTTGCGACACCTTCGCGATCAAGCCGCCGCGCCGATAATGACGCAATACCCAGCGAGTGCCTGCGGCATCAGCTTGCGCCGCACCCACGTTCAGCACAGCAATCGAGCTGCGCCCACCCGCGATCTCCTCCAGCGCGCCGCGCGCCGCCCAGTGAGATCGCGAGAACAATTCTTCGTCCGGCTTACTTAGACGCGAGGGGTCGTATAGGATGCCGCCGCCGGCGGTGGCGATGAATTGCTCGTCGGTCATTCGGACAGCAATGTATAACGTCACTCATCCACCTGCCAGCGTCTGCATCCTGCGGCTCTCGGCGATCGGCGATACCTGCCATGTACTGCCGGTCATTCGCACCCTGCAGCGCGCCTGGCCCGATACCCGGATCACCTGGGTCATTGGCCGCCTCGAAGCGAAGCTGTTCGGCCACCTGCCGGACATCGAGTTCATCGTCGTGGACAAGCGCGAGAGCACGCTGCAGGCCCGCAGCAAGCTGAAGGAAAAGCTGCGCGGCCGGAGCTTCGACGTGCTCATGCATATGCAGCTGTCGCTGCGCGCGAGCATTCTTTCGACCGCCATCCCGGCGAAAATCCGCCTCGGCTTCGATCGCAGCCGTGCGCGCGAGATGCAATGGCTGTTCACCAACATGCAGATCGCGCCAGCATCGCGACAGCATGTGCTGGACAGCCTGTTCGGCTTCGCCGAGAAGTTCGATATCTACGAGCGGCTGCTGCGTTGGGACATGCCACTCACCGACGACGCCGTCGCCTACGCCAACCGCGTCATCCCCGAGCCCGGCAACACCGTGCTCATCAGCCCCTGCTCCAGCCACCAGCTGCGCAACTGGCGGCCCGAGTACTACGCCGAGGTCGCGGACTATGCGATCGCGTCGCTCGGCATGCGCGTGATCCTGTGCGGGGGACCGAGCGACATCGAGCGGCGCACTGGCGAGCAGATCGAAAGCCTCATGAAGCAGCAGTGCCTGAACACGATCGGGCAGGACACGCTGCTGCAGTTCTTCGCGACGCTGGAACGCGCAACGTTGCTCATCACGCCTGATTCCGGCCCCGCGCACATGGGCACGGCTGCCGGCACCCCGGTAATCGGCCTGTACGCTGCGACCAACCCGGCCCGCAGCGGGCCTTATCTGAGCCGTCAGTGGTGCGTCGACAAGTACGATCAGGCGTCCCGGCGGCTGTTGGGCAAACCGGCAACCGACATCCCCTGGACCACGAAGATCGAGCGCCCGGGCGTGATGGACCTGATCACCCCCGACGACGTGATCAAGAAAATGCACGCGCTGCTGCTCAGCCTGGCGCGCAACAAGAAATAGACCAGTTGTTGCCCCACCTGACGCGCGCTGCGAAACTGGCGACATGGCCGTCGACCCCAGCCAGCTCCCGAAGCTGCCCATCACCCTCCTGATCATCGCGCGCAATGAAGCGTCCGCGATCGGCCGCTGCCTGGACAGCGTGCCGTTCGCCGCCGAAAAACTGGTGATCGACTCGGGCAGCACCGATGGCACCCAGGAAGTCGCGCAGCGCCATGGGGCGCGCGTGGTCCATCAGGACTGGCTCGGCTTCGGACCGCAGCGCAATTTCGCCAGCACCCAGGCCAGCCATGACTGGATCCTGGCGCTCGATGCCGACGAAGCCTTGTCGCCCGAGCTTGCCAACGAATTGCGCGAGCGCCTGCCGCAGCTGATGCAATCGGCGAATGCCGGCGCGATCCTGCGCCGACAGACCTGGTACATGGGCGCGCCGATGCGCTGGTATCGCCCCATGGTTGGCGAACGCATGGGCCGCCTCTATCATCGCGGCCGCGCCCGCTGGACCGACGTGCGCGTGCACGAGTCGCTGCGCTTCGACGGGCCGACGCCGACGCTCAAGCACCCGTTCATTCATCTGAACAACCCGACCCTGGTGCACAAGCAGCTCAAGACGCTGCGCTACGCCGAGCTGAAGGCGAGAGACTGGCTGGATCGCGGCAAGCCGGTGAACATGTGGATGACGCCGTTTGTTTATTTGAGCGCGTTCATCAAGGACTATCTGCTGCGACTGGCATTTCTCGACGGCTGGCGCGGCTTCATCGTCTCGCAGACCGCCGCGACCTACGCCGCGTACAAGCGCATGCGCTATTACGAAATGCGCCGCAACCCCGAGTCGAAAGACCTGGCTGCGGAGCTGTTGCACGGCTACGGACTGGATCCCTGATCGAAGATCATCAGTGACTAAACATTATCTTTTGTACGGCTCGGAGCGCTATGCGCTCGCCATTCTGCGTCCGCTCCAGGAAGCGATCCGGGCGCGCGGCCATGAAGCGGCCTGGTTCTTCGATGGTCCGGGCGGCGAAGAGCTGCGGCCGGATGAAACGTTCCTTCGCAGCACGCGCGAGGTGCGGGAGTTCGCACCCATGGCAGTACTCACTTCCAGCAATGCCGTGCCGCATTTTTTTCCTGGCGTGAAGGTGGAGGTGTTCCACGGCTTCGATGCCGGCAAGCCGCGCCACATCTACATTCGCGGCTTTTTCGATCTGTACTGCACGACCGGCGCACGCGACACCCAGGCATTCACCGAGAAGTCGCGCGAGCTGGGGCACTTCGCCGTGAAGGAAACGGGCTGGCCGAAACTCGATCCATTCATGCGTGCACATGGCTCGCCCGAACCACCGCCGCTGCGGGCGCAGCCGGTGATCCTGTATCACTCGACGTTCTCGCCTTCGTGGAGCGCGGCGCCCATCCTTTATGAAACCATCCGCGAGATGTCGCGCACCGGCCGCTGGCGCTGGATCGTGACATTGCATCCGAAGAGCGCGCCCGAAACGGTGGCGAAGTACAAGGCGCTGGAGAACGAGTATCTGCGCTTCGCCACCGAGGACAACATCCTCGACCTGTTCCCGCAGGTCGACATGATGATCTCCGACACGTCCTCCGCGCTCAACGAGTTCCTGCTGACCTACAAGCCGGTCGTGACCTTCAAGAATCGCCGTCCCGGCCCGCAATTGATCGACATCGACTCGCCGGACCTGCTGCTGCCCTCCATCGAGCGCGCCCTCTCCCGGCCGCCGGAACTGATGCGCGCCATCCGCGAGTACGCCGATTCGATCCACCCCTACCGCGACGGCCGCTCCAGCGAGCGCGTGCTCGACGCGGTCGACGAATTCATCGCCGCCGGTGCCCGCAATCCCAAGCCGAAGCCGGGCAACTGGTGGCGTAAGATCAAAATCCGCAAGCGCCTCGGTTATTGGGGCCCGGCTCGATGACTCGGCATCGGGCATTGCCCTGCGCAGTCCCTGCTCCGCTCAAGCCCGGGGCATACTTCCATGGACGCCCGCTCGTCCCTGTCCCCGAGGCGGCATTAGTTTGTAACTGTTGGATTCTTCCATGAGCAACGAAATCAAAGTCCCCATTTCTCCCGGCGAGCTGATCGACAAGATCACCATCCTGGAGATCAAGGCCGCCAACATCACCGACGCGGCCAAGCTCGCCAACGTCAAAGTGGAGCTGCAACTGCTGCAGGAGACGTGGCGCAGCTCACCCCATTCCGCCACCAACATCGATGCCGAGTGGCAACAGTTGCGCGAGGTGAACAAGAAGCTGTGGGACATCGAAGACGACATCCGCGACAAGGAGCGTCAGCGCCAGTTCGACCAGCAGTTCATCGAGCTGGCGCGCGCCGTGTACATCAACAACGACGAGCGCGCGGCGGTGAAGAAGACGATCAATACGAAGCTGGGTTCGAAGATCGTGGAAGAGAAGAGTTACGCCAAGTATTGAATCGCCGGCGCTGTGCGAGCTGGCCTTCGGAGAAGAGGTTTTGCAAGGGATGAAGATGCCCGAGGGACGCGCGAATGCGCAGCTGACGCAGCGGCCTCGCTCGGCGCCGGCCAGAACGACTCCGAGTCACTCGCAAACGCGCAGCTAACCTATCGGCTGCGCCGAGGACATCGCCTCCGAATCACGCGCGAATGCGCAGCTAACGTCTCGGCGGCGCCGACCGTATCGACTCCGCGTCACGCGCGAACGCGCAGCTGACGTATCGGAGCATCAACTCCGAGTCACGCACGACGCGCAGCTGACGTATCGGCGGCGCCGACCGTATCGACTCCGCGTCACGCGCGAACGCGCAGCTGACGTATCGGCGGCGCCGGGAGTGACCTACCTTCTCCCGGCAGCTTTGCGGTACAGGGACGGGACCGCAACAGCAGGGCACATCAGGGACGTGCGGTGAGGAGCGCAGTGCGCTCCGGCCGAGCCCGGTGCCGG
>Ga0065721_10049526_pt1 | contig 32211 bp, 25 predicted proteins | sample Mesricmetagenome_FD_59108 | JGI IMG/M metagenome (GOLD analysis project Ga0065721, IMG submission 59108) | Mesophilic microbial community from rice straw/compost enrichment Sample: eDNA_1 v2 (version 2) | ecosystem: Engineered > Solid waste > Grass > Composting > Bioreactor | place: USA: Davis...
GTGCTCGCCGGCCTGTGGCTCGACACGACGCGGCGCACCGGCCGCGCCGAACGGCAGCACCCGCCGACCGGCCACTTCATGAACGCCGACGGTGTAACCCTGCACTATCTCGACCGCGGTGCCAACCGTGGGAACGGCCACCCGGTGGTGTTCCTTCACGGCAACGGCATCCTGGCTGAAGACTGGGCGCTCAGCCTGCTGCCCGCCGCGGCGGAGCGCCGGCGTTGCGTTTGCTTCGACCGGCCGGGGCACGGCTACAGCGAGCCGGCGCACGACCGGTCCAGCCCGTCCGCCCAGGCGGCGATCCTGCGCGACGCCACCCGCAAGCTGGGGCTGGAGCGGCCGATCATCGTCGGCCATTCGCTGGGCGGTGCCGTGGCGCTGGCCTGGGCACTGGACTATCCGGACGAAGTCGGCGGACTGGTGATCCTGTCGGCCTTCACCCACCCGACGCCGCGCGCCGACTTCCTGCCCTTCATGGGACCGGCCGTCCCGTTGGTCGGCCCAATCATGAGCCGCACGGTGCTGCAACCGGTCGATCGGCTGATCCTGGGGCCGCTGGTGCGCCGCATCTTCGAACCGAACCCGGTGCCCTCGCGCTACGACCTGATCCCGCCGGACCTGCTGCTGCGCCCGACCCAGCTGGAGGCCGCCGCGGCGCAGCTTGCCGCGCTGATTCCGGGCGTTGCCGCCATGGCGCCCCGCTATCCCGAGATCCGCTGCCCGACCGCCATCGTCGCCGGTTTGGAGGACCGGGTCGTCGATCCGCGCGCCCACGCGGTGCCCCTGCACGACGCCATCCAGGGTTCCACGCTCCACCTGCTGGCCGACACCGGCCACATGCCCCACCACGCCCGGCCGGAAGCGGTGCTGGCCGCCATCGACCGCGTCGAAAAGGCCCTGACGCCGGAGCTGGCCCACACGGCATCCTGACTCTGCGAGGTGATTCGGCGACCGGGAATTGCGAATCGAAAAAAACGACTCGATGCGACTCGGATGAGCGATGGTTAACAGTTTGGTTACGAACCCAGGGCTAACGTTCTGTCAGAACGCACTCTCTCAGCGCCCTAAGGATTCTGACCGATGTCCATGGCTGCCGACGTTGACACCATCGAACGCACCTCCATCGTCGCGTACACCCTCCTCAACGAGCTGCACGACGTGCTGGCTCTGCCCAAGGCTCCGGACGACGTGACGCTCGGCATTCTCATGGGCCTCTCCATGTTCATGGATGACAAGGTCGGCCCGATGCGCGCCAAGCGCCTGATGTCCGAGGCCCCGACCATCGTCCTGAAGACGGACGCGCACGTCACGCCCGACCAGATGCAGCGCATCCTGCCGGTGCTGCGCGCCTTCGGCGACCACCTGAAGGACATGCGCACCAAGGCCGCCCGTCCGGTGGACGACACCGTCGCCTGACGCAGGCCTGCCCTGCATCCAGGGCTGAAAGACTTTTGACAAAGGGCTCGGCCGCTGTGGCCGGGCCCTTTGTCGTTTGGCCCCTTTTGCACGTGGCGGCCTTGACCGGACCGCCAAATCGGCGGATGCTTTTGGCCTTCGTCCACCGAAGGTCGCCGACCGCCGGACGGGACGCAACGAACGGGCGGCTTCGGCCATGGACGGGCTTGCAACAGATTGGCATTCGGGGGACTGGCTCTCGGCCGTTTCCATCATCGCCATCCTGGCCGGAGTGACCATCAGCGTGATCGTCCTGGCGGCCTTCGGCTCGATCCGGCGCAGCCTGAACGAAGGCACGGCGCGGCAGGCCCAGCAGATCCGCAAGCTTGCGGAGAACGTCGCCGCGCTGAACGCGCAGCAGCAGAGCGCGCAGACGCGCATCCAGCAACTCACCGACGCCAACCGCAAGCTGACCGAGGAGCTGACCGCGCTCGGCGAGCGGTTGGGCGACGCGGACTCTTCCCCCCGGACATCCGGCACCGCACGGCTCCTGCATTGACCACACCAGACCTCACCATCAACGGCGACAGCGAGCGTGCCCGCTGGACCGCCAGCGCCGACGCCTGGAACCGCTGGGCCGACCCCATGGCCGATCTGGCCGACAAGCTGAACCAGCCGCTGCTGGACGCGGCCGGCGTGGCGGCGGGGGAGCGCGTGCTCGACCTCGCATCCGGCGCCGGGGAACCGGCGCTCAGCGCCGCCCGCCGCGTCGGGCCCTCCGGGCTGGTGGTTGGCAGCGATCTCGTGCCCGGCATGATGGCCGGCGCCGTGCGCCGCGCAGGCGAGGCGTCGGAGGGGCAGCGACCCGTCTTCACCGCCGCGGACATGACCGCCCTGCCCTTCGCCGATGGCCGGTTCGACCGGGTGACCTGCCGCTTCGGCATCATGTTCGTGCCCGACATCGCGGCGGCCTTGGCCGAGGTGCGGCGCGTGCTCCGTCCCGGCGGTGCGGTTGCTTTCATGGTCTGGGGGCCGCGCGGCGGCAACGCCCTGTTCGATACCGTGGGCGCCGCGGTCGCCGACCAGCTGGGCGAGGACGGCAGCCTCGACCCGCTGTTCCGCTTCGCCGAGCCGGGCCTGCTCGCCGCGGCCTTGCGCACCGCCGGCTTCCGCGAGGCGACGGAAACGGACCTCACCCCCGTCCGCAAGGCCCCGAAGGGCCAGCCCTTCTGGCGCGCCACCCTGGACATGAGCTTCGGCCACCGCCTCCGCACCCTCGCCCCCGAGCGCCGCGCGACGCTGGAAGCGGAGATCGCCCGGCGCTTCGACGCGCGGGCGTCCGGGGACGTCGTCCCCCTGCCCGCCCATGTGCGGATCGTGGGGGGAGCGGTTTAGCCACCCTGAAGCGGTCGAGGGCTGCGGGGATTCACCACCAAGACACCAAGGCACCAAGATCTTCTGAACACGCTCCGGCTGCCGGTCGGCACACATGGCCGGCGCGCGGCATCTTGGTGTCTTGGTGCCTTGGTGGTGAAAATTGGCGGTGAAAACCCCGAAGCGTCACCACGCAACGGCGACAACGCCCCTCAGTAACTCCACTCCCACTTCACACCGACGCGCGTTTCGGAGTCGGCGCCGACGTTGGCTTCCGCCTTGAGGTTCTTGGTGATGTCCACTTCCACGGTGGCGCGGCTCTGGTTGGCGCCGATGCCCTGCTCCACGCCGACATAGACGCGGTCGCTGACGTAGCGGCCAGCTTCCACCGCACCGCCCCTGCCGTTCTCGCCGGCGACGAACTCCAGCCGGTCCACGCCCAGGCCGCGCCGCACCGTCGTCAGCAACCCGCCCCCGCCCCCGCCGAAGCCGGCGAGCGTCGCTGCGGACTGGGCAAGCTGGAACGCCTCCCCAGCGGAGAGGCTGGAGACGGACTTGCCGAACAGAACGCTCGACAGCACCTCGTCCTGCGGCAGCCCCTGGGAGGAGGTCAGCTCCAGCTTCGGCTGGCGGGCGGTGCCGCCGACCACGATTTGGGCGGTGACGTTGTTGGCGGTGATTTCCGCCAGCAGATCCAGGCGCGGGTCGATCTCCGGCCCACCGTCGAACTCGATGATGCCCCGCTTGAAGGTGAAGGTCTTGCCCAGCAGGTCAAGCTGACCCTTGATCATGGTCAGCCGGCCGGTCACCAGCGGCTGGCTGGAGGTGCCGGCGACGGCCAACTGCGCGGAGAATTCCGACTCCAGCCCACGGCCGCGCACGAAGATCTGGTTCTGCGCCGTGATCGTCAGGTCCAGCGCCATGGCAAAGGCGGGCTCCGGCGCAGACTGACCATTGGCTGGCTGGCCATTTGCGGGTTGGCCATTGCCCTTGCCGACGACCTTGCCGTTGACCTTCACGTTCCCGCTCCGGCCGCCGACCTCGACGACCTTCAGGTCCACCACGTTGGGCGGGACCTGATTGGGGATCTGCACCTCCGCCCGCTGGATGCGCACCGGGCCGGCCAACCGCGGGTTGATGAAGCTGCCGGTCAGGGTCAGCGAGGCGCCGATGGTCGCGGTCGCCAGATCGTTCTGCACCAGCCGGGCGTTGTCCGCTTGGATTTGCAGGTCGAGTTGCTGCTGTCCGTTGGCCGCCGCCGGGCGGATCACGCCGCGCGCGCCGACCGCGCCGCCGTTAGCGGTCTTCCCGCTGAAGGATTCGATGGTGAAGACATCGCCGTTGCCGACGATGCGGGCATCGATGTCCCTGATGATGGCGCCGGACGCGCGGTTCTCGTAGCGCCCGTTGGTGAAGGTCACCACGCCGCCCAGGTTCGGTTCGGCCACCGTGCCGGCCACGTTCACGTCCAGCCGCAGCATGCCCCGTGCGCGGTCGCCGGTCGCGGCCAGCAGGTCGTTGGCGATGGACGCGTCGATGGTGCCGTTCAGGCCGGCCTCAAGCCGTCCGCGCTCCGGCACGGAGACGGCCATCGTCTCGGCGTTCATCACCAGCGGCGCCGCGGCGGTGAGGTTGATGCGGCCGGCGCCGTTGCGGGTCGCGGCGTTGCCGGTGACGGTCACGCGCTCCTCCCGCCATTGGGCGTTGACGGTGGCGTCGATGCCCGGCACGCCGGCCTGGGTGGTCTGATGCGCCTTCAGGTTGGCGACGCGCACCGTCGCTTCCGCGCGCGGCCGGGCGACGGTGCCGCCCAGCGTCGCCTGCGCGTTCAGCGTGCCGTCCAGCCGCAGGGTCGGGTCGGCCAGCCGGGCCAGCGCCATCGGCACCTGATCCAGCCGCAACTCGCCCGACAGCCGGTCGCCGATCAGGCCGAGATCGGCGACCAGCCGCGCGTTGCCGCTGACCAGTTGCAGCCCCCGCACCTCGTACCGGCGATCGCCCAGCGCGATGTTCGCAGGCTGGGTCAGCCGGAACGCCTCCCCAGCGTAGCGGCCTTGCAGGCGGTCCAGGCGAATCTGGTTGAGGCCGTTCTCCTGCGCGAAGTTGCCGGCGAGATCCAACCCCAGCGGATCGCGGCCAGCCCCGGCAGCCTCCGCCCGGAAGCCGGCCCTGGCGAGCGTGCCGTCCACGCTGGCGGTCACGCGGGCGAGGTCGTTGCCGGCCGCCGCCCCGTCCAGAAGTTCCAGCCGCGCCTTGCCGCTGGGGGTGCCCAGCGCGTCGGCCACGTCGGCGTTGGCGGTCAGGCGGCGGGCGACCAGCAGCGGCGCGCCTTGGCCCTCCACCCGCAGGTTGTTCGCGTTGGCGGTCAGGGTCGCCGCCTGCTTCCCGTTCGGCGCGCTGAGCGCCACGGTGAAGCCGGCGGCCCCGTCCAGCGGCACGCCGGCCAGTTCCGACAGGGCCTTCAGCTGCGGCAGGTTGCCGTCGAGCTTGCCGGTCGCGGTCATGGCGTCCAGCGCCACCCGCACCGCGCCGGTGATCCGGTTGACGCCGTTCGCCAGCGTCAGGTCGCTGACCTGAAGGGCCTGCCCCTCCAGCGCGTAGGCGGCGTCCGCCGTGAGCCCGGCGCCGGCCAACTGGGTGCGCGCGCTGAGGCGCCCGCGCGGGCTGGACGGCAGGCTGGCCGCGGTGGCGGTGAGGTTGGTGGCGCCGAAGCGGCGGCCCTGCACGACGAGGTTGCTGGCGTTCAGCGTCGCTTCGGTGGAGAGATCGTCGAGCGGCCCGTTCGCAACGGCGTCCAGCGCCAGCCCGCCGGCCATCTCCGTGCCCAGCCCCTCGCCGATGGGAGCAAGGTCGTCCACCTCCAGCCGCGTCCGGGCCTCCACGCGGCCATCGACCAGCGCGGCGTTGCCGGTCAGCCGGCCGTTGCCGCCCGCCACCGACAGGTCGCTGACGCGCATCGCGCCGTTCGGCTCCATGCCGGCCTTCAGCGCCAGCGTCGCGTTGTCACCCAGCACCGCGTCGGCCGGCGTACCCGTGTCGAGATCACGCAGCACGCCATTCAACTCCGCCGTCAGCGTGCCATCGGCCGTACGGCGCACCGGCCCCTGGATGTTCACCGCACCGCCGAGCGGCCTCCCGGCAAGGCCGGACAGGCGCGACAGGTCGTCCGCCGTCAGCGACAGCGCGACGTCGGCCGTCTGCCCCCAGCCCCCGGCGTTGCCTTGGGCCGTGGCGGTCGCCGCGGCGCTGGTCAGGGTCAACCCTTCCAGCTCCACCCGGCCATCGCCGGTGGACAGGCGTGCCCGGCCGTCCAGCCGCATCTCCGCTCCCGCCGCCTGCGCCAGCGCCGGATCGTTGCTCGCCAGGTCGCGGATCACGCCCTGGATGGCGACGGCCAGCGCGTCCAGCGTGCCGTCGGCGCTGCCGGTCACCACGCCCTCGCGCCACGCAATGTCGGGCGCAAGGCCGTGCAGGGTCGAATCCGGCCCCGCCGTCACCTCCCACTTCAGGCCCAGGGTACGGCGGTCAGCGCCCACAGTGCCGTTCAGTGTCGCGGTTCCGGCGGCAGCCTGCACCGCCACGGGGTTCAGGGTCAGCGCCCCGTCCGGGGCCACCAGCACCGTGCCGTTCAGCGACGGCTGCGGCCCGACCAGCGGAGCCACCTGAGGCCCCAGCAGCGCGGCCACGTCGCCGCCGGCCGCAATGGTCACCGCGTGCCCGTCCGGCACGGCCTTCACCGTGGCGTCGGCGTTCAGGCGGGCGGCGTTCTCGGCGGTCGCGACCAGCGTTCCCTTCCAGTCGTCCAGCGTGCCCTGTCCGTCCACCGACGCCGCCACCGGCGGCAGGCCAGGGATCGCCAGGGCGCGGGCGATGATGCCGCCCGCGGGCTCCGACGCCTTCAGGTTCAGATCCAGACGCTTGTCGTCGGGATTGAAAGCGACGTCCAACTTCACCTGCCCCGGCTGCTCGTCGATGCGGTCCACCGTGGCGTGCGCCTCCAGCGACGAGCCGCCCGAGGCGAGGTCGAGCGAGCCCACCAACTTCAGCGTCGCCGCCTGCCCCAGCAGCGGCTCGGCCAGCCGCAGTTCATCGACCGCCAGCCGGTCCACCGCCACGCCCACCGGCAGACTCGGCAGCAGGGAGGTCGGCCCCTCCTGCGGCGGCGCGGGGGTGGGTTGCTCGGCGGGAAGCGGCGCCCGCTCCACCGTCACGCGCTTCGCCTCCACCACGTCGGCCTTGGCGCGGCCGGTGAACAGCGCGGACGGGGCGAGGTTCAGGTGCAACTCCTCCAGACGCAGCCAGACGCCCTGCCGGTCGGCGACCGTGACCTCGGACACCGTGAAATTGAAGGGGATGGCGCCCCCGATAGTACCGATGCTGACCTGGAGGTCGGGGCCGCTGACGGACTTCTCGATGGTTTGGGCGATCCAGCGGCGCACCGCGTTCATCGGCCCCCACCCGCCGCCCCCGTCGGTGTCGGCGGCGAAGGCAACCCCGGTCACGGCGGCGCCGAACAGGGCGACAAGGCCGATCAGAACGAAAACCAGACGACGCAGCCCTGTCACCACTCACCCCGTTGCGGCACTCTCCAAAGGGTATAACGGGAACGAGACAATGGCGTCCCAATCCAAGGGGCAAATTTGGGACTCAAAACGCTTGCCCAAGACTTATGTAGAGTTGCCACTTCGCGTCCCCCGGATCGGCGTTCAGCGGAAAGCCGACATCCACGCGAAATGGACCGAAGTCGGTGTAATAACGCGCCCCGATTCCCGCCCCCACCCGCAGCGGCTGACTGAAGTCCGGATAAGCGCTGTCGTAGACCGTGCCGGCATCGACGAACGGCACGATGCCGATGTTTTCGGTTACCTTGATTCGCAGCTCCACCCCAGTCTCGAACAGCGACCGGCCGCCCGTCGGATCGCCGAAGACGTCGCGCGGTCCCGCCTTCTGGAAGCCGAAGCCGCGCACCGACCCGCCGCCGCCGGCATAGAAGCGGTGGTCCGGCGGAATCTGATCGAGCGTCGCCCCCACCGTACTGCCGAAGCCGATGCGCGCTGCCGCAACATAGCGCCCGTCCCCCGACAGGTCGCGGTAGGCCGATCCGTTGACCTGCAAGGTGGTGAACTGCGTGTTGGTGTCGCCGCCCAGCGGGAACCAGGGCGTCGCCTGGGCTGACGCGCGGTATCCCTTGGTCGGGTTCAGCAGGCTGTCCGACCCGTCCCAGGCGATGCCCAGCGGCACGCCGATCAGCGCCGTCTGATACTCCCGCAGGTTCGACCGCACGCGCCCGCGCTCCGCGCTCACCCCGTAGGCAAACTTGAGCTGGTCGGTGAATTGCCGCTCCAGCGTGCCGGAGGTCAGCGTGACGACGCGGTCGTAGGCCGGCGGCGTTTCCGACGCGACCTGGAAGTTCAGCACCAGCGACTGGCGCGGGGCGAGGAAGTCCGGCTTGCGGAAGTTGGCCGAAAAACGCAGGTCCGGCAGATCCATCTGCCCGCGCTTCCCGGCGGAGGAACCGTTGTCGCCGCCGATGCGCCCGATGTCCACGCCCAGCCGCAGCTGCTCCGCCCCGCCGAACAGGTTGCGGTGGCCCCAATAGGCGCCGCCGCCGAAGCCGTCCGTAGAGGAATAGAAGACGTTGGCCCCAATGAAGCGCGCCTTGCGTTCCGCCAGCGTGACGCTCACCGGCGTGGTGCCGCCCGGCCCCGGCTGGTCGGCGAGCCGCACCCGCACCGTGTCGAAGACGCCGAGCTGCGCGATCTGCTGGCGCGCTCGGTCGAGCAGCGCCGCGTCGTACACCTCCCCCTGCGTCCAGGGCAGCCGGCCGCGGACCAGATCCTCGTCCACTTCCGTCAGCCCTTCGATTTGGGTCTCCCCAAAGAACACCAGCGGGCCGGGATCGACCGTGAAGGTCACGTCCATGCTGCGGTCGTCGTGGTTCACCACCACCCGCCGCTCCGCCACCTTGGAAAAGGGGTGACCGTGGTCGTTCATCCGGCGCAGCAGCGCGTTCTGCGCGTCGACCACCCTCGGCGCCTGGGCCCGATCCCCGATGGTCAGGCCCAGGTCGGCTGGGGTGACGTCCCCGCCCGGCAGCGGGGCGTTGTCCGTCGAGCGGATCGTGACGGTCTTGAAACGGTAGGGTTCACCCGGCGCCACGGCCACCGTCACCTTGGCCGGCTGCTGGTCGGCGTTCACGGTGATGTTCAGCGTGGCGTCGTAATAGCCGGCGGAGCGCAGCGCCGTCTGCAACCCCTCCCGATCGTCGCTCGCCCGCCGTTCCAGCCCCAGGACCGAGGGGGGTGGGTCGTTCTTCAGGCTGACCAGCGTGGACGTCTCCCGCAGCAGGGAGCGCAGGCTGTCGTCCTCCAAGCCGGTGATGTCCACGTCGTAGGGAACCTTGGGCCCGGAGTCGGGCTGGACGGGGTTGTCGGCGGGCGCGGATTCGGCGGGTACAGATCGGGGGGGCACAGATTGGAGGGGCGGCGCCCCGGCATCCTGCGCCCGCACGGCGGCGGCCGGTGCTGCGACGAGCGCACCGGTGAGCAGAGCGGCGGCGAGGCGGCAAGCGTAAGCGTGGCTGGTCATCGGCCGACCATGTGGGAATCGAAAGGAAGGACGCAATGATTCGGCCGTCGCGTCTCCAAGAAATTACGCATATGCGCTTTGGGGGCGGAATGGGGGCAAATCGGCACCTCGCCGCTTGCGTTATGAAGCCGGATCATTATATTGCGTCGCAACAGTTTCCCCGACAGAGCCCCCCGATACTATCTCGGAGGGTTTTTTTGTTGTGCGCGGCAGGGGGTGCCGCGGTGTCGGGGCGGCATTTGCGAAACGGAAGCCCCAGAGCCGACAGACCCGAGTCCCCGACACATGAATCTTCGTAACGTCGCTATCATCGCGCACGTCGACCATGGCAAGACCACCCTGGTCGATCAGCTCCTCAAGCAGGCAGGTTCCTTCCGCGAGAACCAGCAGGTCGCCGAACGCGCCATGGACTCCAACGACCTGGAGCGCGAGCGCGGCATCACCATCCTGGCCAAGTGCACGTCGGTCCTGTGGAACGACCTGCGCATCAACATCGTGGACACCCCCGGCCACGCCGATTTCGGCGGCGAGGTCGAGCGCATCCTCTCCATGGTGGACGGCGTGGTTCTGCTCTGCGACGCCGCCGAAGGGCCGCTGCCGCAGACCAAGTTCGTGCTGGGCAAGGCGCTGAAGCTGGGCCTGCGTCCGATCGTCGTCATCAACAAGGTGGACCGCCCCGACGGCCGTCCGCACGAGGTGCACGATGAGGTGTTCGACCTGTTCGCCTCGCTCGACGCCTCGAACGAGCAGCTGGACTTCCCGACCCTGTTCGCCTCGGGCCGCAACGGCTGGGCGACCACGGACCTGGAGAACGGCGCCCGCGAGACGCTGACCCCGCTGTTCGAACTGATCCGCGACCACGTTCCGGCGCCGAAGGTGGAGGAGGATCTGCCCTTCACCATGCTGGCGACCACGCTGGAGGCGAACCCGTACCTGGGCCGCATCCTGACCGGCCGCATCCAGACCGGCACCGTCAAGGTCAACATGGCCATCAAGTCGCTGAGCCGCGACGGCAAGCTGATCGAGAACGCCCGCATCAGCAAGGTGCTGGCCTTCCGCGGCCTTGAGCGCGTTCCGGTGGACGAGGCGCACGCCGGCGACATCGTCGCGCTGGCCGGCCTGACCACCACAACCGTGGCCGACACCATCTGCGCGCCGGAAGTGGCCGAGCCGCTGGCCGCCCAGCCGATCGACCCGCCCACCCTGGCGATGACCTTCTCGGTCAACGACAGCCCGCTGGCCGGCCGCGAGGGCGACAAGGTCACCAGCCGCATGATCCGCGACCGCCTGATGCGCGAAGCCGAAGGCAACGTGGCCCTGCGCGTCACCGACACCGAGGGCGGCGACGCCTTCGAGGTGGCGGGCCGCGGCGAACTCCAGCTCGGCATCCTGATCGAGACGATGCGCCGCGAGGGCTACGAGCTGGCCATCAGCCGCCCGCGCGTGCTGTTCAAGACCGACCCGCTGAACGGTCAGCGTCTGGAGCCGATCGAGGAAGTCGTCGTCGACGTGGACGACGAGTTCTCCGGCACCGTCGTGCAGAAGATGGCCGAGCGCAAGGCCGAGATGATCGAGATGCGCCCGTCGGGCGGCAACAAGACCCGCATCGTCTTCCACGCCCCCTCGCGCGGCCTGATCGGCTACCAGAGCGAGTTCCTGACGGACACGCGCGGCACCGGCATCATGAACCGGCTGTTCCACGGCTATGCCCCGTACAAGGGCACCATCGCCGGTCGGCGCACCGGCGTGCTGATCTCCAACGGCGACGGCACTGCCGTGGCCTACGCGCTGTGGAACCTGGAGGATCGCGGCCCGATGCTGATCGATCCGGGCGTTCCGGTCTATCAGGGCATGATCATCGGCGAGCACACCCGCGGCAACGACCTTGAGGTCAATGTCATCAAGGGCAAGCAGCTCACCAACATCCGCACCACCAGCAAGGACGAGGCGGTTCGCCTGACCCCGCCGATCCAGATGACGCTGGAGCGCGCCCTGTCCTACATCGGCGACGACGAGCTGGTGGAGGTGACGCCAAAGTCCATCCGCCTGCGCAAGCGCTACCTCGACCCGAACGAGCGCAAGCGCCACCAGCGCGCTGCCGAGGCCAGCTGAGTTACGGCCTGAGGCACGGTGTTTTTGCGGGAGGGCTTTGCCCTCCCGTTCTCTTTTCAGCACGGCGTTGCCCGGCTACCCTTCCCGAAACCCCACCGGGACGGAAGGCGGACCATGTCGGCACACGAGCATCGCTACAGCGCGACGGTGACCTGGACGGGCAACCAGGGCACCGGAACCTCCAGCTACAAGACCTACAGCCGCGATCACGACATCGCCGTGCCCGGCAAGCCGGTCATCGCCGGCTCTTCCGACCCGGCCTTCCGCGGCGACGCGACCCGGCACAACCCGGAAGACATGCTGGTGGCCTCGCTGTCGGCCTGCCACATGCTGTGGTACCTGCACCTCTGCGCCGTCAACGGCGTTGCCGTGACCGCCTACCGCGACGACGCCTCCGGCACCATGGCCGAGGAGGCCGGCCGCAACGGCCGCTTCACCGGCGTGACCCTGCGCCCGCACGTCACCATCGCCCCCGGCAGCGACCCCGCCAAAGCGGAAGCGCTGCACCACGAGGCGCATGAGAAGTGCTTCATCGCGAATTCCGTGAATTTCCCGGTGCGCTGCGAGCCAACCACCGAAGTCGGGGCATAAGCAAAATCACCCTCTCCCGCCTCCGGCGGGAGAGGGAAAAACATGTCTACTCCCGCAAACTCTTCTTTTTGATCTCGTCCTTCTCGCCCAACTCGTCGAATTTTTCCTGCACCGGCTTGTCCGGGTTGCCCGAGGCCTTGCCGGTCTCCTCGACGAGCTTGTCCTCGATCCGCTGCGCGGATTCGGATGGGGCGTCGTCTTTCCGGCCCGCGCCCATCATTCGTGTCCCCGCAGAACATCCTTCACCTTGCCGACGACCTTGTCGATCTTGCCCTCGGCCTTGTCTGCGCGGCCCTCGTCCTTCAGGTTCGGATTGCCGGTCAGATCACCGGCCTGCTTCTTGGCCTCGCCCTTCAGTTCCTTGCCGGCGCCGCGGATGCGATCGGTGTTCATGATGTACGCTCCTGGTGGATTGCGTGTCTCCACATCAACAGGGACGCGCGGCAAACGTCACGGCTCCGCTTCCTCGTCCAAGCCGGCTCAGGGAGGACTGCCCTATTTTTTGCCCAACACCTCCCCGATCGTTCGGATAAGGCTGTCCCTCTCCTCCGGGTCATAGCGCCCGGCAAAGCCGGAACCCCAGACCGGCCCCGGCCAGGCCGGGTCGGATTTGGTGCGGGCAATGACGTGGACGTGCAGCTGCGGCACCATGTTGCCGAGCGCGCCGACGTTGATCTTGTCCGGCCGGAACAACCCTTCGAGCGCTTGCGACGCAAGCGCGATCTCGTCCACCAGCTGGTGGCGGGCAGCAAAGTCGAGTTGGTGGATCTCGGTCAGCCCGGCGCGCGCCGGCACCAGGATCAGCCATGGCCAGACCCGGTTGTCCATCAGCAGCACGCGGCAGAGCGCAAGCTCGGTGACGGGGACCGTGTCGGCTTCGAGACGTTCATGCAGATGGAACATGTTCATACCCTGCCGTGTCTTTCGCTGTCGGGAATAAACGCCGGGCTGATGTGTTCGCCAAGCCATGGTTGCGGGACGAAGAAAAATGTATAAACTGCCCGACGATCTTTATTCGGTCCGGCGGAGTTTTGCAAAAGCGCCGCATGCGTCGGGAAGATCGTTGCGCACCACCGCGGAAAAGGTTGCCGGGGCGAACGCCGCCCGGGCAGGCGATCCGGCGGAACGGGGCGGACGGGCTTCGCGATGGGCCGCAAAGAGTCCAGCAGCCAGGGTGGTTTAACAGGTTCGGTCCGAAGACGGTGTCGGGGCGGCGTGGCCGCCTGTGCGCCGTTCGCGGGTGTCAAGGGCGATGCGGCCGGGGCGGAAGACGCCATGACGGCCGCTAGACGTGTGGGAAAAGAAAGACTGTCATGCGCAAGTCGGCGATTGCGGTTCTTCTTCTGGTGATCCTCGGCAACATCGGGGTGTGGGCGTTGTGGAACCGCCCGGTCGCCGAGCGGTCCTGGGGCGGCGCCATCAGCGGCGTCAGCTACACCCCCTTCCATCCGGACAAGAGCCCTTCCAAGGGCGACCGCGCGTCGTCGGAGGACATCGAGAAGGACATGCAGGCCCTGGAGGGCTCGGTCAAGGGTGTCCGCACCTACTCCGCCACCGACGGGTCGGAGCAGGTGGCCCCCATCGCCCGCAAATACGGGCTGCCGGTCACGGCCGGCGCCTGGATCATGGGCAAGCCCGAGATCGACGAGCCCGAAATCAACGGGCTGATCAAGCTGGCGCGCGACAACAACAACGTCCGCCGCGTCCTGGTCGGCAACGAGGCGATCCTGCGCGCGGACGTCACCGTCCCGCAGGCCATCGACTACATCAAGCGCGTAAAGAAGAAGGTCAACGTCCCGGTCTCCACCGCCGAGCCGTGGCACGTCTGGCTGTCGCATCCGGAGCTGGTGGAGGCCGTGGACTTCCTGGCCGTGCACCTGCTGCCCTATTGGGAAGGCGTGCCCGCCGACCAGTCGGTCGACTACGCCATGCTCCGCTACAACGAGCTGAAGTCCAAGTACCCGAACAAGCACATCCTGATTTCGGAAATCGGCTGGCCGGCCGACGGCCCGTGGCGCCGCGGCGCGGAGGCGAGCCAGGTCAACCAGGCCAAGTTCATCCGCACCTTCCTGAACGTCGCGGCCCAGAACAAGCTCGACTACTTCATCATGGAGGCCTTCGACCAGCCCTGGAAGCGGGAGATCGAAGGCACCGCCGGCACCAGCTGGGGCCTGTGGGACGCGTGGCGCAAGCCCAAGTTCCCGATGATCGGCGAGGTGACGGAGGTCCGCAACTGGCCGCTGCTGTGCGGCATCTCCATCGCCGTGGGCTTCCTGCCGCTGGTGTTCTTCCTGTGGCGCCGCGGCGGCGACCTGAGGGTCGGCGGGCAGATCTTCTACGGCGCGATGATCCAGGCCGTGGCCTCCGTCCTGGTCTTCACCTTCACCGCGGCCAGCGCCGCCGGCCTCGCCACCACCACGGAAATCGCCTGGGGCATCCTGCTGTTCTGCCAGCTCGTGCTGCTGGCGGTGATGCTGATCGACGGTCTGGAACTGACGGAGGTGGTCTGGCAGGACCGGTTCCGGCGCAAGTTCAACCCCTGCTCGGCCGCCCCGCTGCCGAACGCGCCCAAGGTCTCCATCCATGTGCCCTGCTACAACGAGCCGCCGCACATGGTCATGCAGACGCTGGACGCGCTGGCCCGGCTGGACTACCCGAACTACGAGGTCCTGCTGCTCGACAACAACACCAAGGACCCGGCCGTCTGGCGCCCGGTCGAGGAGTATTGCAAGCAACTCGGCCCCAAGTTCCGCTTCTTCCACCTGGACAACTGGCCGGGCTTCAAGGCCGGCGCGCTGAACTTCGGCCTTGCCCAGACGGCGCCGGACGCGCAGCACATCGCGGTGATCGACAGCGATTATCAGGTCCACCCCGACTGGCTGAAGGCGACGATCCCGCACTTCGACCGTCCGGAGGTCGGCTTCGTGCAGTCCCCGCAGGACTATCGCGAGTGGAACCAGGACCTGTTCCAGCGCATGATCAACTGGGAATACGCGGGCTTCTTCCACATCGGCATGATCCAGCGCAACGAGCGCAACGCGATCATCCAGCACGGCACGATGACCATCATCCGCAAGTCGGCCCTGGAAGAGGTCGGCCGCTGGGGCGAGTGGTGCATCACCGAGGACGCCGACCTGGGCCTGCGCCTGTTCGAGCACAAGTACGAAGCCGTCTACATGCCGGAAAGCTACGGCAAGGGCCTCGTTCCCGACAGCTTCTCCGCTTACAAGACGCAGCGCTTCCGCTGGGCCTACGGCGCGGTGCAGATCCTGAAGCACCACTGGCGCGACCTGCTGCCGGGCGGCCCGCGCCTGACGGCCGGCCAGAAGTACCATTTCATCACCGGCTGGCTGCCGTGGTTCGCCGACGCCGCCCACATGATCTTCGGCATCGCCGGCATCATCTGGTCCATCGGCCTGATGGCGTTCCCGAAGTATTTCGAGTTCCCGCCGAACGTCTTCATGATCCCGACGCTCAGCGTCTTCGCCTTCAAGGTCGGCGCGTCGCTGTGGCTCTACGAGGCGCGCGTGAAGTGCGGCTTGTGGGACAAGGTGGGCGCCGCCATCGCCGGGATGGCGCTGACCCACACGGTGGGCCGCGCCATGTGGCTGGGCATGTTCACCTCCGGCCGTCCCTTCGTCCGCACGCCGAAGTGCGAGAACCAGCCCGCCCTGATGCAGGCCTTCCTGATGGCGCGGGAAGAGATCGCGCTGCTGCTGGGCCTGTGGGGTGCGGCGCTGGCCATCGTGATGGTGTTCGGCCACGAGAACCGCGACGCCTTCATGTGGTCGGGCCTGCTGGTGGTGCAGTCCCTGCCCTACCTGTCGGCCTTCATCACCGCGCTGATCAACGCCTTCCCGAACATCAAGTTCGGCAAGCACCGCCCCGAACCGGCCGAAGTCGCCGGGGCCGGCGCCGACTGATCGGCGTTGCATCGGATGGAATGGAAAAGCCCCGCCTTCTGGCGGGGCTTTTTCCTTTGGCGGTTGCCCCATCCCAACCACAGAGAGCGGGTATTGCCAGGCGAACCGTCGCCTTGACATTCCCCCATTATTCCGTACACTAAACTATCCACATCCCCACTGTGGAGGTCGCCATGTCCGACGGTTCCATTGGCCGGTCGGAGCCCCTGATCCGCTCCGCGGGAGTCGTCGAGCGAGCGGGGAGTGCGACCGATCGTCAGCATCGCCGCCCGACCCAGCAAGATCGTCGCGACCGGGAGGAGCCCGGCCGGAAGCGTCGGCGCATCTACGACCTTCTGTTCGACGAAATCGACGAGATCGACGCGCTGGAACCCGCACAGCGCGCCCGCATCAAGCACAACCTGCGCGCCCATCTGGCGGCCCGGGCAGAACCGCCGCACAGCACAGCACCTCCGCCGGAGCAGGACGAGGAGCACATCGCCAACAGCCTGATCGACGATCCGGCGGCGGTTGTCCCGGTGGGCCACGACCACATCGTCCATATGGCGGCCCCCACGCACCCACGCCTGTCCCCGCAGGAGGTTGCGGAGAATGCGATGCTTGCAAGGCAGCTGCGCGATTGCCTCAGCCGCCGCACCCAAAAAGCCCGGCGCGTTGCGGTGTACCTGCACCTTCTGCTGACGCTGAAGGGCGCCCTCCGCCCGCACACGGTCGTGGAAGCCTGAACGGACCGGGCCTGTATGGTCCGAATTTTCCACTTAGCGAAATCGGCTTAGTCCCCCCTCCGATGCGTCGCACCGGGGCATACGGCGTTGCGGCAGAATGCCTTAGTTGATCCTCCGGCGACGGGCCGAAGCGCCGTACGGCGCTGTTCCCGCCGCGGAAACCCGCTCCCGCGAGGAGGTTTCCCGTGCCCGATTCCCACATTGCCAAGCACGCCCAGCCCTCAGGCGACGCTCTGCGCCAGTCGCTGTCGACGCGCTTCCACAAGACGCGCGGACGGACGGCGGAACTCGCCGCTCCGCTGTCGCCTGAAGATTTGATGGTCCAGTCCGTCGCCGACGGCGCGCCGGCCAAATGGCATCTGGCGCACACGACCTGGCTGTTCGAAACGATGGTGCTGGTCCCCCACAGCCCCGGCTACCGCCCCTTCGACCCCGCCTTTCTGCAACTGTTCGCCGCCCGCAGCGACCGGTTCGGCAGCCACCAATTGCCCTCGCCCACCCTGCGCCTGCTGTCGCGGCCGAACGCGGCGGAGGTCATGCGTTACCGCGACCATGTCAACGCCGCGGTGCTTCACCTGCTCGACCAGGTGGACGAAGCGCGGCTGGGCGAGGTCGCGGACCGCGTCGAGGTCGGGATCGCTCACGAGCGGCGCCACCAGGAACGCATGCTGACCCACATCAAGCACGCCTTTTGGAGCAACCCGCTGCGCCCCGCCTACGAGCAGCCGCCGCAGACCTACCCGAACGCTCCGCAGCCGCAGGACTGGATCGCCCATGAAGGCGGCGTGGTGGAGATCGGCCGCTCCGACGCCGGCCCCGGCTTCGATCACGAGGGGCCGCGCCACCGCGTGTACCTGAATCCCTTCCGCTTCGCCGCCCAGCCCGTGTCCTGCGGCGAGTACCTGACCTTCATCGAGGAGGGCGGCTACACCAACCGCGCGCTCTGGCTGGCCGATGGCTGGGAGACCGCGCGCACGGAGAACTGGCAGGCGCCGCTCTATTGGGAATGGCGCGACGGCGCCTGGCAGATCTTCACCCTCTACGGCATGCGGCAACTCGATCCGGCCGAGCCGGTCTGCCACGTCAGCTGGTACGAGGCCGACGCCTTCGCCCGCTGGGCCGGCAAGCGCCTGCCGGACGAGGCGGAGTGGGAAGCCGTTGCGGCGCGCTGCGAGAGCATGGGCAACCTGCTGGGCACCGGCTACCGCCACCCGCGCGCCTGCCCGTGCCACGGCGAGGGGCCATGGCAGATGTTCGGCGATGTCTGGGAATGGACTCGCAGCCCCTTCACCCCCTACCCCGGCTACCGCCAGCCCGACGGCGTCGACGAGGCCGTGCACGGCCGCTTCATGGTGAACCGCATGGTGCTGCGCGGCGGCAGCTGCGTCACGCCCTTCGACCACGCCAACCCCACCACGCGCCACTACCTGCGCCCGGACGCGCGTCTGTCCTTCACCGGGATCAGGCTGGCGGAAGACGCGTAGAGGCTTCTTCGTCCCCTCTCCCAGCAGGGCTGGGAGAGGGGCGGATTTGCTTACTTCCGGAACAGGAACTCGCGGCCGACCTTCACCCGCTTCTCGCCGTCGTACTCGATGATGTCGGCGGTGGCGTAGGTCTCGGTCCAGCGTTCGGGCAGGTAGCTGCCGGTGCCGATGATGTCCACGGGGGCGTTGGCCTCCGCCATCAGGCGGCACTTGGCCGGGCCGAAGCCGGAGCTGGCGACGATCTTCACGGCCGGATAGCCGGCCTCGTCCAGCTTTTCGCGCATGAAATGGATGGCTGCCGCCGACACGCCGGTGCCGATCAGGTAGCGCAGCTGCGTCTCGTCGCGGTAGCCGCGGATGGCGTGCGGGGCGTGGCGTTCCAGAACGGCGTAGGAACCCGGCGGATCCAGCCCTTCCAGGAAGCGTCCGCCCGGCGTGTCGAGGCGCACGGCCAGCTTGCCCTGGGCGGCCAGTTCCGGGAAACGGCGGCAGACGGCCAGCGCGTCGCTGACCTCGCGGCCGAAATAATCGACCAGCACGGTCAGCGGCAGATCGGGGAAGGTCTCATGGAACATCTCCGCCGCGCGCACGGTGGAGCCGGCATAGCCGATCAGCGCGTGCGGCATGGTGCCCATGCCCTTCTTCTGGCCGAAGAAGTGGGCGGTGGCGTCGGTGGCGTTGCCGATGAAGCCCTTGGCCCCGACCTTGCGCTTGGCCCGCTCCGACCCGACGGAGGCGGCGTAGGCCATCATCTCCTCCATCTCCGTGCCGGCGCAGTGGCGCGCTTCCATGGCGAGGAAGGCGGTCTTCGGCAGGTCGGCGCACATGGTGAAGGCGTTGTAGGCGCCCACGCAGGCCGGGCCGAGTTTCTGGAGGATGATCGTCTCGGTGTCGACCAGATGGTAGAAGGACCCGGTGATGTACATGATCGGCTCACCCGCGCCGACCCATTTGCCCTCGGGGTAGTTGAGCTGGATGTCCACCTCGAACCCCCGCTCGCGGGCCACGGCCTCCAGCCATTCGATGGCGAGCCGCGGGGCGCAGACGACGGGGCGTCGCATGAAGATGGCGTAGGTGACCTTCTTGTCGCCGAACTTCCCGACCGCGTCCTTGGTCCGCTTGAAGTAGGTGTCGGTCCATTCCGTGATGGCCGCGGAGGGGGGATGACTGGCCGGCGGCCGGTTGGTGCTCTCGTCCATGGCGTTGTCCTTGTCTTCCCGCTCTTGCCCTTCGCAATGGTCCGATCCGGATGCCGCGCCCGGCGCGGGAACGGCAATCCGATTGAGAAACCAGCATTATACGCCCCAGGCCTCGGGTGGAAGAGGCTTCATCCCTATAAACCCCGAACAAGCGGTGGCGTTGCACCATGGCACACACCTTGGGCCGGGCCATGGCACCGGGATCCACCCGGCGTGGGCGATCCCCGAAAAATACTCTAAAATTCGAGCCATCTTGAAATCAAAGCCTCTGTAAATCGATCCAACTACGCGATCCAGTATTACTTCGCTTCAAACAGTATAAAATACCGACATTTGACGCCGCTTGCCGGATGCACCACTATCGATTGGAGAAAAACAGAGCCCGGATTTGCAAGTCTCCGGGACGAGGGGTGCGGGATGAGCCGGATGGTTGCGCAGCAGACGATCCCACAGCAAGCGATGGCGCGGCCAGCGATCCCCGGACGGACGGCCGCGCCCCGGACGCCCCTGCGCGACGCGGACCGGCCGTCGACCCTCGACCGCGTCAGCGGCAAGATCATCCTTGGCCTGCTGGTGCTGATGATCGGGCTGAGCCTGGCCGGGGCGGGCGGCGTCTTCCTTCTGAAGCCGGCCACCGCCCATACCGGGCAGGGGTCGGACGTGGTGCGTCCCATCGCCAACTACGCCCCCCTGCCGGTCATGAGCTTCACGCTCAGCGACGGCGACCGGCTGCGGGAGTTGCGCGTGCGCGTGGTGCTGGAAATGGACCCGCACACCGTACCCAAGGTGGTCGAGTCGTTTGGCCCGCGCATCGCCAACGCGATGAACGGCCTGATGATGGACGTGACCCCGGCGGACCTGCGCGGCCAGGACGGATCCTACGTCATCAAGGACGCGGTGATGCGAGCCGCGGCGAAGGAGCTGCGCCCGATGAAGGTCCGGCAGGTTCTGGTGCAGGAACTGATCCTGCGCTGATCAAGACCGCGCCAGCCGCACCGCCGCACATCCCTGCCCCACCGCCGCCGCGGTCCGCCGACCCTCGACAGGGCACCGGAAATGCGGAACACTCCGGCGAAAGCTCCAGGTCATCAATGTCTGGACGTGGGATGAAAGGAGACGGCTGTGGCCGAGTTCGATTTCGACCTTTTCACCATCGGCGCGGGTTCCGGCGGTGTCGCGGCCAGCCGCCGCGCGGCGGCCATGGGCGCCAAGGTCGCCATCTGCGAGGGCAGCCGCGTCGGTGGCACCTGCGTGATCCGCGGTTGCGTGCCGAAGAAGCTCCTGGTCTACGCCGCCCAGTTCCGCGACGCCTTCGAGGACTCCTGCGGCTTCGGCTGGGAATCGCACACGCCGGCCTTCGATTGGGCGACCCTGATCGGGCGCAAGGACAAGGAAATCGACCGGCTGAACGGCATTTATCTGAAGATGCTGGAGAACTCCGGCGTCACGCTGTTCACCGGCTTCGGCCGTCTGATCGACCGCCACACGGTTGAGGTGGGCGGCAAGCGCTACACCGCCAAGACCATCCTGGTCGCCACCGGCGGCTGGCCGTCGCTGCCGAAAATTCCGGGGATCGAGCACGCCGTCACCTCAAACGAGGCGTTGCAGCTCGGCCACCTGCCCCACTCCATCATCATCCTCGGCGGCGGCTACATCGCGGTGGAGTTCGCGGGCATCTTCCGCGGGCTCGGCGCCGAGGTGACGATCATGATCCGCGGCGAGGAGCTGCTGAACGGCTTCGACGACGACATCCGCGTCGCCCTCGCGCAGGAAATGCGCAAGCGCGGCATCAACATCGTCGCCCGCACCCAGCCGGTGAAGGTGGAGGAAGGCCCCGGCGGCTTCACCGTCACCGACCATTTGGGGCGCGAGCATTCCGCCGGCCTCGTCATGGCGGCGACCGGCCGGCGGCCGAACACCCGCGACCTGGGGCTGGAGACGGTCGGCATCGCGCTGGACGACAGCGGCGCCATCAAGGTGGACGAGTATTCGCGGACCAACGTGGACAACATCTTCGCCGTCGGCGACGTGACCGACCGCATGGCGCTGACCCCCGTCGCCATCGCGGAGGGCCGCGCCTTCGTCGAGACGGTGTTCAACGACACGCCCACCAGCATCAGCTACGCCAACATCCCGACCGCCGTCTTCTCCATCCCGCCGCTGGGAACCGTCGGACTGACGGAGGCGGAGGCGCGGGCGAAGTACCCGACGGTCGACATCTACAAGGCCGGTTTCCGCCCGATGAAGCACACCATGTCCGGCCGTGACGAGCGGGTGCTGATGAAGCTGGTCGTGGACGGCGAGAGCCAGCGCGTTCTCGGCTGCCACATGATGGGTATGGACGCGCCGGAAATCGTGCAGGCGCTGGGCATCGCGCTGAACTGCGGCGCCACCAAGCAGGACTTTGACCGCACCATCGCCCTGCATCCCTCCACGGCGGAGGAGTTCGTGCTGATGCGGGAGAAGGTCGCCTAACCTTCGGGCAGGAGAGAACAACCTAAGGATTAGGGGTCGGAATTCCTGGAACGCTTCTAAACGGGAGCCTGTTGAGGGCTCGACGGCGTTTCGGAACCGGCCCTTCCCCACCCTCCGGGGTCGGTTTTCGACGGCGCCGTCTCTCTTCATTCAGGAAGCGGGAGGCTCCCTCGCATGTTCATGCACAACAAGAACCTGATGTACACGGTGCGCGTTTCGGAACCGGATCCGAAGCTCGCCAGCCTGATGCTGGAGCAGTTCGGCGGTCCGCAGGGTGAGTTGGCGGCGGCCATGCGCTATTTCACGCAGGGTCTGGCCGACGAGGATGCCGGCCGCAAGGACATGCTGATCGACATTGCGACCGAGGAATTGAGCCATCTTGAGGTGATCGGCAGCATCGTCGCCATGCTGACCAAGGGCGTGAAGGGCAAGCTGGCCGAGGGCGCGGAAGAGGTCACCGAACTCTACGCCAACATCGCCAAAGGCAACGGCAGCCACACTCTGGCCGTCCTGTACGGCGGCGGGCCGGCGCTGGTCAACTCCGCCGGCCAGCTGTGGAACGCCGGCTACATCGACAGCATCGGCGAGCCGACGGCCGACCTGCGCTCCAACATCGCGGCGGAATCGCGGGCCAAGATCATCTACGAACGCCTCATCAACCTGACCGGCGATCCGGGCGTGAAGGAAGCGCTGGGCTTCCTGATGACGCGCGAGGTCGCACACCAGAAGATGTTCGAGAAGGCGCTCTATTCCATCGAGAACAACTTCCCGCCGGGCAAGCTGCCGGGCATGCCGCAGTACACGGACAAGTACTACAACATGAGCCAGGGCCCCGGCGACGCGCGCGGCCCGTGGAACCAGGGCGAGCAGTGGGAGTTCGTGGACATCCGCGCCGACCAGGCCCCGGTCAACGGCGGCGACGGCAACCCGACCGTCCGCCTCGCGGCAGAGGAACTCCAGGCCATCAATCAGGTGGCCGCGCGCACCAAGTCCCGCACCGACGTGAACCCGGTGACGGGCGCCGACCTCGGCGCCGGTCCGGGTGCGGGCAAGACGACCAAGGTGAAGTAAGGCGGTAAAGTAAGGTTCACGTCTCGGCCGGCGCGGGTTTCAACGCCCGCGTCCGGCCTTGCAACCATATCAGCAGCAACAGCGCGGGCAGCCCCGCCGCCGTGGACACCAGGAAGAAGCTGACCCAGTCCAGCCTTGCTGCCAGGAAGCCGCTGCTCGCCCCGAACAGGTCGCCGCCCAGCTTCGTGAAGCTGGTCAGCAGCGCGTATTGCGTCGCCGTGTAGGCCACGTTGCACAACCCCGACAGATAGGCCACGAAGGCCGAGGTGGCGACGCCCGCGCAGACGTTCTCCATGGCCACGGTGACCGCCAGCACCCCCACGTCGTGCCCGGCGAAGGCCAGCAGCACATAGCCGACGTTCGACAGCATCTGCGCGATGCCGCCCAGCATCAGCGCGCGCTGCACGCCGACGCGGCTGACCAGCACGCCGCCCAGCACGCCCCCGGCGATGGTCGCCCACAGGCCGAACACCTTGGACACCGCCGCCACCTCCGTCTTGGCAAATCCCAGGTCGACGTAGAAGGGGCTGGACATCACGCCGGCCATCACCTCCCCCATCTTGTAGGTGGCGATGAACAGCAGGATGGGGATCCAGTGCCGGCGCGTCATGAACTGGGCGAAGGGCGCCACCACGGCGCCGTAGATCCACGCCAGCAGTTCCGCCCGCCAGCCGTGCAGGTGCGGCCGGGCGTCCAACCACTCCGCCACATGCCTCTCCCGCGCGGCGGATTCCGCGGAGGCCGCGACCGCAGGCTCCCGCGCCAGCAGGATGGTGACCATGCCGACCGAGACGAGCGCCGCCATGGTGGTGTAGGCGGCCTGCCAGCCGAAGAATTCCGCGACGAGCATCGCGCCGGCCCCCGCCGCCAGCATGCCGAAGCGGTACCCCAGCACCAGCGCCCCGGCGCCCGCCCCTTGCTCCTCCTCCTTCAGGCTTTCCACGCGGAAGGCGTCGATCACGATGTCCTGGCTGGCCGAGCAGAAGGCGACGATGACCGCGAACAGGGCCGTCCACCACAGTTCCGTCACCGGGTTCGTGGACCCCAGCGCCAGCAGCGCCAGCGCAAGGCAGGCCTGCGTCACCAGCGCCCAGCCCCTCCGCCGCCCGAACAGGCGCGTCACCACCGGCAGGCGCAGCCGGTCGATCAACGGCGCCCAGGCGAACTTCAGCGCGTACGGCAGGGTGACCAGCGAGAACAGGCCGATGGCCTCCTTGCTGACCCCGCCCTCGCGCAGCCAGAAGGACAGCGTGGACCCGGTCAGCGCCAGCGGCAGGCCTTCGGAGAAGCCCAGGAACAGGATGGCCAGAACGCGGCGGTCCAGATAGACGGACGCGGCTCTGAACCAGGACGATGGTTTCACCGGATTAACCCTTCTGGACCCGCAAACCCCATACAGCAGTCCTCGTGTATAGGCCGCACCCCGCCGCGCCGCCAGCGCGCTTTTTCGGACGACGTGCCGCACAGTCCGTTGCGAAAGTTGCCGCCGAAACTATGGAAAAATTTCCGACCGCCGGCTATACAGAGTACCCCCTAGGCCGACAGTCGGTCTCTTGGAGGCATCACGGTTTTTCAAGGAAAGAGCGGGCGTCATGGTTGAGCGTTGGTCCCCCGACAGCTGGAGGTCGAAGCCGGCGAAGCAGCTTCCGACCTATCCGGACCCGTCCAAGGTTGCGACGGTGGAGCAGCGCCTGTCCTCCTATCCCCCGCTGGTCTTTGCGGGCGAAGCCCGCCGCCTGAAGGAAAGCCTGGCCGCCGCGGCGACCGGCAACGCCTTCCTCCTCCAGGGCGGCGACTGCGCCGAAAGCTTCGCGGAGTTCCACCCGAACAACATCCGCGACACCTTCCGCGTGCTGCTGCAGATGGCTGTCGTGCTGACCTTCGGCGCGGCGATCCCGGTGGTGAAGGTCGGCCGCATGGCCGGCCAGTTCGCCAAGCCGCGCTCCGCCGACACCGAGGTGGTCGAGGGCATCGAGCTGCCGTCCTACCGCGGCGACATCATCAACGGCTTCGACTTCACCCCCGACGCCCGCGTTCCGGATCCGGAACGCATGATGCAGGCCTACACCCAGGCGGCCGCCACGCTGAACCTGCTGCGCGCCTTCGCCCAGGGCGGCTACGCCGACCTGCACAAGGTGCACCAGTGGACGCTGGGCTTCGTGGAGCGGTCGCCGGCCGGCGAACAGTTCCGCGAGATCGCCACGCGCCTGGACGAGACGCTGGCCTTCATGGCGGCCTGCGGCATCACCGCCCAGACCACCCCGCAGATCCGCGAGACGGAGTTCTTCACCAGCCACGAGGCGCTGCTGCTGCCATTCGAGCAGGCGATGACCCGCGTCGACAGCACCACCGGCGACTGGTACGACGTCTCCGCCCACATGCTGTGGATCGGCGACCGCACCCGCCAGCCGGACGGCGCGCATGTGGAGTTCCTGCGCGGCGTGAAGAACCCCATCGGCCTGAAGTGCGGCCCGACCACCGATCCGGACGAGTTGATCCGCCTGATCGACATCCTGAACCCGACCAACGAGGCCGGCCGCTTGACCCTGATCGTGCGCATGGGCGCCGACAAGGTGGCGGAGAAGTTCCCGCCCCTGCTGCGCAAGGTGCAGCGCGAGGGCCGCGTGGTGGTCTGGTCCTGCGACCCGATGCACGGCAACACCATCAAGTCGTCCAGCGGCTACAAGACCCGTCCGGTCGAAAAGGTTCTGGCCGAGGCGAAGAACTTCTTCGCGGTGCATCAGGCCGAGGGCACGCACGCCGGCGGCGTCCATTTCGAGCTGACCGGCCAGGACGTGACCGAGTGCACCGGCGGCGCCCAGGCGATCACCGACCACAAGCTGGCGCTGCGCTATCACACCGCCTGCGACCCGCGCCTGAACGCCAGCCAGTCGCTGGAACTGGCCTTCCTGCTCGCCGAGGAGCTGAAGCGCGCCCGCCTTACCCGCGACGCCGAACGCCGCGCGGCAGCTGCGGCGGAGTAAGGATCCGTTCCGACATCCCCTCTCCCACCGCGGGAGAGGGGATGCTCTCACCTTATCAAGTCACCGCACCACCATCCGGTCCAGCAGCACGTCCTTGACGCGCATGGGGCCGGCTTCGCGGTTGACCACCGAGGCCAGCGTGCTCTTCATCAGCTTGGCGCCTTCGGCGCCGGCCAGCTGGTCGGGTTCGATCTGGCGCAGGCGGTCGGCCATCTGGTCGGAAATGCGCGGCACATAGGACACCGCCTGCTTCGCATCGACGCTGGGGTCGATCTCCAGCAGCACGCGGACGTCGACGAGGCGCGCGTCGCCGCCGCCCAGCGTGAAGGTCATGGGCGGCAGCGCCGCGTAGTTCTTGGGCGGGTGCGCGCTGTCGCCGCCGGAGCTGCGGCCGGAGCCGTTCACCTTCACGGCCCCCCAGATCCCCAGCGCTGCCAGGATCACCAGGACGGACGCGACGATCAGAGGCGCCAGGGAGACCGTCTCCCCATCGGAACGCCGACGCACGAAGCGCACCACGCCACCTTTCCACCCCTGTGGGGTTACAGCAACAAAAGGACGCGTCAGTGTAAGGAAAATCGCGGAGCCGGTCAAATCGTGTCACGCGACAGGATCCGCGTTCTCACACGTTTTCAGCGACCAATTCCGCCCATGCACAAGTACTTGATCTCCAGGAATTCCTCCATCCCGTACTTGGAACCCTCGCGGCCGATGCCGCTCTCCTTCATGCCGCCGAAGGGGGCCACCTCGGTGGAGATGATGCCCTCGTTGATCCCGACGATGCCGTATTCCAGCGCTTCCGCCACCCGCCAGACGCGCCCGATGTCGCGGCTGTAGAAGTAGGCGGCCAGCCCGAACTCCGTGTCGTTGGCCATGCGCACCGCGTCGTCCTCGGACTCGAAGCGGAACAGCGGCGCGACCGGACCAAAGGTCTCCTCCCGCGCCACCTTCATCTTCGGGGTGACATCGGCGAGAATCGTCGGCTCGAAGAAGCTGCCGCCGAGCGAGTGGCGCTTGCCGCCCAGAACCACGCGGGCGCCCTTGCCCACGGCGTCGCGGATGTGGTCCTCCACCTTTTCCACCGCGGCCATGTCGATCAGCGGCCCCTGCTGCGCACCATCCGTGGTCAGGCCGGGACCGACCTTCATCGCCTTGACGGCCTCCGCCAGCTTGGCGGCGAAGGCATCATAGACGCCGGCCTGCACCAGCAGGCGGTTGGCGCAGACGCAGGTCTGGCCGGTGTTGCGGTACTTCGACGCGATGGCGCCCTTCACGGCCTCGTCCAGGTCGGCGTCGTCGAACACGATGAAGGGGGCGTTGCCGCCCAGTTCCAGCGACACCTTCTTCACCGTGCCGGCGCACTGGGCCATCAGTTCCTTGCCGATCTCGGTGGAGCCGGTGAAGGACAGCTTGCGCACGATGGGGTTGCCCGTCATTTCCCCGCCGATGGCGCGGGCGGAGCCGGTGACGACGCTGATGACGCCCGCCGGGATGCCCGCCCGCTCCGCCAGCACGGCCATGGCAAGCGCGGTCAGAGGCGTGGCGGTCGCCGGTTTGATGACCATCGGGCAGCCGGCGGCCAGCGCCGGCCCGGCCTTGCGCGTGATCATCGCGGCCGGAAAGTTCCAGGGCGTGATGGCGGCGGTGACGCCGATGGGCTCCTTGATGACAACGATGCGGCGGCCTTCCAGATGCTGCGGGATGGTGTCGCCGTAGATGCGCTTGCCCTCCTCCGCGAACCACTCGATGAAGGAGGCGGCGTAGGCGACCTCCCCGCGGGCCTCGGCCAGCGGCTTGCCCTGCTCCGCCGTCATGATGCGGGCCAGATCCTCCTGCGCGGCCATCATCAGATCGTACCAGGCGCGCATCAGCTTCGCGCGCTCCTTGGCGGTCTTCGCGCGCCACGCCGGCCAGGCGCGGTCCGCGGCCTCGATGGCGCGGCGGGTCTCGTCGGCGCCCATCATCGGCACCACCCCAAGGACGGAGCCGTCGGCGGGGTTGGTGACCTCCACCGTCTTGCCGCTGTCGGCATCGACCCAGCGCCCGTCGATGAAGCACTGGTAGCGCAGAAGCTCGGCGTCCTTCAGCCCAAGCCGGGCGGCGGCGTCCACGGAATCGTACGGCATGCGACTTCCTTCCCTCGATTGTCGTCCGCGTTGCGCGTGTTCGGGGAAGAAGTATAGGGCGCCCGCGGCCGGCTGCGATCCTCCGCGCCCGCTCCGTCCCCCGGTGCGGCAATTGATCCCGGCAAGCTGGAACTTTGCCCTGGACACCCCAGCGATGCTTTGGGCAGCATGTTTCGCGGTGCAAACCCGCCGCACGCCAACGTGGCGGACAACGACAAGCATGCACGGCCACAAGCACGCACGGCGTGCGTTGGGGATGGAACACATGGAACGCGGTGATGCCGGCTTCGCGGCCGACGACCGGCGGCGTCCGGCCGTCGGACATGCCGTTTCCGGAAACACCGTCTTTCGGGACGCCGTCTTCGCCGGCGCCAGCCACCTGATCATCGCCACCGACGCCCACGGCACCATCATGGACATGAACCCGGCGGCCGAACGGCAGCTGGGCTACCGCCGGGACGAACTGGTCGGACACGCCACGTTCCTGCTGTTCCACGACCCGGCCGAGATCGCCGAGGAGGCGGAACGGCTGTCGCGCGAGCTTGGCGTCCCCGTCGAACCCGGCTTCGAGGTCTTCGCCGCCCAGCCCCGCCGCGGCCTTCACAGCGAGCGGGAATGGACCTGCGTCCGCAAGGACGGGTCGCGCGTCCTGCTCTGGATGGACATCGCGGCGCTGCGCGACGAGGCCGGCGCGCTGATCGGCTTTTCCGCCATCTCCATCGACCGGTCCCACCACAAGGCCGTCGCGTGGTCCGCCCACGCCGTGAAGGCCGAGGTGCAGGCCCGCAAGGAGGCGGAGCGCGCCAACCTCGCCAAATCCAAGTTCCTGGCCGCCGCCAGCCACGACCTGCGCCAGCCCTTGCAGTCGGCGCTGCTGTTCGCGGCGGCGCTTGCCCCGTCCATCAAGGACGCGCGGGGCCTGGGCATGATCGCCAACCTGGAAAAGAGCCTGGAGGGGCTGCGCAGCCTCCTCGACCGGCTGCTCGACATCTCCAAGCTGGACGCCGGGGCGGTTCTGCCGCGCCTGTCCGATGTCCGGATCGCCACGCTGCTGGGGGAGTTGAACGACACCTACGCCCCGCGCGCGGCGGCCAGGGGCCTGGGCTGGGCGTGCGCCACCGGCGGGGCCGCCGTGGTGCGCAGCGATCCGGACCTGCTGTGCCGCATCCTGCGCAACCTGATCGAGAACGCGCTGACCTACACGCAGGAAGGCGGCGTGGAGCTGCTCTGCGCGGAGGATGGCGGGCGGCTGAGCATCACCGTGCGCGACAGCGGCATCGGCATCCCCGAGGACAAGCTGGACGAGGTGTTCCAGGAGTTCATCCAGCTCGGCAACCCGGAACGCGACCGCAACCAGGGCCTGGGGCTGGGCCTCGCCATCGTGCGGCGCCTGTCGCGGCTGATCGGCCACCCGGTGGAGGTCCGGTCCCGCTTCGGCGTGGGGTCGGAATTCACGGTGTCCGTGCCACTCTCCACCGGAGCGGAGCCGGAACGGCAGGCCGCACCCCTGGCCCGCCAATCCCGCGATCACGGCCCGGATGGCGACGGCCGGCTGGTCCTGCTGGTGGAGGACGACGCGCTGGTCCGCTCCGGGCTCGTGGCGATGATCCGGGACTGGGGCTACGCCACGCTCGACGCCGCGTCCTGGGAAGAGGCCGACGCGACGCTGCGCGCGGCCCCGCGCGTTCCGGACGCCGTGATCGCCGATTACCGGCTGCGCAACGGCATCACCGGCCTGTCCGTGCTCAGCGCCATGCGGGACCTGTACGACATCCCGGCCCGCAGCATCCTGCTGACCGGCGAGACCGGCGCCGCACCCGTGGCCGAGGCGAAGGCCCACGGCTGCACGGTCCTGCACAAGCCGGTGTCGGCCGCCCGGCTTCACGACGCCCTGGCCGACCTGTTCCGGGGGGAGGCGTAGGAACGCCCCCCGATCCCCGGTCTTACGCCGGCAGAACCGGTACGTTGTCGATCAGGCGCGCCTTGCCCATCCAGGCGGCGGCCAGCAGGCGGGCCGGACGCTCGACCCGGCGGACGGGCTCCAGCGTTTCGGCGTCCCGCAGTTCGATGTAATCGATGGTGCCGAAACCCGCGGCCTGGATCCGCGTCCGCGCCGCCTCCAGCACCGCGTCGGAATCCCCGCCGGCCGACAGGGTCTGGGCGGCCTCCACCAGCGCCCGGTTCAGCTCCGGCGCGCGGGCGCGCTCGTCGGCGGACAGGTAGGCGTTGCGCGAGGACATGGCCAGCCCGTCGGCCTCCCGCACCGTGGGCAGCCCCTCGACCCGCACGGGGATGTCCAGGTCGCGCGCGAAGCGGCGGATGACCATCAGCTGCTGGTAATCCTTCTCGCCGAACACGGCGACGTCGGGCTGGGCCTGCAGGAACAGCTTGGTCACCACCAGGGCCACCCCGCCGAACATCTGCGGCCGGAACGTGCCGCACAGCCCCTCCGCCGGGCCGCCGACCGTGATGGCCGTGGCGAAGCCCTCCGGATACATCCCGCGCACCGTGGGCGCGTAGAGCAAGTCGCAGCCGGCGGAGGCCAGCTTCGCAGAATCCCCCGCCTCGTCGCGCGGATAGCGGTCGAAATCCTCGTGGGGGGCGAACTGCGTCGGGTTGACGAAGACGCTGGCGACCACATGGTCGGCCAGTTCCCGCGCGCGGCGGACCAGCGCCAGATGGCCGTCGTGCAGGGCGCCCATGGTCGGCACCAGCGCCACAGTTTTGCCGTTCCGGTGCCACGCCCCGACCTGGGCGCGCAGATCTTCGACCGTGCGCACGACCGGCAGGGTTTCGGTCGAAGCGGGAGCCAAGCTCGTCATGGCGTGTTCTCCACCAGCGTCACAAACGGCGCTGGGATAAACCGCCGGATCGGCGCTGTCCAGTCACAGAATTAACGGCAGGACCGGATTTTTGTAACATTTTGAGCTTGCAGGCAGGGGAAGTGAGCCGCCTTCACCCTGCCCGCCGCGCTCATCACCGCTTCAGCGTGATGCCCACGAGGTAGGTCAGGTTCAGCCAGGCGCCGACCGTAGCCAGCAGAACCGTGGTGGCCGGGGCCAGAAGCACCGACCCGAGAATCACGACAAGAGCCACGACCAGCAGGCCAACGGCAAGAAGGGTAATGCGCGTATCTTCCATGTCACTGCTTTCCGATGAATGGGCGGTTCAGGGGGCGCAGCGATAGACGAAATGCACCGGCGCTGTAGCTGATCTGAATCAAATGATGGGCGGATCATCCGAAAAAGACACGCGGCTATATCCACCATAATTTTGTGAATTGTTGACCAGGAGCCCGATTTTCAGGCTCTCACCGCGCCGCGCATCTCATTGGTTGTGAAATGTCATATTTCCACCCTCGCGCCATTCACCTCCACCCTCGCGCCATTCACCTCCACCCGCCGCCGCCGGATCATGGTCACGACCTCGAACAGCGCCATTCCCACCAGGATCGCGCCGACGAACAGCCACGCCTCCGACCGTCCAGCACCAAGTGCCGCCAGCGCCGGCCCGGGGCAATAGCCGGCCAAGCCCCACCCCACCCCGAACAGGATGGACCCAACCACAAGCCGACCGTCGATCCCCAAACCCACTGATGGAGCAGCGACCGGCGCCGGGCGCGTCCGTCGGGCGGTTGGGAGCACGCCAGGGTGATCAGGTGCGCTTCCTGAAGGCCGTCCAGTTTGGTCCGGTACACGCGATCCGAGCCCTTGTAGTGAGTCAGCGCCGCCTCAAAGCCGTCTTCGACGAAGCGCCGGCGCAAGCGCTCGATCGTCGCGTCGCCAACGCCCACCGCCTCGGCAACGTGTTCGTCGGTCCAGCCGGCCCCCTCAGGACCCTCGTCAACGCGCCGCAGAACCTGCGCGTGCTTGAGCTTGCGCACATCGGCTTTGCCGCGGGACAGAAGCTCGTCCAGATGCTGACGCTCTTCGGCGCTCAAGGTGACCCGAGACGTCTTCATCCGCGCCCTCCAGTGGCAGGGTTTCCCCTTCAGCCGGCAGGCAACCCATCAGTTCAGCCTCGATGAAGGACTAAAGCGGACTGCGATCCGCTTTGGACCGCGACGGCGGTCCCGGCCGCACGTGCGGCCGTAGCCCGGCCTCTCGCGGGAACGAAGTTCCCGCTGGCGGCAGGCGGATGCCAAAGGCATCCGCTGAGAGC
>Ga0065721_10004728_pt1 | contig 32194 bp, 41 predicted proteins | sample Mesricmetagenome_FD_59108 | JGI IMG/M metagenome (GOLD analysis project Ga0065721, IMG submission 59108) | Mesophilic microbial community from rice straw/compost enrichment Sample: eDNA_1 v2 (version 2) | ecosystem: Engineered > Solid waste > Grass > Composting > Bioreactor | place: USA: Davis...
GTCGACGGGGAGCGGGTGCCGCTGCGTCGGTAGTGAGGTCCTCAGACATGAGGATCATCTCCTTCGTGGTACTTGATGCAGCGGGGGGACGCGGCACTGAGATGTCGGATCTGCTGATAGATCAGCGAGTCCGATGTCACAGACCATCATGCCTCTTGAAATCGGATAAACATGACGGCGCCGGCACTTGCCGCAAAGAATGGTCGCGGGAGGCTCATTCCGGAGAGCCTCCCGCGTGGGTACCCGGGCAGCCTCCACTCAGGGAGGCTCGGGGGAGTAGGGAGCCGGCTACTGCTGGGAGTACCGGTTGAGGAACCACATCTCGTTGAAGGGCTCGGCCGCGCCGTTCTCCTTCTCGATGGCGTAGACGACGTCGACGGTCCACTGCGGGGCACCGAACATGTCGAACTTGCGCTCGTTGACGGTGAGGATCATAGAGCGCGGGACTGCGCCGATCTCCTCGAAGAAGCGCATGCGCTTGGCCTTGATCTCGCGCTCGGACTTCGCGAAGAACTGGAACCGGTGGTACCAGCCTTCGTCCTTCGTCGGGAAGCGACCCATGTGGCCGCTGGCGACCTTCACGTCGACCTCGCGGGGAGCCAGAAGCTCACCGGACTCGTCGTATCGGCAGGGTGCAATCTTCACGGCTATCACCTCCTGGGTCGTCTTCGTGAAAGGTCTGCGAGGAGACCCTAACTCAGACGTTGGTGATTCGCCTCCTCACCAACATCCCCGGGTGACCGCCCTCCCGGTCACCCACCACTTCACTTCACAGCCGGCGAAGGGCCGGTCCGGGTCACGGACCGGCTCAGCCGGCTGGCATCTGCACTGCTGCCGAGATTGCGCTTCTGCGCTCTCGGCAGTCGGTCAGCGACAGCTGACCATCGCCCGGTTCTCCGGGCGCATGGCTCTCAGCGGGAATCCGCGAGAGCGCCACCTTTCGACCACTGTCGAAAGAGGTACAGACTCAGCCCCGCCGCCGCGACGAGCGCCGTGGCGACGAGGGGATTGGCGAGGACGAGGATGATCGGGACCGGCATCGCGAAGGCGATGGCGTTGAACCCCGCGTGCATGAGCACGAGCGGCCAGAGGCGCTGGCTCGATTCGTAGACGAATGCGAGCAGGATCCCCAGCGGCACGGTGAGCGCGATCTGCACGATGTTGCCGTGCAGGACGGCGAAGCCGAGCGCGGTGATGACCGCCGCGACCAGTGGTGACCAGTGCGTGCGCAGCGCCGGGTAGGCGATGCCGCGCAGGAGCGACTCCTCTCCGATGGGGGCGAAGACCACGGTCGAGACGAGCAGCAGGCCCAGTGGAGCGTTGGCCTGTGTGCCCGCGACAGCGTCGAACCCGTCCGATCCCCACGCGAGGTAGAGGCTCATCCCTGCCGACTGGCCAGCGAGCCAGCAGACGACGAGGGTGGACAGGGCGTAGCCCCAGAAGCGCGACGTCTTGGCGATCGGGTGAGCGGCTGCAGCCTGCGGCGTGCCCGTGCTCCACTGGCGATAGACCAGGAAGAGCACGAACGCCGTGATGTTGGCCGCAGCCGCCCCGGTGAGTGCGTCACCTGTGAGCGCCGCGACCAGGAGGGTCACCGCCACATAGATGGCAAGTGCCCCTCCCAGGACGGCGATCGTGCGCATCCCGCGGCGGATACCGTCGCGAGTGGGCTTTCTCGGTGACACGCTGCTCACTGATCCTCTGCTGATTCGAGGGCGGGGATGGGTTCGACCAGGCGGTCGACGACGGCCTGCACGGACTCGTGCCCGCGGAAGACGTTGATCGACAGCGTGACACGCAACCGTACGATGCTCTCACCCGGAACGGGGCTCTCCGCGATCTCCTTGAGGTCCGGCAGCTTGTCGGCCGCGTTCCACCACAGCACCTTCATGCCGATCGGCAGCACCAGCTTGAGATGCTGCTTGTCCGACCCGAGGGTGCCGATCGAGCACCGAGACAGGTCGATGACCAGCTCGATCTCAGGGCGCGGGAACGCGTGACCGAACGGCGCGAGGGACTCGATGCCCTCGGTCAGGTCCATCAACTCGTCGACGTCGGTCAGCGCCGCGTCACAATCGGGCGACGACCCGAGGACGAGGTCCGCGGTCTGAGCGGCGCTCAGCTCGCCGGAGGCCAGCATCTGGGCGTAGATCTCCGATGCGCGCGCGTTCATCTCGTCGGCGAACCGGACGAGCTCATCGAGGTTGTCGACGCGGGCGCCACACGCGTTCTCGTGGCCGATCGCGGTGAACCCGAGCGGGGTCATCGTGGTGATGATCGGGAACCAGAACGGCGAGCGAGCCGATCCGCCGACGGGAGCGCTGGGGTCCGACGGGCGACGGCACACGACGGTGGGCCGATCGGTGTCCCGCATGATCGCCGAGGCGAGCAAGCCAAGCATTCCGCTGGGCGCGTCGGTGAAGTAGACACCCTTCTCGGCGAGCGGCTGATCCTCCTCCCACAGCGCCTCGAGGTACGCGGCGCTCTGCTCCTTGCGAAGCTCATTGCCGTCGATGATCGCCTTGGCGTGCTCGTACTTCTGCTCGGCTGTGGGAGCGGTGAACACTCCGAACGCGTCGTGCATCGAGCCGCCGATGCGGCGGATCGCATTGAACGCCGGCGCCAGGTAGAAGGCGTAGAACTCCTCCGTGAGGTCGGTGACCGTCTGGATCTTGCCCGGCTTGAGGACGGGCTTGCCCCAGTCGTCGACCACGACGTTGCCGTCGGCGTCGACCTTGGGCTTCCGGTGCTCGCGGAACGCCTTCATCATCAGGGCGAACCCCTCGAAGGCCGAGACGAACGCCGGGTGGTGGTCGCGTGCGCGCAGCAGGGTGAGCAGCGTGCTCTTCTCGACGTCGTACTCGGTGACGAGATCCTCCGGCGGGATGGAGATGTAGAGCAGCCTGGCCAGCGACAGCGAGTCACGCACCATCTTGCGGTTCTCGTAGAACAGCGGCATGACGTCGCCGACGGTGCCGATGCCCGCGAACAGCTTGAGCTTCGAGATGCTCCCGGCCTTCAGCGGCGCATAGCGCTGGGCGTAGGCGGCGAGCACCTGGTGGAGCACGTACGCCCCACAGATGGCGGGGTGGGCGTAGGTCTCGCTCATCCGCTCCGGGTTCACCGCGATGTCGGCCGCGCTACCCGGGGGAAGCTCGACGTGGTGGTCGGTGACGAGGGTGATGAGCCCGAGCCGCTTGGCTTCCAGGATGCCGTCGTTGCTGTTGATGCCGCCGTCGCAGGTGATCATCGCGCGAGCGTTCGGGAACTGCGCGCGCAGCTCGCGCACCGCCTCGACGGTGATGTCGTGCCCTCGGCGGTAGTCCGGGACGTACAGCTGGGCATCGAAGCCGAGCTCGTTGAGGCCAGCCCAACCGAGCACGCCGGCGGTGATGCCGTCCATGTCGAAGTCGGGGAGAACGACGATCTGTTCGCCGGCAAGCCTGATGCGGTGCAGCTCGGCCGCCATGCGGTCGACGTCGTGCAGCTCGTCGTGGCTGGGGTCGTTGATCTCGATGAGGAAGTCGGTCGTCCAGCCGCGCTTGCGGCAGAGGATCGCGAAGAGAGAGGTGTCTTCGTACCCACCGAACGGGGGCACGCCGTTGGTGATCTTCCCCGTCTGGGTGAGGGTGGTCATGGGTGCTCCTTCTGAGCGTGGGGGCAGGGAACGCCGAAGGCCCCCACACCTCTCCGAAGAGAAGGGGTGGGGGCCTCCGCGTGTGTGGCGTCAGGCTTCGTCAGATGTGGCGCCGATGTGGACTACCGACCGCGTGTAGCTGCCGTCGGGCTGCGGGCGCAGACCCCGCTCCGGGGTGTCGATCAGCACCAGGTCGCGTGCGGTCGCCTCAGCCTGCGTGAGCACGGCGCCGACGATGGAGCCCTGGCTGAAGTCCAGGAGGGCCTCATCATGGGCGACCATGGCCGGGACAACGACGATGTTCGCGTCGATGCTGCCGAAGTCCGAGACCTGGATCTCGTGGATGCCCGCAGCCGCTTCGCGAATCCGATCGGCGTCCGAGGCGACGACGGGTGCGAACACCGGATGCCGGTCGACCGGAGCGTCATCGAGGTGGTCCTCCTGACCGAACTCGAGCGAGTCGAATGGGAGGCCGGCGCGCTCGAACGCGGACGCGATCACCAGGCCGGGGACCGCCGACAGGTCGATCAGGGCGCGCTGGATGCCCAGCGAGTTGATGAGCCCCTCGACAGTCTCCGCGAGCAGCAGTGAGGATGCTCGCGGATCCACGAAGAAGGCGACGGTTCGTTCTTCGACCGTCGCCGGGGTCGTTGGGTCGGTCATGACTCCTCCTTCGGCCCCGCCTTGGTGCGCACAGCCTCGTTCAAGTCTGCGTCACCGCGTAGCGGGAGCCAGCCACCGCTCATCGGCCAGCCTTCTTGCGCCGGAGGATGAGCGGCAACTGGAACTCGATCCAGCCTTCGTGCTCTTCGCCCTGCGTGAGGAACTCGAGAATGTCGTCGTCGTGGCCCATCAGCTGGATGGCGTTTTCCGCCTCGAGGATCGCCTCTCGACCGGGTGTGCCCAGCGGCCACTCCTCGATGTCGGCCAGCCCGCCGAGGATGTGGAGCAGTTCGGGCTCCTCTTCGTCGTAGTGGCGGCTGAAGATCGCGATCTCGTGGGTCGGGAACGTCTCGTGCAGGATCGTGCGTGCGAACTCGGCGCGCAGCGCGTCGGCCTTGAGCTTGGCCTGTTCGAGAGCCTCTTCGGCAGCGGCCCGCTCAGCCCGGATGACGTCGAGCGGTCGGTACGTGGTGGTCATGATGATCCTTCCGTGATCTGCGAGATCGCGTGGAGGCGGCCGGCGACGGTGCGCTCGAAGCCGTTGTCGGTGGGTTCGTAATAGTGCCGACCGAGCGCTTCGGTCGGCAGGTACTGCTGCGCGACGACCCCGTGAGGGAAGTCGTGCGGGAACAGGTAGCCCCGCCCGTGCCCCAGAGCCTTGGCCCCCGGGTAGTGCGCGTCACGAAGGTGCATCGGCACCTCGCCTGTGCGACCGGCGCGCACGTCGGCGATCGCCGAGTCGATCCCCATGACGGCGGGGGACTTCGGCGCGGTGGCGACAGCGATGGCCGCCTGCGCCAGGTTGATCCTCGCCTCGGGCATGCCGATGAACTGAACGGCTTGAGCCGCAGCGACAGCGACGGGAAGCACTGAGGGGTCGGCCATGCCGACGTCCTCGCTGGCGTGCACGACGATGCGACGAGCGATGAAGCGGGGGTCTTCGCCCGCCTCGATCATCCTGGCGAGCCAGTGGAGGGTCGCCTGCGGGTCGGACCCACGCATCGACTTGATGAACGCGGAGATGACGTCGTAGTGCTGATCACCGTCACGGTCATACCTGGCGATTGCTCGATCGACGGCAGCGGCGACAACGTCGACGGTGATGGCTGCGAGCCCCTGGGCCTTCGCGGAAGCCGCGGCCTCCTCGAGGTAGGTCAGCGCGCGCCGTGCGTCGCCCCCGGCAAGCTCGGCAAGAGCGCGAGCTGCGTTCGCATCGAGCGTCGTACTGCTGTCAAGACCGCGAGCGTCCGCCGTGGCACGTTCCAGTAGCGAGACAACATCAGCGTCCGTGAGCGGGCGCAGCGTCAGCAGCATCGACCGCGAGAGCAGCGCGGACACGACCGAGAAGCTCGGGTTCTCCGTGGTGGCTGCGATCAGCGTGATTGTCCGGTCCTCGACGGCAGGCAGGAGCACGTCCTGCTGAGCCTTCGAGAAGCGGTGAACCTCGTCGATGAACAGGACCGTGCCCCGATCCTCCGCGGCGCGGGTCTTGGTGGCGGCCGTCAGTGCGGCCCGCACCTCCTTGACGCCGGCCGACGTGGCAGAGAGCTCGTCAAACCGCTGCTTGGTGCAGCTGGCGATGACGTTGGCGATCGTCGTCTTCCCGGTGCCCGGAGGCCCCCACAGGATGACGGAGGCGGCCCCCTCGGTCTCAGTGAGCCGGCGAAGAGCCGATCCGGGACCAAGGAGGTGGCCCTGCCCGACGATCTCGTCGAGTGAGGTGGGGCGCATGCGCGCCGCGAGCGGGTGGTGGGTGCTCATGGAAAGTCCTTCCCGGGCGTTACCCGTGGTGCCAAGAAGTGCTCTCGCACGCTCGGGGTCGTTTGCAGCTCATCAGGGAACGCCGTGACGACCATGGCGGGGAATGCAGCTTCGATCGCCGCAGAGACTCGGTCGAAGTACTCAGCCTCCACAGAAAGCGACTTGAGGAGCGGCGGTTGGTCGGCAGACGCCACGAGCGTCAGCCTCCGGTCGTCAGGTCGACCTCGCTCAGGTCGACGGTGTGCTCAGTCTTGGACTCGCTGTCGACGACCGTGAACACGCACGCGTCATCGTTTCCTGCCAAGGTGCGACCGAAGTGCTGGCGCCAGACGCGAGCCGCCGCCTCCGCGGGGGTGGCCCCGTAGGAGTCGATGGTCCAGGACACCAGCCACTCGTGCTGGTCGTCGTAGGGGACCGCCTCGTCGATGTGGATCTGGTCTTCCGGGTCGAAGTAGACCGTGCCGTGCTCGGTCTCGACAGCGAGACCCCCCATCACGGACGATCGCTCGACGTCGCCGGTGATCTGGGACAGGCCGCCGCGGTCGCCGATGAGGGAGATGACTCCCCGGTCCGGGTCGTCGATGATTTCGGGGATCGTCTTGGCGGGGACGATCAACTGGATGTGGCGCATGGCACCCTCCTTGAGATTGGGTGAGCGGCTACAGCTGCTCGCGGATGGATTGCCGCACACGTTCGCTGCGCGTGCCCTTCTTGGGCGTGGGGACGTGGGGCTGGGTGGCGTTCGAGCTGCCGAGGCCGTGCATGGCTCGCTGGAACTCCGGAAGTGCGGTCAGACGGTGGCGGGGCGCATGTTGCTTGGTCATCGCGACCTCCTCTCTTCGTGGGTGTCGTCACAGCGGGCTACGGTGACAGGTATGGCAAAGGGGAAGACCGGCGGACCGATGAATGGCCGGTTGGTGACGGTCAGCCCGACGAAGTTTGAGCTGAACGAGAAGCTGTGCCCCGAATGCGCGGCGCCGACGGGCGCTCCGTGTATTCGTCAGACGTGGGAAGGCACTCGGAAGGGGAACCGACCCGAGACGCACCGCACAGAGGCAGCACGCTTGGAAGTCGAGTTCCCCTTCACGAAGGCGTTCGTCGAGAAGGCGCGAGCGCGCAACCGACGTCGGCGCTGAGGGCACTCCTAGAGGGCTACGGGCACCTCGGGCAGATCGGCTCGAGCGATGAGGTCGTCGCCGATCCACATCCCCTGCTCACCGGTCTGACGCTCGACCCAGGCCAGGGCGTCGAGGATGCACGCCCGGCGTCCGCAGACGACGGATGAGACGTGCGGCCGCGTTGGGTCGTAGGCGCCGACTTGCGAGGCGTTGGTGACGCGGACACGGGTGGGCTCGTCGTAGATGTGCTGGCACTTCGGCCACTCATCGGTGTGCTCGGGCGCGCGGTCGCCGTAGATCTCGTCCACACGAGCCTCGCCCTCCTGGGTATACCAGTCGGCGAGGCTCAGCGTGGTGTCGCCGTCGGCAGCGGCGATCGCCCAATCCGCAACGGCGGCACGGGGCACGTCGACCCGCCGGCCGTCGGAGAGGGTTGCGGTGGTTGTCGACATGGCGGCCTCCTTAGGTCGTCGTGGGGTTGTGGTTGGTCAGATCGCGCCGCCCTTGCGCGCCTGGGAGACCCAGTGGCGCGCTTCGCCGGCTTCGAGCCCGAAGCTGCGAGCGATCGCGAGCACGGGGTAATCGCCCACGAGGCGTGCCAGACGGTGGATCAGCGCAGCGGTCTGTAGGTGGTCGAACGTGGGGTTTGCCCGAACCTTCTCTGCGACCGGGCGGCCGTTCGTGCCCTTGAAGTAGGTCTTCACGGCGGCGTTGTCGGTGAGCCCGGGGTTCTCCTTCGCGAGCGCTTCACGAAGCAGGTCGCGGCGCAGGCCGCCGAGGCGCATCTTTGCCAGCCGGGTGGGCGTGACGGGCACAGCGGGGTGCTCGACCGTGATGCTCGCGTTGACATAGACGCCGCGAGAGGCGTCAAGGATCGTGCCGATGCGAACAGCAGGCTGCTCGGCAGTGGCGCGCGCGCTCAGGTGGAGGATCTGCGGGGTGTTGACGGTCGGGATGGACATGGGTTCTCCTTGCCGCAGGGGAGGGCTCAGACCCGGCCCTGCTCGGACGTTGTGATGGTGGCGACGACCGGGTTCAGCCGCGCCATGGTGGCGTCGCTGACGGAGGCCCGCGCGTCGAACACCTGAAGCCAGTACTTCGGGGACTTGCGCCAGGCCACGCGCTCGTCGGACCCCTCCCGGGCGTCCGCGATGACGATCTGCGCGGTGGCCCATTCGGGTTCGCTCTGCGGGACGTAGATCAGACGCCGAACGGTGTCTGAGGTCTGCGTCTCCGTCTTGCGGCCGCGAGCGACCTCGTGGCGGAGGGAGGCGAGGCGCTGGTCGTTGCCCGCGCGCGTGGGGCGAGCGACCCGGTATGACCCGGTGTGCCCACCCTTTCGCGACTCGGCAACGATGTACCAGCTGCCCAGCAGGCGCTCGGCCGCCTCGGACTCCATGACAGGCTCTGCCTGCTCCCACCACTGCTCAGGGGTGCCGGTGAACACCGGCTGGGCGCTCACTCGCGTCTCCCGAGGGCGACTGCGACAGCGATCTCACGCTCGCGGGCGACGAACGAGTCGAACTCCCGGCACGCCAGTTCCTTCGCCGTGGCACGGTTGTGGCGACCTCCGCCGGAACGCAGGATCGCGTCCGTGCGCTGCACGATGTAGTCCTTGCGGATCTCGCCGTAGCCTCGGGGCTGCACGGGGATGTGGCCGGTCCTTGAAGGGCCAGCCATCAGCCGACGTACTCTTCGCTCTTGCCGATGATCTCGGCAGGGCCGCCGATGATCTTCGCGTATGAGCTGCAGGTCGGACCCGAGCCGTGCGCTTCGCTTGCGACGAGGAGAACCTCGTCGGTGAACCACTCCAGCAGGGTGTCTGCGTCGAACTCCGACGGTGCGGGAAGGAGGGCCTCAGCCGTCGACTCGAGGCCGTCCTCGAAGGTGTTCTCGACCCGAACGTGGACGAGCCCGAGCGCCTCGAGGCAGCCTGCGAACTGCTCCTCGTTGAGACCGAGGGTCTCGCCGTCGTGGCCGATACCGCCCGTGAGGACAGCAGGTCCGACGATGATGTCGGTGCCTGCGCCGTGCTTCGCGTCCCAGAGGATCTGGGTGCGTGGGTTCCACGGTAGGCCGTGGATCTTGCCCTCCTCGTTCAGCCACAGGCAGGTGTCGTTGTCCATCGGAACGACCTGGAAGTAGCCGCGGCAGAGCTCGGACAGGCGCTGGTCCAGGCGTTCGGAGGGCACGTATTCGACGCGCACTTCTTCGGTCTCGGAGGTCGGAATGTGGATGATGCGGAGGTTCATCGGTCGTTTCCCTTCGGGGTGACGGTGCCCGAAAGTCGGAGCACGACGTTTCGGAAATGATTTGCAGAATGCGCTCGCGCGGAATTGCGGAAGTTCAGATAGGGGAGTGGGGCTGCAGGAGAGCCGCCGCAACGGACTGCCCCCGCAGACTGTGGGCGACACGATGCGGCGCGTGCGAGCGCGGCCGGAACTGCGCGAAGCGGCGGCGCGGGGGCGCCGGTGCGAGACACCGCCATGCCGCGTCGCCCTGCCAGCTCGAGGAAGGTGCGAACACGGCTCAGTGCCGACTCCGATCCTCGGAGTGCGGCACGGGAGCCCCGCGCTGGACCAACAGAAGCGACCACACGCAGCGCTCCACAGGCAGCTGCGGACACAACACGAAGGGGGACAGCCGAAAGGTCGCTCAGCGACCACAGCGCGCTCGGAAGCACCACCACCACCACTGGGTCACCAAGACGCCTCCATAGGCGCCTCAGCGATCGCACAGCGGTACGCGAGGGGGCATGGCCACGCGATCACTCACGGAATCGTGAGTGACATCGTTCCTCCCCCCGGGTCGGCATCGCCGGCCCCCCTGTCACCCTTGGTGGCACCGCCACACGGACTCGCCGCACAGCGGTCGAGGTCGCAGGTGACACCACCACTTGTAGCCACTACAGCGGCCCCGCGGCCGCGCTCTCACCCCACGTCCGGGAAGGACGTGGTCAGCCGACGGTGACGCACGCAGCGAAGCGAAGAAGCGACATCGTCGGGAGCACCTGAGAACGCCCCCGACGGGGCGTTGGAAGGCGAGGAGCGACAGCTCCGAAGTGAGGGCCTTCGACGCTCCAGCGGCGAAGGTGAGGACGGCCGGGAGACCGAGCGCAGCGACAGTCTCAAGGGCGTCCGAAGAAGTGTCGGCCATGCCGACCGCCTGGCAAGTTTTCAACGAGCGAAGCGAGGCAGAAAGCGCAGCCCGGCGTCACTTCCCCTTATGCTCTTTTCCTTTCTGCGGTCGCTTCCGAGGTTTCAACCGAGGAACGGCCTCATTATTGCTGCCGGATCGGCGGTTTCTGGTTGACTCAACCTCCCGTTTAACGGCCTGACTCAGAGCATCGCGGCGAGGAAGGCTGTTAACAAGGGGTCCAGAAAACGCCGGAAAGACGGGATTCCGTTGTGAACAAGCTCTGAGGCGAATCGGCGTCATGTTCACAACGTCCGCGAAGCGGGTGGAGAGCGTGGGAACCACGCTTGACTCAAGCCCGTCGCGGCCGTGGGCACACGGTCGCTTTTGCCCTCCCGTCAGCGCAGGACGGAGCCATGCTCCGGCCTCCTTTGAGTGACTGCCATCGCCTCATCCAGCGGCATCGCCGGAGTGCAACGGAGGTGGTGACGATGGGTCACAGTCGGCACGGTGACCACCGTGCATCCAGGCTCGCTTTCACCCTCTCGGCCGGCGCTGTTTGGCAGCGGCGGACGGACCGTATCCACTGCCTGATGCCACCCCTGCTTCCACTCCGGTCGACAGATCGGGGGATGGGGCATCCGGTCACCACGACGGCTGTCAGACGTCGCCACGGCGGTCACAAGACCGCTGCCAGATCAGTCACCACACACGGCGCGCGCAGCGCTTCCACCGCCCCTGCGCCGAGCAGCCACACCCGGTCACGAGATCCCGTCCAGGATCCGCACCGGTGGCGCTGTCAGATCCGCCAACCCTGGCTCGCAGCTCAGTCACCGCTCGGTCCTTGGCCCCCTGTATTTCGGAACTGGCTGAGCTTTGACCCTCTTGGGGTCCAGTTCCGAAGTAAGGGTCGAACCGCCCTGGCACCATCGGACACTCAGGGCTGCTGTGAGGACCTTCGGTCCGAGCAACGATTGCGCGACCATGCCGACGGGGCGTAGCCCCCGGGGACGGCTTTCACCCCATCTCCGGCTCCCGCCGGCTGCACACTGCAGCACCCTCGCACCGTGCTCGAGCAGACCCTCGCGAGCTCATCTGCGACGACGTCGACGAGCAGCCCTGCGAGAGCACGACCGCTGCCACACCTGGCAGCAGAGCATCCTGCCGAGCGCGGCCGCCAGCCCCGTCACGAGGTCGAAACGCGCGGCCCCTGTCTGGTCGCATCGCGGCCACTGCGCGCCCACTGGTGACCAATGAGCGGCCCTCTGTGGCCGCGACGAATCCGCGCCGAAACCGGAACACGGGCGCGAAGCGCCGCTGACACCCACAGCAGCCGGTCGATTGGCACTGTGTCCCGTTCCCGGCCACCCTGTGACCAGGGAACGGTCACCAGACGGTCACAACGCGGACAAGAGCCCGAATCCAGCGCGATCCGACCCCACAGCGACCACTGAGTGACCACGGTCGGGGCAACACCTGGCCAGAGCGCGGCCACCACCCGCTCTCGCCGGCGAAAAAGAAAGACCCCCGCCACCCGGATGGGTGACGAGGGTCTTCAGGAGGAGTGGTGTTCCCGACAGCCGGGAACGGCATCTGCGCCAAGCCGCGTGATCACGCGATGGTGTCCCGTTCCCGGCTCTGTGATCGACTCGGGAACGGGAACGGCTCCGACCAAGAACATGACCCCGCCCAGGCGGAGGAACCTGGGCGGGGTCGGGTCGAGAGATGGATGTGATCAGATCGCGATGCGCACGACCGGAAGCATGTCCGGGTGGTCGAGCGATGCTTCCTGACCTTCGGTGTCGGAGACGAACAGCAGCGCGTCCTCTCGTCGTGCCCCTCGTAGCAGCAGCTCGGTGACCTCTTCCTGAGTCCGGGCGTCGGCTGAGCCGAGTCCGTCGACGATGACCGCGCGAGCGGTCTCTGCGTGAGCGAGCACCGCGGGGGTCAGGACCGTCTGACCGGGCTTCACTTCAACGAGCAGCACCTCGTCGGGGTAGAGCCGCTTGGTCAGTTCGGCGCGGATCCCAGCGAGCCGGCCGAGGCCGGGTGCGCTTACGATCTGCATCGGCATCTGAGGGGTAGCGATGCGCACCGCGCGTGCGATGGCGTCCGCCACGGCGGCGCGGCTGACGACCGGCTGACCGCTGGAGTTCGGCCGGGTGTCGATGTCGATGCCGAAGGTATCGACGGTGATCCAGACGGGCTCAGCGAACTGCTCGTCCAGGCGCAGCTGCGCCTTGTCGTATCGGATCTTCCGGATCGCACCGATCGTCTTGGGCGGCAGGTCCGGGAGGGTGATCGCCCCGCCGACCACGAGGTCGACGGTTCCTGCGCCCATTCGGACGGTGATCGCGCTGAGCTCCTCGGCGACCTCCTGCGACTGACGCGGGGTCAGGTGCTCCAGCAGCCACTTCGTGACCTCGGGGTCGCCGAGGTAGACGGCGCTTTCGGCATCCACGATCGGTCCGTGAAAGCGCGACCAGTGCAGCCGGGCCTTGCGGCCGAGGGAGTCGGTGACTTCCAAGTCACCGTTGGGAAGCGTGAGGACCGCTGCGGGGGATGTGGTGTCGGTCATGACGACTCCTTGATCTGGGGTTCGGGTGGGGTCAGGCGGCGAGGTTCGCGTAGCGGGCCGTCCACCGCTTGATCGCCTTGGCCAGGCGCGCTTCGAGGGCGGGGTCGGCGGGAGCGGCGTGGCTCAGGTATGCGTCGTGCATCACCGAGGCGGGCCAGCGGAGGTCACGGAAGGTGACGCCGCGGGCGGCCAGCTCCTGGCCTCGGGAGAGGACCTCACTCGCGTTCATGAGCGAGGTCCTCGCCTCGAGGTGGAAGCGGATCACGATGCCGAAGACGGCGGGGCCGAACTCCTTGAGGATCGCGTCGAGCTGCTCGCCGGGCCAGACGTCCTCACTGAGCGAGAACAGGATCGGCAGTGCGTTGACCGAGTCCGACAGGGGCCTGTCGCCCAGAGCGACGTCGAGGGACGCCTGCAGGTCCTCGAACCAGTGGTCGCGGTTGCGGCTCAAGAAGCGAAGCGAGTTGGTCGTCGTGGGCATCAGGACTCCTGGGGTTCGTGTCAGTGCGGCAGGTCGCCGAGGGGGATGAGGTTGTCTCCGGACTGGTCGCCGGCGACGCGCCAGACGGACCCTTCGACGGGCATGGCGAACAGCCAGACGCCATCGGGGCGCAGGCGCCACAGGCCGTACTCGGCGGGGGAGCCGCCGCGGTAGATGCCGGGCGTCTTCACCTCGGGGGAGGAGACCGCACCGGTCGGCAGCGCGATGTCGTTGCCGTGGTCGTCGACCTGAAGCGAGTAGCCGCCTTCGGGTGCGCGCTCGATCCAGACGGTCGCGATCGTCGCCGACTCGTCGTTGTCGAAGTCGACCTTGCCGTAGCCGTCCGGGTAGCCCGGGCTCGCGGGCCAGACCTTCGGCTCGGCACGGGCGCCAGTGTCGTAGGGGGTGAGGTCGCTCATGGGTGGTCCTTTCGGGACGGCCGTGTGGTGGGGGCTTGGTGCGGACGCCGACGAGACGGGCGTCAGCAACCGGGCGGGTCAGACGAACGTCCGCCGCCCGTCGGGGTAGGTGATCATGTAGCGGCCGTTCACCGTGAGGGACACGGTGACGATCTCGCCGTCCTTGGTCATGTAGATTCCGGGGTTCATCTCGTGTCCTTCCTTCGGGGTGTGACTGGCCTGGTGATTTCGAGAGCTGAGGAAGTCCCTCGTCTCGCGGTCAGTCCCGAAGACGGCTCCGCCGTCTTCCACCACTGCTGAATCCGCCTATGCGCGAGAACCTCAGGGCTCAATGCCCGGCACGGCGACAACACCCGTGAAACGGGTGGAAAAGAACGCCGGGAACCGTCGTTTCTGCACGATTACGAGCGTTTTCGACGAGGTGATCGAGTAGGCTGGACTCCAGAGTGCGGACGTCGACATGCCCCGTTGGCGTCCGCACTCTCTGAGCAGAAAGGCCGATCAGATGAGGGATCCCGAACTCACCGACGCCAATCCCGAAGCGCGTAAGAGCACGCGGCAGAACATCCGCCGCTCCGCGCTGCGAGGTGCAAAGACCCTGCTGGTCGGCACGCTCGCCGCTGGCCTGGTCGTCAGCGGTGCCTCCGTCGCCAATGCCGCAGTGGGCGGTGGCGGCTTCGCCGGAGGCGGCAGCGGCGGCGGTCTCGCCACCGGATACTGGCTGTTCACCGGCGACTACCTCGATGCCAGCTACCAGCCGGTGCAGGGGTGGGGCCAGGACTCCATCGACTACTTCCGCGAGGCGATGGACGCCAACTACGACTTCGTGAACACGATCGACCCTGTCGCCGCGATGAACTCGGCGTGCGGTGAGGCGATCGACAACGCCATCGCTCGCAGCGACGGCGCGTCCACCCGCGCCCGCGTCATCCAGGTCGGCGTTTCGGTGGGGGAGTCCGGCGGCAACTGGTACATGGGCTGGGGCGGCGTGAAGTCCGAGATGGACCCCTGGTACCGCGACCTCACCCTCGACAACTACTGGCAGGGCGACCTGCCCGGTTACTCGCAGACGCTGCTGAACCGCGTTCGCAACACGTTCCTCAACTCGATCCCGTCGAACCCGCGCATCGTCTGCGTCGCGCTCAACGACATGGAGGTCAACGAGTACGAGCTGGAGATCGAGACCGACGCGACGGGGACCTTCGCGACGGCAGGCTCGACCAGCACGGTGCGCGACCGGATCATCACCGACACCGACTCCACCATCCGTGAGGACGTCGAGGCCACCGTGTTCCTGCGGTGGGGGCACCTCGAGGACAGCGGGTACGAGTCGGTGTCCAAGACGGTCACCCTCCCGAACAAGGGCACGACGGACTCCCCCGCCTTCACCCCCTCGGACTTCGGCTGGGCCTCGTGGCCTGCAGGCAAGTACTGGTTCAACGTCTCGGTGCCCAAGCAGGGCAAGATGAGCGCGGCCGCGTCCCACCTGGGCGCCAGCGACTCGCGTGAGAACTGGACGGCAGCCCCGACCGCTCCCACGAAGCGTCTGGTCAGCGGCACCGGTGCTGATGAGGACGTGCTGGCCTCGGATGAGGTCCTCGTCTCCGGTCAGGAGTACCGTGCCGAGATCAAGGCGCGCACGAACGGCTACACGAGCTCGATGACGATCACCGACACGATCAACACGTCGAACGTGTGGATCGGTTCGGCCACCGCCGACGTCGCCAGCAACGTCAAGGTGCTCAGCCCCAACGGCGTCGCCGTGGGCTCGGCGGAGATCAAGATCACCCGCTCGTCGGGCAAGGTCGTCGTCTCGGGCACGGTGAAGAACATCCCCGACGGCTTCCAGGCGCGCGAGTACACGCTGGTCGTCCCCACGTTCATGCGCCCGTCGACGTCGAACTACACGATCGCCGACGACTCGGAGGTCTGCTACACCGCGGCGATGAGCGACTGCATCGAGGGCAACTCGCGCACGACCCGCAAGGTCACCCCTTCTGCCAACAAGGTGTGGGTGCTCGACGAGGCGGGGGCGCTCACGGCGTCCGACCCCTCGAAGACGAACGCTGTCGGCGCCGACAACAAGGTGTTTGCGCCGGGTTCGCCCATCGGCGCGGTCGTCAACGGCTCGATCCCGGCGAAGCTCGCTGAGCCGATGGCGTCGTACGTCATCACGGATGACTGGTCGGACAGCGCCAAGTACATCGACTTCTCGGACGCGTCGAAGGTCAAGGTCTATCTCGACGGCGTGAACGTCACGAGCCAGTTCTCCATCTCGATCTCCGGCAACAAGACGACCGCGACCGCTCGCGCAGCGTTCCTCACCGCGACCAAGGGGCGCGCGGCCGCCGGCGAGGTCAAGCTCTACATCGGCGGAACCTTCCGCACGAACTACGACACCGAGGGCGAGCTCGAGCAGCTGTCGAACTCGGGAAGCCAGAGCTGGAACGGCGAGACCGCCGACACGAACACGCCTTCCGTGTTCACGGTGACTCCCGCCCCCGACAAGGTGTGGGTGCTGGACGAGACCGGCGCGCTGGCCGCATTCGACCCCAACGGCACGAACACCGCCGGCGTGGGTGGCAAGACGTTCGCTCCGGGATCTGCGATCTCGGCTGTTGTGAACGGTTCAGTTCCGGCCGACCTCGCTGTCGCGCTCAGCAACTACGTCATCACCGATGACTGGACGGCCTCGGCCGCCTACGTCGACTTCTCCGACGCCAGCAAGGCCAAGGTGTTCCTCGACGGCGTAGACGTCACGAGCCAGTTCACGGTCACCGTCTCGGGCACGCGCACCATCGCCACGGCGAAGGCCGCGTTCCTGACCGCGACGCGCAACCGCGCTGCGGCCGGTGAGGTGAAGCTGTTCATCACCGGTCAGTTCCGCAACGACTACGACACCGATGGCGACCTCGAGCGCCTCTGGAACAACGGCTCGGAGCGCTGGAACGACAAGACGGTCGCGACCAACGCACCCTCGATCTACACGGTGACGCCGACGCCTGACAAGGTGTGGGTGCTCGACGAGGACGGCGCTCTGTCGACGTCCGACGAGGACTGGACGAACACGGTCGGCGCTGACGAGCGGGTCTTCCTCCAGAACGACGCGGTGGCAGCCGTGGTCAACGGCTCCATCCCGGCCAACCTCGGAAGCGCGCTGTTCCACTACTCGATCGTGGACGACTGGACGGATGCCGTCGACTACGTCGACTTCTCGGACGCCTCGCAGGTGAAGGTCTTCGTCAACGGCGCCGACCGCACGGATGCGTTCGACATCGCGATCGTCGGCACGACGACGGTCGCCACGGCCAAGCCCGCGTTCCTGGCCACCACGGCGAACATGGGTGCGGCCGCGAAGATCAAGCTGGTCATCTCGGGAGCCTTCCGCGACGACTACGACACGGACGGCCAGATCGTCACGCTCACCAACTCCGGCTCGGAGACGTGGAACAACCGCACGGAGGCGACGAACTCGCCGGCGGTCTACGCGTGGACGCCGAACCCGAACAAGCAGGTGCTGGGCTCGGCTGAGGAGTCGGGCAGCAAGGCGCACGACGACATCAACGGCGCGACGGTGTGGCCGGGGCAGAAGCTGGAGTACTCGGTCGGCATCGACCTGCGCATCCCGGCTGGCACCGCCCGCGGCATCAAGAGCCTCGTGGTCGAGGACGTGTACGACCCGTACTTCACCCCCGACAAGTCCTCGGTGGAGTTCTGGGACTCGCGCGACGCGTCGAACCCGAAGCCGGTCGCACGCTCGGCGTACAAGCTGGCCTTCGATGACGCAGCGCACACCTTCACCGCGACGTTCACCGACGCATGGATCGCGAAGAACGTGTCCGAAGAGGGTGACAACTCTCGCTGGCTGACGCAGGGCTGGCTGACCATGCGCGTCACGGGCACCGTCTCGAAGGCGGTTCCCGCTGGTGCCACGGTCACGAACCAGGCGTTCCAGATCATCAACGGCGCGCGCACTGCCACCGAGATCCCCGAGGTGAAGATCCCGGTGGTCACCCCTGAGAAGGACGCGCTCAGCAACACCGGCGCCGACATCGACGGCAAGACCGTGGTCGCAGGCGACGAGATTGTCTACCGCCTGCTGCTCGACGGTGGCCCTGCTCGCTCGGAGCTGGCGTACAACGTGCACAAGTTCGGCATCGTCGACGACTTCGACGACGAGTACCTCGCCCTCGACGAGAGCGCCATCACGGTGGTCGAGCAGGGCTCCGGTGACGACGTGACCGATGCGTTCAACGTGCAGGTCAAGGACGGCATCGCGTACATCTTCGCCAAGACGGTCGACACCGAAGGTGTCTACGGCGGGATCATCTCCGGTGACCCGCAGCCGGCGGACCTGGCGGCCTACGACAAGGCGGACATTCGCCCGCTCGAGGACGCGATCATCGACCAGGACCTCCTGGGCAAGAAGTACTGGGTGACCCTGCGCACGGTCGTCAAGAAGGAGCAGGACGGCCACGTCATCGAGAACAAGGCGGTCCAGAACATCCAGAACACGCTGACGGAGACGCGCGTGGTCTCGAACCCGCTCAAGGACATCGACCCCACCAAGGACGTCGTGGTCTCGGAGGAGACGAAGGACCAGTCGATCGACGGCACCGAGGTTCGGATGAACTCGGTCTTCAACTACCGCCTGAACAGCTCGGAGATTCCCGCCGACCGCGCCTACGCGGCTCGTCAGTGGTCGATGAGCGACACGTTCGACCGCGTGCACGACCAGTACACCGGCATCTGGGCGATCTACGCGAACACCGACGTCTACGACGGCAGCGAGCTCATCTTCAAGACCGGCGACCTGCTGCAGGACTCGGCAGGTCACGAGGCGGAGCCGTTCACGGGCATGTTCGAGGTGGCGTTCGATGAGGACTCGTACACGATCACCATCGACGCGACGCAGAAGTACCTCAACCTGATCGGCACCCGCCCAGACCTGGCCAACGCGTTCAGCGTGTACGTCAAGATGATCCGCATCGCACCGGGCGAGCACATCGTGAACACGGTGACGGAGTCGTACAACGACTTCCAGCGCGACTCGAACGAGGTCGACACGCTCACCAACGAGTACCCCGAGATCGAGATCCGCAAGTTCACCAGCGAAGAGGGTGAGATCGAGGGATCGCACGGCTCGCTGAAGAACGCGCAGGTCATGACGGCCGCCGAGCTGAAGATCGACAAGAGCACGAAGCTGCAGAACGGCATCGTCGTCGGCATCCGCTACCGCAACGCCGGCGACGTTCCCCTCAAGGACGTCACCCTGGTCGACGTCACCCACGAGGGCCTGCACGGTCAGCTGGAGGGCATCCGGTGCCTGGTTCCCTTCGACCCCACCGCCCCCACTGTCATCCAGGGCACCGAAACGATCACCCCTGATGAGAACGGAATGGTGTGGGCCACACCTGGCTCCTCCACCTCCGAACTCCCTCTGAACGGGGCAGTCGACTGCCGCGGCACGCTGCGTGGCATGGAGCGTGGAATGACCCACGGTGACACCGTTCTGGTGACCGGGAAGTCGATCTTCACGGACACCCTGGTCAAGGCCGAGGACACCTGGTTCGCCGTCGCTCCGTCGACGCCCGCGATCCAGATCATCGAGTACACGCTCGATGAGAGCCAGACCAAGGGTGACCGCAACGAGAAGAAGGACGCACTGGCGCTGAGCGAGGACCGCGCCAAGAACGGCGTCAAGGTCGCCTTCGACATCACCAACACCGGTGACGAGAAGCTCACCGCGGTGCAGTTCGCCAACGCGACCCAGAAGGGCGCGACCGGCAAGGTCGCAGACGTGAAGTGGCTCGACCCGATCGCCAAGGACGCGGCCGCCAAGGTCAAGGGTGAGATCGTCACCCTGAAGGGTGTCCGCTACCTCGAGCGCGACGTCAAGGACCTGAAGGAGCTGGCCGTCGGCCAGAAGGTGCTGCTGGTCGGCACGCTCCAGAAGGTCAAGACGGGAACCCACCACACCGACCTGGCTGAGGTGACAGGCACCGGCGAGTACTCGGCGGTGAAGGTCACCGACTCCGACCCGTGGAACGCTCGGGTCGAGAAGGCGGTCGTGGTCGAAGAGCCGCCGACCGGTGTGGTGGCAGGTGAAGCGATCGAGCTGCCTGGTCAGCGAGACGGCCTGCTCGCAGGCGCCGGTCTTCTGCTCATGGCCGCGGCCCTGGTCCGCTACATCGCCCGTCGCCGGGTGCGCGTCCGCCGCGGCGCCTGAGCGAAAGACGAAACCCCCGCAGCGCGCAGCTGCGGGGGTTTCGTCATGTCAGGGGAGCGCTCGGCTCGCCCGATGAAGCGGCGGTGTCCGGCGGCGTCGAGGGCACGAGGATCTTGTCGAGGCCGGTCTGAAGACCCGCCAGCAGACACTCCTTCGAGCAGTAGAACATCGGCTCCGGCGTGACGCGGTGGTGGCTGTAGCGACCACCCACGACCTCGCGCAGCTCGATGTAGTAGCCGTTCGGCTTGTCGGATTCGTAGCCGGTGTTCGATAGGTACTTCTGCCCGCAGTATGCGCAGACGTAGAAGACCAACGTCTGCTCCTGTGCTTCCCTCGTCACCGGGAAGCACCCTTCTCGACCTTGCCCCGGACGGTCGTTGCCATCGTGCCCCTGCTCTCTCTGGCGATCGACGCCAAAGGCCAGCATGTCGGCTCAGACCGGTTCACCGCTAATTGAGGGGGTGCCCTTCAGGCGATCTTGCGGGTAACTCAAGGTTTCCCCCACCGAATGCAGGGGCCGAAAAGCGAAGAGGCGAGGATCACGGAAGGGGCCGATGCCCCGCGATCCTCGCCTCTCGCGTCGCCCGAACTCAGTGAGCTGGTGGAAGGGTATCCCGCCGTCCCGATCACGCATAGGGCTCGTTCGGCGATAGCCGCTGAGCGAACTCAGCAGCGTTCATGCGAATACCCGTGGGGTCATTTGGTGGCGCGACGCTGCAGGAAGATCTGCCTGGCGGCGGCCGCCAGAGCGGTCTCCACGCGGACAGCCGAGCCCTCGCGACGTGTCAGCCGGCCGACGAGGGAGGACTGCCCGTGTCGCGGCGAGATCTGACCTCCGAGGGCGGCTGCTTGCGCGAATCCGCTCACGAGTCGCTCCTTTCGCCTCGGACCAGGTCGGCCAGAGCCTGGGCGTGCTCCTGCATGAGGCGGTTCACCTCGGCCTGCTCGTGCAGGTTGTGGCGACCGGGCTGACCCTCGGCCCCATCCATCGCCATGATCGCCGCGGCAAGACGCAGGCGCGCGCCCCGTTCGCGGTTGGCCAGCTCCGGGTGGGACTCCGACATCATCGCGAGCCGGAACAGCGCGTTGATGTGGTCGGGGTCGATCGGCGTGCGGGTGATCTCCGGGACGCTCGTGGTGGCTGTCATCAGATGCCCTCCCGAGCCTCGGCGGGGATCGCTGCACGCAGCGATGTGATCAGGCTCTTCACCGAACGGGCGGGGAGTACTGAGGTGTCGACGCCTGCATCCTCAGCGAGATAGCGGCTGAGGTTCGCGATCTTGATCGCCATCGTCGCCGCCAGCGCGTCGACGTACTCATCGACGTGCTGCTGGAACTCCGCCGCGGTGTAGTGCGGCAGGTCGAACTCGAGCTGCGCGAGCTCGTCGCGGACCTCGTCGGGAAGGGTGTTGGAAGCACCGATCCAGCCGGTCCCGGGGATGTACTCGGCCATGAGGTGACCCTGGTGGGAAATGATCGCGGTCGCGTCGTAGACGCGGCCGAACGGGATGCGTGCGCGCAGGTCGCTGATGAAGTGGCGATCCCCGGTGGTTGCGAGCGGGATCTCGTCGCCGAAGGTGAGCGGGGTGGTGGTCGTGGCGGTCATGCCTGGTCCTTTCGGGTGGAGCCGTCAGCGACGGCGGCGTGCAGGTGGGTGGTCAGTTCGTCGATCGCCTGGGCGACGAGTGCGGTCGGGTCGAGACCAGGGAGAGGCTTGGCGATGCCCAGCAGGCGAGTGATCCGGCGGGAGGCGTCCCCGGCGATCAGGCGCACTTCCTCCTCGACGTTCGCTGCATACTCGACGGCCGTGTAGGGCGGGAGATGCACTTCGAGCGCGTTCATCTCGGCCCGAAGGCTGCGGATGTTGGTGTGGTGCGCGTCGACTTCCCACCCCTTGCCCGGCGTGTACTCGGCGTACCCGTACTCGCCGAGCTTGGCGGTGGCGGTGACCGTGCTCCCGAAGTCGCCCCCGGGGATCTTCGAGCGGTTGTCAGCGATGCACCAGCTCTCGTGGCCTGTGGTCGGCAACTGGAACATGCTCAGGTAGGTCAGCGGTGTGGTCATGAAGTCCTCGAATCTCTGATGCCGGCGTCGGGTAGCCGGCGATGTTCAAGGCGTCTCCCGAGGCGGCGTGCCGCCTGCACGATGCGTGACCGGCTACGGGCCGCAGAGTGACCAGAGCACGGTCACCACGGGCGCAGCAGGCGCCCACAGCACCGTGCGTGACCAGATACCGGTCAGGAGCCGGACCAGGTAGGGACGGATTGTGACCCCGCAGTGACCAGATCGCGCCCAAATGTCAGCTTCGCCAGATATGCTTGTTTTCGTGCAGAAAATGCACGTCTACACGTTTACGAGTCGAAAAAACGAGAAGGACAACCGTGGCTGAAGAATCGTCAGTGAGGAAGCGCCTCTCCATTCCGAAGGTCGATGCGTCGGTCCTGCAGTGGTGGGATGCGCAGCACGATCCCGCCCTGTCGGTGCGCCTCCTGGTGCGCGCTGAGATCGAGCGCAACGGATACGCCGACGTGGCTTTCCAGCCCGTCACCCAGCAGCCTCGTCGAGGTCGTCCCCCGGCACACGCGGAGCACGATGAGGCCGAGGCTGCGTCCGAGGCCGCGGTGAGCACGCCTGCAGCTCCTGCTCGCGCCACGGCTCCCGCTCGTGCGGTAGGTCCGGCTCCCACTCCGGTTCCCGAACTCGTCTCTGCCGGTCCCAGCGCGATCGACGCGCTCATGAACGGCTGAGGCCCACCCGATCCCACGGCTGACCGCCGTCACACATCTACGACCCCCAGGAGAAGAACCCCATGAGCAAGATCCGCATCACCGGCGGCATCGACGTCGGCAACGGCTACGTCAAGGCCGCCCTGCGAGGCGCCGGCGAGAAGGTCGACAAGTTCGACATCCCTTCCGGTGTGGCCCTGGTTACCTCGGCGGTGGACCTGCCCACGCCCGACTCGGCCGCAGTCCAAGTCGCCGGTGCCGCTGGCGACATCTTCAATGAACTGGACGTCCAGTTCACGTCGCCGCTGGTTCACTCCACGCACCGTCACCTGTTCGGCCGCCGCGCCCTGAAGGCACAGACGCCGCGCTTCGAGGAGTTCGACGTGGTCTCCGGGCTGAGCAAGGCGGAGCAGTCGCTGACCAAGGTGCTCGTGCTCGGCCTGTTCGCGGGCAAGGCGCTTCGCGACTACGTCACCGACCACGGCGCGCTGCCGACGACGCAGCTCGAGGTGGAAGCACGGGTCGCCCTGGCGCTTCCCATCGACGAGTTCCGCGAGCACCGCCTCACGTTCGCGGAGTCGTTCAAGCAGGGCACCCACCTGGTGACCGTGCTGAACTTCGAGACGCCGGTCGTCGTGAAGGTCGTCTTCGAGGACGTGCAGGTGGCCGCAGAGGGCGCATCGGCGCAGTTCGCGATCCGCCAGCTCGGCGTAGGTCTTGCCAACTCGATGGTCGAGGACGTGCGCGCGCACGGCCAGTCGCTGGAGGGCATCACCGGCCAGGACATCTTCGACGCGACGAGCACCGTCGGCATCGACATCGGAGAGGGCACCGTGAACTTCCCGGTGTACTCGGACGCCAAGTTCAACGGCGACGCGTCGCGCACCTTCGACAAGGGCTTCGGGAACGTGCTGATGAACTCGCTCACCCCGCTGCGTCGCGCCAACCTCGGCTTCAACTCGCGCAAGGCACTGGCCGACTACCTCCTGTCGACCCCGAGCGCCCTCAAGCGCGCGGAGCACGCGAAGGTCACCGCGATCGTCGCCGAGCAGTCGGAGCTGTTCGCCGAGCAGGTCGTTGAGGAGTTCCGCAAGATCCTCGCCGAGGTCGGCCGCGACACCGAGGTCGTCTACGTCTTCGGCGGCGGAAGCGGCTCCGTCCGCGCCGCCCTGGAGCCCAAGCTCGCAGCGGTCGTTCCTGAGGGCATCCCGGTGCTGTTCCTCGACCCCCGCTACTCCCGTCACCTGAACCGTGAGGGTCTCCTGATCGCCGCCTCGCTGGTGGAAGAGCAGGCTGCAGCAGCGGCTCCCGCGACGTCGCGCAAGCGCGCCGCGTGATCTGACCCGAACGCGGCCGCCGGTGGACTCCGTTTCCGCCGACGGCCGCGTTCCACCGTTGACGAGGAAGCAGGCACCGCAGTGGGCGTGGGCAAGGGGTACGCAAGGCCCGACGACTGGCCTCCGGTCTCATCCATCGTGGTGACCGGAGATCGCTGGTACGTCGTGCATCTGACGCGCGCAGTCGAGCTCGACTCCTTCGACGGATCGCGCACAGGACACGCGCTTCCGGTCTACGCACTCAAGGACGCCAGGGTCTTTCGCGCCGGCCGCAGCGACTACTCGAACGCCTGGCACCAGACGCTTCCCTGGATGGAGAAGATCCGATGACCACCACCCAGTCACCCGCCACCACCTCATGGTCACCGGGCACCGGCACCTCATTCCAGCCCCCTCGCGCCACCCCTGCCGAACCCCAGAAGCCGAAGCCTTCCCGCGCCGACAGGCGCGCGGCCCTGAGCAAGGGAGAGAAGATCGTCCAGACCGTGCTCGCAGCGGTCGTCGTGATGCTCGTAGTCGCCGCCGGCTTCCTGGTGTGGACCGCCTTCACTCCGGAGGACGTGGAGTCACCACTGCCGGACACCGAGTTCGAGGTGCCCGCAGGAGCACCGGTGGTGGGGGAGACCGGCAAGAAGCCCGTCGACGTCGGCGAGGGCAAGAAGATGACGATCGAGGACATGGCGCCGGACACGGTGTTCATCCCATCGCTGGGCATCTACATGCCCGTCGAGAGCGACTCCACCTTCGTCAGCAGCCAGTACGCCGGCTTCGACACCCTCCGCATCCCCGCCGATCCCAAGCACGGCGTCCACTACGCGTCGGGTGCTCCGATGGCGGGCGGCGAGGAGGGGACGACGCTCGTCGCCTCGCACGTGAGCAGCCGCACCGGCTGGGGCGCGCTGCGCTACCTGTACGAGCTCAAGGGCGGGGAGCTGATCCACACGAAGGACGCCGAAGGCCGTCTGCAGACGTGGCAGATGACACGGATGCGCATCGAGCGGCACACCTCGTTCCCGCAGGAGTACTGGGCCGCCGACGGTGACCGCCAGCTGGTGCTCACCACCTGCGGCGGGCCGCGCGAGGGCGGCCACTTCGTGAAGAACGTATTCGCGATCGCCGTCCCGATCGACCTCGAGCAGGACGACGACGCAGAGAAGGAGAAGGAGGCGGCGGATGCCGATCACAGCAGCACGGAAGGGTGACGGTCACCCGCACCTGGTCTTCGAGAAGAAGACACTGTGCGGACGCACCCTGAAGCAGAACCGGTGGGCGAAGGTCGAGACGTTCGGCGAGGCGCACGCGGCGCAGCTGGTGGCGCTGACGCTGCAGCGGCCGCACTCGATGAGCGCCGTCTGTCAGACGTGCCTGAAGCAGCTGGACCTGGCCGCGTAGCGGTGTAGCCGGCGAAAAGAAGAACCCCGCAGACCCAGAAGGGCTGCGGGGTTCTCTTGTGTCAGTCGTCGAGATCCTCGACGTCGTCTTCGGCGGTGGGACGTTCGGCCCACCAGCGGGTGAGCCTGTCCGCGGTGTCGGCGAAGCCGCCGTCACGGAGCTGGTCGACCATGGTGTCGATGTCGTCCTGCTCGTACTCGCTCTGGTGGCTGTAGTCCATGAAGCCGAGGTCGAGGACGTCGACGTGCTCGCCTTCGTTCAGCTCCCCACCGGAGAGCACCACCAGCGGACGAGACCGCTGAGTGCGGTCGGCCTGGATCGCAGAGGTGATCAGGTTGAACACCGTCTCACCGTCGATCCAACCGGACTGGAGCGCCTGCGTGAGGTCGTACGCGGTCTTCGGCGCCCCCTCGGTGAGGTCACCGCCGAGGTCGAGCTCGTCGACGATCTCCTGCGTGAGCTGCTCAGGCGTCTTGACGGTCATCGCTCCGCACCTTCCTGCTCTTCGAGCTCGTCGAGGAACGGGCCGGCGTGCGACCAGAACAGGTCGCCCTCGTTCTCGCGCACCCATGCGGCTGTACGAACGGCCGCGTCCGAGCCACGGTCCTCAAGTGCTTCGTGGGTCGCCCGCGCGAGCGGGTTCTCGAAGTCCGCTTCGTTCGCGAACCGGTCGGTCTCGACGGCGGCGATCATCGCCAGACGGATGGTCTCGGCGTGCTCGTCGGAGATGTTGTAGACGGTCTTGTCGCCCAGGTGCAGGGTCCAGGTGGCTCCGTTCTGGACGAGGCGCTTGTCGGCGATCTGCTCGGGGGTGTGCTGGGTCATCGAGTCTCCTTGACCGGTGTGATGCGGTGGGTGACGGTGAACGTCACGGGGTAGTAGCGGCCCATGTCTCCCTCGGTGAGAGGGCCGACTGTGGCGGTCTCGGTGATGGTCGCCATGTCATCGGCGACTTGCTGTCGGTCGGCCTTGTTCGAGCGGCCGTGCACGAGGATGCGACCGGTCGCGGCACCCTGGGCGCGCTGGCCGGTGAGGCGGTGGCCGTAGAAGGCGCGGCCGGGCGATGTGGCGAAGCGTTCGCCGGAGTTGGTGTCGTGCATAGATCTCCTGGGTCGGGTGATTCGGGTGAGTGACCGGGCTGGAAGAAGGAAACCCCGCAGCGCTTGGCTGCGGGGTTTCCGTAGGGGGATAACGCGGGGAGCTTTGCACTCCATCTCCAGACCCGAACTGGCGTTCTTCTCGGTCGTCCTCCTGCACAGGGGGCGGCTCGACGGGCCGACGCGATCAGGGCGAGGTGGGATGTCCTCGGGCTGATGGGATCGGTTGAACTACAGCGTCAGCACCACACCCGTTCGTGGCTCTGCCATGAACGCACTCCGTGGACCTTCTATCCCTGAGTCAGGTCACAGGGCGAGAAGCACTGCGGCCGTTACCAGCGCTCGAAGTCGTGGTCGACGAGGACGGAGTCGAGGTCGGCCCAGTCCTCGTCCAGACCATCGAGAGAGACGTCGTTCAGCTCGGGGAAGCGGTCTTTGGCCTTGGGTGCGCCGGCGATGCCGAGGTGGCGACGAACGAGGGCCTGGGCGTCGGGGTACTCGTCATACGGGTCCGGGTAGAGCCGCTGGAAGTCGCTGAGGCTCTTGATCCCCTGATGCTCCAGCAGGTCCTCGAGGTCGCTCGCGTCACGCTGGCGACCGGAGAGGGCGGCAGTGTCGGCGGCGATGATCTTGGCGCGCGTGAGGGTGGGCACAGACGCGATCGACACCGCGATGTTGCGCAGGTCCATCGGCTGGGGGAGCCACTCGGCATCGAGCATCTGCTCGACGTCCTCGGGGTCACCCATGAGGTTGTAGTTGTTCAGCCAGTCCGGGTCCAGGCCCGCCTTCTCGGCGACGCGCTCGATCGCGGCGATCACGGCAGCGCTGTAGTCAGCGGTGACCGTGTCGATGTCGACGGTGTACGCCTCTTCCGCGCGGCGGACGCCATGCTTGAGCAGTGCGTAGCCGCCGATGGCGCGGATCTGGACGGGTTCGTTCAGCTGGAGGCCGTTGAGCTCGTGATCCAGCAGGCGCAGGGCGTCATCCAGCTCGTGTGCGGTCTTGCGGTTGCCTGTGGTGCTCAAGGTCGTGCCTTCCGAGGGACTAGAGGTGGATGCCGACCTTGGTGAAGTACTCGTACGTCCCGCGCGGGTGCGCGTCGAGGTAGAGGTCGTGGCCCAGCTCGCCGACGTCGAGCAGACCGCGCAGGTTCGGGAACCGTTCGACCGCCAGCTCGAGGCGTTCGGACTGGATGAGCATGTGCTTCATCAGGTAGCGCGTGTCCTCGGACATGCGGCTGAGGTCGAGGGATGCCAGCTCGTCGTCACGCTTTCCGGTGCGCTTGGCTTGAAGCGCGGCGACGCGAGCCACGCGCGTCTTGTCGCGCTCGGAGAGCGACTCCGGATGATCGAGGGCGGCTTGGAGGGACTTCGTGGGACCGATGTACTGGAAGAGCCGATCCATGTAGCGCCAGAGCGCGTAGAAGTCGGCGGGAGACCAGTTGGTCTGGGCCTCGTAGTAGATCGGTGTACCGGTCACGGCGCGTCTCCATCTCGCTATCCAGACCATTGTGCACCTCCTGTATCGTTTTTTGCTCATTTCTGAGCGGAATCGGCGAAAAGTCAACCCTTGCGGACGGCCTGGCGGCAGAGCTCGAAACGCTGGTGGCGCTTCGCGTGGCGACAGGGGCTGATTCCGTCCGCGTAGCGGACGTTGTTGAGCGGGTGGGGGATCGTCATCTCGCCGGCGAGGCGTCGCGCTTCGGGGTCGCGCACGCGGCGGTCGGCGTCGTAGAGGTCGGACAGCTTCATGGGTGAACCTCCGGGTTCTTCCAAAGCCGAAACCGGCGGTCCGAGGAGGGGAGTAGTCCCCCTCGGGCCGCCGGTCAGGGCGTTAGGTCAGGTGGTCTGCGGCTTGAGCGTCTCCTCGCGCTCGAGTTCTGCCAGGAATGCGTTGAGAGGACCCATCCGGGCTTCCAGACGGGCCTTGTCGGCGCGCAGCTGCTCGGCCTCGGCCGTCAGTCGCTCGATCTCGGCGTCGCGCGGGTCGATCAGCGGGGGAGTCCACTGCGAGGTCGTGGGCACGGCCTGCGGAGCCTGCGGTGCGGGCACCTGCGCAGGAACGCTCGCCGGTACGGACGCCGCGGTCGGTCGCGGCGCCGCGGCAACGGCGGCCGCTGTGCCGAACTTCGAGCGGGTCACGCGATCGACCATGCCGAAGCGGGCGATCTCGTCCTCGATGAGCATGCGGACGCTGGCGGACGGGTTGCGCTGGATCTCCCACCAGTCGTTCGTCTTCCGGTCGTGTCCGGGGACTTGGACGTGGCGGCGGATGGGCGGCTGGACGGGTGCGTTCACGCGGACGTGAGCGTCATCCGTGATCTCGATGCTGATGGTGGTGGTCACGGGTCTCCTTGTGTCGAGGGTCGGGTCTGGGTCAGGCTGCGATCAGCGCCGGCTGCTCGACACGGAACTCGGCGACCGTGCCGGTGTAGCCGCAGCCGTTGCGATTCGCGCACGAGATCGGGTCTTCGTCGAAGAAGCCGTCGTCGGGGTCGATGACGCGACCGGGGAAGTGGTCTTCCGCGGGCTGGCCGGCCATGATGTCGAGGCCGTCGTCGACGACGAAGACATTGATGGTCATCTGGATGGCGAAGCGCTCTGTCTCGAGGCACTTCGGGCAGCGGATGCCCTCCAGCAGGTGCGAGTTGGCCACAGCAGGCTCCTTACTCGGTGTAGCCGCACTCGGGGCAGCAACGGCTGCCGTGCGGTGCGTGGCCGGCGGAGCGGCCTTCGCGGATACGAACTTCGGTCGAGACCATTTCGGCGGCGTCGTTGGGGCAGATGGGCATGGCTTCTTCTCCTGGGGTGGTACGGAGCGAACGGGTGAGGTGAGCGTCAGGCGCTCGTCCAGCCGCAGTCCTCGCTGTTGAGGCACCGGGCTGTGTGGGTGGGATCTCCGACGGCGTAGCCGGTCGGGTTGGAGGTGCAGCTGGGGCAGGGGTTGCCGGTCAGCCGGAGGACCGAGCGGCCTTCGGCCACGCGGAACCCGGGCAGCCAGCCCGTCACGCGCAGCTGGTGGCCGTAGACGGCGGTGAGGACGTCGCTGAGCACCGCGATCGCGGAGCGGAGCGTGAGGTCGACGCCATTCAGGCGGGATGCGACCGTGGAGGCGATGGATGCGATGTCGCGGGGAGCGGCGCCTCCGGCGACCGGCGTGACGTCGAACATCGCGAGTCCCCACTGGATCGTCTTCTCGGGTGCGTGGTTGCGCTGCTCATGGAGCAGCCGGTTAGCCAGGTACGCGATCAGGCCGGTCGTCGGGACGACGTAGTGACCGGTGCGGGGGAGCAGCGTGCGGGTGCCCCATCCGGTGCGGGTGGCGAGGGTCATCGGGTTCTCCTTCGGTGGTGAGCGATGCGGATCAGATGCCCTGGATCTCCCAGTCGTAGGGATCGGGCTGGGCCGCCTGGACGGATGCGGTGGCAAGCGCCGGCTGGCGCGTAGCGGGGATGGGCGCCGAGGGCGCGAACGTCGGGTTCTGGGTCGTCTTGCGAGCGCGGTGGGTCTCGACGTCGGCGACGATGAGCAGAATCCCGATCGCGAGGACGACGATGACGGCGATGAATGCCCAGCTCTGAAGCGGCTGCATGGTGAACATCGGTGACTCCTGTCGGATCGCGGTAGCAGGGGTTGTTCCTGTCACTGGCTCTTCCGACACGGCTCTGCCGTGTCACGTCAGCAAGAGAGATTCACGTTGCGAGGCCGTAGCCACGCGGCAAACAAGAAGCCCCACCCGCTGGGGGTGGGGCTTCTCTCGGTGTTGAGTTGCTGGGTAGGTCGACCCGGGTGTGGCGTGGTGCTCCGTTGAGCGGGCTCTGGATCGTGACTCGCTGCGGAGGATCAGCGGAGGATCAGAGCACTGGTGATGCCGGGGGTGGACCTTGGGAGTCCCGGTGACACTGGGTTGAACAGTGCCACCGGGACTGGTCTTGACGCTCGATCAGGCAGCGTGAGCGAAGGGGCTCGTCTCAGTGGCCTGGTCGGCGAGCTGCTGCTGCAGGCGGGCGATCGTCTGCTCGGGGGTCTCCTCGACCGGAGCGGCCGGCGCAGCCACGGCGTGACGCGCCTGGCGGGCCTCGGTGACCGTCTTGGACTCGAGGAACTGCGGGAAGCCGTCGACCTCGATGGTCGGGTCGGGGTAGACCGTCTCACCGTTCTTGGTGTAGGGCTCGCAGGCGATGCGGGTGCCGACCGAGATCAGGTCACCCTTGCCGACGCGGTCCCAGGAGCCGCGGCCGTCGACCGACTTGGCGATGAACGCACGCACGGGGATGAACTGGGTCTTGGCCTTGCGGTCCGGACCCGAGACGAAGTTGTTGTCGACCGCGAGGGTGATGAGCAGCACCTTGCTGCCGTCGGCGTTCGGGAACTCCTTGATGTCCTGCGCGACGCGGCCGGTGAGTGCTCCGAAGTTCAGCGGGTTTGCCATGAGATTTTCTCCTTGTTGAGTGGCCTGGACCTGTGTCGAGACCTGAGTCGTGGATCGGGTTCGAGGACCTGTGTTCCTCTGTCACCTCTTCCCCCGGAGGCGGCTGTGCCGTCTTGGGGATCTCGGTGTGTGCAGCTCGTGCTGCGATATGTAGTTGTTGGGGCCTGCTCGTCGAGCGGGCCAGAGGGTGTCACCCTCAAATCGGTTCTCGGTCTGCGCTGTGCGAAGACCTGGTTCTTCCCTTCACCCCTTTCGGGCCAAAGGGCCGAGGCCCCGGCTACAGGACTCGCGCCACGAGCGCCTGCAGCCGGAACATCCCGACTTTCACTTCGTCACCGGTCAGCTCCAGGAGCCCCTGGGCAGCGAGCTGTTCGCCAATCCCTCGGTGCTCGGTCCAGTTGCGAAGCAGCACCTGGTCGGGATCGAGTGCGTCCGCCGCGTCGCCGGCCTCGTCACGAGGCACGGTCAGCAGGAGCGCGTCCCAGCCGTCGTTGTGGAAGATGACCAGCGACTTGGCGTCGGGGTAGTACTCGACGTTGCCAGTGATCTCCTTGCCCGCCACCTGCAGGGCCAGTCCCTTGCGCAGCTCGCGCATCGCGGCGGCCATCAGGCGGCCACCAGTTCGCGGGCGGCGGCGGCCACACGCGGACGGACTTCGTAGGCGCGGGAGCGCCACTGGCCGACGTTGAGCGCACGGACGATCTCGACGACGCCGGCGGCTTCGAGCGAGCGGGCAAGGCCGGTGTGCTCGGACCAGTCCTTGATGAAGACGGTGTCGGGCTTTGCCTCCAGGCCGTAGCCGATGAGGTTCACGGACATGACCTCGTCTCCCTCGTCGGGGAACGACATGAACAACGCGTGGTGGTCGGCGTCGTACTTGATGTCGCCGGTGAGGTCGGTGAAGGAGAAGCGTGCGGTGACGTTCTCAGCGATGGTGGTGAGCATGGTCAGCCCCTTCCTGGGCGAGAGAGTGCGGGTGGTGATCGGGATCAGACGGTCACGAGGTCTTCGACGCAGAGCCGGGCGATCAGGTCACCCGGGAACCGAACGAGTGCGGTGCGGCGACCGCTTTCGGTGGGCGTCTTGTCGATCTGGAGGACCTTGCAGCGGGCACCAGGGGCGATGCGCGGGTCATGGATCGCGAAGCGGATGTCGGAGCCCAGACGGGCAGCGGCGCCCTCGGTGAGGGG
>Ga0065721_10049528_pt1 | contig 32183 bp, 28 predicted proteins | sample Mesricmetagenome_FD_59108 | JGI IMG/M metagenome (GOLD analysis project Ga0065721, IMG submission 59108) | Mesophilic microbial community from rice straw/compost enrichment Sample: eDNA_1 v2 (version 2) | ecosystem: Engineered > Solid waste > Grass > Composting > Bioreactor | place: USA: Davis...
CATGCTCGAAATCGAGCGCCTCCGCCACCTCCGGGAAAAACAATTCGATGAATTCCTTGAAAAAGGTGCGCAGCAGCGTCTTGAACAACCGATCGTGATCGATCTCCATAGCTAACTCCCCCTTCATGCGGCCGGAAAACAAAAAACCGCCCGGCATTCCCTCAAGGGAATGCGAGCGGCGTGTTCTTCACGACCGAATATGAACTAGTATTGGCAACTTTCTTAATTAAGCCTCTTCCGCCACAAAACGATTAGTCAGAGAGCCGAGCTTCTCGATCTCGATCGTGACGACGTCGCCGGGCTTCAGGTATACCCGCTTCTCCTTCGGATAGCCGAGCACGACGCCTTCCGGAGTGCCCGTAAGGATGACGTCGCCCGGCTCCAGCGTGAGATGCTGGGAAATGTAGCTGACGATCTCGTCGCAACGGAAGATCATGTCCGACGTGTTGGAATTTTGGCGCTGCTCGCCGTTCACGAACGTTTGAACGGACAGGTTGTTCGGATCGCCTACTTCGTCCGCCGTAACGAGATAAGGGCCGATCGGGCTGAAGCCGTCGCCGATCTTGCCGAGCATCCACTGCGGCGTGCGAAGCTGCAGATCGCGGGCGGACAAGTCGTTCACGCAGCAATAGCCGAACACGTGTCCCAGCGCCTGTTCGCGGGAGACGTATTTCGTCTTCTTGCCGATGACGATGACGAGCTCCGCTTCGTAATCGAGCATAGCGGTCGAGCGCGGAATGGCGATGTCCTGGCCGTGTGCGGCAATCGTATTGTGGAACTTGTTGAACAGAATCGGGTACTCGGGAATCGCCGCCTTCGTCTCCTCCGCATGCTTGCGGTAATTGAGGCCAACGCAGATGATCTTCTTCGGCTCCGTCACGCACGGCCCGAATTCGAGCGCGTCCTCTTGCAGCCATGCGGAGCTGTCCGCGGGCGCAGCCGCGGCCAGATCGGCAAGCGCCGCTACCGCGGAAGCTCCTTGAGAGATCGCCTCCATGACGGAAGCCGGAGCCTCCCGTCCCGCCGCGGCGGCAGCCGTCGATACGTCCAGTACGCCGCGCTCGGTCTTCACGCCGAGAGCCGGCGCCCCTTGCCGGATAAAGGTGAGCAGTTTCATTCTACTGATTCCTCCTGATAATGATATGGATAAGTTTGATACCGCTAGGCATTCTTGCCGAAAACAACTCCGCCGTCGATGTACAGCGGTGAACCCATCATGAACTTCGACTCGTCCGAGGCCAGGAACAACGCGGCTTGGGCCACGTCGGAGGGGCGGCCGAGATCGCCGCTGAGCTGGCGGGTTTTCAGGGAGGCGTACGCCGCCTCAGGATCTTCGTAAGACTCGGCCAAGTACTTCTCCACGAACGGAGTCAGAATCGTGCCCGGGAGCAGCGCGTTGACGCGGATGTTGTACGGCGCGTAATCGACCTGCATCGATTTCGTCAGCGCCAGCACAGCCCCCTTCGTCGCGGAATACGATGCGCGCTTGGCCAGTCCGATCTCCGCGATGCAGGACGACATGTTGATGATCGATCCGCTGCGCTGCTCCATCATGATCGGGAGCACGTACTTGGAAGGCAGGAAAACGCCGCGAATGTTAACTCTCATCACGCGGTCCCATGCCTCCGGCTCGATCTCGTGCAGCCTGCCGACGCCGCTGATTCCTGCGTTGTTGAACAACACGTCGATCCGGTCGTATTTCGACTTTACGGCTTCCGCCATCGCGGCCGCCTGTTCCGGATCGGTCACGTCCGCGGGAATGCAGACCGCCTCCCCGCCGGCTTCGGCGATCATTCGGACGGTTTCTTCCCCCTTCGGCCCGGTCAGATCGTTAACGACAACCGTCGCGCCTTCCCGCGCGAACAGGACCGCGGCGCTCTGCCCGATCCCCGAGCCCGCTCCGGTAATGAGAGCGATTTTGTTCGCCAATCTTGCCATCTGCCATGTCACTCCTTCTCTTCAATCGGCCGGATGCATCGCCGTGCTTAGACGTCCTGCCAGACTTACAACTTCTTCCTTCGCCCGTTCCCGGGACTCCTCCCACTTATGCAGCGGAATCGACGCGCTAACGGCGGCTACCGCCGCCCCTCCCGAGTCCAGTATCGGCGCCGCAACGCAGCAGAAGCCCATCACCGACTCCTGTTCCTCCGTCGCGAAGCCCGCCGACCGAATGGCCTCCAACTGCGCCATCAACACGTCTCTGGACTTCACGGTATTCGGAGTCAGCTCCTCCAGCCGCTCCCCTAGCACGTCCTCCAGCCCTTCGCGAGGCTGCCAAGCCAGCAGCGCTTTCCCCAACGCGGTCGCATGGGCGGGAAACCGCATCCCCGGCTCGGAGACAAGCTTGACGCGCGATGGCGCCTCGACCTTCGCCAGATAGAGCGCCTGATCCCCTTCCAGCTTCGCGAGCTGAAGCGTCTCTCCGAGCATATCCCGGGATTTTCCGGCCTCTTCGCGAAATCTGGCTTCCAGATCGAACTGGCCGGCGAAAGCATGACCCAGTACGCCGAGCACATGCCCCAGGGAATAGGCGTCGTTCGAATCTTTGCTTACCCAGCCCAGTTCCTCCAGCGTATGGAGAAGGACGAACATCGAGCTTTTGTTCAGATCAAGCCGCTTCGACAGGTCGATTAACCGCAGCTTACCCGGCTCCTGGCGGATAAGCTCCAGAATGTTGTGGGCTCTCTCCAAAGCGGGAGCCCAATACTTCCGTTCGCTAATGCTATCCCCTCGCTTTTTTAGTTTATTTAGTTAAACCGTAGTTTATTAAGATGTACCTTCATTGTAGACAGAGGCGGATCGCCCGTCAAGGCGTACTGTCCTTCATCGTAAAATTAAAGGGCTGATTCGTAAGAATAGCCCGCAGCCGCGCTTACGAATCAGCCCCTTCATGCGTTCAAACTTCTTCCTTCCGAAAAACCGCCGACAAATCGACGGTCAAGCAGGCCACGGTAGCGGCCACAAGCACATCCTCCTCCGACCAGGTTGCCAGCAGGCGATACTCCCCATCTACGATCGCGAACTGCTCCACGAGCCGATAGACGGGATCGACCAACCAATACTCCCCGACTCCGAATTTCTCATAGGTCGACTTCTTGAGCGTCTTATCCCTCCGCGCCGTGCTCCCCGACAAAATTTCCACGACCAGATCGGGAGCGCCGTATACGTAACCGTCCCTGATAATTCCCCTGTTCTCCCCGCGAATGTATAAAATGTCCGGCTGCAAAATGTTCTCCTCGTCAAAATGAACGTCCATCGGGGCCAGCAAAATGACGCCGTCCTCCGAGCAGGCGGAATGGAACGCAATATACAGGCGCCCAAGCGCATCTTGATGCGAGAACTTCGGCGAGGTTAGAAAATCGTATCTCACGCCTCCGATAATTTCGTATCTCTCGTCGATAAAATAAGTGCCGTGCGTCTCCTTGACTTTACCCGGCTTCTCCTTCTTGCCCTCGCTCATCGCCATCTTCCTCCTCGTACGAAAACACCCCGCAAAGCAACACGAAACGTGTCTCTCTTTGCGGGGTGCTTCCCCATCATTTTCCCTTATTATGGTCGAAAAAGAGCAGGCTTGTCAATTCATTGCCAGATCGGCTTACGGAACTTCGAGGACAAAAGGAACGACGAACACTTCGCCGCCGCGCTTGAACTGTCCCCACAGCTTATACGTTCCGCTCTCGGGAAAATCGATAGAGAACAACGCTTGCGGCCCGGAGGAAAGAGCATTGACCGGATGAACGTGAATGTATCTCTCGACCAGGGGATCGGTGGCGACGACATGCCCGACCGCGCCGAGATACGGCTCGAGATCGCGAACCGGCTTCCCCGTCTTCCGGTCGCGAAACGTATATGCGATCGTGGAGGGCATGCCCGCCATTAGATGTCCGAGATGCAGCTCGACCTCCATCCCTCGCACGACGGTCTTCAGGCGCTTGCTCGCTTGAACCGCCGCCTCGCCTTCCGGCTCCGCTCCTTGAACGAATATCCGCTCGGCGCGGGTCAGCTGGATCATGCCGATCGGCATGAAGTCCGCGAACAGCCGATACTCCCCCCCGGTCGGAAACGTCATGCCGATGCGAAACTTCCCCTGCCCCTCGTAATCCGGATGGACGTGCACAAATTGCGACAAGTCCCGGCTGATCGCGATCAGATGCAGCTTTTTCTCGTGATTGATCTCGTAATCGGCGACAGGCAGACCGTCTCCGCCGGTAATCGTCAACGTCAGCCGCGCTTGTACGCCTGCTTCCGGAACGCCGTCCCATTCCCACTCGATCCGAACCTGTCGTTCGGCATCGCTTTCCTGCTGAACGCCGTCATGCGTATGCATCTGCGACAGCATCATCGGATCGAGCAAAGGGTCCTGCATCTCTTTCGGAACTTCCGGCAGCGCCATCATCATCTCCGCCATGCTCGCGTCCGGATCGGCCGACGATGAGGGACTCCGCGCGAAGGCTTCGTCGCCTCCTCCGTCCGAGACGCTTTTCCCCAGCAAGAGCAGCGCCACCGCCAACAATCCTGCGAACACAGCCGTTTTCCACGTTTTCGCCATTGCGCGTTCACCTCTCTCGCCCCATTGTAGCGAACGCAGGTAAAGTTTCAGGCCTGTTTTCGTCCGGTTACGGTAAAGAGTCGGTTAATCGAGCATTCATAATGTCATATTTTCTAACATATCTATTGCAGAAATCTTACGTCACCCTTTATATTAAATAGAAAAACGATCGTCAACCCCATCCGCGGAGGTGCGCTTATGCCGGGAGAACTCATACTGACAGTGGACGACGAAGTGAAGATCGGCGAGCTGGTTGGCCTGTATTTGCTGAAAGACGGATTTCGCCACCGCACCGCGCTAAGCGGCCGGCAAGCGCTCGAGATCGCGAAGAAAGAGCAGCCGTCGCTGATCGTGCTCGACGTCTTCCTGCCGGATATGGAAGGCTACGAGCTGTGCGTGAAGCTCCGCCAGATGACCGACGTGCCGATCATGTTTCTGACCTGCAAGGATTCGGAGACCGACAAGGTCGTCGGCCTGTCCGTCGGAGCGGACGATTACGTGAGCAAGCCGTTCAGTCCCGTCGAGCTGATCGCCCGAATCAAAGCCCAGCTGCGCCGGGACCGCATCGTCCACGACCGCCGGACCGACGAGCCCGCCGTCCTCGCCACCGAACGCCTCCGGCTTCACGTGAATGCGCACGAAGCCTACCTGAACGACGTCAAGCTCGAGCTGACGTCCAAGGAGTTCCAGCTTCTCTCCTACTTGATGCAGAACGCCAAGCGGGCTCTGCCGGCCGACAGGCTGCTGAACCACGTCTGGGGCTACGACAGCCACCTCGATACGAAGACGCTCAAAGTCCACATCGGTCAGCTTCGCAAAAAGATCGAGCGCGACCCCGCCAACCCGAGCGCGATCGTCACCATTAGAGGTTTGGGGTACAAATTCGATGAGCCGCTTCTCTAGCCTGCGAAGGTTTGCCCATCCCCGAACCTTCTCCTCGCAGCTGCTCGCCAGCATGCTGATCGGTTCTCTCGTCCCTCTTCTTCTGATCTCTCTGTTGGCCGGCCAGACGATCCGCTCCCAACTGCGCAACATGAACGAATTAAGCGCGGACTGGTCAGAGCGCAACTATATTATCGCTTACGAGGCGAACATCCAGGAGCAGGTGAACGCGATCGGCGCCGAGCTGCGGCAAGTCGAGACCGCCGTGCTCGTCGCCAAGTCGATGGCCGAATCCCTCTTCTCCGACCGCGGCCGGGAACAATCCATCTCCCCGCTTGCGCTCGTCTATGACGAGCGCACCCGAAGCTTCCGGGAGCCTCGGCCGGACGGCCTCGGCACCGTCTCGATTTCGTTCGCGTCCGGGGCGGGGAAGCCGACGTTCGAACAAACCCGGGATTTGGCCATGGTCAAGCCTTTGTATCCGATCTTCAAGTCGATTCAGTCCAACAATCCGACCATCGTGAACATGTACTATATTCATCCCCAGTCGGGCAGCTTCTTCTATCCCGAATACGACGGTCCGGCGGAGAAGGACATGGGGCCGATCCAGGATCTTACGACTTACTCCTTCTACTTCCAGGCGCTGAGCGTGCCGCCGGGGCAGGAGCGGATCGTCTGGACGAAGCCGTACTTCGACATTACACCCCGCGGGTGGATGTTCACCGCCACGACTCCGGTATACGATTCTTCCGGCAAGCTGAGGGGAGTCGTCGCCGCGGACGTCCAAATTCAGCGCTTCGTCAAAAATGTGCTGGACGCGAGGTTCGCAGACGAAGAAGGCTTCGCGCTGCTGCTGGACCAGGAGTACGATCTCATCGCCGTCCAGGACCGGGGCGCGGACGAGATCGCCAAGCTGGACATGGCTTCGCTGTTCGGTCCGGGCCACGACAACGGGTTTCGCAACTTGCCGCTCCTCGGGGAACAGCATGAAGTGTTCAGCCGGAGAATCCCGTCGACGGGATGGATTCTCGGGTATATCGTCCCCGAACGGAAATTGCTGGAGCCGGTAAACGCGGCCTCCGAGGAGCTGCAGCGCAATTCGGGCGAGAAGCTGTTCGGTCAATTGGCGCTGCTCTCGGGGCTGGCCGTCGGACTCAGCCTGCTGCTCGCCTACTACATGCAATCCAGATTGGCCCGCCCCGTCTCCCTGCTGTCGGACGCCTTCGCCCGCATGGAGGACGGAACTTTCGAAGGCAAGCTCCACGATACGCAGACGATGGAATTCAATCATCTGCTCAACGCCTTTAACCGCATGTCGGCCAAAATCAGGGCGCTGCTGGAGGAGCAATCGGCGCTGAATCAGGAACTGGAGCACAAAGTCGACAAGCGCACGGAAGAGCTGCGCGTCATGAATCAGGAGCTGGAACTGCGGATCGACCAGCTTATTCGCATGGAGAGTTGGCGCAAACGGCTGTTCATGAACATCTCCCACGACCTGAAGACGCCGATTACGCTCATTCGCGGCTACGTAGAAGCGATCAACGACGGCACGATCCCGCCCGAATCGGTCGGAAGCTTCCTCCGCCGTATCGACGAAGAGACGCGGACGATTACCCGGTTCGTCCGCAATCTGACCGAGCTCAGCATGCTGGAGACTCGGCAGCAGCAAGCCTCCTTCGAATCGCTGGCAATTCGGGACTTGTACGCGGCCACTGCGGACAAATGGTCGGCATTCGCTTCCGTGGAGAAGCGCGAATTTCGCATCTCGCCTCTGCCGCCGGACGAACGAGCCGTCGTGAACGTCGATCGCCATCTGATGGCCAGGCTGCTCGACAATCTGATCGAGAACGCGATGAAATACTCGGCGGCCGGCTCTCCCGTCGCTTTCGAATGCCGGGTGGACGAGGATCGCGCGGCGCTGTCCGTCATCGATTCCGGCGCCGGCATTCCCGAAGCCGAGCTGCCCCATGTATTCGATTCCTTCTACCGCGTGGACAAGTCGCGCAACAGTCACGTGCCCGGCAGCGGACTCGGGCTCGCTATCGCCAAAGAGATCGCCGCCATGCACGACAGCCGCTTGACCGTCTCCCTGAACGAAGGCGCTCCGGGCTGCACGTTTACTTTGATCATGCCTATCCTCCTGAACAACCGGGATTAACTCCGCACAGGAATGTCCGTGATTCCTCCTCCGCATCTCCGTCCCGGAATGTCCGTGATCGGCCCTCCCGCCCTCCGCACGCCAAAGCGCGGCGATCCGTCCAACCGCCGGATCGCCGCGCCCTCTTTTATTTCACGTCTTCCACCTTCGCCAGGTCGAGCGTCGGAGTTTCATCGAAGAAGTTAAACGGCTTGATCATCGCCGTCACCCATTCGGTCGGCATGATCGGGAATTCCTCGGCGCGCATGACGTGCGTCGTTCCCGTCGTCAGCCAGACGACCGTGTCGGTGTTCTCGATCTTCCGGTTTTGCGCCGTCCACATTCCGAGCCCGGTGTCCTTGTTATGCGCCGGATATTTGCCCTCCGAATACAATTCGTCTTTCTTGTACGGAGTTACGAATACGTGATTGGAAATAAATTCGGCGCGCTTGAGCACGTAATCGGTCTTCGTGAACAGCGGCTCCTCCGCGAAAGGATGCGTTCCTCCCGCATACGGAATGACTTGATATCCGGTCGAGTACCCCTGCCTGTTCTTGGCTCCGCTCGTGTTCGAGACGAGGACGATTTTGTCCGGATCGAACTTCTGGATCGCCTGCTGTTCCGTCTTGTACGTTTTGTTCACCGTGATCATCTCGCTCCGGGCGAATTCAGGATCCGCTACCGAGACGGCCTTCGGCAGGATTTCGCCGACCGAGTTGGCCAATCCGTCCACGTCGAGATCGAGCCGCAGGCTGAAGATGTGCTGGTGCGTCGGCGCTACGATGTTGGCATCGACGAGCGTACCGTTGCGCGTATCCTCCTTCGCGGTCGGGTCCTGCATCGTCTTGCTGTCGACGGCCTTCGCCTGGGCGAGTCCAGTCGCGCCGACCATGATCTTGATCGTTCCGTTCTGCAGGAACACCCAGTCGAGAATGTAGTCGTAGTTGCCGATCGTAGCGATGTTCCGCAGCACGAGCTCGCGGCGCTCGCGGGCATCCCCGTTGTGCGACCATTCCGCATCGGCATAGCGCTCGAACAGCGCGAACGCCTTGTCGATCACCTTGGCCTTGCCCTCCGTGTCGTTGATCGCAGCGCTGAAATACGTCGCGTTCTGCGGCGCGTCCGCGCCTTCGTTGAGCGGCCGGGACGACAAGCCGATGCCGTACTCGCCCGCGTCCATGAAGATTTTGTACAGCCACGCCGGAGAAGGGTCGCCGTAAGGAACCATCATGCCGCCGATGAAGCCCTCGTACATGATTTTGCGCTTCGTGCCGTTGTCGTCGAAGGAAACCGTCGAGACGATCGGTCCGACCCGGGGATCGAGGCGGAAGTGGAACTTGAAGTTCTGCCATTCGATCATCGTGCCCTTGACGTTAAAGCTCGCTCCCTTGGGCTGGGAGATGATAAGCGGCTTGAGTTGATCGGTCCGCTTGCTCTTCACGACTTTGGAGTAATCGTTGGGGTCCTCGGACACCGGCGGATTGCCGTAGTCGTAGATTTTGAGCACCTTTTTCTTGTCGAGATCCACGAGGAACGCCAGACCGTCGATCGGGTGGGCGTTCCAGTTGGCGTCGAGACCGAACGCCCTGGCCGGCACGGACATGGCCAGGCGCGATCCCGGCGGAGTCAGCTCCGGACCGTAATCGCCAAGCGGGCCGTCGGCGAACGTCAGCTTATCCAGATCGGTGAAGCCGTGCTTGGCGAGCACCTCGACCGCGGCCTTGTCGTTCTTGACGATCTCGGTCGTCTGCCCCCATTCGGTGTAGATCGGCCAGCCCGTCTTCACGGCCTGCCAAGAGATCACTTTGCCGTTGTCGAGATCGACTACGCCCTCGTAGGGCTTGCCGCCCTTGATCGCGTTGAAGGTCGCGTGTCTCGGCAGACCCGGGGAGCCAGGACGATCATCCCATTCCCACACCTTCAGCTTGTCGGGCTCCTCCAGCTTGATTTCCGCGAAGTACAGATCCTCGCTCCCGTACGAAGACGCCTTGACAATCGAAGCGGCTTTCTCGATTTCTTCCGGCGTCAGCGGATTCAGCGGATGATAGACGATTTTCTGAATGGCCGCCGAAGACAGCCCCGTATCGAACAATCCCGGTATGAAGCTCGTGCAAGACAACGCCACTGCCAGCACCGTAGACGATGCAACCAACTTTTTATGCTTCATGGTTCCCCTCCATACCCCTGTTTTGTACAATCCCCAACCTCAACCGCGCGGTTATGTTAGGAATTCTAACATCAAAAGGTAATAGAAACAGGAGCAGAAGGTAAAGATCGGCTTACAGTTTGGTAAATTTACGAAACGCGGACATCCGCATTCTGCACAGCCCGCTCCCAAGCGTCCACGCAGACCGGGTCGAAGTGCGTCCCTCTATGCTCGCGAAGGAAAGCCATCGCTTCCTCGCGGGACATCGCTTTCCGGTAGGCACGGTCCGAGGTCAACGCGTCGTACACGTCGGCCACGGCCACGATTCTGGCCATAAGCGGGATCTCCTCTCCCCGCAGCCGATCCGGGTAGCCTTGGCCGTTCCATTTCTCGTGATGCGACCGGATGATCTCCAGCTCTTCCTTCATGAAGCCGAGCCTTCTGCACATTTCGTAGCCGCGCACCGGATGCCGCTCGATAACCGCCCGTTCCTCCTCCGTCAGCCGGCCCGGCTTGTTCAGAATGTCGTCGGGAACGTCGAGCTTGCCGATGTCGTGGACGATCGTGCCTTGCGACAAGGCGCGCAGCTGGTCCGGCCTGAGCTCCAACTGCTCGGCGATATGCAGGGCATACAGCGTCACTCGGAGATTGTGCCCCGCCGTATACACGTCCTTGCTCTCGGTAGCGGCCATGAGCGCTTTGACGCTCGGAGAGATCGAGTCGGTGACTCTCTCGATCGGGTCCGTCGCGAACAAAGCCCGCAGCGCGCCGGCGAGCGACTTGTTGGCCGCATACTGCTTCTTCAAGCCGATCAGCATGGCGATCATGGAAGCCAGAAGCAGAAAATGATACAGCCACCAGCTGAGCCGCCACGTCTCCCCCGTAACCATGATCAGCTGCGAGACGACCATCCAGCCCGAGCTGTACACGATAGCCATCTGCAGCGGAAACTTCGAATATTCGTAAGCCTGATAGTAGCGGTACATCGTATGGAAATTAAGCGCAATGACGACGACTGTAACGAGGCCGTTAAGGGGATACACGTTCAGCCGAATGAAGGAGACGGCGTCGGGATAGGCGAGCGATGCCGCCCCGAGCGCAGCGAGCGCGATCGTCCAGAGCGGAAGCAGCGTTCTTTCGCGCCGCGAAAAATAACGAACCAGGCGATGGTCGGAGGGCAGCGCGGACAGCCATAGCCAGAACGTGGCCAACAGAACGCTGAGCGGCGCTGTAACGCCGGGAAGATGGGTCGCGTGCAGCATCAGATTCGGCGTGGACAGACCATGGACCATGAAGACTTCGGCCAGAGAAACGAAAGCAAGCGCAAGAAAACCGACTTTGGCGTTGCGGACCCGACGTCCGGCGATGCCGACGGCAAAGGCGATGAAGACCGCCAATAGAGCGACAACGCTTACAACATAGAAGTGTCCCGCGGGTAGATGGAGCGATACGTCCCACGCTTGTCTTCTCATGAATTCATAGAGCAAATACGGGAGCAGGATGCCCGCAATCGGACCGGCAAGCGTTCTGAGCTTCATCGCGCACTACACCTCGCTAGGTTGGGAAGAATGTCCAATAAGGATGTTACACACAGTGTAACATCCTTCGCGCGAATTCAACAATATGCGACGGCATTCGCCCAAGACCGACCCCAATGCCGGTGCTAATAGTGATGTAAATCAGGTTGCTGTTATCGCTCGTTCTGGTTATCTTTTATGGCTCAGTTCTATCGTCAACGTAAATCATATATTGAACAAATAGAATTTTTACAATTACATCCACTAAAAAAATAAGAAACCCTTGATTTATCAGCATTCCTGACAAGTCAAGGGTCTCATTTAGTCTCAATTACTATAGTTACTCACAACGATTTCCGGCGGTCGAACGTTACACCTTATAAGCCTTCATAGCCTTCACGATTTCCTTCATCGAAGGACGCTTGCCGTACATCAGCACGCCGACGCGATAGATCTTCGCGGAGAGCCAGCCGATGGCCAGAATCGAAGCGATCAGAATGCCGATGGACAAGGCGATCTCCCACCAGGCCGGTTCCGCAACTCCGATTCGAAGGAACATAATGAACGGAGAGAAGAACGGAATGTACTGACAGACAACCATCAGCGTGCTGTCCGGCTGGTTCAAGCCGAAGATGGCGATATAGAAGCCGACGAGCGTCAGCATCGTGATCGGCATGACCGCCTGGCCGAGATCCTCGGTCCGGCTGACGATCGATCCGATCGCGGCGAACAAGGTCGCGTACAGGAAGAAGCCGGCCAGGTAGAAAAATATCGCGAAGATCAGCAGCAGTGGATCGATCGAGCTCAGATCGAAGCCGAAGTTCTTCAGAATGTCCGAGTTATGCGGCAGCGACAGGTTCGCCACCAGCGCGCCGACCAGAATGACGATCTGGATCATGGCGACGAGGAACGTTCCGAGAATTTTCCCCCACATCTGCTTCAGCGGAGACACGCTCGTGACGATGATTTCCATGACGCGGGAGCTCTTCTCGGCCGTAATCTCGGTTGCGATCAGCTGTCCCGTGATCATGACGGCCATGAACAGCATAATGATCATGACATACGTAAGCGCGATAGCGACGCCTTGCTCCTCCTCGGTTTTACCTTCCTCATTCGTGAAGCTGACCTTCTGGGTCTGGAACGAAACGGGAGCGTGCAGCTGCGCTTTCTGCGCATCGGTCAGCCCCGCTCCGTCAAGAACGGTATCGTACTTCACCTGCTGGAGAGCCGCCGTAAGAGAGGACGAGGTTCCTCCCTCGAACGCGCTCTTGGAGTTGTACGTCACTTTCGGGAACCCGGCCGCGGCGTCCTCCTGGAACGTCAAGTAGCCTTTAATGTCGCCGTTCTCAAGCGCGGACTTCAGCTGCTCCTCGGACGCGATGCCGACCAGCTCAACGCCGGGCTCCGGCAGCTTCGCGTAGTGGCTCTTGAGCCCTTCCACGACCTGCGTCTGCTGCCCTTCCGCGTAGCCGACTTTCGTTGCGCCTCCGCTGCCTCCGCTCAGCTTCTCGATCAGGTAGGGCAGGTTGCCCACCACGACGAGCAGAAGCGCGAGCACCACCGTCATAATAATAAATCCTTTGCTGCGCAGCTTGTTGCGCATCGTAAACGACATTACCGTCCATAAGCTGTTATTCATGGCTCTCACCTACCGTTTTAATAAAGATTTCGTTAAGCGTCGGCTCCAATACTTCGAAACGGTTAACCGGTCCTTGATCCAGAGCGTGCTTCAGAATGCTCTGTCCCACAGCCGGGGAATCCACCTTCAACTCGTAGCCGCCATGCTCGTGCAGGGTGACCTGCCTGACGCCCGGGATCTTATCCAGCCCTTCGATCTTCCCGTCGGCCGTAACGATGACTCGTTCTTGCGGGAACTTCTTCTTGATCTCCTTGATCGGGCCTTGCAGCACCGGATTGGATTTGTGCATAATCGTAATGTTGCGGCACAGCTCCTCGACGTGCTCCATCCGGTGCGTCGAGAATACGATGCTCGTGCCTCCGTCCCGCAGCTCTTTGACCGTCGTTTTCAGCAGCTCCACGTTGACGGGGTCAAGTCCGCTGAACGCCTCGTCCAGAATGAGGATTTTGGGCTTATGGATAACGGCTGCGATAAACTGGATTTTCTGCTGGTTGCCCTTGGACAGCTCTTCGACCTTCTTGTTGTAATACTCCGGCACTTGGAACTTCTCCAGCCACAGCTTCAGGTTCTTGTCGGCGTCCTTGCGGGACATGCCGCGAAGCTGGGCGAGATACATAATCTGCTCGCTTACTTTGATCTTCGGGTACATGCCCCGCTCTTCCGGCAAGTAACCCAGCATGCTCAGCTGCTGCTCGCTGTAGGAATTGCCGAGATAGCGAATGTCTCCCTCGTCCGGCAGAATCAAGCCTAGTATCATGCGCATCGTTGTCGTTTTTCCCGCGCCGTTGGCGCCCAGCAATCCGTAAATTTCCCCTGCCGCTACTTCGAAGCTAAGACCGTTCACGGCCCTCTTGTCGCCATAATTTTTAATAATTCTGTCTACTTTTAACGGATTCATCGTCTTGCTTCCTCCTTCCGAATTAAACAGCTCAATATATCTTCCAGATCCATGCGCTGGACGGCCAGCACTTGGAATCCGTTGTCCCGGCAATACGCTTCTCCCCGTTCGGGTTCGTCCACTTCCAGCCTGTAGAGACCCGGTCCCGCTTCCGTCAGCCCTTGAAAGCCGGGAGTTCGCTGGAGCATCTCGCTGCCGCCCTTCTGGGCGTATTCAATCTGCACGACGATCGTTCGCCAATCGTCCAGCAGCCGGTCCTTCTCATAGAGGCCGAGGACTCTCCCCCGGTAGATAAACAGAATGTAGTCGGCAAGCCTCTTGATCTCCTCAAGAATGTGGGTGGCCAGCACGAGCGTCCGGTCTCCTGGCTCCATATAGCGCCCGAGCTCCTGAAGCATCGTCTTCCAAGCGAACGGGTCCAGTCCGGATGAAGGTTCGTCGAGCATGAGCAGCTCCGGATCGTGCGCCATCGCGATGGACAGCTCGGCTTTGCGCCTCATGCCCTTGGACATCTTGGACAGTCTGATCCCGCCGTCTACGTCGAAGTGGCGAAGCAGCTTGCGATACTTCTCCCAATCCCACCCCGGATACCAGCGGGAAGCGAACTTCGCTTTCTCGTCGGCGGTCAGATGGTTCTCGTGGGCATGAGGGTTTTCCGCAAGGAATCCGATTCGGCTCTTGTACTGATCCTCCTGGTTCCCGTTCAGCGGCGTGCCCAGCACTTCGGCTTCTCCCGACAGTACCGGCTCGAGCCCGAGCAGAGCCCGGAACAGCGTGCTCTTGCCGGAACCGTTCGGCCCGACGATCGCTGTTACCATCCCTTTGGGAATGTCGCAGTCGATCGGCCCGAGGGCAAATCTGTCATGCTGCAGCTTCATTCCGCGCAGGGAAATCGCGGCTTCCATATTTGCAACCGTCATGTGGCATCCCCCCCTCTTTCCGTCGATTTTCGATGCAAAGCTTGCCGGAACGCCGTCTCGATCTCTTCGGGCGCGCACTGGAGCTGGAGACCGAGTTCGATCGCCTTCTCCAATTCTTCGGTCACCCGTTCCAGACGGTGTTCTTCCCGCGCGACCGTCCCCACTCCCGCGACGAACGTGCCCGTGCCTTGCCTGGTGCGAATCAGCCCTTCGTTTTCCAAGTCCTGATATACTCTTCGCACCGTTATCGCGCTGCATTTCAGCGACACCGCCAGCTCTCGAATCGAAGGAAGCAGCGTGCCTTCCTTCAGTTGTCCGCCGAGGATGAGCCCGCGAAGCTGAACCTCGATCTGGTGATAGAGCGGTTCCGGACGTTGTTCATCTATTCGTATCGGCAGCCACACAAGCTCACCCTCTTTCCTTATCCGTCGCTTAGAGCGGCAACGACCTTGCGCGGATTCGTCCGACCGTCAGCTTATGTCCTGCCGTTGTCGCAACTGCCGCGAGGATCGCCATTCCAATAAGCACCGCCGGTCCGTAGCCGTCTTTGATGATGTCCAGCACGCTCCGGAACAGGTGGACGCCTTGCCAGGCCAGAATGGTCGAGATCGCCGCGACCGCAATCATCAGTCCGAAATACACCAGACAATATCGTTTGCCTGTATAACCAAGCTCCATCAGAATGATCAGCGAGAGGAGCGTCGCCCCGTAGCACATCCAGATGAGCCCGTTCTCGATCCACTGCATCGGAGTGACGTATTCCCTCAGCGCCGGCGTAAACAGGTATTGCGCAAGAAGGTAAATTCCGCCGATGACCGGTAGCATCACCGCGCTCTGCAGCATTCTGGCCCGAACGATCGCGGCAACCGGGATCGGCATCGTACGCCACTGGGCAATCCTTTTCGAATAGTAATCGTCTCTCCACATGTTCCACGAGGGCTTGCTCATCACCATTCCGAAGATTGGATACATGGTCATGTTGAGCCAATCGATAAGACCGTTCAGCGCTCTCGGGACGTTCTCGTCTCCCGCAAGCAGCCCGCCGATCGTGGCGCTGTTGATCGTTGCCAAATATAGCGCGAATAAGAGCGTAAAAAGCATCCCTAGCCGTTCGCGTCTCCACAAATAAGCTCCGATATAAGCGACGGCTTGCCGCTGGTTCATCGTGAATCCCCCCAGCACAGTGTTCATGTGTGTATATCCATATACACACTATACAGTGCATAACACTTATCGTCAACCCCATAGAGGAATCTTTTTCCTTATGGCGAATGGTTTTAGGTAAACTTTATATTTCTCTGCACCCGCTCCGAATTCCGTTCGAAGTTCTATCGAAAGCGAGCTGATTCCCGTGACGATCAAGAAATCGAGACTGGCCCTCGTTTGCGCTTCGCTCATCTCGCTCATGCTTCTTTCGCAACCGTGGCCCGCTTCGTCTTCGACAGCCCCTTTGCAGCCCGGCCTTCCGGTTCGCAGCGCGCAGGAAATCTCCGTTCAATGGAAGAAGCTGATGAATCCTTCGGCGGATTACGCCAACCCGTATTTAACCTCCCCTTCCGTCGGCAAGACGTATTCCCCGGGCTCCTTGCAGCCGGGTTACATTCGGGACGGCGTCAACGCCGTCAACTTCTACCGGTTCGCAAGCGGTCTGCCCTACGATCTGAGCGCAGCGGCGAATTTGAACGTCCAAGCCCAGCATGGCGCCGTACTTCTTGCCGCGGAGGACGACTTCAGCCATGAGCCCTCCAAGCCTGTGAACATGCCGCAAGCCTTCTATAAGAAAGGACTGGAAGCCGCATCATCGTCCAATCTCTATGCTTACTACGGCTACGAGGACCATATTCTCGCGCTGTCGGTCGACGCTTACATGGAAGATTCCGATACGAGCAATCTGGCCGAGGTCGGACACCGCAGATGGATTCTGAATCCGCCCCTGAAGCGGATCGGGTTCGGACAGGCCTCGAGCGAAGAAGGATGGATTTATTCCGTAATGCAGGTATTCGACGAAAGCCGCACGAAGGTTGCGGATTTCAACTACGTCGCCTATCCCGCCCATGGAGCGTTTCCGCTGGAAGTATTCGGTCCGGACTATGCGTGGTCGGTCAGTCTTAACGAAGAGAAGTTCAGGACTCCCGAGGCGAAAAAAATAACGGTAACGCTCGTACGGCTGGGCGACCGGAAAACGTGGAAGTTGGACTCGAAACACGGCGAGGTAGCCGAGAAAGGGAACTACTTTAACGTGGATACGAACGGATACGGCTCGGGAGCCGCGATTATTTTCCGTCCGGGCGGCATTGCGAAATACGAGGAAGGCGATCGCTATCAGGTTACGATCCGCGGGCTGGTTTCAAAATCGGGTACTTCCCGAACTCTGTCTTACACCGTGGATTTCGTCCGCGCGGTCAAATGAGGTATAATCGATTGCAATAGTTCAACGCATGCGAGAGGAACGGTTGATTACGCCTATGAGAAAAGATAACAAAAATCCCCGTCGGCATTCGGCAGCTTCGCCGAGCCGGAATACGGCGCCCGCCAGACGGTTTCAAGTGACGGAGGCCGGCGAGTTACTGGAGTTTTTGCTCGCCAAGCTCGCGCCCCAGGGGCGCAACAGCGTCAAATCCATGCTCGCCCACGGCCAAGTCGCAGTCGACGACCGGGTCGAGAAGCAGTATAACCACCCCCTGCATCCCGGCCAGACGGTGACCGTGAGCAAGACCCGCGCATCGGCGTCCGCTCCTCTTGTCGGTTTACGCATTCTATATGAAGACGATGCGGTGATCGTCGTCCACAAGGACGCCGGCCTGCTGTCCATCGCAACCGCTCAGGAAACCGAGCTGACCGCCTATCGGCAACTGAACGCCCATGTTCGGCAGGCCGACCCCAAAGCCCGCATCTTCGTGCTTCATCGGCTGGACCGGGAGACGTCCGGCGTTATGATGTTCGCCAAGAGCGAGCAAGTTCAGAAGAAAATGCAGGACAACTGGAAGGATGTCGTTACGGAGCGGACGTATGTCGCGTTGGTAGAGGGCTTGGTCAAGAAGACGAACGGAACGATCTCGTCCTGGCTGAAGGAAACGTCGACGTTGAAAATGTATTCCAGCCCCGTAGCGAACGACGGACAGCATGCAATCACGCACTACAAGGTGTTGAGAGCGAGCCGCAACTATTCCCTGGTAGAGCTTGAACTGGAGACCGGCCGCAAAAATCAGATCCGCGTCCATATGCAGGACATCGGGCACCCGGTCGCCGGCGACAAGAAATACGGAGCGAAGACAAAGCCGTTCTCCCGACTCGGCCTCCACGCCCGCGTGCTCGCTTTCGAGCATCCGACGACCGGCAAGCCGATGCGCTTCGAGACAGACATTCCGAAGCCGTTCCTGAGCCAGTTCAAGGAAGAGGCTCGTTAGTCTGGCATATAGCTGTCCCGTACGTAAACAGAACCGTACCAAACGATTATCGATGGATCGCATGGTAATGGGCATCTATCTCCTTACGCCGCTCCAGGAGATAGATGCCCTTCTTTTTTCGCCGATAATCTTGTACTCCATTACATACGACAGCCCTTTGCTATTCCACGACGAGGCGTTCGCAAGTCGCTTCATCGACAGAGACCGCCTCACCCGCTTCCTCGAAGCGATTGCCGCTTACCAGAGCCGTGTTCAACGACTCCAGTCTAACGGCGACCACGCCGTTGCCTCGAACCTGATTGTCTGTAAAGACAAACGACCGGTGGGTTCCGAGGCCGGCGCTTGCGCTTTCTGTCATCACGGCGAGCGCGGATGCCTTCCGGTACGTCCCCGCTCCGAAACCGCAAGAGAGGAATTCGTTCCGCGTCACCGTCACATTCGCCGTCGAGATCGATTCTTTCCAACCGTCCGCGCAGTTAACGTGAATGGCCGTTCCGGTGCAGTGGTCGAATGTATTGCCGGAGATCTCCGCATCCCGGGTCTGAACCAGAATAGCCCGAGCACGATTGTTCCGGACAATGCTGCCTCGAAATCGCAGCTTGGCGATTCGCGAAGCATTAGCGAGCAGATCGTCGGGAGAGAATCGTTCCGGAAGCGGCTCCCTGAAGCGCAGCGCGATCCCCCCGTCCGCATCCGTCTCCACCTCGCGCACATGAAGCGTCGCATAAGACTGCAAATCGCGCCGCCCGGTAAACTCAATCGCATCTCCGACGATGGGCACTTCCGGATATTCCGATTGGATGTCCGCATCCACCCGGCATCTGAGCGTATCGTCCTCCCTGCGTTCCCTGACGCTCAGATAGAAGCCGTGCACGTTGGTCGCGTCGTCCCCCATCCCCTCGAACAGACAATCATCGAATTCGATTGTTCCCGCGCATCCGATAAAATGCGTGGCGTCCGTATTGGCGCTCATGACCCGTCCGCTGCCGGGCCGCCTCATTACGCGGAGGCCCCGCATCCAGACATCGCCGCAGCCATGACCGATAACGCCCATCCCGGGCACCGCGTAGACAGTCGCATTCTCCAGCTTGACGCGCTCGCAGCCGTAAAACAGGAACGCCGCCTTGTAATTCATAATGTGCCTCACGATGACAGACATTCCGATGTCCGGAACCGCGCGGCTGCCGCCTTCCCGCATACGAGCGCGCAGGGATTCTTTAAGCGTCACGCGCAACGTTCGCGGGCCTGTCAGCGCCGTTCGTTCCGCGATTTGGAACCAGTCTACCGTCCCGCGCAGCGGGTATTCGCTTCCCGGGACGTAATCAATCAGCCCTGCGACCGGCGTCATCGAGTTCACGGGATACTCGGGATCAAACTCAATCTCGAGCGCCTCTTCGCTGGCCGCAACGATCGTCCCTTGGGAGAACGGCGGCCTTGCCCAGTCCAGGCAGACGTTCCGAATCTCCGCCTCTTCGCAGTTCTTGAAGAAGAAAGGCTGGATCAACCCTCGGAACGTCAGGGTCGAACCTTGGAAATCCAGGACGACACGCTCCGCTCCTTCTACCCGTATCCAGACGTTTTTGCTCTCCGCCGCTTCGCCCAGATCCCAGTCTCCTTGGCCGGACATCATGGCTTCGAAGTCGCGGATCGCTTGCTCGTCCGCAATCTCGTAATTTCCTCGCTTAAAGCGAAAGACTTGCGCTCCGTCGGCCAAACCCTCACGGAGGAAGATTCGGACTCGTTCGCTCATATCCTCGCCGGTATCCGGCTCGATACCGAACAATGTCGCTTCCCGCACTGCGTCCATTGGATCTTCTCCGTATCTTTTATTGATTCGCGTTCTTCGCTTTGTAGATGTCCGTCCAGGCTTGCTCCACGTCCGCCAAACCGAGCTTGTCGGCCTTCTCGATAAATTCCGCGTACAGGCTCATCGCCGTCGATTCATCCTTGGCGAAAATGATCTTCGAATAGTAACTCGAATACAGGTCGATAATTTTCTTCTCCACAATCCCGATCGGCGTCGTCGAATCCAGCGTGATGCCGGCTATGGACGGGTTATACTCGACGTGATCGCCGAACATCTTGTTGTACTCGGCGAATTGCGAATCGCTTGCATCCCACTCCGGCCCGTTCCACCAAGTGGAGTTGGCGGTCAGCCAATATTCAGAAAGCCCGTTCTTCTCCGCTACCCCAGACCAATCCTTCTGCTTATCCGCCCAGTATTCAGGCAGATAGGTCGCTTTGCCGTCAACCATGTGGTAATGCGGACCTTGCGCGGCATCCACATACGCGTCCCCTTCGACGCCCCACTTCGTCAACTTGTGGCCTTCCTCTGAGGACAGGAACGACAGAAACTGAATCGCTCGCTCCGGATTCTTGTTCGTCTTCGGAATGGCGATCGCTGTCCAGCCGCTGCCGTCCCGCACTTGCTTGTAGGAAGGAAAAGGCGCCATCACCGCATAGGCGGTATTCGAATTGTCCGCCGGCACTTTCGTTCCGTCGCCGATCGTCCAGGCATAGGAGACTACGTCGCCGTTATTGATTTTTTGCGTGAAAATATCTTTCGAATCGATATAGGAATCCTTGGTCAACAGCCCTTTGTTTGCCATCGTGTTCAGAAACTTGATGACGTTCTGATACTCGGCGCTTCTGAGCCCCGACTTCAGCGCCTCGCCTTCCTTGACGAGCGCCTGCACTCCGAACATCGCGGACGTGCCCAGCGTGACGATACCGCCATCGGTCAGATGCTTCGCGTTCGGAATATTGTTCGCGTTCGTATAGAACCCTATCTTGCCTTTATGGGCGGTCTGAATCTGCTCCAGCGCTTCGATATAAGCGTCCGGAGTCCCGATATCCGGCTTGCCGATCTCTTCCCAATAATCCTGGCGGATCGACCAGGTTGGCTGGTTGGAGCCGATGAGCGCGTTGTATTTTCTCGCCGCTTCGACATATTGCTCCCCTTCGATGAAGCTGACCAGCGCATAGGTTTTGCCGTCGCTCGACTTGTAATTGGCCAAAGCTTCCTTCGGCAGAACGTCCCTCATCTCGGGCGCGTACTGATCGATCAGTTCCTCGAGCGAATAAAGCATCTCTCCTTCGATCATCCGCTGCAAGGCGGGATCGGCCTTATCCAGCAGCACGAAGTCGGGAAGCTCCCGGTTCGACAGCATGATGTTCATCTTCTGATTGTCGTCGGACACCGGCTTCGTGATGTTAAGGGTCACTCCCGTCTTCTCCGTAATGTTCTTCGCGGCCGGGTCCGACCAATTCAAGGCGTACCACGAGAAGTTGACGAACATGTCGAACGAGATCGGCTCGGTCGACGGCGCCTGCGGCGACGCCGCAGCGGATTCCGACGGACTCGGTGATGCGGATCCGGTTGCGGCCGATTCGGATGGAGCCGAATCTCCATTGTTAGACGAACAGCCGGCAAGCAGACCTGCGATCAGGAACGCGCCAATAAACCGGGCGAAGCTTGTTTTGCTTTTTCTCATGCTTCTCATGCGGGATGACCTCCTAGTATTCTTATTTATTTTAACTCGCCGGCCTTTCTATAGGCCAGCCAGCCAAAAACGTCCCCATCCGCCTCAGGCTTTGATCGATCCTACGAGCATGCCCTTGACGAAAAATCTCTGAACGAGCGGATACAGCAGTGTAATCGGCAGGATCGAGACGAACAGCGTCGCATAGCGCAGCGATTCCATCGTGACCTTCGACTGGTGATTGCCCAAATATTGCTGGATCTGCTGCTGCGCTTCGCTGAGCGACAACAACCGAATCAGAATGACCGGCAGCGTCTGCAAGCTCTCCCGCGAGATGAAGAACGAAGGAACGAAGTAATCGTTCCAATGGTTGACTCCGACGAACAGCGAAATCGTGGCCACGACCGGCATCGACAGCGGAATGACGATTTTGAAAAAAATGTACAGGTCGTTCGCCCCGTCTATATACGCGGATTCGTAGAGTTCCTTGGGCAGCTCGCGGAAAAACGCCATGAACAGCAGGCAGTGAAAAAAAGTGAACAACGAGGGCAAAACGTAAACCAAAAAATTGTTCAGTAGATGAAGCTCGTTCAGGACGAAGTAGAGCGGAATAAGCCCGCCGGAGAAGTACATCGTAATAATCGCCATGGCCAGGTACAGCTTCTTGAACCGCAGCTTCTCCTTGGTCAGCGCGTAGGCCGCCATCGCGGTGACGAGCACAGCGGCCGCGGTTCCGACGATCGTTCGGGCTGCGGACATGCCCAAGCCGGTAATCAAATAGCTTTGCTTAAACACCATCGAATAGTTTTCCAACGAAAATTTTCTCGGGTAAAAATAGATGTGGCCGCTCGCCGCATCCGCCCCGTCGTTCAAGGAATTGATCAATACGTAATATAGAGGATAGGCAGCCACGACCAGCAGAACGAGCGAGATCAGCACGGCGGCGGCATTAACGGCCTTGTCCTCCCATGTCAGCTTGATAGCATTCATCGAATTGTCGCCCCCTCTCTAGAAAATGTTGCTTCCATTGATCTTCTTGGCGGTCCAGTTCGCGGCCAGAAGCAGCACGAGCGAGATGCACGACTGGAATAGATCGACCGCCGTCGCGAAGGCGTACCGCATCTGAAGCAGCCCGTTGTCGAGCGTGTAATAGCCCAGCACATACGAAGTATCCCGGTTAAATACGTTGCCGAGCAAATACGACTGGTTAAAATTCGAGCCTCCGTAGATCAGACTTCCGATGTTGAGAATGAGAAGCACCATGATCGTGCTGCGGATCGCCGGCAAGTTGATATGCCAGATCGTTCGCAGCCTTCCCGCTCCGTCCACTTTCGCGGCTTCGTAGATTTCCGTGTTGATTCCGGTGATCGCGGCGAGATAAATGATCGCTCCCCATCCCGTCTCCTGCCACAGATCGAGCGAAGCTCCCAGCGTCCAGAAATGTCCCGGCTCGGCAAGGAACTCGATCGGCCCGTTCGTCAGACCCAGACTTTGAAGCAGCCCGTTTACGATCCCCTTGGGATCCAGGAAAATCATCGTCAGCGTGGCGATGATGACATAGGACAGAAAATGCGGCAGCGTCGTCAACGTCTGCGTCCACTTTTTGAAACGCGCGAGCGGAAGCTCGTTCAGGATCAAGGCGAACAGGACGGGCGCTAGAAAAGTGACGACCAGCTTGATCGAGCTCATCGCCAGCGTATTGCGCAGGGCGCTGCGAAACCGCTCGTCGCCGAACATCTCACGAAAATGATCGAATCCGACCCACGCCCCGCCGAACAAACCGTCGAGTACGTTATAATCTTTGAATGCGATTACAATTCCGAACATCGGAAGGTAGCTGAAAATCAACAGCGTCAGCAGCGCCGGCAACAGCATCAATTGCAGAATCAACTGGTTATCCCATCCGCGAGAGGTTTTGATTTTCCTAGGATGCATCGGGATCTCCCCTTTCCTCGTCTCACTTGCTCCTTCGTGGCGGCTGATTCCATTGTAGACGCTCGTTTTTCCGAAATCAGGAGAATATCTTTGGGTTTAGTCGACGATTTATGGCTCTTTGATTCGCGGTTCGTCCATCGTATGGACGAATATCCGGGCATCCCCTACAATAAAACCAGGTGATGTCCATGCGATTAATTCGGCTGTCCGGCCGGTTCCGAAGGTTCAGCTTCAAGTCCAAGCTGTTCCTCTCCTACATTCTGATCGTTCTTATTCCCGTCTCAATCAGCGCGGCGTGGATCTACAACGAAGTCATCGTGCCGATGCGCGGAGAGCGGCTCCAGTTGATCGACCAAACGATGAGCCAACTCCAAGCGACCGTCAACAAGGAGGTCGACGACCTTGAGAAAACAGGCTATCTGATCTCCACGAACATCGTGTTGAAGAAAGCGCTCCTCAAAAGATATTACGACCAATCCGAGCTGATCGACGTCATGAACACTTCGATTCAATCGCTGCTGTCCTGGTTTGCGTCCACGCACCAAGACATTGGAGAATTTCGTTTTTTTACCGTTAACGAAACGCTTCCTGAAAGCGATTTCTTCTTACCCATCTCGCGGTACTCCGGAGAAGACTGGTTCCGTACCCTGCAAGAACGCATCGCGAAGACCTACCCTTATTGGGAAAGCTGGCATATCCAAAGGGATTATCCCTACGGCAAAAAAAGCAATCAGCCGGTCTATTCGCTGTTTTACCCGATCAATGAGGATTTCGCCGGGGAAACTTCATATCTGGAGCTTGAGATTAACATCGATCGCTTCTTCTCCAAGTCAATCTCTATGGCGTTATCGCCATCCGGCGGCGTGTTCGCAGTCGATTGGAACGGCCAACTGCTGTCCGTGCCCCGAGAGTTCGACGAATCGACGAAGCAACGGGCAAGCCGCGATGCTTTCCGACAAATCGATCTTTCCGTCGCCGGCCAAGGAAACATTGAGCTTAACGGCGTTTCTTACCGTTATGTCATTCAACCGATTGACCGACTGCACACTTCCCTCGTCGGACTATTGCCGCATTCCGAGATCAATCGTCCGTGGGAGAAAACGAGAGACGCGTTCCTGCTGCTGATTTTGCTGCTCGCCATCCTGCTCGCCATCCTCTCGTTCGCGCTGGCCGGACTGCTGATCAAGAAAATCGTGCGCATCGTCGGCAACGTTCGCAAAATCCAGAACGGCAACTTTAAAGTGCGCATCCCTGTCAAAGGCGAGGACGAGATCGATTTGCTCGCTTTGAATATCAACTCGATGGCCGGACAGATCGATGACTTGATCAATCGCGTATATAAATCGCAAGTATCTCAGAAAGAAGCGGAGCTTAAGGCGCTGCAGGCGCAGATTAACCCGCACTTCTTGTTCAATACGTTGGAGACGCTTCGCATGATGGCCGAAACCGAGGACCAGGCGAGGTTGTCGGACGCGATCGCCGCTCTGGGCAACATTATGAGATACAACATCTATAACGGCCAGGAGCCGATCACGCTCGAGACGGAGCTTGAGCATATTCAGGATTATCTGCACATCCAGAATCTGCTGCTGAATCAGCGGGTAAGTCTGGAGTGCGAAATTCCGGAATCGCTAATGGCGTTTCGGATTCCGAACCTGCTGCTGCAGCCCCTTGTCGAGAATTGCATCGTTCACGGCATGCGCGGCTTCAGCGGCAGACTGACGATCCGCATTTCTGCGGAAGGCTTGCCGGAGAATCTGATTCGGTACGAAGTGCGGGACAACGGCAAGGGGATCTCTTCCGAGCGTTTGGACGCGCTCCGAGACCGGCTGTCCCGCGAGCCCGACCAGAGGCCGATCGTCGCTCGGGAAGCGCCGGGCGCTAGTTCCCGAGCGGGAAGTATTGGGCTTGCGAACGTACGCGACCGAATTCATTACTGTTATGGTTCCTCGGCCGCCATGGAGATCGACGCTTCTCCGGACAGGGGGACGATCGTCGCGTTGATTCTGCCAGCAAACTCCATCTTATAGAAGCGAGGCGAACAGAATGTACCGATTGCTGATTGTGGAAGACGAGGATATTATTCGGGCGGGAATCAAGAAGATCATCCATGAGATGGATTTGGGCTTCTCTTCCATTCTTGAGGCTTCCAGCGGAAGGCAGGCGCTGGAGATCGCCAGCGCGCAGGAGGTACACGTGCTGATGACAGATATCCGCATGGGAGACGGGGACGGTCTGGAGCTGATAAGCGACCTGGTCCAGGCGGGGATAAGGTGCAAAACGATCATTCTGAGCGGTTACGGCCAGTTCTCGTATGCACAGCAAGCGATTTCCCTCGGAGTTGGCGAATACTTGCTTAAGCCCATTAAGAAGAAGAGTCTGCATGATGCGTTGACGAAGCTGATCGAACAGTTGGATTCGGAGCGCCTCTCGCGTCCCTCTCAGGAAATGACGGAAACCCGACGCTCGTCCTACGATAACCATTCGATTACCCACATCGTGGAGTTCCTGGAACGCCATTACGACCAAGACATCACGCTGCGCTCCGCAGCGGAACAAATTTTCATGAATCCGAGCTATTTCAGCTCCTTATTCAAGAAGAAGACGGGAGTCAATTTCGTTCGTTATTTGCAAAAACTGCGCATCGAAAAATCGAAAAAACTTCTTCTGGATCCGAAGTATAAAATTTACGAGATCGCTACAAAAATCGGCTTCTCCGACGAGAAATATTTTTTCAAAGTATTCAAAAGCGTCACCGGAATTACGCCCAACGAGTACCGGGACAACAAGGAGCGCGCATAAGCGGACGTCGGCTCATTTCAGCTTGAAAATGGCTACTCCCGCGATCATAACGCCGATACCGATCAGCCTGTTCGCCGACAGCGCCACCTTGTCGACGCCGAAGAGGCCGAAGCTCTCGACGGCGAGCGTTCCGAGCAATTGAGCGATCAGCAGTATGGCGATCGCATACGCCGGATTCAGCGCGATGACCGACTTCATCGCCGAGAAGACGATGACGACGCCCATGCAGCCGCCCAGCAAATACAGCTTATTGACCGATCCCAGCTTATGCAGGCTCCCGTCTTTAATGAGCCAGAACACGACGAGCGACAGAACGAAGCCCGACCCGTGAACGATCGCGTTCGTCAGCCAGAAGCCAACCTTCTCGCTGAGCCTCACGTTGAATATCCCTTGAACGCTGACGAACAAGCCCGCGATCAGCGCGTATATCGCTCCTATCATCCGCTTCACCTCTCCTAGGCCCTAGCTGTACAATGTGCCGCTCGCAAGCCGCTGTAATCCCGCAATATTTTTGACGTACAGGGCGCCCCGCGTCCGCTCGATCAGTCCTTGCGCGACGAACTGCGCGATGACTCGGTTCAAATGGCGATAGCTCGTTCCGAGCAGTTCCGCGATTTCGGTCAGCTTGGAGGTCTTCAGTTCCTCGATGCGTTCCCGGTCGTGCTCATCGGCCGTAATCGCGACAAGGTAGCTGGCGAACCTCGTTTCCACCGGATATAAAATGTTGAGACTGGCAACGGAGGAATTCGTGTTCAGCTTGCGGGCCAGATGCTTGATGATAAAGCGAAGGAACGCCGGATCTTCTCCGGCCGTATCCGCCAGCGCCTGCCGCTTGATGCCGATAAACAGCGTTTCCCCCACCGATTCCACCGTATTGTGGACCTTCAGGTCGCCCAGCATCTCCATGTCTCCGATCAGGCTGAGAGGGTTGTTGAAGCGGAGCAAAATCGACTTGCCGTTGGGCAGCACCCGATAAATTTTGACCTTCCCCCGGACAAGCATGAAGAGGTGATCGAGGCTGTCCTCCGCCCGGCAGATCATTTCCCCCTTACCGAATCCGTACAGTTCCATGACCGCTTCCGTCTTCTTTCCAAACATGCCGCTCAGCCGATGCTCATCCATGACGCTCCGCAGCAGCGCCGGATCGCGAATTGTCCTCATCTCGTTCACCTAACCGTCTTTGGTCTGCACTCATTGTAAAACCATTATTCCCTGAGCAAAAGGACATATGTCCCATTAAAAATTCCGAATGTTTATGACCCATGCCTTAAAATAAAGTATAATTTATTTAATCCTGTAAATGATTGGAGAGATCGCGATATGAGTGAGAAGAAGGAAAAAACCAAACGTCATCTCGTCAAAGAACATCCCGAAAGCTATTCTTACGAAGCCGACTCGATTTACCCTCCGGGCGCGGAGCTCCACTTCATCGAAGAGCGTTACGAAATCATCGACGGAATCCGATACGACTGCTCGCCTTCCCCGACGCTGAAGCATCAGCTTCTCGTCACGCAGCTCTGGAATGAACTGCACGGCACTTGCCATGCGACGGGCACGATCATCGTCGCCCCAATGGACGTGCACTTCGACGAGAACAATGTCGTTCAACCGGACCTGATTTACGTCACAAACGAAAACGCCTCGATTCTCAAAACGAGAATCGAGGGAGTTCCCGACCTGCTGATCGAAATTTTGTCTCCAAGCACGGGAGAGCATGACAAGGTCCGGAAAAAAGCTCTCTACGAGCGTTTCGGCGTTCCCGAATATTGGATCGTCGACATTCACCACCGGACGATCGATCAATTCGCCCTCCGAGACGGAGCTTACGCGCTGGAGCGTACGTACGACTCCACGGGCACGGTGTTGTCTGAGAGATTCCCTTGCGTTGCCGTTCAAACGGGTAAGCTGTTTTCCCCCTTGGACAAGTACGAGTAGGAAAGGCAAGCCGCGGGCTCATCGATCGTAGACCTTCACATTCCGGGACAGCGCCTCCGAGCCCGCGTCCGACCATTCGAACACGATCCACTCTCCGTTCTCGTACCTCAGCCAGTAGTTCGTCGTCTGTTCGCCCGCTTCCGGCTCGGGTCTGTAATCGTACGCCCCGTAATAATAGGCCTCCTCGTAGTCGATCCGGGCCAGCACCGACACCGAGTAGTCCGATGCGTCCAACTGATGGAGCCGCAAGCTGTCGCGGTCGAAGGCCGCCTTCCTCATTTCCCCGAGATAGTGCTCGTCTCCGGCTGCCATAGCAGCGAAATGACTGGCAAGATCGGCCTTGCGATCCGGATGGACGTGCCGCAGCCGCCCCGCGTCGCGTTCCCGGAAAGCCTCATACCAGCTTGATACGAACGCATGCGCGGCATCGACGATTTGCTCTTTCGCCTCGTCCGTCAGCGCGGCAAGCTCGAACTCCGCCCGCGTGCTGTCGATCGGCCTTTCTTCGCTCTTCGTCGTGCCCCATGGATAGTCGGCTTCCACGCTGATCGTATTCGAGCCGTCCGTCGCGATCGGTCCGATTCGCTGCCCGTCCCCTACGGTCAGTCCGATGTCTTCTCCGTTAATGAAGATTCGGGCAAAGCCGTTGTTCGAGAAGACATCGACATATTCTCCCTGAAGCGGAACTTCTATCGGATCGATGGAGTTTCCGATCGGGAAGAGCTCGGCTGTAACCTCGTTTTCCAATGTCGTATATTTGCCCGCGTACACCGCTTTGACCGCATATTTGCCCGGCAATAGCGGTCCGAGTTGAAGCGTAGAGCCGCCGACTCCCGCAACTCCGATCTCTTCGCCGTTCAGCATAATCTTCGCCCCGCCGAAATTCGTGTTCACCGGAACCTTGTAGCTCCGAAGCTTCAACTCATAGTCGTCATAGATGAGCCATCGCTTCCGCTCTTTCTTGTGAACGTAGACGAACGCGGACTCGCCGTCCTCGGCGAACGATTGCACGGCGCCTTCCTTCAACCTCGCGATTTCCGTCTTCAGCCTGGAGAGCACGGCTTGTTTCGCCTTCTCGTCCTTCCCGAGATGGCCCACGATCGCCTCCGCCGTCGAGCGTTCCACAGTCCCTTCGGGTGCGGAGAGCAGCTTCAGAAGCTTGTCCGGCTGCCCCTTGTCGATCGAGCTCTCGAAGCGCTCAAGCAGCCTCTGCCCATCCGTCAGATAACCGCCTAGAAAATAGAGTCCGGCAGCTGTCAGCAACACGAGCGCCGCCGCTCCTATCGTGATTTTCTTATTCTTGGATGCCATTCGTTCACCTAGCTTCCGTCATTCTGAGCACCTTGCCGTCACCCGTGCAGAGATACAGCTCCCCCTCCGCGTCGAGGCCGAACGAGGTAATGTTTTCTTCGGATTGCAGCAGCGTCCGATGCTCGGCCGTGCCGTCCTCCCGCTCCCGCAGCGCCCATATCGTACCCATGCCGTAATCGGCGTACACGTACCAGCCCGTCAAATCCGGAAGCTGTTTCCCTCTGTACACGTAACCTCCCGTTACCGATACGCCGTCATTGCGGCCGTACGTGAACAGCGGATCCTTGAGGTCTTCTCGCTCGCAGCCGCTCTTGGGATTAAAGCATTCCGAGCCTTCCATCAGACGCCAGCCGTAGTTGCCGCCGCGTTCGATCAGGTTGATCTCCTCGAAGCGGTTCTGGCCTACGTCTGCCGCCCACAGCTTTCCGGTCTCCTCGTCGAAGCTGAACCGCCAAGGATTGCGCAAGCCGTAAGCATAAATCTCGGGACGTCCGTCCTCCAGGAACGGATTGTCCGTCGGAATCGCATACGCTCTTCCTTCCGATTCGCTTCTAACGTCTATCCGCAATATTTTCCCCAGCAGGCTGTCCAGGTTCTGACCATGATTCTGCGGATCTCCGCCGTTGCCGCCGTCTCCAACCGCAATGTACAGATAGCCGTCCGGCCCGAACGCCAGCTGCCCGCCGTTGTGGTTGGAATAAGGCTGTTCGAACGTGAGCAGCACCTGCTCGCTTCCCGGGTCCAGTCTGCCCGGCTCTTGCGGATTGGCGGCATAGCGGGCAATGATCGTATGCGACTCGGTCGTATAATTCACATAGGCGTCGTTCGGGTTCTGCGGGTCGAAGGCCAGCCCCAGCAACCCTTGCTCTCCGCCCTTGTCGTACACCCGCTCCCGAATGTCCAGCACGACCTCCGCCTCTCGATCGGGACTGCTTAAGCTTTTGCTTACGATGCGTCCCGGCTGCTCGACAATATAGACGGCTTCCGGATGGCCTTCCCGCCGCTCAAGTCCCACGGGCTTGTCGAACGTCCCGTCCCCGAAGATCGGCTCCAGCGCCACGGACCCGCCGGCGGCGGACTCCGATGGCGCGGCGGTTCCGGGCTTAGGCTTATCCTGCGTATTCCAGCATGCGGTCAAGCCCAAGAGGACGATTAGACCCGAGAGCACACTTCCGACAATCTTCATCCTTAACCCTCCCCCCTTTGCAAGGTTATGAATACAAGTCCGATATTAAATAAAACTTCTACTCGCAACGGCGATCTCCTCTACTTGGCCAGAGAAGAGGGAAGTGCTACGGCGTAAATCCGACTCTCGGCCTGGATGATCGCCATCCCGCTCTCTATCTGTGCGACCCCGAACTGGCGCGCTTCTGTAAGCAGCTTTCCCGCGATCTTGCCGGTAGACGCGTCGGCGAGATAGACTTGACCATTGGTCAATCCGATGACGGCGATTCGACCGAGCAGATCCAACTGCGCGATCGAATCCGCCGGCCCGTTGAAGGCAAGGAATCCGTTTCCTCCGTCTCTAAGCCCGATCAATTTCTGGTTGACCTCGAAGTAGAGCCGGCCCGAATAAGGCCCCGCCAGCCATTTGCCGCGCCCCTCGTAGACTCTGGGTGTCTGATGGTCAGGAGCGCTATCCAGCGAAAATACGGACACTTTGCTCTCCCCGAGCGTAGGCTGCTGCTCGACATAGACTGAGTTGCCTTCGATCACGACCGAGGCAGCATTGTTTCCGAACGTATCTTCTTCCGGGATATAGGAGAGTGTCTCGGCGATCTTTCCCGTCTTGACGTCTACCTTGTCGATGACGGCTGCGTATCCGTTATCTAGCACAGGCCATTCGTTGCGCGCGTACAGATAGCCATCCTGCTCGTGAAGCACATCGGTATGGATGCCGTACAGTTTCCAAAGCCGCTTGCCCGAAGCCGCATCGTATCCGTAATAAGGGAGGGTCGTAATCGCCCCGCTCTCTACTCCCGATACGACGACGATCCCGTCGTACGTGACCCGATATTGGGGCATGTTAATTTCCTGAGATTTGGTGTTCCACTTTCTCTTGCCCGTGGCGGCGTCGAATGCGGCCAGACTGCCAGGGTCGGTCACGTACATCGTATCTCCTTCATGGACCAGAGAATAAGAGACATTTTCCGATGCGTTGGCGATTTTCGTTTTCCACCTAGCCTTACCCGTCTTGCCGTTTAGCTTGATCAAGTAGCCTTGCGAGTTCACGAAGTAGAGAAATCCGCCGTTTGCCACCAACGGGCTGGAACGGCGGCTGTCATACGTCCATTTTGTCTTTCCGGTCGCCGCATCTACGGACATTATCTTGTTTCTGTAGGAATAAAACACTCTGCCGTCCGCGGTCGCGATCTCGGATGCGCCTCCTCCTGCAACGTCGACCTGGATCTGCCACTTGGGCTTCAGCACGTTTGTCCGATCCTCGGCTCTGATTCCATATTCTCGCGTGTAGGAAGTTTTACCGGCGGCTCCGTAAGCGTCAAATAGCCCCCACCTAGCGGCGGGAGCAGGCTTCCAGCTATGCTATTGTTAGTCTTTCTTCATCAGACAATTAGCCGGCAGCGAATCAGACCATGGCAAGAACGGTTCGAGCGTCTCGGCA
>Ga0065721_10049527_pt1 | contig 32182 bp, 21 predicted proteins | sample Mesricmetagenome_FD_59108 | JGI IMG/M metagenome (GOLD analysis project Ga0065721, IMG submission 59108) | Mesophilic microbial community from rice straw/compost enrichment Sample: eDNA_1 v2 (version 2) | ecosystem: Engineered > Solid waste > Grass > Composting > Bioreactor | place: USA: Davis...
GGGAGCCGGTCGAGCGGCTCGGTCTCGCCCCGGTAACGCGGAGCTTCGCGCGAATCGATGATGACGATCCGGTCATCGCCAAGCTTCTCCTTCAATTCGGCCATCTCGACCAGCATTGTATGCTGTACCGTGGCCAGGTAAATCGCCGGCCGGATCGCCGGCAGCTCGGCCGTCACCGGGTAACCGGCTTGATTCCAAGCCGAAAAACCTTTGTCCAGCACGTATACATGCTCATGCCCCAAATATTTCAGCAGCCACCATAAGCGGGAAGCCATGGCGCCTCCTTGGTCGTCATAAGCGACGACGGTCGTTTCGTTATCGATGCCCGCGCGGCTGAGCGTAACCGTCAGGTCGAATATATCCGGCAGCGGATGACGGCCGCCATGCTGTTCGACGGGGCCGGAAAGATCCTTTTCCAAATCCAAATAAACGGCTCCCGGAATATGCGACGTCTCGTACTGCGCGCGTCCCGCCTCCGGCTGGCCCATCAAGAACCGGCAATCCGCCGCGACCAGCCCCGGTTCGTTCAACCTTTCCTTCAACCACTCCAATGAAACGATATGGTTCATCTCACTTCGTCCTTCCAAATTTGTCATGATTACGTGGCTTCCTTCTCTATTTTTAATCATCCGCTTTCGAACCTCCGATGTCAATCTCTCCTCAAGCCTCCAAAATCAATTATCGAACGATGAAACAAAATCGAGTTTTTTATTTGCGATTATTGACTTTCCTGTTAGGGTAAGGTTTATGGTTAAATAAGGAGTTCCCGGTCGAAACTTGCAAAGGAGGGTCTTCGTCTGAAAATCGGAGAGTTTGCAGAATTGAATAATGTTACGACCAAGATGCTTCGACACTACGATGAAATTGGATTGCTTAAGCCTGCAGCCATTGACTCCGAAACAGGCTATCGATCTTATACTCGGGAGCAATCGCATGTATTAAATTGGATTATGATCCTGAAAAGTCTCGATTTTACTTTAAATCAAATCAAGGAGCTCTTAAACGGACCTATTGAAAGTTCTATCGTCATTCACCGATTGATACGCAAACGCATCGAAATTTCCTCGGCACTAAACGAACAAATCCAAAAGAAAGTTGCCATTGATCGCCTCATAACTATAATCGAGAAGGAAGGGTTTGAATTGAATAAAAAAATCGATTTGCATAATATTGGGCCGTCGGATGTTCATGAAATCAAAAAGAACATTCCCAATATGGAAATGTTTCTCGAAACAGCCGCCAATATCGCAGCCCTATGTTCGGATGGCGATAGTCTGTCGGTTTTTCGGTTTGACATTAGCCACTTCAAACAAGTAAATGACGATTACGGCTTCGAAGTCGGGGACAACGTCATTGTCGCTTGTTATAAAATGATTGATCTCAATGTTAAAAAGCATTTAAATCATGCGACTGTGGCCCGGGCGCATGGCGATGAATTCATCGTATTTGCCAAAGCCAACAAAGATTTGACCGGCCAAACGGCTCGAGGCATTATTCATGATATGAAACGTTTTGATTTTGCAAGTATTGGTTGTCAAAAGCAACTGGGATGCTATATCGGCGGTTTAGTTGGACAGTTCGAAGCCGATACAAACATTCGGAAAATGATCGAGGATTCGATAGAAGTTATTGACCACGCAAGGAAAACCGGTCCCAACTCGATCACGATCGAATCGTACAGTATCTAATATCGATAGCCCATACTTTAATTAGATAAGGGGGTTACTGCCGCCCCGGTGACCCCTCCATATACACACGAACCATAGTTTCAACCTTTTGACGAATGTAATCTACGGCTTCGGCGGGCCCGACAATTTTCACCTCATCTCCCAGCTGCCAGAGCAAGTCCACGTAAAACTTCATATTCTCAGCCGCCACGGAAACGGATATGGTCCCGCTTCCGTCTTCCTTTTGCCGGATGAATGGGCCGAAACGGGGATGGGACTCCAGCAGCCACACCCCTTTTTTCGTTGCCTCGATATCCAGAGTGATCTGTTCCAATCCTTCCTTCCCGGGTTTATCCAATAAAGTCTTCTGGGCGAACTCCTCTTGAATAGGTACGCTATGGTCAAGCGCGGCGAAAACGATGCGGTCGGCTCTGAACTGCCTCATCTCCCCTCGCTTGAAACAGTATGCGGGACAATACCAATATCCGGAGCTCGCATAAAGCCCAATCGGTTGAATATGCCGTTCCGAGACCCCGTTGCTCGATTTGTATTCGATGGCCACTGCGCTGCGATGCATGATGGCTTGAAGAAGCGTTTGAAGAACCTCCGCCGACATCGCCCGATAAGGACTCCAGAACATGATTCTGTCCTTCAGCCGGTCGATCTGTTCTTTGACGTCGGCAGGCAGGTAATGATAAAACTTATGAAGCGCCGAGCTTGCACCCTCACCAAAGGGCAGCGAGCTGAAATAATCCATCGTCTGACAGGCAAAAAATAGAGCGATAGCTTCGCCTTCGGTAAAGCTGATCGGAGGCAGCAATCTCTCTTGCAGCAGCTTGTAGCCCCCGCCTCTTCCCTGAATGGAGTAGATCGGCACGCCCAGCTCGCTCAACTCCTGCAAATCTCTCGTGATGGTCCGGGTGGATAACCCGAATTCATCGGCCAGCTCCCGAACGGTAAAGGACGGTTTGGCGTTGATCCTCATAATCAATTGAATGAGCCGCTGTGACTTATGCATTGGCCCCCACCTCCACCTCATAACCCGATAATAAATTTCATTTTAGCACAAAAATAAGACAATAGTTGTCTTGTTTACTTGCTATGATGAACCTAGCGAATCTGAATATTACTTTACGGGGGGCATGTTTATGATGGAAAAGCAGCACGGGCAGTCTAAAATCGGGTTTGTCTTCATGAATGGAGCAGGATTGGAAGGGCGCATTTGGCGTAAGGTGACGGAGGGAATGGAACATCCTTGTTTGCCATTGGAATATCCTTTGCGCAAAGAAGCATTCGCATCCAGAAGCCGTCTATCTTTGGAGGACTATGCGGCGCATTTAAAAAAACAAATCGATGCATGGGAAATTCCGAACATTATTCTTGTAGCGCATTCGCTTGGAGGCGTCCTTGCTCAAAGGCTGGCATCCGAACTGTCTGACCGATTGACGGGCATTGTCGCTGTGGGAGCCGTCATTCCGACAAACGGCGGTTCGTTTGTGTCCGCCTTGCCCTTGCCCCAAAGACTTCTCATGCCGGTCATCCTGCGAACGATGGGCACGAAACCGCCGGAATCCGCCATCCGTTCCGGATTATGCAGCGATCTCTCGCCCGAACAAGCTGCAGATATTGTGAATGGGTTTATTCCCGAAGCGGTGCGCGTATACAGCGACCGAATCCGCGCAGCCGTTCCGGATGTACCCAAGCTGTATGTCAAGCTAACCAACGACAAAGAGCTCAGCCCTTCTTTACAAGATAAAATGATCGCCAACTTTGCGCCGCAATCCGTGCGCCGGCTGGAATCCGGACATCTGCCCATGATAAGCAACCCGGCAGGGCTGCGGTCGATCCTGGAAAGCTTTCTTTCAGAAATAGCCTGCTGAGTGTCAAAATATAGCCGATTTGACGTATACCTCTTCAGCCGGATTCCGACTCCACGAAAAAAAGAGCCGTGCTTTCGCACGACTCCTCCGCCGCGGCTGACCGTTTCGAGTGCGATCCGCCTTATGGATGTTAAACCTTTGCCGCCCAAAGCTCGATCTCGATTTTAATTTCCGGCAGTCCGAGCGCGGCGAGATAACCGATCGTCATCGCCGGGTAGCTGCTGCCAAACAAATCCGCCCACTGAGCGTACAGATAATCCCAATCTATCGGTTCTACAGCCCAGACATTCACTTTAATAATCTCTTCCGCTGTTAATTGCTCCGCTTCCAGTACGGACCGGATATTATGAAAAGTATTTCTGATCTGTTCATTCATATCTTCCGGTATAACGCCGTCTCGGTCCATACCGATTTGTCCAGACGTCACATACAGCTCGGCGTTTCGTGGAACCTTCGTGATATGTGTATAGTTGCCAACCGGAGCGGGTACCCCCTCCGGATTCCTTCTTACAACTTTGCGTTCTTCCATGCGCTTCCCCTCGCTTTTCAAAGATTCAACCGTACCATCACGTAACTGCAATCGTCAAATGGGCATACTTCACCCGTTGAAGACGAATTCTAGAAAAAGACGGCCGTGGAGTATCCGTATCCGGCTGCAATGGATTTCAGAGCTCTCTTTTTCATGCGGACCGGATCCTCCTTTCTTTGAAATGCGCAAATGGGTATGCAGGGAAAATGATAATACAATTAGAAACGAGTGTCAAAAATCTATCTTGCCCTTCCGACCATCAAAGCATAATAGTTCACGACCCGCAAACCTCTTGGAGTTGCATGCCGAACGAATATGTCCTCTACATCCTTTAAACATTTTTGCCATACAAGCTTCTTCAGCGATTCCTTCTGGCCAAAGCACTTTTTCATCAATATATCTTCGGGGCGCGACAGATATTCAACCTCTTCGAATACGTTCAGTTCGATTTGCTCCAGGCTGCTTTCGGACATTTGGCGTTCGAACTTTGCCGTCATATCGTCCAAGTAACGGTCTGGCAGCGGGGAATACAATCCGGGAAACAAGCTTCTAAGGCCTCCGTCCGTCCCGCAATGATACAGCCCCAATGCTGTGCCGCCAGGCTTTAGGATACGGCGGCCCTCCTCCATTCCCTTGTGGAACAGCCACGGACCTTTCTTCGTGTAGATGACGTCAAACGAATCGTCTTGAAAAGGCAACGGCTTGTCGGCGTCGATGACAAGGAATTGTACAGAATCGCCGGCACCTTCAATGGCTGATGCGATGTATCCTTCAACAACGTCGATTCCTACAACTTCTTTGGCTTTATTGGCGAAGGTCTTGGTAAATTCACCATGACCGCAGCCGACGTCCAAAACTCGCATGCTTCCATCGAGCAAAGCCGAGATTTTATCGGCAAAGATGATTTCGGAGCGCGGTTCGTCAAAAACTGATCTCCAGGGGTAGCTGTATTCGCCGTTTTCCAATGCCAAATTTGCATGCCATTCTGCCGTTTGCGGCGGGATCCAATCGGGATGTTTCATGGGATCGAATAACAGCTTTTGCATAAGCAACAACTCCATATCGATTTGTGCCCAACCTGAAGGTTGGGCACTCGAATTAAATCATGTCTCTGCCAGCTCCGCGACCAGCGTCCCGTCGCTCTCGAATGACAAATAAAGCGTCTTGGTCGCCGATTGCCCGTTATTGAAGTTGACGGTAACGGTAATCTTCTCGCGGGGGAAATCGGCAGGATTGACCTCCGGATCGCCGGCCATCTCCGAAGAAACATACCAGGGCCGCCAGCTGACCGCCAACGATTGATCGCCCAATGTCTGATTATAATTGGCGGTTACTTGATGGCCTATTTGCAAATAAGGACGATTGCCTTGTATGACCATCACAGAACCGCCGCCCGGCATGGGCTTCGCCTCATTCCGTGCCCGGATATATTCGGGATCCTTGTCTCTCATCGCAATATCCGTATACATCAATTCTCCGAGCTCGCTTGTGTAGGATACGGATTTAATGTTGTCGCCCGATACGGTAAAATAACTGGAGCCCTCCAAATAGGTGTTGTATCTGGTCGTGCCGTCATCCTGCGGAATCGCTTGATCCCGTATGAGCTTTCCGAACGGAAGCTCCACTTGCGTTCCTTCCGATAGCTTTATTTTACTGCTTTCCATATCCGCCGCATAGGCCGCCATCGTAAACGAGAGCGAAGTTGAACCTCCGTTGAACATCCCGCTCCCCGCCCAAAAGAATAAAATAAGCGCCGCCGCCGTCACGGCTATTTTCAAGCTTCTTCCAGTTGCCTTCCTGAACCGGGAGCCGGCGTTTGTTTCCTCTTTCTGTTTAAGCTGCAACAGACTGTTCAGCATGCTAGCCTTCTGCGTTTCGCTGGGCGTTAGAGCATCCATCGAGTCCTTCCATAATTGCTCTATTTTCATGGGGATGACCTCCTGTCAGTTTGTAATGCAGTTGTTTGCGTCCGTTTCTCAGCCGAGCCCGCACCGTACTGTCCTTCATTCCGAGGAGATTGGAAATCTCTTTGCTGGAATAACCTTCGTAATAGAAAAGGTACAGAACAATTTTGTATTTGTCGGGGAGCGCGAGCAGCATCTCCATAACTTCTCCGGACGGAGATTTCTGCACGTAGAGACGTTCGGATATTTGGCCGAAGGCTGAACGTTTTCGTTTCCACCAATATTTCAGCGCATTTTTGCAATGATTTTGAGCAGTAACGATCAGCCACGCTTTTTCGTGCTCTTCATCCGCAAGCGCCGGCCCCGACCGGACCAGCTTCAAAAATACCGTCTGGACGGCGTCTTCCGTATCGGGCACATTTTTCAGAAACATATAGCAGACCCGGTATACCGTTACGGAGTGTCTGCGGTATATCTCCGTAATCTCTTCGTTGGTTCTCCGAATGGGCGCCTTCATCGTTTTCCCTCCTTTCACTAATAACACCATGCACAACCTCTAAAAGTTAAATTTCTGAACAAAAAAATTAGGAAGGGCCATCCTCGCGGACAGCCGCCAAAGATTTCGCGGGGGTTACCTTCTCTACATCATCGGTTAACCCTTATACGAATCATTATCGCATGAAGGCCGCGTTTTTTTCTTTTTTATACTGACACCCTGTTGTCAACATTGTTCGATTATGATGGTTTCAGAAGCGGATTCCCGCTAACCATTTCGCTCAATGAGAGGAAGATTTCGAATGATTCAGGCTGGAAAGAGAAAAGGAAAGGGAATGACGATTGCGGGACTTCTGCTGGCCATTCTCATGGCATCGATGGATAACACGATCGTGTCTACTTCAATGGGAACGATCGTGGGGGAGATCGGAGGTCTCGACAAGTTCGTCTGGGTAACCGCCGCTTATATGGTGGCGGAAATGGCATGTATGCCGATCTTCGGTAAACTGTCGGATATGTACGGACGAAAGAGATTTTTTGTCTTCGGCATCGTTGTGTTTATTATAGGCTCCGCCTTGTGCGGCATGGCCGATTCGATTGTGCAGCTGAGTGCGTTCAGGGCCGTTCAAGGCGTAGGGGCAGGCGCGATGGTGTCGATCGCGTTCACAATCATGTTCGATATCGTTCCGCCGGAAGAAAGAGGAAAGATGACGGGGATGTTCGGGGCATTATTCGGGTTATCCAGCGTTGCAGGTCCGCTGCTCGGCGGTTATATTACGGATTCCTTGCACTGGACCTGGATATTTTACATCAACTTGCCGTTAGGTCTGCTTGCATTTCTGATGATCACCGTTTGTTACAAAGAATCCGCGGAACATTCCAAGCAGAAGATCGATTACCTGGGCGCCGTCTTGCTTGTGGGAGCGATCGTATGTCTGATGTTCGCCCTGGAGCTCGGAGGGAAGGAATACGCTTGGAGCTCTCCTCCAATCCTTGGACTTTTCGCCGGTTTCGCGGTGCTCGCAACACTGCTGGCGTTTGTGGAGAAAAAAGCGGCGGAACCGATCATTTCCTTCCGTATGTTTCGAAATCGGCTTTACACCGCAAGCAATTTAGTTGCGATGCTTAGCGGAGCGACGTTCATGACCGCATCCATGTTCATTCCGATTTACATTCAAGGCGTGTTCGGAGGAACGGCGACCAACGCGGGGCTTGTTCTGCTTCCGATGATGGCGGGTTCGGTCGTCACGGCCACCGTCGGAGGCTTCCTCATGACGAAGTTCTCCTACCGTGCGATTCTGATTCCTCATTTATTCGTCTTGTTGGTTGGTATAGGACTTCTGGCAACGTTGTCCGCGGATTCGTCGCGGGAGCTGATCACCGTGTATATGATTCTGGTCGGTTGCGGCATCGGCGCGACGTTCTCGGTGTTAAGCAGCGCAGCGATCCACTCGTTCCCTGCCACGCAGCGAGGAGCGGCTAATTCGACGCTGACGTTCAACCGGTCCCTCGGGATGACGCTCGGCATTACCATATTCGGCATCGTTCAAAGCCATCTGTTGACCGGGAAGCTGACGAGTGCGTTCTCCGGAGGCAGTGCGCCCGGTTCCGCCATCGATTTCGGCGATCCGTATGTGCTCATGAATCCGGAATTTCGCCAAACGGTCGATAAGGGCGTACTGAACGCGGTGACGGACGGGTTGTCCTCTTCCATCATTTCGACGTTTGCTTGGGGTCTGATCCCGGCAGTTCTGGCGTTCGTCGCCGCGTTCGTCATGAGCAAGGAGAAGCTGGAACCGTCCAAGGAGGCAGAAGAAACGCTTCAACCGGTATTGAGTTAAAAGGGTAACGAATCGAGCATGACGCTGCCGCGCTATTCGCAGTTACTGCGAATGGCTTGCGCGCGCCTTGTTTTAGAGATAACCGCCTCGGGAAGAACAGGCCGGCTTGAGATGCAAGCCGGCCTGTTAATAGATACTACCTTTCGTTCTATCCCTGCTCGATGAACGCCGCTACGATTTTGGCGATTTCCCCGCGCGTAACGGGCTGCTTCGGATGAAGCTTGCCGTCCGGCTTTCCTTCAATCATTCCGGCCTTGGCAAGCGCATCGACCGCTTCCTTCGCCCACTTCGATACGTCGCCGCCGTCCGCGAATGTTATGCCGGCTCCTGCCGAAGGCGCCAGCTTATCCTTGAGCGCCCGGTACAGCAGCACGAAAGCTTCCTCGCGCGTCATCTCCTTCTCCGGAGCGAAGCTGCCATTCGGGAAGCCCTGCACAATGCCTCTGGAGCTGAGCGCGCCGACATAACGCGCGTACCAGGCATTCGAAGATACGTCGCTGAATCCGGACGCTCCCGGCGTCTCCGTCAATCCGAGCAGACGGTACAGCACAGCCGAATACTCGGCTCTGGTCATTTTCTTATCCGGTTGGAAGCTGCCATCCGGCATGCCTTGCAAGATGCCGGCTTTCGCCAGCTTGCCGATCGGTTCCGCAGCCCAATGTTCCTTCACGTCCGTGAATGCGGGCGGCTCCGGTGCCGGCGTCGGCATCGGCTCCGACGGCGCCGTCGGCCCGGTTGTCGGCGACGGAGCCGGCGTCGGCAATGGCGCCGGCGGTACAGGAGCGACGTACGGATGCACCGTCACCGTTGCTTCCGCAGAGCCGTAGCCGTCGGCGCTTAACGCCGTAATGACGGCTGTGCCCGCGCCGACCGGCCTGACATTGCCGGCGGCATCCACTCTGGCGACCGACTCGTTCGAGCTGGACCAAGCGACGGTCTGAGCGCCGTCACCCATCGGTTCGACAACGGCGTTCAGCCGAACCGCCGAGGCTCCCGCCGTCAAACTCAACGCCTTCCGGTCAAGCGTAACCTTCGTGACGCCCAGCTCGTACACGCCGACTTTCCCGCCTACCTCGAAAGCCACGAGCAGAAGCGGTCTGCCGGTCGGACTGATCGCAGCCGGAATAAACTCCAACCCCTCCGGACCCGTGTCCGTGTCCAGATTCACTTTGCCTTCGCTGTTTGCAAAAACTCGCGTATTCGTATAGTTGGCGAAGACCGGCGCTTCCGGATTGGTGACGTCGTACGTCATGACACCGCCTACGCGCTCCAGTCCGATAAAGGCGAACACCTTATTGCCGACGACTCCGGTTTTGACGTCCTCCGGCTCCGGTCCTTTTTTCGTGCTGCGGTCATCCTTCGTGATCTTGCTGTTGCTGACGTTGTAATAATCCGGAACGCGCTGTCCGGTAATCACCTCGAAGTCGCTGCCGCTGTCGTACACCTGCTCCATCGTGTCCGCGTTCCAGATAGAGAACGAGCGGCCGCCATATAGGTAGATGCCGTCATTGCCCCAGTCGGTCATGACCTCTACCTTGTCGTATGCGGTTGTGCCGTTCAAAAAGCCGTACGCGGCGGAGCTTGGGTTCAGCGCGCCCTTGACGTCGCCGATTTCCGAAGCGTTCGTGCGTCCGGGCCATTCCGTCGCGTCGCCTTCGTTCGCCGTGAACAGATACGTCTGCCCGCCAATCGTATGCGATGCCAGCCCATCCGGCATATAAACGCCGTAGAACGGCGCCGTTTCCTGCAGGATCAGGTCGTCCCGCTTCAGATCGAGCGCATTTTCCGCCTTGCTGAAATCTTTCAGTCCAAGGCCTTTGACCGACAGCACTTTCTTCGTCGTTAGATCGATTTCCGCGATGGCGTTATTCTCTTGCATGGCAACATAGGCGATGCGGCCATTCTCGGACAATGCGATATATTCCGGCTCCAGATCGTAGTAGGCGTCCTCCTTGGTGCCTTTGCTCCTGATCTGCCCGTCCGGATCGGCCGCGCCCCGAATATGCACGAAGTCGTCAATGACAGCCGGATCGTTAAAATAAACCTGCGTGCTCGTTCCGTTCACCGTATCCACGATCGTGACGCTGCCCGGGGCATCCTCCGAGCCAAGCCGCGGCTCCGCCTCGTCGGCTGTCAGCACATAACGGCCGTCCGGCGTGGACTTGACCATATCGGGCTGCACGCCGGCCTCGAACTGCCTGACCAGGCTGCCGCTGTAGTCCAGCTCGAGAATTTTGCCTTTCTTGAGCGGATCGGCTTCCTGCACCGCGACGTACACCCGCTTGTTCGCCGTGCTTACGTCTACGCTGGTCAGATCGCCGAATACGAACCCGCCCGTTTCCGCCAAAGGCTTGACGAGCACGGTCTTCTCCTTCTGCAGCGCGCCGCTTGCATTGCCAAGGCTGACGATGTCAAGGCTTGGCGGATTCGCTGCGCCGTTCACCAGATAAAACTTGCCGTTGTCCTTGTTGAATTTGACAATTTCGGCCACGCCGCCGTCGGCGCTCGAGGTGCCGACCGAGTACTCCCCAATCTTGTTCACGGCAAACAGGTCTTGGACGGCCGGTTGATACGTTTGGACAACCAGCTTGAAAGTTTGCGAGGTTTGCGCCGCCGGGCTGGCGCTGTCCGTCACGGTGACATTCACGTCGACGCCCGGCGTCGTGGCGTCAGGCGTGCCGCTGATGATGCCCTCGGCCGACATGCTTAAGCCTTGCGGCAGCCCCGTCGCTTCATACGTATACGGCGCGGCTCCCCCGGCTGCCGTTACGGCAGCCGTGTAAGGCTGGCCCGCGTAGGCAATGGGCAGCGATGCGGTCTCGATCGTCAGCGGCTCCGGATCGTTCGCCCAGTCTCCGTCCGAGGAGTCGCGCGGACCGTACTCCACTAGCTGGCCGGCTGTAGCCGTCTCATAGTCGATCTGGCGAAAATCCGCTTTGTTGTTGTCCGTATCGGTAAATTCGAAGCGGCGAATCGATTTTTTCTTGGACGTTCCTTCCAAGGAGCCCGTCGGATAGTCCGTTTCGTAGCCGTCGATATCGCTTCCGCTGTCGTTGCTTGCCGTGCCGACCATATCTACATAACCTGCCGGCTTCGTAACAAACGGATTCACGTCGTGCAAGGCATCTTGATTGCTCATAAGCGCAACCTTCATGCCTTTGTTATTGAAGAAACGGTCCCACACCTGATCGCCTTTGTCCGTAAGATCCAGCCGGGGGCTGGCCGCTCCCGTCGCCTTTCCTTTGATCAGGTACGAGGAATGGGCCTTGATCGTCCCCGTCAAATCGAGCTTCTCCCATTCAAGCGTCGGCCCGGTCTGAGCGTTGCTTCCCCGGTCCGCGTAATGCAGCGACCAACCGGACAAATCCACGTCTTGATCCGTCGGATTAAACAACTCGATGAAGCCGTGCGAGACCAGCACCTTATTATCGGTGGTCAGTCCCGCGCCGTAAACTTGATGAATGATCACATGCGGCAAATTAACGTCGTATTCCGACTGAGCGTTGTACGGCGTACCCGGAACAGGCGTCGGAACGGGCTCCGCCGAAACGCCGGCGGCCGTTAACGCTCCGAGCGCCAGCTGCGCCGCAAGGATCAAGGCAACCGTCTTTTTGAAGCTCCTGCGCATTCGCACTTCGAACACACTCCCCACACACTAATATTTATGCTCATCCAGTTTAAGGAGCAAACATTAAGGGAGTGTTACTTCATGTTTTAAAGTATCGTAAAGGCTGTCCGCTAAGACGTCTCGATATCGCGCCGACGGTACCCGGCGAAGCCGGCCAACGCCAGCACCGCGGCGATCAGGCCGAGTACAAGCAGCGGCAGAAGCGTCACTTCCTCCACGGGAGCATTCGGCACATAACCAAACGGCGTCATCCGTTTCGTCCAATCCGGCACCTGAAGCAGCCCGCCCATATACAGAACGACGAACGAATAAAACAAATAGAGCCAGTTCAGCGCGGTCAGTTTCGGAACGAATCCCACGAAGAACGCCGCCAGCCCGATCAAGACGAGCTGGGCCGGATAATACGCGACCGCCGCGCCGTAGATCGTGCCAAAGTCGAGTCCGTTCTCCATGGAAGCATTGCCGGCGGACCACAAGCCGATCGCGGCCAGCGACAGCATCACGAATCCGTTTGCCATGGCCAGGACCGTATAGGCGCCCAGCAGCCGGGTACGGGAGACAGGGCTGCCGAGCAGCGGCTCGATCCGCCCCTCTTCCTCGTCCGCTCTCGTATGGCGCGCGACGAGCAGGATCGCCATCAGCCCGACGACAAGCGACGTTAGAAGCAGCATTTGATGCGCGGTCATGGCCCCGACGGTGTAGTTGTCCAGATCCCCCGGACCAAGCATCGCCGTCATGGCGGGGTTGGCCATCGTCTCGACCATGACGTCCCGTTCCTCTTGCGAGCCGTACATCCCGGACAACGCCGGCGGCACAATCAGCGTGAAGAAGACGATGCCGATCAGCCATAACGAAATGCGCAGCCTGTCGAGCCGTAAGATAAATCCGGTTAAGCGACCCGTTCTTGCGGTTAAAGGACTGGCCATCACCGAACGCCTCCTGTTCCTTCATAATGACGAATAAACAAATCCTCCAGCGTAGGAGGCGAGCATTCCAGCCTGGCGATGCCGAACGTGCTGAGATGCCGAATGACGTTGTCCATCTCCTCCGAATCGACCTGGAACGACAGCTCCATTCCTTTTACTTCCAGCTCGTGAATGCCGGCTAATTGCTCGAGCGAAGAGACGGGCTGCTTCGTTTCCACCGTTACGTGCGTCCGGGTCAAGTGGCGCAATTCGCCCAGCGTCCCGGTTTCAATCATTTTGCCTTGCCGGATGATGCCCACCTTGTCGCATAACCGTTCCACCTCGGACAGGATGTGGCTCGACAACAGCACGCTTTTCCCCTGTCGTTTAACGTCCAGGACGCATTCCTGAAATACATTTTCCATTAAAGGATCCAATCCGGAAGTCGGTTCGTCCAAAATATACAAATCCGCACCGGAGGAAAATGCCGCGATCAGCGCCACCTTCTGCCGATTCCCCTTGGAGTACGTACGGCATTTCTTCTTCGGGTCCAGGTCGAATTTCTGAATCAGCTCTTCCCGCTTGCTTCGGCCGTTCCCGCCCCGCAATTTTACAAACAGATCGATCACTTCGCCGCCCGTCAAGTTCGGCCACAAGTTTACGTCGCCCGGCACATACGCGATCCGCTTATGAATGTCGACCGCATCTTGCCACGCATCCTTGCCGAACAGCTTCGCCTCGCCCGAAGTCGCCCGCAATATGCCGAGCAGGACGCGTATCGTCGTCGATTTGCCTGCGCCGTTCGGTCCGATAAACCCGAATACTTCTCCGCTGCGCACCTCCAGATTGATGCCGTTCAATGCGCTGAACGTTCCGAACCTCTTCGTCAATTCCCTGACCTGCAGCAAAGCCATAACCGAGCACTCTCCTTTTAAGGATATGAAATATTTTTATTCATATAGTTCATAATATATGACTTCCTTTATTTTTGACAATAGATTTTTGAAATCTGTAAATTGTTTTATTTCATAACTTGATTTAAACTGGAATCGGAGGTGAAGGACATGGACGGATTTGAAAGACGAAGAGAACAGAAAAAAAAGGACATTTTGCAGGCAGCCATGGACCTGTTTATGACCTACGGCCCCGAAAAAGTGTCCGTCGCGGAAATTGCAGGCAAGGCGAACGTATCGCAAGTGACGATTTACAATTATTTTGGAAACAAGCACAACCTGATCGAGGAAATGATCGTTTACAGCCTCCACCATATCTGGTCCGATTACGAGACGCTGTTCGACAGCGATCTGCCTTTTATCGAAAAGGTCAGAAAGTCTATGTTTTACAAAATCCAATCGGCCACTGCCATACATCCCGATGCGTTTGTCCAATTTATAAAAAAATACAACGCCGGCGTTCCGGTTCTGGAAACGTTCATGCAAGAAAAAATAATGCCGAAGATGATGGCCTTGGTTGAGGAAGGCAAGCGGGATGGCTATGTCGACCCCGACTTGTCGGACGAAGCGGTCCTCATGTTTATTCAAATGTTTAGGGAATTTATGCAAAAAGAAGAGGTCTACCCGCATCTTCAGAAGATGGCGGGAGACCTCACGAAGCTGTTCTTTTACGGATTGGTCGGGAGAAAAGACAACCTGGTATGATGGGAGCCGTCACCGGCTCCGCGCGCTCATTTATCGGGCTTCAAATAGGTGATCTCATGGGTATCTACCCGAATACGCTCATCACCGCCCGCCTCTCCATCTCGGAGATCCGGGGCCAGGATCGCACCGGACGGCATGGACTTGACGGTTTCCCCTTTCTTCTGCTTCCTTACATCATAAAGATAATAGGACACGTCCTTCGCTTTAGATTGACGAGAAGACGGCCGGTATGCTAGTATTTTTACAAATTCGAAAGGCAATGCAACCTTAGGGTTCAACCTCGCGCATGCAGGGGTTGGACCTTTTTTGCTTTGCGCGGGTCCATGTCGCTTTGTCTCCGAATTTATCCAGAAGTCGAAGGAGTGTGCTTCAATGACTCAACAAATGCGGTTGCTTCAAAGGTTGGACGATATCGGCTTATCGCTCGAGAGAACGGGGCAAGCTTTGGCGCTGCTCGGCCTCGGTTCGGTCGGAGCCGAAACGGGGCGGATCGACGAGTTTTCGGACCTCGACTTTTTTGTTGTCGTTCAGCCGGGCGCGAAGCGGCGGTTTATCGGCCGGCTGGATTGGCTGGAGGACGTATGCCCCATCGCCTATCATTTTCAAAATTGCGAGATCGGCCATAAATTGCTGTTCGAGGACGGCATTTACGGGGAATTCGCCGTTTTTGAACCGGGCGAGCTGAAAGATGCGCTTTATACGGGAGGCCGGCTGGTGTGGAAGCACCCTTCATTTACTCAGGAAGGCATAACTGCCGGCTCCGCTCCCATCCCCCCGAACCGCGTTTCCTCCATCGACCATGTGTACGGCGAGGCGGTCACGAATCTGTATGTCGGGCTCGGCCGTTATCTTAGAGGCGAAAAACTGTCCGCCTTCAAGTTTATCCAAGGGTACCCGATTGACGGACTGCTTTCGGCCATGCATCTGCTGGAGACGGAAACGGAATATTATCCCGACAAGTTCGGCAACGAAAGGCGATTGGAGCGGCGCTTCCCTCGTTTTGCCCAGATGCTTCCGAACCTGCTCCAAGGCTACGAACGAACGCCCGAAGCGGCTCTTCAGCTGCTTGCTTTACTGGATCGCATACGCCCGGTCCATCCAAGCATGAGGCAGGAAATCCGCGCGTTGGCCGAACGCTGCATCGCAGAACGCGACCGCGCGCAGGCTCCAACGGACTGACAGCGCCGTAACTGGTCGCGCCGGATGCGTGCAGGCCCACGCCTTCGGCGGCCGCGCGCAACTGGCGCTTTTGGGCCCGCGCCTTCGGCGGAGCGCAGCTGACGCGTTTAGGGCCCCTCCTTCGGCGGCCGCACGGCGGGCGCGATTGTGCCCGCGCCCTGTAGCGTGTAGCGGTACAATCTGAGCAGAATGTGAGTCAACGGCGGGAAACCATTGTCTTTCAAAACCGTTTATCGTTCATGCGTATCTGTTCTTCGTTCAATGTTCTTCGCTGAAGGATGGAGAGCGAGGCACACGTCCGTTTACAAGCAAGGCGCCTGTTCAAGGAGGGATCCGGCTCCTGAACAGACGCTTGTATGGGCAGCATGCAGCCAACTGTTACGGGCTAAGCTTTATAATTTTCCGAACAATTATGCGCTGCACGCTATCTGCAGCAGTCGTGCATCGTAAGAACGGTCGCCCTTGACCGACGCATGCCGGTTCGCCCTAAATAAGAACAACGCGCTGCATGTTCAGCAGCTTGTAGATCATCGCGGCCGCCTGCGCCCGTGTCGCCGGCTGCTTCGGCTGGAAGCTGCCGTTCGGGAAGCCGTTGATCAGCCCGACTCTTCTCATCTCCGCTACCGCTTCGGCGGCATAAGAGGCGACGTCGTCCAGATCGGTAAATGCAGCCGACGGTCCGCCGTTACTCGACGGATCGCTGCTATTGGAATGATCGCGGTTATCCGACTGACCGCCGCTGTCAGACGGGCTGCTGCCATTCGACGGGCCGCCGCTGTCCGACGGGCTGCTGCCACGCGGAAGGCTTCCCGCTTCCGGCACGACGCCGCCGTTCGGCCGGCTCTCTGCGCTCGGCAGCCCTCCCGCAATTGCCGCCGCGCGGGCCAGCATGACGGCCATATCCTGGCGCGTCATCGTTTCGTTGGCGCCAAACGTGCCGTCCGGTTTTCCTTGCACGATGCCGAACCGCTGGCCCGAAGCGACGGCGGCATAATACCAGGAAGCCGGGTTTACGTCCCGCAACTGGCTGCTTGCGGATTCATCCGCCATGCCGAGGGCGGACATCAGCAGCTGCACGAATTCGGCCCGCGTCACTTCCTTGCCCGGCGCAAACTGTCCTCCTCCTGTACCCTGGACAATAGCTCTCGCCGCAAGCGACTCGATCATGGCCTGCGCCCAAGGCGCTTCAGACAGATCTCGGAAGCTCTCTTCGGAGTAACCGACCGCAAAGATGCCAAACCGTTGCGGATTGAAGCGAATCGCGCCTGTCTCGGCGTCGTAGGCCGAATGGCGCACAGGTTCCAGCGCGCCGTCTTCGCCGACGAAATAAACGACCAGCCGATGCGGCTCTTCGCCCGGCCGCAGCTCATAGGCCAAGGCGATTTCCGTTGCCGGACGTCCCGACGGATTGCCGTCGGCGGACAAAGTGCGCGCTTCCACAGTTTTGCCGTCCGCAGCCACCCCGATTTCGTACGCCGGGCGACCGCTCAGTGAGTCCGGCAGCGCATTCGGGCTCAGCCGCTTGACGGCGAACGCCAGCTCCGTCGTCCCTTTCGGAGCGGAACCGGAAGCCAGATCGAAGCCGATGGCCGCCACTCCCGCTCGCACGGTCAGAACTTTGACGCCGGAATGATTCGCGAACACTCCGTATGGGAGCGTCAACAGCGTCTCCTCCATCGCTTGCTTGCCTCCCGGCTCGACGGATACGGCCAGTGTGCCTGTGCCCGCTCCCGCCGAGTTCTCCAGCGCTTGCCGCACCGTTTCGGCGTCAAGCCGGACTTCCGCCCGGCCCTCATCGCCGAGTGCCGCCGTCACGGCAATGGCGCCGGGCCTCGCCTCCGCCTTATGCCCGCCTTTCGGCGGCTGAACCGGAAGAACCGGAGGAACGGGAGGCGCCGCCGTTCCTCTCGTCGCGGCTGTCAACGCGGCAGAGAACAACGACTCCTCTCCGTCTAGCAGCGCCGTCACTTTGTAGAAATACGTCCTTCCCGCTTGCAAGCCGCTGTCCGTATAACGGGCCTCCGTCAATGCAGCCGCATTCAGCTTCGCGTAAGCGCCGTCCACGGTATCCGAACGATAGACGTTATAGCCGTCCGCACCGGCCGAAGCGTTCCAGGACAGCCGAATTTCCGAACGTGTCGCGGAATCCGCCTTCAAGCCGTTCGGCGCGGCCGGCGCTTCCTGCTCTGCCTTGCCAAATACTTTGACCTCTTGCAGCTGCGGCGTATACCAGTTGTTCGGATTGTTGTGCAGCACGGCGTTGACCAGGTTGATGCGCACATATCTCGCCTCGACATCAAGCGCGTCCGACGTAAAGCCGTACCGCGTATTGCCCGTCATATCGATCGCCGTCTCGAAGCTGACGCCGTCCTTGCTCGTCTCGACCGTATACTGATGGTACGCTTCCGAGCCGTTGTGCAGAAACCAGGAGATTTGCAGGTTCGTCAACCGATAAACGCCGCCGAGATCGGTCTGCCACCATTTCGGCCATTGATTGTTTTCGCCGACCCAGCTCGTCGCGTAATCGCCGTCGTTGGCATTCGCCGCCCGAAACATGCCGGCTCCCGCGCCGTCGCTCGATTGCGCCGGCTTGCCTTGCGACAGCAGCATGCCGTCCTTGATGCCGAGAACGATGCCCGTAGCCGGGTCGACCGCGATCCGGTCGGAATAATCGTAAGAAGCCGTTCCGTTCTGCATGCTGATCGGCATCCAGATGCGCTTCGAGCCCGCCAAGTCGGACGGCTTCCATTGGTTCGCCATCATAATGCAGGAGGTCGTCTCCGTCCCCTGCAGCGTCAACACGCCGCCCGATTGTCCCGCAAACGTCGACGCATTCCCGATCTTCTGCGGTTCCGTCCAAGGCCCCGTAATCGAGGCGGCCGTCGAATAGGTGCCCTGGGTCGGATACCAGCCGGCCGCTCCCGACGAGAACAAGTAATAGATGCCGTCCTTCTTCGCCATCGAAGGCGCTTCCCGATGCTTGCCGGCATAGATCGTCGTCACCGGAGCGGCGGGGTCGATCGTCAAATAGTCGGCCGACAGCTTATACAGCTTCATATCCGCATTCGTATTCGTCGAAGAGATCAGATAAGCCGAGCCGTCGTCGTCGACGAAGGTCGTCAAGTCGCGCGAGTCGTTGCCCGCCGGACGGAAGCTGCCCTGGAACTCGAACGGTCCCGTGGGCGAATCCGCCACTGCCGCGGCCACCCGCGCCAGCGTATAGTCCGTCGCATTTTCGTAATGGAACCACGCTACATACTTCTTCGTCGCGGCATTGTAGATGACGCTCATCGCCTCGAGCTTGCTGGCGGCCAGCTCCGGATGCGACGCGTCCGTAAGCAGCGGCTCCTCCTGCAGCTCCCATTCGGCAAAATCTTGTGACGTATACACGATCATTTTCGTGAAGCGATGTCCGTCGACGACCGTCGTATAGTAATACCAAGTATCCCCCGACTTCAGAAAGCTGCCGATCGGCATGACGGCGCCGTCCGAATCATGCCAGACATTGCTGCGGTTGTCGAATATCAATGCGTTCGCCGGCAGCGGCAGCGCCCGCGCGCTTGCCGCTTCGCTCAGCGCCGACTCCCCGCCCGCATGTACCGCTTTCACTTTATAAAAATACGTTCGTCCCGCCGCAACCCCGCGGTCTTCGTAAGCGGCGGCCTTGCCGCTGTAAACGAGGACGTAATCGCCATCCGCGCTTTCCGCGCGGTACAGCTCATATCCGTCCGCATTGGAGATCGTCCGCCAGCCGACGTCGATGCCCGGTTTGCCGCCTCCCGCCGCAACGGCAACGGCCGCCAAGCCTTGCGGCGTATCCAGCGTCATATCCGAGGAATAGATATTGACCTCGTGCAAGCCCGTATACCAGGTGACAGGCCTGTCGGCGTTGTTCGTATGCCCGAATTGCCCCAGTATCGTCAGCTTGACGTAGCGGTACGAGCCCGACAGCTTATGGCTGTTGAACGAGGTCGTCCGGTTGCCGCTTTGATCGATCAGCATCTCGTATTGCCGGTCATCGTTGCTCCCTTCGACCGTATACGTGACGTACACCTCCGAGCCGTTCCACTGGCGCCAGCTCAGATCGATCCGGCTAAGGTCGTACGCGCGGCCCAGGTCGACGCGCCAGGTTACCGGGAACGTGCCCCCGAACTCAAAATAGTTCAAATCGTTGCCGTCGTTCGCCGCGGATGCCCCCGTTCCTCGGTTTGCAACGACAGGCTTGCCTTGCGACACGAGCAAATCGTTCGACACCGCGATGCGGCCCGTTGCGGCATCCAGATCCCAATCGCCGAAATACTCCATCTCCGCCACGCCGTCATGCAGCTGCAGCGGAAGCCAAATATATTTCGATTCCCGCAGCGCCGTCGGATTCCAGCGGTCGCCTACATATACGTAAGAGGTCGTTTCCGAACCGTATACGCTCAAAATAAACGCCGACTGCGTATAATACGTCGCCGGATCGCCAAACCTCTTCAGGCTCGACCACGCTTCCTTGTCCGCGAGCGATCTTGTCGAGGCGTAATACCCCTGATTCGGATACCAGCCGGACAGTCCCGACGTAAACATGTAATAGATGCCGTCCTTCTTCACGATGGCCGGAGATTCTCTTCTTCCGCCCGGGAACAGCGTATAAAGCAGCTTCTCCGGATACAAGTAGTCGTCCGTCAGCTTGAACACATTCATGTCCGCGTTGTTGTTGGAGGACGAGAACAGGTATGCGGTTCCGTCGTCATCCTTGAATACGGTAAAGTCGCGCGACTGCATGCCGCCTGGCTGGAAACGGTATACATACTCGTAGTCGCCGTCGACCGTGTCGGACACCGCAACGATCACATTCGCCTGATTGTAGTTACCCGCTTCCTCCCAATGACCCCACAGGACGTATTGGCCTGCGGCTTCATTGTAGACGACCTTGGGACGCTCGATCTTGGCATGCGCCAGCTCCGGATGCGATTCCGCCGTCAGCACCGTATTGCGGTATTCCCATGTCTTCAAATCTTGGGACGCGTAGATGGAAACGCCCTTGAGCACTGCCGAGTTATGCCCTTTGTCCTCGCCGAACCAGTAATACGTATCCCCGACTTTCAAAATATGGCCGCCGTGCGCCTGGATCATGCCGCCTTCGGTATCGAACCAGAACTCGCCGTTGCGGATCAGATGCGGATCCCGGCTTCGGTCCTCCACGATGACGGCGGCCTGAACGGCCGTCCCCGACGCCGCAAGCGAGCCGTTTGCCTGAAACGTTCGTTCAGCCGCGTACGACGCAGGATCCGGGACTGCCCAATTCACCTGCAGCGTCGCATATAAATTGTTCGTATAATCGACCTTTACCCATTTCGGCAGCCTCGGCGGTACGCCGACATCCGTATGAACCGTCACGACGTTCGTCGACCGCGGTACGGATAGACCGTGGACCAGCCGGTTCCACTCCTCCTCGGTAATGCGCTTGAAGCTTCCGTTCAACGCACCGGACGGCAAGGTAAAGAAGCTCGACGGCTCCTGCTTCCACACGCCCCCTGCCGGATCGGCGGACGATTGCAGCGACCACGCGCCCCCGGCATAGCTGTACTTGTACCATTTGTCCTCCGAATTCAGCTTGAACGTATCGGAGCCTTCCATCGCGGCGACGTACGCCGGATTGCTGCCCAGCTCCGTCCAATGACGGCCGTTGCGGCTGACCGCGTAATGGAGCGTTTCGACTCCGCCGGCCGCCTTGTTGTAGGCGAACAAATAAGCGGAGAATTCATCCTGCGCCAAAATCTTCACATCAAACGTTCGCGTATCCGACGCCGCTCCCCGAGAGACGACAGCCGTCAGCCGGACGAGAAGATCGCTTGCCCCGATCGGCGGACGCCTCACCATGCCGTCGGGCCTCAGATACGTTTCATTGCCGGACAACCAGCGGACCGCCGTGCCGTTCGCCCCCGCCGACGGCAGCGTCAGCTTGGCGGTCGCACCATCCGCGTGCGGTACGGCCAATGCGGCGAGATCCGCGGCTACCGCGTCGGCATCGGACATTTCGGCCAAGACGGTCAGCTCGAACGTCTTCGTGCGGGAGACGATACCGCGCTTGATCGTCGCCGTCAGCGTCACCGCGGCATCCGGCTCGCCGTATGCCGGACGCGTGACGCTGCCCGATCCGTCGATAACGCCGGCATGGCTCGACTGCCAGAACAGGCTGGAGCCGTTCGCTCCGGCCGTCGGAAGAGCGATGTCGGCCATGACGCGGGACAGGTCGCCCGGCAGCGTCAGCGCATCGTAATCCGCGGACACCTTCGCTTCATCCTCCGGCTGCGTGAACAGCGCGACCTCCGCCGGTCCCAGCGCCCGATTGAAGATGTAGAAGTCGTCGATTTGCCCGTCCAGATAAGGATCGGCGCTGAACATCGAACGGCCGATATAGTTCAAGGAAGTGCTGCCGAGATCGCTTGGCTTGAGCGTCATATTGTCGTTGCGCGCAACTTCGGCTCCGTCCACGTACAGAACGGCCGTATTGCCGGACAACGTCATCGCGTAATGCATCCATTTGCCGGCTTCCTGTCTTGCCGGGCTTGTGCCGACGATTTGCTCGCCGCCGCCGTTCTTCAGGACAAAGCGGGTTTCCCCGCCGCCGCTGGCCGGCGTAAAGAAAATATAATGATTCGTGCCGTGGCCGATATCGAATACGCGGGCCCATTGCTTCAACGTATCCTGCTTCGCCCAGAAGGCAAACGTGACGCTGTCCAACCCTTGAACGACGCCCGCCGGCAACGCCACATAGCCGTTCGTGCCGTTCAGGTCGACCGCTCCCCCGGTTCTGCCCGCCGTCCACGAGGCGCCGCCGGTTAGCGTTGCCGCCGCCTGATTCGAGCTGGCCGCCAGCGGCGCCGCCTCCGTGCCCGCCGACTCGTCGAACGGATAAGCGGCGACTATCCCGGGCAGCTGCTCCGGCGAGTCCGGCAGCTCCAGCACCGTCGTGACGGCAAGCGGCTCGGACACCGCTTCATACCCGTTAATTTCCGCTGACGCTTTGTAATAATAAGTGACGCCCGAAGAGAGTCCGCCGTCGGTGAACGATACCTCTTCCCCGCTGTACACCGGTATGTAGCCGGAATTCGGATGAACCGAGCGGAACAGCCGGTACAGCTCGTTGCCGCCGGAGCCGGCTTCCCAACGGATGGTTGCCGAATCCGCCGTCACGTCCGCCGCCTGCAGCCCGGACGGGGCAGCCGGCTTCGGATCCGGTATGCTCCATATCTTCACATCGTCCAGTCCCGACCGGTCCCAGCGAGAACGGTAGCCGGCCGTGCCCGCCGGCAAGGACGCATCCGTCACGCTAAAGATAAGCCGGTCGTCGGCGTATGCCTTGATCGAGCTGCCTTCGACGACCAGCCTCATCTTGAACCAATGGTTGGCCGCCACCGGAAAGCTGGATTCGGCCAGCGTCGCAGTTGTTCCTCCGACCCGCTTGGATAAGGAAAACTTGCCGTCGCCCGGCTGGAACAAATAAAAGTTGTTGATATCGGTGTAGCGGGCGAGAATGCCCGGGAACGATCCCGCCGCCACCTTTTTGACCTTCGCCTCGTACACATAATCGCTGCCGATATTTGCGTCGACGGAGGCAATCGCTTCGTCCCCCGAGCTGACGTAAAGCATCAGATTAGCGGCGTCGGCAGGGTCCGGAGCCGCGGTCATGACGTTGGGAAGGTTGACCGTCCATCCTTCCAGATCGCCGTCCTGGAAGTCGTCTTCGAACAGCAAACCTCCTGCCAAAGATGTAAACGCTTTCTCTCCAGACGTTATTTCACCCTCTTCCTCTTTCACATTCTCTTCTTCGTTCACTTCCTCGTTCACTTCCTCGTTCACTTCCTCGTTCAATCTCTCGTCCTCTTCGGTTGGAACCCCGATGTCGCCCCCTTCTTCTCCTCCGGCGCCTCCGCGTATCTCCTCCTCTTCCGTTCCGGGCATTTCCGCCGCCGCTTCTTCGGCATGGACCGCCGTCGCATACGCAGGCGTCATAACCGGCAGCGCTAGGGCCAGCATCAACAGCCATTTGCTTATTGAGGCTATCGTTTTCCGCACGTTGCGTCTCCTCCCTGTTTTCATTCAATTGAATTGCAATAGAGCCGTTATGGCGGCCAGGCGGCTTACGCCGCCCGGCCGTTTCTCCAGCTCGATGTCCTCATTCCGCTTAATTCGTGCGTTTCTCTCGTTCAACAGACAGCATGCCCGCCTACTTGATGCCTTGCTCCTCCACGTATTGCAGCCATTGCTTCGTATATTCCTCCTGAATCTTCTCCAGGCCGGCCTGCTTCGCCTTTTCCATAAACGTCTCCAGGCCTTGCTTCACGTCCTTCACGAGACCCGCGTTCAGCGGGAACAAATATTGCTTCTCGACCTGCTCGAGCGCCGCCCGCTCCGCCTGATAGCTCGTGTAGTCCTCCGCGAAGCCCGTAAATTTGTCCGGCACCTGGATTTTGTCCAGTTCGTCGAAGATCGCTTTAACGCCGTCGTAGTTTTTGTCGAACAGCATATATTCCGGATTGCGCCACGCCCAGCCGTTCATTCCTTCGCGCGGGAAGCCGTTGGAGCTCGTATCGCCGATCATCGTATAATAGCCGTCTACCACTTCGTAGTTTTTGCCTTCAATGCCGTATTGCGTCAACAGGTTGTACCGTTTGTCGGTCACCATCTTTTCGTAGAACGCCAGAGCGCGCTCCGCGTTTTTGCTGCTGGCCGGGACGGCGAAGCCGTTGTGGATCGGATGCACCGGCGTAGCGATGCCGTTCGTGAGCGGGTACGGATGATAGCCCAGCTCCCACTCCGGATGCGACGCCTGAATTTTGATCACCATGTCGTTGAAGCGCGTCGGGTTGTCGCCGAGAATGGCGGCCGCCTTGCCGCTCGTGATTTGATCCTGCAGCGTATCTTTCACCGCCAGCACGTTTTTGACCATATAACCGTTGTCCTGCCAACGCTTCATCGTCTCCAGATCCTGCAGCTGCTCGTCGGAGCCCCAATAGGAGTAAACCTCCGTCGGCTTGTCGTAGTAGATGCCGATGCCGTAAGGCAGCGCGCCGATCGGGGAATGCGAAATGCCTCGGAAGCGGTCCATCAGGTTCGTCTTCACGTCCGAGTTCATCGACAGCGGAGTCATGGTCGGCTCGTTTTTCTTGATGCCTTCAAGATACTGCTCGAAGGTCGGAATGTCGACCGGCTTGGGCAGATCGTATTTCTTGCGCAAATCCTCGCGCCAGACGAAGCCGTCCGTCACGTATTCCTTGTAAGTCGCCGGAACGGTGTAGATGCTGCCGTCGATCTTGACCGCTTCCCACATATCCTGCGGCACAAATTCGTACAGCGCCGGCGCGGCCTTCGGCAGCAGCTCGTCAAGCGGCTGGAACGCGCCTTTCTTGGCGTAAGATTGGTATTGCGTCCACTCCGCCGTAAAGATAAGATCCACCTGCTGACCGGAGCCGAGCAGCAGCTTATACTTTTGGTCCCAGTCGGTCCAGGACGTGTAGTTGAACTTGACGGTGGCGTTCAGCTCTTCCTTCGCCATCTTGTTGATTTCATCCTGAATAATGGCAATATCCTTCGGAGCGTCGCCCAGCATATAAAATTGCAGCTCCACTTCCTTCGACAGGTCGATGCCGGTCTGCTCTCCGTCCGAGCCCGTGCCCGTGCCTGAGCCCGCCGTCTCGCTGTCCTTCGGCGAGTTCGTCGCGTTGCCCGAGCCGCCGCTGCCGCCGCCGTTGCTTCCGGAGCATGCGGCCAGCATGACGGTCAGAATAACGAACGACAATAGCGCCGCTACCGCTTTGGTTGCTTTCTTCGTCATGTGAATCCTCCCTTTAGTCTATAAATGATCTATGTTAGCCGGCATTACGGAATTGCCCGAAGATGCGCATCCCTTATCCGGTTCTAACCTTTCACCGCCCCGATCGTCAACCCTTTCACAAAATAACGCTGCACGAACGGGTAGAGAAACAATATCGGACCGGTAACGATGATCGACATCGCCATCTTGGTCGATTCGGTCGGCATGTCGCCGAGCGAGACGCCCGTGCCCGCGCCCATCTGGGCGACAAAGCTCATCGCGTTGATGACGTTGTACAAGTAATATTGCAGCTGGTACTTCGTCGTATCGTTGATGAACAGCGAGGACGTAAACCAGTCGTTCCAATATTGCAGCGCCAGAAACAGGCCAACGGTCGCGATGCCCGGCATCGACAGCTGCAGCACGATCCGGCTGTAAATCGTAAAGTCGTTCGCCCCGTCGATCTTGGCCGATTCGATCACCTCGTCCGGCACCGCCGAACGGATAAAGTTTTTCATCAGAATGATTAGAAACGGCGTCATCAAGCCGGGAAAGATGAGCACCGTCATCGTGTCGGTCAGCTTCAAATATTTGGTCATCAGAATGTACCAAGGCACCAGGCCGCCCCCGAACAGCGTCGTAAAATAAATCATGAACGAAAAGAAATTGCGGTATTTAAAATCTTTCCGCTGCAGCACATACCCCGCCATCGTCATGAAGAACAGGCCGAGCGCGGTGCCGGCGACCGTCGTGAACGCCGTTACCCCGTAAGCGCGCAGCACCTGCTGCGGAAATCGGAACACGGTCTCGTAGCCTTCCAGCGAGAAGACGGTCGGGATCAGGTTGTAGCCGTCGCGGATAATGGCTTCGTTCTGCGTCAGCGACGCCGAAACAATAAGCAGAAACGGAAACAGGCAGGCGGCCGACGACAGCACAATGACGGCAAACGCGATCAGGCGAAACCATTTCATGGAGCTTTCTTCTTTAATTTTCACAGTGGCCGTGCCCCCTTTAGAACAGCGCGTAGTCCGAGTTGATTTTTTTGATGATATAGTTGACGGTCATAATCAAAATAAATCCGAACAGCGATTGATACAGCCCCGCCGCCGTCGACATGCCGATATCGAAGGTGACCTTGAGCGAACGGTACACGTACGTATCGAGAATGTCCGTCGTGTTGTAGAGCATGCCGTTGTTGCCGACGAGCTGGTAGAACAGGTCGAACTGCCCTTTCATAATGCTCCCGAGCGCGAACAGCAGCAGCATGACGAACGTCGTCTTCAGCATCGGCACCGTAATGTACCAGACCCGCTGAAAGATGTTGGCCCCGTCGATTTTGGCCGCCTCGTAATATTCGTCGCTGATGCCGGTTATCGTCGCCAAATAGATGACCATGCTGTACCCGAGATTTTTCCACAGGTAAAAAAGGATTATGAGGAAGATCCAGATCCACGGCGTATTGTATACGTCCACCGGCTCCGCCCCGAACTTCGCCAGCGTCGTGTTCAGGAAGCCGCTTTCATAGTTGAATACGTTGTAAACGATGACGCTCAGAATGACGAACGAAACGAAATACGGCAAAAACATGATCGACTGGGTCGTCTTTTTGAACCATTGCGTCTTCAGCTCGCTCAGCAAAATGGCCAGCGCGATCGCCAGCACGTTGCCCAGCAAAATAAAGGCGATGTTGTAGCCGATCGTATTGAGCGTCAGCTTCAGGAGTACGCCCGACTTCCAAAGAAACTCGAAGTTTTTCAGTCCGACGAACTGGCTGTTGAACAGGCTCGTATTGAAGTCGAACTGAGTAAACGCATAATAAATGCCGACCATGGGCGTGTATGAATTAATTAAAAAAAAGAGCAGCGTCGGCAGCAGCATCAGGAACATCAGCCGATTGGCGACAAGCTCCTTCAGTATTCCGTGTTTTTTGAACATGCGGTCGATTTCTCCCTTCCTTTGCTTCTGTGTCAGTACGCTTCATCCGGACGTTCCTTGCGGCCCGTTCCGGTTCTCCCGCCCGATGCCGGCGCTTCCGCCGAGCCGCCGCTTCCGCCGAGCCGCCGCTTCCGGACCTGTTCCCAGTGTAGGGGCGTGCCGGCCAGGGCGAAAGAGCAAGTTTGCAACGTTTGTGCATTAAGCTGCTATCGGCCTTGTGAAGGATCGAAATCGGTGTGTCTAAATCGAATGCGCCGCGCCGCTGCACGGTACCCGCCGGTTTGTTCACTGCGGTTTATTTTGTTCACTGCCATAGGGGCCGGCCTGTGCGCGAATCTGCATTTTGTTCATTGGCCTAAGCGGCCCGGGGATAATATAATGAATAAACGACGGGAGCCCGGTTCACAGTGAACAAATCGAAACGGTTCGCACCGAAACCCGTTTCATCATTCAGAGGGATTTGGGAAACGCTTTCTTTCGGCCGTATACCGGCGATTCGCGCCGCGTTCCGAACGAAGCCGGACCCGTATTGCAAAGGAGGAGACGCTATGGCTGCTGCCGCCGCGCAGGCCGCGCGCAACGGAAAATTGTACAGCAGGCTGTTGTTGACGATTACGTTATGCATCGTGCTGACGCTGCTGGTGTCTTCGCTGTTTTATTTTGTCGTCTATACCCGCATCGATCTGAAGAAGGCGTATCAATCCGACGTCAGCAATTTGATGCAAACGAGCAAAGAAGTGATCAGCATGACCGAAAGCGCGCAGGCGGTTTCGTTTCAAATTTACCGGACCTTTACGATCTCGAAGCTGATGTTCTATACGGAACCGCATATTTACGACGTGACGGCCGCCATGCAGGAGCTGAACAACTATCTCAACTCGATGCCGTTTATCGAATCGATCTATGTCTACAATTCCAAAAACGACCTGTTTTACACCGCCAGACGGCAAGGACAAGGTGGCACGCTCACCCGGGAGGAGCTTGAGGACAAAAGCGTGCTGGACGTCCTGGACCGCTTTCAGCAATACCGCCCGTTCACGCCCATCCCCCGGACATACACGGTAGAGCTGCTCGGCGGAGAACAGACCGTTAAGGCCTATACTTATCTCGGTTATGACGCCATCGGCAAATCGCAAACGATCAATTCCGCCGTCATCGTGAACATTACGTCCGACTGGATCAACAAGGATATCGCGGTCAGCCGGAACGGAGATGCCGGCAAATCCTATATTATGGACAACAATCAGAACCGGCTGCTGTCCGGAGACACGCTGGAAGCGAAGACGCTCCTTCCGGAGGACGCTGCGCTGCTTGCCGGGCAGGTCAGGAACAAGCGGTCCGGTTATATCGTCGCCCCGTTCGAAGGGCGCAAGTCGCTCATCTCCTTCACCTCGCCCGACAAGCTGGACTGGCAATACGTGCGCATTACGCCTTACAGCAAGGTAACGGCGGCCGTTTCCTCGATCCGCAACATGACGATCTGGATCGCCGCCTCGATTATGGCCGCGGGGCTGATGATTTCGCGGCTTCTGTCGAAGATGCTGTACAAACCGATTCATCAAATCGTGGACCGGATGAACCGTCTGGAAAGCGAGCAGCGGAACAGCTCCTATACGATCCGGCAAAATATGCTGAGAAGCCTGCTGCAAGGCGCCAAATCGCTGCAGACGGCGGCGCATCTGCAGAAGCTGGCGCAAAGCGGCATCACCTTCGACTTCGCGGCGGGTTATCGGGTCGCGCTGCTGAAGATCGACGGCTTTGCCGAATGGAAGGAATCGCGGGGCGACGATCTGCTCGTATATAAATTTGCGATTATGAATATCGGATGGGAGATCGGCCTGAAGCATTACCGCGTCGAAACCGTCGATATGGAGGACGACGGCGTGGCGATGCTGCTCGGCCGGCAGGACGCCGCGGAGGAGACGGACGAGGCTCTGCTGCGCGAGGTGCTGGAGCAAATCCGGCAATCGACGAACAGCTTCCTGAAGCTGAGCATCTCCGCCGCATACAGCCCGGAAAGCGACCAGCCCCAGCGCCTGTCGCAGCTGTACAAGGAGGTGCGCGAAGCCGCGAAGCACCGGATGTTCCGGGGGCCAGGATGCATCCTTCGCGCGCAGGATATAATCGAGCTCCGAACGAAAGAATATGTGTTTCCGGCGGACAAGGAACGGAAAATGTCGGACGCTCTCATGAGCGGCAAGACGGACGAGGCCAAAAGACTGTTTGCCGAAATCGTGGACGAAACGGAACATTACCCTTTCCATGTCGTCCATTTGGCCGTATCCCATTTGACGATGTCCGTCAACCATATTTTGTATGCCATCCACAAAAACAACAATTTGGACGCGGACGCCGGCCCCGGCATCTCGATCCCTTCGCCGGACCGGTTCGAGACAGTCGATCAGTTGAAGGCGGTATTTTTCGGTTTGTTCGACGACATACAGGCGAAGCTGTCCATTAAACGGTCAACGAAGCAAAACGAGCTCGTCCGTAAAGTAAACGACCTAATTCGCAAGGAATACAACAATCCGAATATGAGCCTGAACTGGATCGCGGATGAGCTGGGGATGTCCTCGATTTATTTGAGCCGGGTCTACAAGCAGCAAACGCTGACCGCTATCGTGGACGTCATCAACCAGGTCCGCATGGAGCAGGCCAGGGAGCAGCTGATGAACACCAGTCTGCCGGTCGTCGACATCGCGCTCAAATGCGGTTATACGAGCAGCTCGTATTTCCACCGCATGTTCAAAAAGAACTTCGGCGTCACCCCCTCCGACTTCCGCAAGCTGAAGGCGCAGTGAGCCGGGACGGGGCGCCGTAGGCGGGGCGCGGAGCCGCACGTAACGGCGCAGAGCTGCGACGGCGCAGAGCTGCGCGCCGTAGGCGGGGCGCACCGAGCCGCGCAAGGCTGCGCAAGGCTGCGCCGAGGGCGACGCGCTTGTCGCGGCGCACGGAGCGGCGCCGAGCCGCGCAAGGCTGCGCCGTAGGCGGGGCGCACGTTAAAGTGCGGGGAAGCGCCGTAGACAGGGGTGGGGAATACGCGACGGCGCAGGGCGGCGACGAAGGCGGGACGCACGTGACCGCGCAGGGCGGCGACGAAGGCGGGACGCACGTGACCGCGCAGGGCGGCGACGAAGGCGGGACGCACGTGACCGCGCAGGGCATCGCTGAGGTCAGGATGCTGGCGGGGCGGCCAGCGAGGGACGACTCGGAGCGGCAAGCGACGACTTCACAGACTCTAACGAATCCACGCCACGCTATTTGCCCAAAAACACCCCGTCTAAAAATCTAACGAATCCAGCATACGTTATTGATCCTAAAACAGCACCGGAAACGGCAAAATCGACTAATTAAGGCGTACTGGATTCGTTAAAATATCAAAAAGCTTATTTAGAGCCGCTTAGCGTTATCTAAGTTCGTTACGTTCGCCCTTTGAGTTCGTTACGTTCACCTATGGAGTTACGTTCGCCCTTTGAGTTCGTTACGTTCACCTATGGAGTTACGTTCGCCCTTTGAGTTCGTTACGTTCACCTATGGAGTTACGTTCGCCCTTTGAGTTCGTCCCCATTAAGTTCGTTACGTTCGAACCAAACCTACTTGTCCTCTGCGCAGAGTCCCGCGCAAAAAGAAAACCGGGCGCATGCGGCGCCCGGCCAATTCCCGGCATCGTAGAATATTTCGTCAACCTTTCGGATCGGTAGGCCAGCGCGTCAAAATTACCGGTCCCTCCTTCGTAACCGCCACCGTATGCTCGAATTGGGCGGCCCAGGCGCCGTCCACCGTTCGGGTCGTCCAGCCGTCGCGGCCCATATAAATATGCTCGGAGCCGGCGGTCAGTATCGGCTCGATCGTAATGACCATCCCTTCCTCCAGCTTGAGGCCTTGACCCGGCGTCCCGTAATGCTCGACCTGGGGATATTCGTGGATGCCTCTGCCGATGCCGTGGCCGACAAACAATTTGACGACGCTGTAGCCTTCGCGGCTTGCCCTTGCTTGTATCGCATGGCCGATATCCCCAATATGCTTGCCGGGAACGGCTTGTTTGATTCCGTCCATCGTCGCTTGCTTGGCCGCCTGCAGCAGCTTGACGGTGGCGGCGGACGTCTTGCCGATTGGATAAGTCCAGGCCGAATCCGCCTTCCACCCGTCTACGTCCGCGACCATATCGATCGTCACGATATCTCCCGATTCCAGCGGCTCCGAATCCGGAAACCCGTGACAGACGACGTCGTTAACGGAAGCGCATATGGCAAACGGGTAACCCTTGTACCCTTTCTGCGCCGGCACCGCCCCACGGTCCAGCATGAACCTTTCCACAAAACGATCAATTTCCCGTGTCGTCACGCCGGGCGCGATACGTTTCGCAATGGCCTTATGGCACGCCGCTACGATCCGGCCCGCTTTGCGAATGCATCGAATATGCTCCCGCGTCTTCACACTCAGAGCCATGCACGAACCTCCTTCCAGTTAAGGGCTGACATAATTTTCCCGCCTATGCTACCCTATTCCCGCAAGAGGCGTCTCATGCCGTCTTCCTCCGTGAAAATGTGAATATTTCTCGTTGTGTCCGCAATCGAAAAAAACGTCCAATTCTCCCTTGCAAATGTAACAAGAATGTTCATTTAAAATATGCGATGCGGCGTCCGCTAGAGTGAAAGGCTGGGCGGAACCCAGCCTCTCCTCATCAAACCGTACGTGAGGTTTTCCCTCATACGGCTTTCCGATGTTCGTCATTCATGTGCATACAGATCACAATAAC
>Ga0065721_10049529_pt1 | contig 32174 bp, 30 predicted proteins | sample Mesricmetagenome_FD_59108 | JGI IMG/M metagenome (GOLD analysis project Ga0065721, IMG submission 59108) | Mesophilic microbial community from rice straw/compost enrichment Sample: eDNA_1 v2 (version 2) | ecosystem: Engineered > Solid waste > Grass > Composting > Bioreactor | place: USA: Davis...
GGAAGTCTGCGGCCGGGCTGGCCGCCGCCGCACCCGAAGCCGCGTCCGCCGCGGCGGGGGCCTCGGCCGGCGGCTTGTCGGTGCCGGCGAACAGGCCCAGCGCACGCTGCGCCGTCACCTGCAGCTGCTGCATGGTGGCGGGGTTGTCGGGCGGGGAGGCCAGCTTGGCGTAGCGGCGCGCGGCCTGCTCGCGCGCGGCCGGGTCCAGCAGTGCCTCGCGCAGGCGCAGCCAGCCGTCGATGCGGTCCTGCTCGTCCACCGGGATGCGCAGGAAGCGGAAGGACTCGTTAGGGTTGTCGCGCATGCCCGCGAGCAGCACGCGCTGGCCGTCGATCTCCACCGGCAGCTGGTAGTTGTTGAACTCGCGCGCCTGGCCGCTGGCGTCGCGCAGCTTGTAGCTCACCGAGGGGCCGATGTTCTGCAGGTGCTTGTCGCCCTGCGACTTGGCGCCGGAGCCCAGGTGCTTCTGCAGCGAGTCGGCCAGGTCCACCTTGCGCACGTCGGTGCCGGAGTCGCCGGCGCCGCCCAGGTTCTCGACGTTGATCACGCGCAGCCCCGTGAGCTCCAGCGTGTAGGGCTGGCCCGCCTTGTCCAGCGGCGTGCTGTCGCCCACGGTGCCGGCGACGGTGAAGGGCTTGATGTCGGGGCGCAGCGGCACGGCCTGCAGCTTCAGCTGCGAGCCGCCGTCGTCGAAGCTGCTCTGGTAGATGGCGATGCCGCGATGGAAGGCGGGCTCGTTGACCTTGACGGTGGCGGGCGTCGCCTGGCCGGTCTGGTGGTCGTGGATCACGATCTCGCTGGCGAAGAGCTTGGGCATGCCCGTGTCGTAGTACTCGACGATGAACTTCTTGAGCTCGATGTCGAAGGGCAGGTCCTGCAACACCACGCCGTCGGACATGTTCAGCACCGCGGTGCCGGCACGCGCGCCCTCGGGCACCAGCAGGTTGCCGCGGAAGGTGGGGTTGGCCGGGGAGAGCCGGTGCTCCGGCTTGACGTCGCGGATCAGCCCGCCGCCCTGGTACGGCTGCTTGCCCAGCAGCAGCATCTGCGCGCGCACGATCAGGTCGCCGTCGAAGAGGCCGCCCAGGCAGATCAGCACGATGGCCGAGTGCGCGGCGATGTAGCCGAGCTTGTTGGCCGCGCCCTTGCGCGCGGCGATCATGGTGCCGCCCTCGCGCTGCTGCACCCGGGCCTTCCAGCCGTTGCCCGCCAACAGCGCCGACAGCCGCTGCAGGCTGGCCTGCGGCGTCTCGCCCGGCAGCACGCCCTGCGCCTTGTGGTGGAAAGCCTTGAGCGCCGACTCGCGCACGTTCTCCTTGAACGAGCGCATGTCGGCCAGGAAGCGCGGCGTGTTGCGCGCGATGCACAGGCTGGTGGAGATCACCAGGAAGGCCAGGATCAGCAGGAACCACCAGGCGCTGTAGACGCTGTAGAGGTTCACCGCGCCGAACACCTCGGACCAGAAAGGCCCGAACTGGTTGACGTAGTTGTTGAGCGGCTCGTGCTGCTTGACCACGGTGCCGATCACCGAGGCAATGCAGATCACGGTCAGCAGCGCGATGGCAAAGCGCATCGACGACACCAGCTCGAGGGTGTCGCGCAGCCGCTGCTGAGGCGCGCGCGCGGCGGGGGCGGAGACGGTCATCGCGGGATTGTCCGGGTCAGTGCATGGTCCGCGCTTGATAACGGTCAAGCGCGCAAGGTCAGTCCGGCACCATCAAAAAAGGCCGGTGCAAGACCGGCCTTCGGGGGTACTGCGGGAGTCAGCGCGCGAACGCCGCGGCTTCAGCGCAGCCCGGCGATGTAGTCGGAAACCGCCTTGATCTCGCGGTCGTTCATCTTGGCGGCCACGCCCGTCATCTGGGCGCTGTTGGCACGGGTGCCGGCGCGGAAGGCGTTGAGCTGCGAGGCGGTGTACTCGGCGTGCTGGCCCGACAGGCGCGGGTACTGCGCGGGGATGCCGGCGCCCGAGGGGCTGTGGCAGCCGGCGCAGGCGGGGATGTTGCGCTCGGCGATGCCGCCGCGGTAGATCTTCTCGCCCAGCTGCACCAGTTCCTTGTCGGTGGCCGCGCCCGGCTCGGCCTGTTTGCTGGCGTAGAAGGCGGCGACGTTGCGCATGTCTTCTTCGCTCAGCGCGGCGGCCATGCCCTGCATGATCGGGTTCTGGCGCTTGCCGGCCTTGAATTCGGTCAGCTGCTTGACCAGGTACTCGGGATGCTGGCCCTGCAGGATCGGGTTGGCCGAGATGCCGCGCGTGCCGTCGGCGGCGTGGCAAGCGGCGCAGACCTGGGCGGTGGCCTGGCCCTTGGCCAGGTCCGGCTTGGCGGGGGCCGCCGGCTCGGCAGCCATCAGGGGCGTCGCCAGAGCGAGCGCAAGGGCCGGCGCAAGCGCCGTCTGGAGGGTGCGTGCAAGGATCGACTTCATTGGTAGGGCTGCCGAAAGGGTCAATGGGGGCAAACCTTGAAATTTTACAATGCCTCATGCACACGTCCCTTACACCGGTGGCCCCGGATGCCAAGTCCGCACTTTCCTGGGCCCACACGGCGCGCTTCCTCACCACTGCCAGCCGGCTCGACCAGCTGCCCGTGACCGAGCTGCCCGAGATTGCCTTCGTCGGCCGCAGCAACGCCGGCAAGTCCACGGCGATCAACACGCTGGCGCAGCAGAAGCGCCTGGCCTTCGCCTCCAAGACACCCGGGCGCACGCAGCACATCAACCTGTTCCACCTGGGGCCGAAGGACGCGCCCGACGCGGTCTTCGCCGACCTGCCCGGCTACGGCTACGCCGCCGTGGAGCGCACGGCCAAGCTGCGCTGGCAGCAGGTGATGGCCGACTACCTGGAGGTGCGGCGCAACCTTGCCGGCGTGGTGCTGATGGTGGACTCGCGGCTGGGCTTCACCGACCTGGACCGGCAACTGCTGGACTTCGTCGCCCCGCGCGTGCAGACCGGCGAAGTGAAGCTGCTGGTGCTGCTGACGAAGGCCGACAAGCTTTCGCGCAAGGAGGCCGACGCCTCGCTGCGCGCCGTCTCCGAGGTGCTGGGCGAGATCAGCACCGAGGCGGCCGATATCGGCGTGCTGCTGTTCTCGGCGCTGAAGAAGTCCGGGCTGGGCGACGCGGCGCTGGCGCTGCGCGAGTGGACGCTGTCGCACGTGCGCGTGGAGGCGCCGGAGCCGAGCACGGTGCCGCCGGAAGCCGGGGAAACCGTTGCGGCGACACCGCCAGCCGAGGGCTGACGCTTCACGGCCACGTGTATTGCGTGGCGGACCAGAGAACGAAAAAAGCCCGCGGCTCTCGCCGCGGGCTTTTTGTTGGCTCGGAAGGCTTTCCGGGCTCAGGACATTACATGTCCATGCCCATGCCGCCCATGCCGCCCATGCCGCCGGCCGGGGCCGGGGCCTCGTCCTTCGGGGCTTCGGCGACCATGGCCTCGGTGGTCAGCATCAGCGACGCGACGGACGCGGCGTTCTGCAGCGCGGTGCGGGTGACCTTGGTGGGATCCAGGATGCCCATCTCGATCATGTCGCCATACGTGTCGTTGGCGGCGTTGAAGCCGTAGTTGCCGGAACCGGCCAGCACGGCGTTCACGACCACGCTCGGCTCGCCACCGGCGTTGGACACGATCTCGCGCAGCGGGGCTTCGATGGCCTTCAGGACCAGCTTGACGCCGGCGTCCTGATCGGCGTTGTCGCCCTTGATCTCGCCGGCAGCCTGGCGGGCACGCAGCAGGGCCACGCCGCCGCCGGCGACGATGCCTTCTTCAACGGCGGCACGGGTGGCGTGCAGCGCGTCTTCCACGCGGGCCTTCTTCTCCTTCATCTCGACTTCGGTGGCGGCACCGACCTTGATGACGGCCACGCCGCCAGCCAGCTTGGCCACGCGCTCTTGCAGCTTCTCGCGGTCGTAGTCGCTGGTGGCTTCCTCGATCTGGATGCGGATCTGCTTGACGCGGGCTTCGATGTCCGCGGCAGCGCCGGCGCCGTCGATGATGGTGGTGTTTTCCTTGCCCACTTCGACGCGCTTGGCCTGGCCCAGGTCGTTCAGCGTGACCTTCTCCAGCGTCAGGCCCACTTCCTCGGCGATGACCTTGCCGCCCGTCAGGATGGCGATGTCTTCCAGCATGGCCTTGCGGCGGTCACCGAAGCCCGGCGCCTTGACGGCCACGACCTTCAGGATGCCGCGGATGGTGTTGACCACCAGCGTGGCCAGCGCCTCGCCCTCGACGTCCTCGGCAATGATCAGCAGCGGACGGCCGGCCTTGGCCACTTGCTCCAGCGTGGGCAGCAGGTCGCGGATGTTGCTGATCTTCTTGTCGAACAGCAGCACGAACGGGTTCTCGAGGATCGCCGACTGCTTCTCGGGGTTGTTGATGAAGTAGGGCGACAGGTAGCCGCGGTCGAACTGCATGCCTTCCACGACATCCAGCTCGTTGTCCAGGCTCTTGCCGTCTTCGACGGTGATCACGCCTTCCTTGCCGACCTTGTCCATGGCCGAGGCGATGATCTGGCCGATCGACTCGTCGGAGTTGGCGGAGATGGCGCCGACCTGGGCGATTTCCTTGGAGGTCGTGGTGGCCTTCGAAGCGGCCTTCAGCTGCTCGACCAGGGCGGTAACCGCCTTGTCGATGCCGCGCTTCAGGTCCATCGGGTTCATGCCGGCGGCCACGTACTTCATGCCTTCGCGCACGATGGCCTGGGCCAGCACGGTGGCGGTGGTGGTGCCGTCACCGGCGTTGTCGCTGGTCTTGGAAGCGACTTCCTTGACCATCTGCGCGCCCATGTTCTGGAGCTTGTCCTTGAGCTCGATCTCCTTGGCCACGGACACGCCGTCCTTGGTCACGGTCGGGGCGCCGAAGGAGCGCTCCAGCACCACGTTGCGGCCCTTGGGACCCAGGGTGACCTTCACGGCGTTGGCCAGGACATTCACGCCCTCGACCATGCGGGCACGGGCTTCACCGCCGAACACGACGTCTTTAGCTGCCATTGGAATTCTCCGGATTCAGTAGATGCGGTAGGGAGCGGGGAGCGATTACTTCTCGACGACGGCGAAGAGGTCTTCCTCGCGCATCACCAGCAGCTCGTCGCCATCGACCTTCACGGTCTGGCCGCTGTACTTGCCGAACAGCACGCGGTCGCCCACCTGGATGTTCAGGGCCACGAACTCGCCCTTGTCGTTGCGCTTGCCCGGACCGACGGCCAGTACCTCGCCCTGGTCGGGCTTTTCCGCGGCGTTGTCGGGGATCACGATGCCCGAGGCCGTACGGGTTTCGTTTTCGAGACGCTTGACGATCACGCGGTCATGCAACGGACGAAGTTTCATTGCTTCTCCTTGGTTCGCTCTTGGAGGTTGAAAGCACGCCAACCTGGCGTGCCTTGCAAAGTGGCAACCGGCCACACCGACCGGCTGTTAGCACTCACCGGTGGCGAGTGCTAGCGAAACGGATTATAGGGACGGCCGTTCCGGCTTCAAGGGGTTCGGTGTGTCAGTTCGGGAAATCCTGCGGGTCGTCCTCGACGCCGGGGGGCGCGCCGTCGCGGCCTCGGTCGGGAACGCGGTAGTCCTCGCGCGCCCAGGCACCGAGGTCGATCTCGCGGCAGCGCTGGCTGCAGAAGGGGCGCCAGCGGTTGGACGGCTCGAAGGCCGCGGGCTGGCCGCAGTGGGGACAGGGAACGAGGCGGGACGCAGTCATGGCACCGAAGCTGGAGGCGCCGGGGCGGCGCACAAGACGGGGAGGGAAAGGCGCCGGCGCGCGCGGGCCGCGGCGGCGGAATCAGCGGGGCGTGGATTCTTTCACGCGGCCGGACACCATCCGCGCCAGAGGGCCTGCACCTGCAGCGCCAGCGCTTCCAGGCTCAGCCCCTCGTTGAAGAGCACGGCGTCGGCGATGGCGCGGCGCCGCGCCCGCGGCGCCTGCTGCGCGATGACGCGCCGCACCGTGTCCTCGCTCCACTGCGAGCGCTGCATCACGCGCTGCACCTGCGTCTGCTCGCTGCAGTCCACCACCAGCACGCGCTGCACGCGCGCGCGCCAGTGCAGCGACTCGGTCAGCAGCGGCACGTCGAAGACGCGCGGCGCATCGCCGGCGGCCTCGCTGCGCCGCTGCACCTCGGCGCCGATCATCGGGTGCAGGATGCCTTCGAGCTGCTGCCGCGCCACCGCGTCGGCGAACACGCGCTGGCGCATCCAGGCGCGGTCCAGCGCGCCGTCGGCGCCGATGGCCTGCGCGCCGAACAGCGCGGCGATGGCGGGCAGCGCCGCGCCGCCCGGCGCGGTGAGCTCGCGCGAGATGGCGTCGGTGTCGAGCACCACCGCGCCCAGCTCCGCCAGCATCGCCGCCACCGTGCTCTTGCCGCTGCCAATGCCGCCGGTGAGGCCGATGCGCAGCGGCGTCGCGGTGGTGGTGGCGGGAGATGTGGAAGTCGTCGTCATCACAAGGTCCATCCGATCCAGCCCAGTACGGGCCGCGAGCCGGCCAGCAGCACCACCAGCCCGGCGCCGGCCAGGAAGGGGCCGAAGGGCACGTAGCCGCCTTCGCGCAGCGAGTGCGTGAGCTTCATGACGATGCCCACGAGGGCGCCCAGCAGCGAGGCCATCAGCAGCATGGGCACGATCATCCACGCGCCGAACCAGGCGCCCAGCGCGGCCATGAGCTTGAAGTCGCCGTAGCCCATGCCTTCCTTGCCCGTGGCGAGCTTGAACAGCCAGTACGCCGACCACAGCGAAAGGTAGCCCGCCACTGCGCCCCACAGCGCCTGCGGCAGCGGCAGCGTCCAGCCCAGCGCCGCGGCCACCAGGCCGGCCCACAGCAGCGGCAGCGTCAGCGCATCGGGCAGCAGCGTGGTGTCCCAGTCGATGAGCGCCGCGGCCAGCAGCACCGCCCCCACCGCGCACCACAGCAGCGCCGCCGGCTGGGCCTCGAAGCGCGCGCCGATGGCGGCAAAGAGCAGCGCCGTGCCGGCTTCCACCAGCGGGTAGCGCGCCGAGATGCGCTCGCCGCAGGCGGCGCAGCGTCCGCGCCGCTTGAGCCAGCCCAGCAGCGGCAGGTTGTCGTGCCAGGCGATGGGCGTGCCGCAGTGCGGGCAGCGCGAGCCGGGGCGCGACAGCGACAGCACCGGCAGCGCCTCCAGCGCCTGCCGCAGCGCACCGGTGGCTTCCACCAGCGCGGACGAGGGTGCCCGGCCCAGCGTGCGCACGTGCGAATCGGCGTCCGCCAACTGCTCGGCCGTGTCCTGCCACCACTGGCGCTCCAGCATGGGTGGCAGCCGATGCACGACCACGTTGAGAAAGCTGCCGATGCACAGCCCCAGCAGGGCCAGCGGCAGCGGGTGCAGCAGCGGCTGCAGGAACAGCAAATCCATCAGACGATGGCTCCCAGCTTGAACACGGGCAGGTACATCGACACCACGATGCCGCCGATGAGCGAGCCCAGCACCACGATCACCGCGGGCTCCATGAGGCTGGCCAGCCCGCGCGCGGACTCGTCCACTTCGTTTTCGTAGAACTCGGCCGCCTTGGCCAGCATGGCGTCGAGCGTGCCCGTCTCCTCGCCGATGGCCGTGAGCTGCAGCACCAGCCCCGGAAACACCGTGCCGGCCTGCAGCGCGGCGCTGAGCGCCGTGCCGCTGGCCACCGCCTTGCGAGCCTGCGCCGTGGCGCGAGCCACCACCGCGTTGCCGGCCGCCGCGCCGGCCGAAGGCAGCGCCTCCACCAGCGGCACGCCGGCGGCGAAGAGCGTGGAGAGCGTGCGCGTCCAGCGCGCCAGCACGGACTTGAACACCAGGTCGCCGAACACCGGCGTCTTCAGCAGCAGCGCCTCGGCGCCGTCGCGCAGCCGCTGCGAGCGGCGCCAGGCCTGCATGAAGCCCGCCGTGCTGCCGGCCAGCAGTGTCAGCATCAGGGGCCACCAGGCGACGAAGAGCTCGGAGAGCCGGATTACGAAGCGCGTGGGCGCGGGCAGGTCGGCGCCGAAGGACTGGAACACGTCCGTGAAGGCCGGGATGACCAGCACCAGGATCAGCGCCAGCACCAGCGCCGACACTGCCAGCACCGTCACGGGATAGAACAGCGCCGCGCGGATGCGGGCCTGCAGCGCCAGCGTCTTCTCCTCGTGCAGCGCCAGCCGTTCCAGCAGCGGCTCCAGCACGCCGCCGCTTTCGCCGGCCTGCACCGAGTTGCAGTAGAGCGCGCCGAAGTGCTGCGGGTGCTTGCGCAACGCCGCGGAGAGGCTGGTACCGGTCTCGATGTCGGCGCGAATGCCCTGCAGCAGCCGCGTCAGGCGCGGGTTGGCGCTGCCGCGCGCGACGATGTCAAAGGCCTGTAGCAGCGGCACGCCGGCGCGCATGAGCGTAGCGAGCTGGCGCGTGAACAGCGCGATGTCCTTGCGCCGGATGGCGCGCCCGCTGGGCAGGCGGCGCTTGCGCACGCGCAGCACCGTGACGCCCTGGCGGCGCAGGTGCGCGCCCACGGCCGCCTCGCCGGCCGAGCGCAACTCGCCGCGCACGGGCTTGCCCTGGCGGTCGCGGCCTTCCCATTCGAAGAGAAATTCCCGGGCCTTCCTTGCCGTGATGCTGGTGGTGCTGGCCATGCGTCCTCCCGGAGGGTGCTCCCGTCTGGCGCGGGGGGTGTGGGGCTGCCGCAGCACGGCGGCGTGGGTCAATCGTTGGTGACGGCGATGACTTCCTCCAGTGACGTCACCCCGGCGCGCACCTTCACCAGGCCGGCCTGGCGCAGGTCGCGCACGCCCTCACGCCGGGCCTGCTGCGCCAGGTCCAGAGCCGTGCCCTGGGCCAGGATCAGGCGCTGCAGCGCCTCACTCACCGGCATCACCTGGTACAGGCCGACACGGCCCTTGTAGCCATTGTTGCAGGCGACACAGCCCACGGCCCGGTACGGTTGCCAGCGGTCGTCGAGCTCCCCGGGCGCGAAGCCGGCCTGCAGCAGCGCCTCGCGCGACAGCGCTGCCGGCACCTTGCACTGTTCGCACAAGCGCCGCGCCAGGCGCTGTGCCGTGATCAGCAGCACGCTAGAGGCGACGTTGAAGGGCGCCACGCCCATGTGCAGCAGCCGCGTGAGCGTCGAAGGCGCGTCGTTGGTGTGCAGCGTGGAGAGCACCAGGTGACCGGTCTGCGCTGCCTTGACGGCGATGTCGGCAGTCTCCAGATCGCGGATTTCGCCCACCATGATCACGTCCGGGTCCTGGCGCAGGAAGGCGCGCAGCGCGGTGGCGAAGGTGAGTCCGGCTTTCTCGTTGACGTCCACCTGGTTGATGCCGGGCAGGCGGATCTCGGCCGGATCCTCCACGGCCGAGATGTTGATGCCGGGACGGTTGAGCAGGTTCAGGCAGGTGTAGAGAGACACCGTCTTGCCCGAGCCGGTGGGGCCGGTGACGAGGACCATGCCGTAGGGGCGGCGGACGGCGTGCAGCAGCCGGGCTTTCTCCTCGGCCTCGTAGCCCAGCGCGTCGATGCCCAGCCGCGCGCTGGAGGCGTCGAGGATGCGGATGACGATCTTTTCGCCAAAGAGCGTGGGCAGCGTGCTGACGCGAAAGTCGATGGTGCGCGTACCTACGGTGAGCTGCATGCGCCCGTCCTGTGGCACGCGCTTTTCGGCGATGTCCAGGCGGCTGATGACCTTGATGCGCGAAGCCAGCTTGTCCTTGATGCCCAGCGGCGGCTGCACCACCTCGCGTAACTCGCCGTCGATGCGAAAGCGCACGCGGTAGTGCGACTCGTAGGGCTCGAAGTGCAGGTCCGAGGCGCGGGCGTTGACCGCGTCGATCAGCATCTTCTGCAGGAAGCGCACCACAGGGGCGTCTTCGACCTCGGCCGAAAGGGCGATGGCCTCGGCCATAGACGCAGGTGAGGGCTCGTCGGCGAGGTCGAACCTGAAGTCGGTGCCGCCGCTGGGTGTGGGCAACTGCTCGGCCGTGGCATTGAGCAGCCGCACGAGCTTGTCGCGCTCGACCACGACCCACTCGGGCGTGAGCTGGGTGGCGAACTTAATGCGCTCGGCCGCGGCCTGATCGGTTGGGTCGTCGCCGCCGATAAAGAGCCGGTTGCCGCGCCGGCCCAGGACGACGACTTGGTGCTGCCGCGCCAGCCGGGTGTCGAGCAGGCCGTGCGGCAGCAGGCGCGTGTCGAAGGCATCGAGGTCCAGCAGCGGCAGTGCCAAGGTACGCGCTAGCGTGTGCGCGAGCGCGCGTGCGGAGATGGCTCCCGCGTCCACGGCGACTGCGGCGAAGCCCAGGCGCTGCTGGCGGGCCGTCTGGGTTAACGCCAAGGCCGTGGTGGCATCAAGCTGGCCGGCATGCACCAGCACGCGGGCGGCACCAGTGAGGGTGGCGGGAATCGCGACAGCGGATGTGTCGATGGGCAAGGCAGTGCGCAGCGGAACGCGGTGGCGGGAGGGGCCATGATCTGCCTAATTTGAAACGAGTCGCAACGCGCGCCAACCCCAATGGACCAAGCGGCCGCAGCTACGCATGTGCGTCGCAACAACCGTGAAGTGCTCTACCGACTCCAGTCAGGAGAAAAGAGAAGGAAATGCCGCGAGGTGGGTATACCGTGATCCCGCGCGACACCTTGCATGTCGCGCCTCCTATCGTCAGGAGCTATGGGAGATACGGAAAGAAATCTGGTCGGGGTGAGAGGATTCGAACCTCCGGCCTCTACGTCCCGAACGTAGCGCTCTACCAGGCTAAGCTACACCCCGATGTTCAAGACAGACGTCTCTGTCTGCCTCAACATTTTCTATTCTATCAGATTTATCAGCTGCTGTCCGGAGCGCTTCGTCTTCAGAAGGTCCGGTCAACCGACCGAAAACAAAATTCTAGCAGAGATTTCCGCGCTTCGGAATCGGGCAACGCTTCGAGGCTGGCTCGGGCCTGTTCGGCTTGAGCGCGCGCGGCCTCGCGTGTGGCCTCCAGCGCGCCGGTGCGATGCACGATCTGCACGATGTCAGGCAGCCGCTCGACCTCGCCGTGCTCAATAGCGTGGCGGATCAACAGCCGCTCTTTCTCCGTGCCACGCGCCATGGCGATGAGCAGCGGCAGCGTGGGTTTGCCTTCGCGCAGATCATCGCCCACGTTCTTGCCCAGTTCCTGCGTGTCGCCCTGGTAGTCCAGCAGGTCGTCCACGAGTTGGAAGGCCGTGCCCAGCGAGCGGCCGTAGTCGGCGCAGCGCTCCTCGGTGACAGCGTCGGCCTCGGCCAGCACGGCGCCCAGTCGCGCGCTGGCCTCGAAAAGCTTGGCGGTCTTGTAGCGGATGACGCGCAGATAGTCCTCGATTGCAAGATCGGGGTCGTGCATGTTCATCAGCTGCAGCACTTCGCCCTCGGCGATGACGTTGGTGGCATTGGCCAGCACGTCAAGCACGCGCATGCGGTTGACGGACACCATCATCTGGAAGGCTCGGGAGTACAGGAAGTCGCCTACCAGTACGCTGGCGGCGTTGCCGAATAGGGCATTCGCGGTCTGGCGCCCGCGACGCAGGGAGGACTCATCCACCACATCGTCATGCAACAGTGTGGCGGTGTGGATGAATTCAACGATGGCGGCCAGCGTGAAACGCTCAGGTCCCTCGAAGCCCAGCGCACGCGCGAATAGCAACACCAGGCGTGGGCGGATGCGTTTGCCGCCGGCGCTGATGATGTAGTGCGCGATCTGGTTGATGAGGGCCACGTCGGAGCGCAGGCGCTCGACGATGACAGCATCGACGGTCTGCATCTCCTGCGCCATGAGCTCGTCGGCGGAAGGGGTTGTGGGTGTGGAAGCCGATGAAGTCATGGGTGCTCGAAAAGTCGGCGCGGATTATAGGAAGCGCCTTATGGCAGGCGCCGGACACATGGGACATGGGGTGTGCCGCAAGTCGCACGCCGAGTCGGCCAACCCAGCCGGCAGCTGGGTCATTTCCGATCTTGGGTTAGAATTACGAGTTCCGTGTGTCGGCGATGTTTACCGTGCGCACGGATTCCCAAGAGAAAGGTCACATATGTACGCGGTCATAAAAACCGGCGGTAAGCAATACAAGGTTGCTGTCGGCGAGAAGATCAAGGTAGAACAGATTGCTGCGGACGTGGGCCAGGAGATCGTGATCGACCAGGTTCTGGCTGTCGGCAACGGCGCGGAGCTGAAGGTGGGCACGCCTCTGGTCAGCGGCGCTACCGTCACTGCCACCGTCGTGGCGCACGGCAAGCATGACAAGGTGCGCATCTTCAAGATGCGTCGCCGCAAGCACTACCAGAAGCGCCAAGGTCATCGTCAGACCTTCACCGAAATCCAGATCGGCGCGGTCAACGGCTGATCTTAGTTGCCTCAGGAGAGCTGAACCATGGCACAGAAAAAAGGCGGCGGTTCCACCCGGAACGGCCGTGACTCCAAACCGAAGATGCTGGGCGTGAAGGTGTTCGGCGGCCAAACTATCTCGGCCGGCTCGATCATCGTACGGCAGCGCGGCACCAAGTTCCATGCCGGCACGAACGTCGGCGTAGGTAAGGACCACACCCTGTTTGCCCTCGTGGACGGCCAGGTGTCCTTCGCCACCAAAGGCGCGGCCAACCGCCAGACGGTCTTCGTCACCCCGGTCTGAGCTGGCGTCCTCGTCACCATCCAAGCCCCGGCCCGCCGGGGCTTTGTCATTTCCGACTTGACTATTCTTGCGCCATGAAATTCGTAGATGAAGCCACCATCGATGTCGCTGCGGGCGACGGGGGCGCGGGCTGCGTAAGCTTCCGGCGCGAGAAATTCATCCCCTTTGGCGGACCCAACGGCGGCGACGGCGGTCGCGGCGGCAGCATCTGGGCCGTGGCAGATCGCAACCTCAACACGCTCATCGACTACCGCTATGCGCGCCGCCACGAGGCGCGCAACGGCGAGCCTGGCCGCGGCTCGGACCAGTTTGGCGCCGCAGGCGAGGACATCGTGCTGCGCATGCCGCTGGGCACGATCATCAAGGACGCCGAGACCGACGAGGTTCTTACCGAACTGCTGGTGCCCGATGAGAAGGTGCTGATCTGCAAGGGCGGCGATGGCGGCTTCGGGAACTTGCACTTCAAGAGCAGCACCAATCGCGCACCGCGGCAGAAGACGCCGGGCTGGCCGGGCGAGAGGCGCAAACTCAAGCTGGAGTTGCGCGTGCTGGCCGACGTGGGCCTGTTGGGCATGCCCAATGCGGGCAAGAGCACACTCATTGCCGCCATCTCCAATGCGCGACCCAAGATCGCTGATTACCCCTTCACTACGCTACATCCCAACCTGGGCGTAGTGCGCGTCGGGCCCGAGCAGAGCTTCGTGGTTGCAGACGTGCCGGGGCTGATCGAGGGCGCTGCCGAGGGTGCAGGCCTGGGGCATCAGTTTCTGCGCCACCTGCAGCGCACGCACTTGTTGCTGCACGTGGTGGACCTCGCACCGTTCGACGAAAGCGTGGACCCGGTGGCGCAGGCCAAGGCCATCGTGGCCGAACTCAAGAAGTACGACCCGACGCTGTACGAGAAGCCGCGCTGGCTGGTGCTCAACAAGCTCGACATGATTTCCATGGAGCAGCGGGCCGCGCGCGTGAAGGACTTCGTCAAGCGCTTCAAGTGGAAAGGTCCGGTGTTCGAGATCTCGGCGCTGGCACGTGAGGGTCTGGATCCGCTGCTACGCGCGATCTTTGACCACGTCCAGGCGCATAAGCACCCGGTGGTGCCGGAGGTCGACCCGCGCTTCGACGGGGTGCAGCGCACCGAAGGAGATACGGCATGAGCGAGGTATTGCGACAGGCGCGACGTATCGTCGTCAAGGTCGGCTCCAGCTTGGTCACCAACGATGGCCGTGGCGTGGATGCCGAGGCCATCGGCAACTGGTGCCGGCAGCTCGCGGCGCTGGCACAGCAGGGGCGTGAAGTCATCATGGTTTCCAGCGGTGCCATTGCCGAAGGCATGAAGCGCTTGGGATGGACGGCGCGTCCGAAGGAACTACATGAGCTGCAGGCCGCCGCCGCCGTCGGCCAGATGGGCTTGGCGCGGATGTACGAGAGCAAGCTGCGCGAGCAGGGCATGGGCAGCGCGCAGGTGCTGCTCACGCATGCCGACCTGGCTGATCGCGAGCGCTATCTCAACGCACGCTCCACGCTGTTGACGCTGCTGTCGCTCAAGGTGATCCCGGTCATCAACGAGAACGACACAGTGGTGACCGACGAGATCAAGTTCGGCGACAACGACACGCTGGGTGCGCTGGTGGCCAACTTGGTGGAGGCCGATGCGCTGGTGATCCTTACCGACCAGCGTGGCCTGTATTCCGCCGATCCACGCAAGAACCCCGATGCTCGCTTCATCGACGAAGCGCCAGCCGGGACGCCGGAGTTGGAGCAGATGGCCGGCGGCGCGGGCAGCAGCATCGGCAAGGGCGGGATGATTACCAAAATCTTGGCCGCCAAGCGCGCCGCGGGCAGTGGTGCTAGCACCGTGATTGCCTATGGTCGCGAGCCCGATGTGCTGTTGCGTCTGGTACAGGGCGAGTCCATTGGCACGGCACTGATCGCTTCGACGCCCAAGCTGGCCGCGCGCAAGCAGTGGATGGCGGATCATTTGCAGTTGCGCGGCGGCGTGATGGTGGACGCGGGTGCCGCGGCCAAGTTGCGCGAGGAGGCAAAGAGCCTGCTGCCCATTGGCGTGGTGGAGGTGCAGGGCGAGTTCCACCGGGGCGATGTCATCGCGGTGCGCGATGCGCAGGGCGTCGAAGTCGCGCGGGGCTTGGCCAACTATTCCAGCGCCGAGGCACGGCTGATCATGCGCAAGCCCTCATCGCAGATCGAGGTGTTGCTGGGCTATGTCAACGAGCCCGAGCTCATCGATCGTGCCAACCTCGTGCTGGCTTGAGAGGAAGATGCGGCGGGCCCAGGTCATCGCGACCAAGCGCTGCGGCGCAGTGTGTGGTGCGGCTCTGCTTAGGCCCAGCCCTTTCAAGGTCTTTGTGAACGTGCCTGCTTGAGCACCCGCGCTGTAGAAACATGAGCGGACGCGGTTGCATGGTCCACATAGGCTTTGGCAGCTCGCTGCTTGGGGCCTCGCTTATGGGTACTGACGTGCTTGGGATTGACGTGTCGAGCCAGCTCCAGCAGTCGTCGGGCTATTGCCGATGGTTTTGCGTCGGCCCACGATGCCCAGAGCTCCGGTGGCAGCGCGACGAGCATCCCGTGGTAGGCGGCGCTGATTTCCGTGGCCAGGTAGTACGTCGAGACATCAAGGTCGGGAGCCGTGTCTCGATGCACGTGCTCAATGCTGCGCTTGAGTACCGACAGCACGTTGTAGGCCAGTACCGCCGCCGCGAACCCCAACAGCGCCGCGCGAGGATGTCCGAAGCTGCGGATCTCGCTGTTGAGCACAGCCTCCAGCCTCTGGAACATGCCCTCAATTTTCCAGCGTTTTCGGTAGACTTCGGCTATACGTTGCGCACTCACCTGTGCAGGCAGGTTACTCCACAGCCGGATTACGGTGTCGCCATCCTCGGTGGGTGCAGTCAGCTGCAATTCGATGCGCCGCCACGGGGTCTGCCCTTCAGCGAGATCAATGAGCTGCTCGCGCACCTGTCCCGTCTCCACGCTGCCGCACGCCACCCACTGGTGTTCGCACAGAACGCGCGGGTGCTTGGTGTGCTCGCGCACGATGAAGTTTGCCTGCGCGTCGTGCCAGCCTTGCATGAGCGCCAGGGTGCAGAAATTGCGGTCTCCGATCCACAGCTCACCGGCACCGCTACCCTCCACCAGCACTGCAGCCACCGATCGCTCGCTGGCGTGAGCGTCCTCGCACGGCACGATATCCGTCACCAGCGTCGCGTCCGGGTCGTACACCACCAGCGTGTGGCCTGGCAGCGCCGCTGCGCGCTGTCCCCGCAAGGCGCCCAGGCGCTTGTCGCTGGCGGGCAAGTGGTTGCCATCGAGCACCCGCAGCTGCCAGCCCGGCAAGCTGGTCTCGGGCTCCATCGCATCGACCACCGGCGCCAACCGCTGGGCACTGCCGCTGACCAAGGCGCGCATGACCGCAGGTTCGGTGCGCTTGACCTTCTCGTACAGCGCAGCCACCGAAACCGGCAACTGCTCAGCCCTCTTCGCCGCAGCATGTAGCGATGGACGCAGTCCCAGCGAGACCAACGTGATGAGCTCTACCACCGTCGAAAACAGCAACTCTCGCGGGTATTGCCGCTGCCTGTGGTCCTCAAACATTTGGTCAACCCACGCCGGATCGATTGCCCGCTCCAGCGTCACTCGCGCCATCACGCTCGTGGCTTCTCGCTGCTCGAACCTTGCAAGCACTTCCTTCAGCATCGCTGGCTCTCGATTCACATGTGGCCCCACAGCCTATCCGACCGCTTCTTGAAGACCTTGAAAGGGCTGCTGCTTAGGCCCGGTTGCCGGGATTGACTGGTGGCGCCAGCGAGGCGTCTGGTGGCTCCTCATGGCGCTGGTGTGAACGCATGCCCGCACGCAAATAGCGGTTGTGCGGGTTGGCGCGCGGCAGAAAACGTGCGAGCTCGGTGAGTGCCATCTGGTACACGTCACGTTTGAACTCGATGACCATGTCCAGCGGCACCCAGTAGTCGTTCCAGCGCCAAGCGTCGAACTCGGGATGATCGGTGGCGCGGAGGTTCATGTCGGAGTCGCGCCCCAGGAGCTTGAGCAGGAACCAGATCTGCTTCTGCCCCTTGTAGTGGCCGCGGGCATCACGGCGAATGTAGTGGTCGGGGACTTCGTAGCGCAACCAGTCGCGCGTACGGGCGAGCACCTTGACGTGTTCAGGTCGAAGGCCAACCTCCTCGTGTAGTTCGCGGAACATGGCCTGCTCGGGCGTCTCGCCGTACTTGATACCGCCTTGCGGGAACTGCCAGGAGTGGGTACGTAGCCGTTTGCCCCAGAACACCTGATTCCGCGCGTTGAGCAGGACGATGCCGACGTTGGGCCTGAAGCCTTCACGGTCGAGCATAATCAACCCCAATTCTTGAATTGATTTGATTATTGCACTGGCTCGCTGCGGCCTGCGTTACCTCGGTAACCCCCGACTTCTGGACCCCCGGCACGCTCCGTGGCGCCATCGTGCGATCTCTTGACTTCTCATCCATGAAAGCCTCGCAGTTTTTTGTCTCCACACTCAAGGAGGCGCCCGCCGATGCTGAGATCGTGAGCCACAAGCTCATGATGCGCGCCGGACTAATCAAGCGCCTGGGCGCGGGCATCTACAACTACATGCCCATGGGGCTGCGTGTGATCCGCAAGGTTGAAGCCGTTATCCGCGAGGAGATGAATCGCGCTGGCGCCATCGAGCTGCTTATGCCGGTGGTCCAGCCTGCTGAGCTGTGGCAGGAAACGGGACGTTTTGACAAGATGGGGCCGGAGCTGCTGCGTGTGAAGGACCGGCACCAGCGCGATTTCATCATCCAGCCGACTTCCGAAGAGGCCGTGACGGATATCGCGCGCCAGGAGTTGCGAAGCTACAAGCAGCTACCCAAAAACTTCTATCACATCCAAACGAAGTTCCGCGACGAGCGCCGGCCCCGCTTTGGCATCATGCGTGGGCGGGAGTTCACGATGAAGGATGCATATTCCTTCGATCGCGATGAGGAATCCGCTGGGCGCAGCTATGACGCAATGTTCAAGGCCTACATCGCCATCTTCGACCGCCTGGGCTTGCAGTACCGCGCCGTTGCGGCCGATACCGGCGCCATTGGCGGTGACCGCTCGCACGAGTTCCAGGTGATTGCCGATACCGGCGAGGATGCGATCGTATACTGCCCCAACAGCGACTACGCAGCCAACATTGAGCTGGCCGAGGCGCTGCCGCTGCTGACCGAGCGCGGCACCGCTGCCGAACCGCTGACCAAGACGCCCACGCCGGGCAAGGCCACCTGTGCCGACGTGGCCGAACTGCTGGGCCTGCCGTTGCAGCGTACGGTCAAGTCGCTGGTGGTCGCCACCGATGATTTAGACGAAGCCGGCAAAGTCAAGAAGACCACCGTCTGGCTGTTGATGGTGCGTGGTGACCATGAGCTCAACGAGGTCAAGGCCAGCAAGATCGAAGGCCTCAAGGATGGCTTCCGCTTCGCTACCGTGGCCGAGATCGACGCCCATTTCGGCTGCAAGCCCGGCTACCTGGGCCCTATCGGCTTGAAGCAGCCGGTGAAGGTGGTGGTTGATCGCACGGTGGCAAACATGGCGGGCTTCGTCTGCGGCGCCAACGACGAGGATTTTCACTACACCGGCGCCAACTGGGGACGCGACCTGCCGGAGCCCGACGTGGTGGCCGACATTCGCAATGTCATGGAAGGCGACCCTTCGCCGGACGGTAAGGGCCCACTGGCGATCCAGCGCGGCATCGAGGTCGGGCACGTGTTCTATCTGGGGACCAAGTACTCCAAGGCCATGAACGCGACCTACCTGGACGAAAAGGGCAAGCCGCAGTTCATGGAAATGGGTTGCTACGGCATCGGCGTGACGCGGCTACTGGGTGCAGCCATCGAACAGAACCACGACGAGCGTGGGATCATCTGGCCCGACGCCATGGCGCCGTTCCGCGTGGTGCTCTGCCCCATCGGCATGGACCGTAGCGAGGCGGTGCGCGTTGAAGCCGGGCGGCTGTACCAGGCGCTGCAGGCACAGGGCGTGGACGTGCTGCTTGATGACCGCGGTGAACGCCCGGGCGCGATGTTTGCCGACTGGGAGCTCATTGGCGTGCCGCACCGCGTGGTCATCTCCGACCGCGGCCTTAAGGAGGGCAAGCTCGAATATCAAGGGCGACGCGACGCCCAGGCTACTTCGGTAGCGCTGGCCGAGATCGATGTCTTTCTGAAGGACAAACTCGGCGTGTGAGACGCCGCGGCCTGCTGAGTGCCGTCGCCCTGGCACTGCCGCTGAGCAATGCCAGGGCCGGTGCGCAGCGGGAGGAAGATCTCTCTGATGCCGTGCGCTCGGCGCTCTCCGCCGCCGTGGCCGCCGCCGAGCCGCCGCGGCCTGAATTCCCCACCACCGCGCAGCGCATGACCTACCTGCGCTGGCTCACCGCCATGAGCGAGCGGCTGCAGCCACGCAAGACCGAACTGCGCACGCGCATGGAGTTCCTGGAAACGCTCTGGTACGAGAGCCGCCGCGCCGGTCTGGAGCCCGACCTAGTACTCGGCGTGGTGCAGGTAGAGAGCAATTTCCGCAAGTACGCGGTCAGTGCCGCAGGCGCGCGCGGATACATGCAAGTGATGCCGTTCTGGGCTCGGCTCATCGGCGACGGTGACGCCAGTCGCCTCTTCCACATGCAAACCAATCTGCGCTTCGGCTGCGTGATCCTGCGGCACTACCTGGAGCGCGAAGGCGGCAATCTCTTCATGGCGTTGGGCCGCTACAACGGCAGCCGTGGGCGTCCGGAGTATCCCAGCAAGGTTCTCAGCGCCCGGCGCCAGTGGATAATGTCGGACTGAACCGGCGTGGCTGATGGGCTCTGTGCCCCGGCTATAAGCCCTGCCAGACGTGGGGTTGGGCAGCGCCGATGCCAGCCAGCGCCAGCACGCGCTCCACGGTGTCGTCCACCATCTCGTCGATGCTGCCGGGATGGTTGTAGAAGGCCGGTAGAGGCGGGAAAACGATAGCGCCCATTTCCGTCACGGCCGTCATGTTGCGCAGGTGCGCGAGATTGAAGGGCGTTTCCCGTACCAGCAACAGCAATCGGCGCCGTTCCTTCAGCATCACGTCAGCCGCGCGCGTGAGCAGGTTGTCACCGAAGCCATGTGCGACGGCGGCCAATGTCTTCATGGAGCAGGGCGCAATAAGCATCGCGTCCACCGGGTGCGATCCACTAGCGATGCAAGCCCCCACGTCGCCGGGCGCATGTGCCTCGTCGGCCAGGGCTTCCAATGCGCGGCGGTCGAGGCCAAGCTCGTGGTGGGCATTGAGCACGCCCGCGGGCGTGGCTACCAAGTGCGTGTGTACGCCCAAGGCCCGTGCGCGCTGCAGCAACCTCACGCCGTAGACCGCACCGCTAGCACCGGTGAGGCCCACGACCAGCCGTTGCATGCTCAAGCTTGCTTAGCGTCCAGCACCTGCTGCAGCTCGCCCGCTTGGTACATCTCCATCATGATGTCCGAGCCGCCGATGAACTCGCCGTTGACATACAGCTGCGGAATGGTGGGCCAGTTGGCGTAGGTCTTAATGCCCTGGCGCACGGCTTCGTCTTCCAGCACGTTCACGGTCTGCAGGTCCTGCACGCCGCAAGCCTTGAGGATCTGGACGGCGCGACCGGAGAAACCGCACATCGGAAACTGCGCGGTGCCCTTCATGAACAGCACCACGCGGTTGTTCTTCACGATGTCATCGATGCGCTTCTGGACGTCTTCCATGGTGTTTCTGGAAATAGGGAATTCAATCAGCCGGGGTTATACGGCATGCAGCACCCCATCGCCGCGCCATGGGTCAAAGCCCTTGGCGCGCTGGATTCAGAAGGCGTAGGACACGCCCAACTGCAGTACCGGTCGCAGCCGCAGCTCCCGTACTGCGTCGTCCAGGTTGCGCGTTTCGGGGGGACGCAGGCCCGTGCCCGTCGTCACGCCCAAGTCGGCGCTGAAGCCCCAACCGCCACGGGCGGATAGGCTGCTGTAGCCGATGCCTAAGTAGCCCACCGGCGGCGTATCAAAGGCTTCCTCGCCATGGCCAGGCGTGAGCAGGCTGTTGGAGATGTGGAGCGACAGTGGCGAGCCGGATGCGGCGCCCAGCAGCGGCGAGCGGCTGCCTAGCAGCAGCCCGCCCGTAGCGCGCAAGCCGCCCACCACTTGTCCTTCGCCGAAGCCCGGGCCGCTGAAATAGACGTCGCCCAGCAGCTTCATGCTGCGCAAGCCGTTGCCAGCCGGAGCCAGGTCGCCGCGCCAAGGTGGCGCCTGGTCCACCCCGACGCGCGCCTGCCAGCGTGGCCAGGGCGCTTCCTCTGGCGCCACCCGCAGGCCGCCGTCGGCCTGTGCGGCCGCACAGCCCAGCGCCATGAACCACAGGGACAGTTTCCGGATTGCCTTCATCGCGCTACCCCCTTGCCGCTCTACGGTCGCTTCATGCTACGCCGCTGCGCGGGGCCATGGCGCATGGCCCGATTGGTGCCATCCCGGGCTTGCCGCCCGCCGTGAGAGAAGTCGCGGCTGCCGCCTCAGCCCAGCCAGCGTCCGCCGCTGCAGCGCTCCTGGCCGGCAAGGTCGCGGCGCGTCGCCACGGCCGTGAATCCGCGCCGCTGCAGCACCTGGCGTGCGGCATCACCCTGGTCAAAGCCATGTTCGAGCAGCAGCCAGGCGCCGGGCTCCAGATGGGCCGGCGCACCGTCCACGATGCACTCGATCGCAGCCATGCCGTCGGGACCGGGCGTGAGCGCCTGCAGCGGTTCGTGGCGCAGCTGCGCCAGATGCGGATCGTTGCCGTCGATATAGGGCGGATTGCTCAGCGCCAAGTGCAGGCGCGGCGGCGCCAGCGCGCTCCACCAGTCGGACAGGGTGAAGTCCATCTGCAGACCCAGGCGCTGCGCATTGCGCCGAGCCACCGCCAGCGCTGCAGCACTGGCGTCCAGCGCCCGCATGCGCACGCGCGGCGCGGCGTGCTTGACGGCCAGGGCGATGGCGCCGCTGCCGGTGCCCAGGTCCAGTACTTGCGGCGCGGGTAGTGCTGCCAACTCGCCGGCCAGCAGCTCCAGCGCCCACTCCACCAGCGTTTCGGTGTCCGGACGCGGATCCAGCACGTCGGGTGTGACCTGTAACAGCAGCCCGTGAAACTCGCGCTGGCCTAGTAGGTAGGCGATAGGTACACCATCGGCTCGCCGCGCCGCATCGGCGGCGAAGCTTTCCCGTTGCGCCGGTGTCAAGGCGGCGTCGTCATGTGCGAGCAACCAGCTGCGCGGGCGTTGCAGGTGGTGCGCCAGCAGTAGCTGAGCATCGAGCCGGTCCAGGCCCAGTACCTTGGCACGTGCCAGAGCTTCGCGCACCGTGCCCGGCGCAAAGGAGCTTTCCGGTGCCGTCATGCCAAGCCACTGCTTTCCAGCGCCGCAAGTTGCTCGGCAGCGCGCGCGGCCTGCAGCGCGGCGATGACGTCGTCGAGCTCGCCGTCCATCACCGCGCCCAGCTTGTAGATGGTGAGGTTGATGCGATGGTCGGTGAGCCGGCCCTGCGGAAAGTTGTAGGTGCGGATGCGGTCGCTGCGGTCGCCGCTGCCGATGAGGCCCTTGCGTGTGGCCGCCTCCTTGGCGGCGCGCTCGCTCATTTCCTTGTCGCGCAGCCGCGCGGCCAGCACCGCCAGTGCCTTGGCCTTGTTGCGGTGCTGGCTGCGGTCGTCCTGGCACTCGGCCACCAGACCGGTGGGCAGGTGCGTCACGCGCACCGCGCTGTCGGTCTTGTTGATGTGCTGGCCGCCGGCGCCGCTGGCGCGGAAGGTGTCGATGCGCAGCTCCGCCGGGTTGAGCGTGATCTCCTCTGCTTCGTCCGGCTCGGGCATCACCGCCACGGTGCAGGCGCTGGTGTGGATGCGGCCCTGGCTCTCGGTAGCGGGCACGCGCTGTACGCGGTGGCCGCCGCTCTCGAAGCGCAGCCGGCCATAGGCGCCGTCGCCTTCGATGCGCAGCACGATCTCCTTGTAGCCACCGAGTTCGGAGTCACTCTGGCTCATGACCTCGGTGCGCCAGCCCTGGCGCTCGCAGTAGCGCAGGTACATGCGCGCGAGATCGCCCGCGAAGAGCGCAGACTCGTCGCCGCCGGTGCCGGCGCGGATTTCCAGGAAGGCGTTGCGCGCGTCGTCCGGGTCGCGTGGCACCAGGGCGGTCTGGAGCTTGAGCTCCAGCCGTTGCAGGTCGGCCTCGGCGCCGGCAATTTCCTCGCGCGCCATGTCGGCCATGTCCGGGTCTTCCAGCAGCTCGCGCGCGGTGGCGAGGTCCTGCTCGCGCTGCTGGTAGAGGCGGAAGTCCGCCACCACCTCGGCCACCTCGGCCTGCTCGCGCGAGAGCACGCGCCAGCGCTTGATGTCCGACATCAGTTGCGGATCGGCCAGCGTGGCGTCGAGCTCGGCCTGGCGCATGGCCAAGCGTTCAAATTGGGGGCGCAGGGTGTCTTTCATGGGCGAAAGCGCCGCGCACACGGCAGCCCCGCGCACGACGGCGGCAGGGCAGGGGCCGCTAGCGGCCGCCTTCGGCTTCGGGATTGCGGCTGGTCTGGCGCAGGAACAGGCGCGACACCGCGTGCGCCACCTGCTCGCGCTGCGGGCCGTCGGCCGCGTGCAGCTCGGCAAAGGTGCCGTGCAGCAGCTTCTGCGTCAGGCCGCGGCTGAGGGCTTCCAGCACGGTGTCGATGTCCTCGCCGCGCGCCAGCAGCTTGCGCGCACGCGCCAGCTCGGCGGCACGCCAGCGGTCAGCCTGCTGGTTCAGGGCCTGGATCAGCGGGACGCTGCCGCGCTGGTCCAGCCAGTGGCTGAAGCTCTGCACGCCGGCGTCGATGATGGCTTCAGCCTGCTGTACCGCGGCTTGCCGCTTCTCGCCGGCGCTCTGCACCAGGGCTGAGAGGTCGTCCACGGTGTAGAGATAGACGTCGGAGAGCTGTGCGATCTCGGGCTCGATGTCGCGCGGCACGGCCAAATCCACCATGAACATCGGGCGGTGCCGCCGTGCCTTGAGCGCGCGCTCCACGGCACCCAGGCCGATGATGGGCAGCGTGCTAGCGGTGCAGGAGATCACGGCGTCGTACTCGTGCAGGCAGCTTGGCAGGTCGGCCAAGCGCAGCGCCTGGGCGCCGAAGCGGCCGGCCAGCTTCTCGCCGCGCTCCAGCGTGCGATTGGCCACGGCCATAGCCTTGGGCTCGCGCGCGGCGAAGTGGGTGGCCACGAGCTCGATCATCTCGCCCGCGCCCACAAACAGCACTTTGATGTCGCGCAGGTCCTCGAACAGTTGCGAGGCCAGTCGCACCGCAGCGGCGGCCATGCTGATGGAGTGACTGCCGATTTCGGTGGAGGTGCGCACCTCCTTGGCCACGGAGAAGCTGCGCTGGAAGAGTTGATGCAGCGTCGTGCCCAGCGTGCCGGCGGACTCTGCTTGGCGCACGGCCTGCTTCATCTGGCCCAAGATCTGCGGTTCGCCCAGCACCATAGAGTCCAGTCCCGAGGCAACGCGAAAGGCATGGCGTGCGGCCTCGCGGTTCTCCATCACGTAGCTGTAGGACTCCAACTGCGCACCTGCGACGCCGCCCTGTTCGGCCAGCCAGTCCATCGCCGGGCGTACCAGTTCGCACGCGCGGCCGGGATCGGCGGCCACGTACAGCTCGGTGCGGTTGCAGGTGGAAACCAGCGCCGCTTCGGGCATGGCGCGCTGCAGCCGCTCGCGAAAGCCGCGCAGGGCCGGCGAGAGCTGCTCGGCACCGAACGCGAACCGCCCGCGCAGGTCCAGCGGAGCGGTTTGGTAGTTCAGGCCAAGGGCGAAGACGCTCATGTCGGGAATTGTATGATCTGCCGTTTGGGCCGTTATGCCGGCCGGTTATGGTCGCCGCCGCGCGCGCCGCGGTCCTTGACCAATATCAAGTCCATAGAACGACACGAGGAAGCGCACCATGGAGCCGCTGGATGCGCTGTGGCATCTGCTTGATTTTTTCGCTCCCGCCCTGAGCGTGGGCCTGCTGGGAGCAACGACCGCCAAGCTGTGCTGGCGCCGCGAGCTGGTCGCGGTGTCCTGGCAGCGCCTTGCGCAGTGGGGCTGCGCCGGCGCGGCCCTGGCGCTGCTAGCCATGCTCGTCATCAGCGGGCGCGACGGACGCATGCTCAATTACGGCGTCATGGCGTTGAGCTGTGCCCTGAGCCTGTGGTGGGCCGGCTTTGGCCAACGGACGTCCCGTTTGTAGGAAATCGACCCAACTCGCGTCGGCATTCGCCCGACTGCGGCCGCGAATGCCTGACATGTGTTAGCGCCAGAGACCGGCACGCGCGTTGCTTTGTTCTGACTGTGCAGTGCCTGCCGCCGGCGGCACAGTGAGATCGTCAAGCACCGAACAATGCAGGAGAAGGCCATGTCCCAGACCCTTGCCAAGACCGTCGAAGCCTACGAGATCCGCTTCCCCTCGCTGTACCGCGAGGGCCACGCGCTGGCCTTCCCCTGTGACCGCAACGGCCACGTTGACCTGGATGCGCTGAGCGAGCGTGCCAAGGGCAACTACCTGTTTGCCCGCGCGATGGTGGGCCGTGAATTCGCCACGCCGCGCGTGCAGCTCAGCGACCTGCACTGAGCCTGCAACTGCCCAGGCCACGGCATGTGCTACGGCTCTGAGCTGCGCCTGACCGCGTTCAGGCCGCCACGTCGTCTCCGCGCAGGACCAACTCGCCGCGCAGCGAATGCGGCAGCGCCTGCGTGATGCGCGCCTCGACCATCTGCCCCACCAGGCGCGGCTGGCCTTTGAAGTTGACGATGCGATTGCATTCGGTGCGGCCCATGAACTCGGCCGGATCCTTGCGCGACGGGCCTTCGACCAGGATGCGCTGTACCGTGCCGACGCGACTGTCGCTGATGCGGCGCACGTTGGCCTCAATCAGCGCCTGCAGCTGCTGCAGCCGCTTGAGCTTCAGGTCCTGAGGCGTGTCGTCGTGCAGCGCCGCGGCCGGCGTGCCCGGGCGCGGCGAGAACACGAAGCTGAAGCTGGCGTCGAAGCCCACGTCCTCGATCAGCTTGAGCGTGCGCTCGAAGTCCTCCTGCGTCTCGCCGGGGAAGCCGACGATGAAGTCGCTGGAGAGGCTGATGTCCGGCCGCACGGCGCGCAGCTTGCGCACCGTGCTCTTGTATTCCAGCGCCGTGTAGCCGCGCTTCATGGCCATGAGCACGCGGTCGCTGCCGTGCTGCACCGGCAGGTGCAGATGGCTCACGAGCTGCGGCACCTTGGCATAGACGTCGATGAGCCGCTGCGTGAACTCGTTGGGGTGGCTGGTGGTGTAGCGGATGCGCTCGATGCCGGGGATCTCGGCCACATACTCGATCAGCAGCGCGAAGTCGGCGATCTCGCCGCTGTCGCCCATCCGGCCGCGATAGGCATTGACGTTCTGGCCCAGCAGCGTGACCTCCTTGACGCCCTGGTCGGCCAGGCCGGCGACCTCCGTGAGCACGTCCTCGAAGGGACGGCTCACTTCCTCGCCACGGGTGTAGGGCACCACGCAATAGCTGCAGTACTTGGAGCAGCCTTCCATGATCGACACGAAGGCCGAGGCGCCTTCCACGCGCGCGGGCGGCAGGTGATCGAACTTCTCGATCTCGGGGAAGCTGATGTCCACCTGTGGCCGGCGCTGCTCCTGGCGCGCCTGGATCATCTGCGGCAAACGATGCAGGGTTTGCGGCCCGAACACCATGTCCACGTAAGGCGCGCGCTCGATGATGGCTGCGCCTTCCTGGCTCGCCACACAACCGCCCACGCCGATGAGCACGCCTTTCTTCTTGAGGTGCTTGACGCGGCCGAGGTCGGAAAAGACCTTCTCCTGTGCCTTCTCGCGCACCGAGCAGGTATTGAACAGGATCAGGTCGGCCTGCTCGACGTCGTCGGTGGGCTCGTAGCCTTCGACGGCCTTGAGCACGTCGGCCATCTTGTCCGAGTCGTACTCGTTCATCTGGCAGCCGAAGGTGCGGATGAAAACTTTCTTGGCGCTCATGGGGAGGTCCTTCAGCGAAGGGAGGCGGCACGCTGCGGTCCAGGCCTGCGCGTGGCCGCGGCCCATTCCTGCGAAGGACGGCGCGGCGCCGGCACAGCGGACATGGTGTAGAGCCAGGGGCTGTGGGTGCGGGCAGCAAGGCCCGCGGGCGAAGCGCGAATTTTAGTCGCTGCCCAGCAGCCGAGCCGGCAGCGCGCCGCGCAAGGCGTTGCAAATGCTCAGGTTCTGCGCGTGTGCCAGGTCCTCGCGCCGCAGGCTGCGCTCGTGGGCGCCGAGCTCTTCCATGAGCACCTCGCGCATCACGCCGGGCAGGGCGCCGTCGGCCAGCGGCGGCGTCCACCAGCGGTCGTTGAGCTGCACGAAGACGTTGCTGCGGCCACCTTCGATGAGTCGGCCATCGGGCGTGAAGAACAGCGTGTCGAAGGCGCCCGCGGCTTCGGCCGCGCGCACGCCGGCGTCGTAGCGCGTGCGCAGCGTGGTCTTGTGGCGCGCCAGCGGCGAAGGCTTCAACGGCTCCTCGGCCAGCAGCAGCCCGGCCGGCCCGGCGGGCAAGGGAGCCAGCGGCGCCTGTGTGACGCTGATGCGGCCGTCGTGGGCCAGTGCCACGCGTACGCGATGCGGCACGCCCTGGGGCAGGGCGGTCAACGCGGCATCAAGATGTTGGCGCGCCAGGGCCTCATCGAGATTGAAGCCGAGCGCCTGTGCGCTGCGCCGCAACCGCGCCAGGTGCCGCTCCAGATGCCTGAATCCCTGGGGCTGCTGCGCGAACAGCGTCTCGAACAGCTCGAACTCGTGGCCCAGTTCGGTGGCGAAGCGGGCCTTGAGCCGGCACTCCTCGAACTCGGCCGCGGGGTCGCTGTCGAGCACGATGCCGGCACCGACGCCCAGGCGCGCATGGCGCAGGCCGTCCTCGCTCTCGGGGCCGAGCACCAGCGTGCGGATCGCTACCGAGAAGCAGAAGTCGCCGCAGCTCGCGTCGCCTCGCGGCGCGTCGATCCAGCCGATGGCGCCGCAGTAGACGCCGCGCGGCGTGCTCTCCAACTCGGCGATGAGCTGCATCGTGCGCAGCTTGGGCGCGCCGGTGATGGAGCCGCAGGGGAAGGTGGCACGCAGCAGCGCGGGCAGGTCCAGTCCCGGGCGCGGCCGGGCCTCGATGGTGGAGGTCATCTGCCACACCACGCCATGGGGCTCGACCGTGAACAGTGCCGGCACGCGTACCGAGCCGGTCTGCGCGATGCGGCCCAGGTCGTTGCGCAGCAGGTCCACGATCATCAGGTTCTCGGCCCGGTTCTTGGTGTCCTGTGCCAGCGTCTGGGCGGTGGCCGCGTCCTGGGCCGCGTCGGTGCAGCGCGCGGCGGTGCCCTTCATGGGACGTGCCGTCAGCAGCCCCTGCTCATGGCGCATGAACAGCTCCGGCGAGCACGACAGCACGCAGCCGCCTTCGGGCAACTGGATGAAGGCGCCGTAGGGCACGCTCTGGCGCTCGCGCAGCCGGCGGTACAGGCGCAGCGGCTCGCCGTAGGCCTGGCTGCTGAGGCGGTAGGTGAAGTTGACCTGGTAACTCTCGCCGGCGCGGATGGCGGCGTGGATGCGCTCGATGGCGGTCTCGAAACCAGCGCGGTTGATGCTGGGTTGCAGTGGCAGCAGCCCGGCCGTGGGCAGTCCCGGCGTGGCGGCGTCCTGCTCTGCGAGCCAGGCATCAGCCTCGTCGCGCGAGAGGTGTCGCAGCTCGCGGAACATCAGCAGACGCAGGCTGGCGCCGTCGTCCGGGTCCAGCGCCTCGTGGCCCGCGCGCAGCAGCTTGGCGCCCCATTCGTAGTCGGCCAGCAGCAGCGCGTGCAGCCCGGCGCGCTGGTCGGTCACGACCGCGGCGCATACCGCTTCGAGCGTGCGCGGATCGGTGCATCGGTGTTCACGCACGAAGCCGCTGTAGAGCCGGCTGCGCGGCGCATCGAGCGTGGCGGTGCAATCGTCGAGCAGGGCGAAGATCGTCATGGCGCTGAGCATGCCCGTTGCTGCAACCCAGGGCAGACACTGGTCGCGGCGCGTACAAAGCGAAAAGCCCTGCAGGCTTGTGGCCTGCAGGGCTTTCTTGTTTGGTGGCGCTTCAGGGACTCGAACCCCGGACCTGCGGATTATGATTCCGTCGCTCTAACCGACTGAGCTAAAGCGCCTGCGAGACCGCCATTCTATCGATATTTTTGACTTCGATGCAAGCCCCTTAGCGAATTCATCAGACAATTTCTTCATGTTCAGCTTTTTCAAGAAGAAGACGCCCCCGCCGCCGGCCCCGCCGCAGGACTCTCCTGCCGCCGCGCCGGCCGCGTCCGAGGCGTCTGTCATCCCTCCGGCTGCCAACGCGCCGGCGGCGCGCAACGGGTGGTTCGGAGGCCTGTTCGGCAAGTCCGCTCCCGAGGCGACGCCGGCCGAGGTGTCCGTCGAGCAGCCGGAGGTGCAGGAAACTACCGAGAAGCCCAGTGCCCCGCGCGCGGGCTGGATGGAGCGCCTCAAGCAGGGTCTGCGTAAAACCGGCAGCGGCATCGCGCAGGTCTTCACCGGCACCAAGATCGATGAGGATCTGTACGAGCAGCTCGAAGAGGCACTGCTGATGGCCGACGCTGGCGTGAAGGCGACCGAGCACCTGCTCAAGGACCTCAAGCGCCGCGTCAAGGAGGCCAAGGCCTCCGACCCGGCCGCCGTCAAGGCGCTGCTGGTCGATGCCATTGCCGAACTGCTGGCACCGTTGGAGAAGCCGCTGACCATCGGCCAGGCCTCGCCCACGGTGATGATGGTCGTGGGCGTCAACGGTGCGGGCAAGACCACCAGCATCGGCAAGCTCACGCGGCACCTTGCCGACGCCGAGCAGCGCGTGCTGCTGGCTGCGGCCGACACCTTCCGCGCCGCCGCGCGTGAGCAGCTGGCGGTATGGGCTGGACGCAACCGCGTGGAGATCGTGAGCCAGGAGGGCGGTGACCCAGCGGCCGTGACCTACGACGCCGTGGTGGCCGGCCGCGCGCGCGGCTGCGACGTCGTCATCGCCGATACCGCGGGCCGGCTGCCCACGCAGCTGCACCTGATGGAGGAGCTCAAGAAGATCCGCCGCGTCATCACCAAGGCCCAGGCCGACGCGCCGCACGAGGTGCTGCTGGTGGTGGACGGCAACACCGGCCAGAACGCGCTGACGCAAGTAAAAGCCTTCGACGAGGCGCTGCAGCTCACGGGCCTGATCGTCACCAAGCTCGACGGCACGGCCAAGGGTGGCGTGCTCGCGGCCATCGCGCGCGAGCGCCCGGTGCCGGTGTACTTCATCGGCGTGGGCGAGAAGCTGGAGGACTTGGAAACCTTCAACGCGCGCGAGTTCGCGCAGGCGCTTCTCGGCTGAGGCCGATGGCTCCATAGAGAAGGGCGGACACCGCAAGGTGCCCGCCCTTCTTTCTTCTATATGGAGAACTGCACCGGCTACCCAGAGCTAGGCAGGTGCGCAGCCGCGGGCTTCGGCCTTGCAGGCCGCGCCGGGCGAGACGCCCGGGCCTTCGCGCCGTCCAGGCCCGCGCAGGCGGGCCCGGAGCCGCGGCGCTCAGCCCATTCCCGGCGGCAGCATGCCCTTGAGGCCCTTCATGCCGCCCATGCGTTTCATCATCTTCATCAGGCCGCCGCCCTTCATCTTCTTCATCATCCCCTGCATCTGCTCAAACTGATTGAGCAGCTTGTTCACCTCGTGCACCTGCACGCCGGCGCCGGCGGCGATGCGGCGCTTGCGGCTGGCCTTGATCAACTCGGGCTTGCGCCGCTCCAGCGGCGTCATGGAATTGATGATGCCCTCCATGCGGCGCACGTCGCGCTCGGCGCGGTCCATGTCGGCTTGGCCGGCCTTGGCGGCGAGCTGGGTAGGGAGCTTGTCCATGAGGCCGGAGAGGCCGCCCATCTTCTTCATCTGGCTGATCTGGGCCAGGAAGTCGTTGAGGTCGAAACCGTCGCCGCTCTTGACCTTCTCGGCGAGCTTCTGTGCCGCCTCCAGGTCCACGCCCTTCTGCACCTCCTCGACCAGGGCGACGATGTCGCCCATGCCCAGCACGCGCCCGGCGTGGCGCTCGGCGTCGAAGACCTCCAGCCCGTCGATCTTCTCCGACACGCCGGCGAACTTGATGGGCGCGCCCGTGACCTGGCGCACCGACAGCGCGGCGCCGCCGCGCGAGTCGCCGTCGAGCTTGGTCAGCACGATGCCCGTGAGCGGCAGCGCCTCCTTGAAGGCGCGCGCGGTGTTGATGGCGTCCTGGCCCTGCATGGCGTCCACCACGAACAGCGTCTCCACCGGCTTGAGCGCGGCGTGCAACTCGCGGATCTCCGCCATCAGCGCCTCGTCGATGGCCAGGCGGCCGGCGGTGTCCACCAGCAGCACGTCGAAGTAGTGGCGCCGTGCGTGGTCCAGCGCCGCCAGTGCGATGTCCTGCGGCTTCTGGTTCGCAGCGGAAGGGAACCACTCGGCGCCGGCCTGCTTCGTCACCGTCTTGAGCTGCTCGATGGCCGCGGGGCGGTACACGTCGGCCGAGACGGTGAGCACCTTCTTCTTGCGTCGCTCGATGAGGTGCTTGGCCAGCTTGGCGGTGGTGGTGGTCTTGCCCGCGCCCTGCAGGCCCGCCATCAGGATCACCGCTGGCGGCTGGGCGGCAAGGTTGATGTCGGAGACGCCCTCGCCCATGGTGGCGGCGAGTTCCTTGTTCACGATGCCCACCAGCGCCTGGCCGGGGTTGAGCGAGCCCACGACTTCCTGGCCCAGGGCTTTTTCCTTGACGCGGGCGATGAAGTCGCGCACGACGGGCAGGGCGACGTCGGCTTCGAGCAGAGCCATGCGCACCTCGCGCAACATGTCCTGCACGTTGCTTTCGGTGATGCGGGCTTGGCCGCGCATGGTCTTGACCAGGCGCGACAGGCGGTCGGTGAGGGCGGATGCCATGGCGGGGGGGCGACCGTGGCACGCCGGGAGGCGCTGGCCGCGAAAGTAAACTGTTCGGATGATTTTATCGTCCGGCCCCGCAGCGGCCGCCGTCGCATGGCCTTGGCTGCCCGCCGTGGGCGCCGTGCTGGCCTATCTCGTTGCCATGTTGCCTGCGCCCGATGGGCGGCGGCTGCACACGGCTGCGCTGCAGCTGGGCTGGGTGCTGCACGGCGTGGCGCTGGTGCTGGAGATCGCCGCCATCGGTCGCGAGCCGCCGGGCGTGCGCTTCGGCTTCGGCCCGGCGCTGTCGCTGACCGTGTGGTTCGTGCTGGCGGTGCATGCGGTGGAGAGTCGCCTCTTCTCGCTGCCGGGCGTACGGCGCCAACTCGCTACGGTGGGCGCACCGGTGGTGGTGCTGGCCGCGGCCTTCCCGGGTGACATCCGGCTCGAAGGCGGCTCGGCCTGGATGCCGCTGCACTGGCTGCTGGGCATCGCCTCCTATGGCCTGTTCGGCGCCGCGGTGCTGCACGCGATGCTGCTGGACCGCGCCGAGCGCCAGATGCGCCTGAAGCTCATCCCGCCGCAGGGCAGCGGCGGGCCCT
>Ga0065721_10049530_pt1 | contig 32158 bp, 36 predicted proteins | sample Mesricmetagenome_FD_59108 | JGI IMG/M metagenome (GOLD analysis project Ga0065721, IMG submission 59108) | Mesophilic microbial community from rice straw/compost enrichment Sample: eDNA_1 v2 (version 2) | ecosystem: Engineered > Solid waste > Grass > Composting > Bioreactor | place: USA: Davis...
TTCCCCGCCGTTGTGGCGGGAAAGGGGGTCAGCCGGCGTGGATGCGGCGGTAGCGGTCGCGGAGCCAGCCGCCGCGGTTGCGGACGGGGGGTTGATGGCGGTCGAGGAGACGTAGGCGCAGATCGGCGAGGGCTTCGACGACGGCGCGGCGGTTCTCGCGGATGCGCAGTCGCCAGTAGCCGCCGTGCGTCTTCATCGCCTCGGTGCCGAGGACGGCGGCGAGTTCGTCGAGCAGCTCGCGTTCGCCCGCCCGGCCGGAGGCTCGCGGAGTCGCGCCGCCCCCCCGGTCGACGCGCTCCGCGGCCTGCCGGCTGGCGCCGGAGAGCGGGGAAAGGGATGGTTGATGCGTCGGTCTCCCGACCTCCGCACCCTGCAGACTGTCGCGTTGCGACAGTCTATCTCGCTCGTCCCCGACGAGCTCGGTTCCCGAATCAGGAACTGCGGCGCACTTAGATGAAACCATTAAGTGCGAGCTATTGCTCGCATCTAAGTGCTTTATATGGGCGGTTCCGGAACTCGGAGTTTGGGAACCGGGGAGTGGATCGTGGCCCTCGGTTCCCGATTCAGGAACTTCGGGCGGAATGTCGCAGCCGAGGGAATCGGCGATGCGCCGACGGAGGTCGGTGAGGGAGGTGACGTCCGGCTCCGCGGATGGGCGGGAGCCGGACGGGATCTCGGGGTGTTCTCCTGCGGCGCGGGATCCTGGGTGCGCTGCATGGCGGCCGCCGTGTGTGTGGAACGACGATGGGTGGCGGCTGGTATGTGTGGTGGATGAATGAAGAGCCTGCTCGCGCGCGTCGTCGGCGAGGAGGCGGGCGAGATCGGGCAGCGGCTCGATGAGGTGGAGCTGCTCGGGACTCGTGGATGCGATGCGATCGAGATGGGCCTCGATGGCGTCGGCGCGGGCGAGGGCGTCGGCGTCGCGGAGGCGGGTGTCGACGTAACGCCATGCGGCGGCGTCGACGTTGAAGGTGTAGGTGGGCAGCGGGTCGGCTGCGTGGTCGATGAGGAGGATGTTTGCGCGGGCGAGGCTGCGCAGGATCTGGCTGATGTTGCCTTTGGAGATGCCGGTGAGCAGGGAGAAGTAGTTTTGCTGCGGGATCTGGGCGAAGGGGCGGCCCTTCGCATAGCTCCAGTCGAGGACGATCTCGGCGACCAGGCGCTCGCGCTCGCCGAGCTTGTGCCGGCGAAGCAGCGAGCGGGCGCGGGTGTCGAGCGCGGCGTAGGCCTCTGCATGCGAGGGGATGGCTGGATCGAGAACGGCTGGCACGGGGTCGAACTAAACGGGCTTGGCGGGAATTCTCAGGCGGCGGGCGGGTCGTAGGTCTGCGTGTAGGTGTGGGAGGGGGCGAGGGGCTTGCGGAGATCGGCGAGGACCTCGTGGTCGGCGCATTGCCGGGAGTTGATGGTGGCTTCGAGGATGGCGGCGGTTTGTCGCATCGGGAGGGGCAGCCAGCCGCTGTGCGAGATCGAGGCGGCGGAGAGCTGGAAGCCCTCGGCGGTGCAGACCGGACAAACGGCGACGACCATCGGGATCCGCTCGCGCTGGCAGATCTTCATGAGCTGCTGCATGAGCGGCACGATCTCGGCGTGCAGCGTGGGCGAGGCGTCGAAGGTGGGTGGATGGTTCATGAGGGTTGGACGGAATTGACGGGCTGGGTGGTGGAAGTCGGCTCGGCGGGAGCCTCGCCCTCCCGGGCGGGGGCTTGGGCGCGGGCGGCGGCGATGCGGTCGAGGATGTGGCGGTAGCCGCAGCGATGGGGCAGGGTGCGCAGCAGGTCGTGCAGCGCAGTGGGGGAGAGGCCGCTGTAGGGACCGAGGCGGGCGGTGGCGTGGAACTTGCCGGGATCCTTCGCGGGGTGCAGGTCGATGCGGAAGGTCTGCGTGGGCCATGCGAGCCGGGCGAGCTCGCGCGCAATCGTGTCGTGCAGCTCGTCGGCCTGCGAGCGGACGCGCTGCAGGTTGCCCGCCGGACCGACGCGGTAGAGCGTGTCGGCGAGGTTGATGGTCTTGCCGACGGCGTCGGCGTGCTTGCCGGGCGTGAATGCGCGGCGGAGGAGGTTGCGAAGGAATCTCATGGGACGAATGGATGGAGATGCCGAAGGTGGTTACTCGGGTTGAGGTGGGATGTGGCGGATCTGGACGCCGGGGTGGTGCTCGGCGGCGAGGGCCTCGAGGTCGGTGCGGCTGCCGCGGTTGGTGGAGAGCAGGGCGCCGCTCCGGGGGTCGTGCTCGTAGAGGACGGAGTGGCCGGCGGCGTCGCTGACGAGCGTGAGGCGGGCGCGTGGCGCGGGCGGAGGGGTGGTCATTGGATGAGGATGGTGGAGCTGGGCTCGGCGGGAGCCGCGCCCTCCCGGGCTTTGCGCGTTGCGCTGCGCTTGCGGTCGTCTTTTTCCATGGCGGTCCAGAAGAGGCTGGGCAGGTGGAGCTCGAGGCGGCGCTGGCAGCCGGCGAGGCGGAACTGCAGGAGCGGGACAAGCTCGCCGTCGCGTTCTTCCTGGACGAGATGGGCGATGACGTCGCGGCGCTTGCCTCGGTAGGTGAGGCTGAGCGGTAGCGTGCGGTGGGCGTTGCGCCAGGGCTTGGATGGGGATTCGTCGGGCATGGCGGTCGAACTAAACGGGATGGGGTGGATTTGCCGGATTGACGGGATTTCCGGCGGGAGGGTTCAGCACGGGGAGAGTGGCCGTGCGCTCGTGGAAAAATTCCCATCGCTCGCGGATCCTCTTGATGGCCCGCGCGAGCGCATCTTCGCGGGTGTCTCCATCGGAGATCGCCACGCCGGAGGGCTCGTGTGTGCAGACCCACGGGTCGTGAAAATTGTCGACGCGCTCGTGGATAAAGAGCGGAATGCCGCACCACTGCACGCGCTCGCCTCGGACGCTCTGAGCGCGTTGCAGGTCCGGACTTTCGGAATTCCGGAGAAAGATCGAGCGCGTGACGAGGGTGTCGGCGTAGGCCGGATGGCTTTGCGCGGGCGAGGTGGGCATGGGGATCAGGCTTCGGGGTTGGGGACGGTGATGTCTTCGATCTCTTCGTGGTCGATGGGCGGACAACCGTCGCGGCGCCATGCGACGAAGGCTTCGGAGGTCTGGAAGCCGAGCTCGATGGCGCGCAGCTCGAGCCAGGCGTGGATGGTCTCGCGGAGGTCCTGCCGGTTTTGCTGGCGGACCCATGGGAGGCCTTCGGAGCGGCGGCGATCGCCAAGGAGGTCGACAATGCGGGCGTGCAGGGCGGTGGTGACGGCGCGGAGGCTGATGGGCGGGATGGAATCCGCGGGGTCCTCGAGCGCTGGCCGGCAGGTGGGAGAATGTTCCATCGCTCAGAAGACCCCGAGGACGGCGGGTGGGTGTGCGGGGTTGCGGCGGGGTGGGTGGACTTCGTCGCCGGTGTAGGGGCGGATGCGAAAGGCGCTGTAGGCGGCGTAGCTGGGCTCGCCGGCGATGCGGGAGCGGAAGACGTGGACGGCGACGGTCTCGGGGCCGACCTCGGTCTCGAAGGTGAGCCAGATGGAGCTGCTCTTGCGGGCGCGGGAGGTGGCGCGGCGCTGGATCTCCCAGAAGCGGGTGGGCTGGCCCTGGGCGTCGATGTCGAGTGCGAGGGAGCTCATGCGGCGCGGGCGAGGGGGGTGATGGTGCGGACGTCGGCACTGGTGCGGATACCGATGATGGCGGGCTCGAAGACGCTGCCGGGGAAAGCGGGGCCGGTCTGGAGCTGCATGATGCCGGCGGTGTAGGTGCGCAGGTCGAGGACGAGGCGGCGACGGGGATCGAGGATCTCGGGCCGGTCGATGCGCTGCTCGCTGATGGTGAGTCGCGACTCGGCGGACTCGCGGACCTCGGCGACGATCTTGCGGGCGAGGGGCTCGTCGATGCGCGGCACGGGGATCCAGAGCTGATGGGTGCGGAGGTGGCCGGCGCCGCTGGTGGTGGAGAGGCTGAGGACGTAGGTCATGGGTGGTGCTGGGTGGGTTGAGGTTCGACGGGAAGCTGGGGAAGCGGCTGCAGAGCGATGAGCTCGGTGCGGATCTCGCGGAGCGCGCGGGCGATGTCGCGGAGGTCGCGGCGGATGCTGGTGACTCCCATGCAGAGAGTGACCAAGAGGATTGCGATGAGGACCTTCATGGCTTGGCGATCTCCGCGATGGTTGGGCGCGGGAGGGGCAGGTGGCTCGGCTGCTCATCGCGGGCTCTTCGTTCCAGGAGGACGAGCGCGATGATCGCGGCGAGGAGCATGAGGACGGTGGCGATGTGGGAGCTCATGCCAGGGCGGGGAAGTGGGTGCAGAGCCACCCGTGGTGTCGCTGGAGGGTCCTGCGGAGATAATCCCAATCGCAGACGCCGTCGGTGATGGCGTTCCAAAGGGTCTCGATCTCCTGCCAGCAGAGCGGAGCGGCATCGAGGAGGGCGCGGACGCGATGGGTGAAGGTGTCGCCGGCGAGGGCCTCGAAGCGCTCGGCTTCCTCGAGCTCGCGGCGAAGGGTGGTCTCCTGTCGCTCGAGGTCGTGGAGTTCGTCCTGCAGGCGCTCGATCTGGCGGCGCTTGCTGGAGATCTCGTCTTCGAGGGTGAGAAGGTCCTGCTGGATTTCGCGGGAGGGTTTCATTGGTTCAGGCGGCGGCGGGGGTCTCCGGCTTGCGGCGGAAGACGGCGCGGATCTTCTTTCCGTGCTGCTCGAGGACGGGGAACTCGTAGTTCTCGGGATCCTTCGCGATGAAGGACTTGATGGAGTCGGGCGATTGCATCGCGGCGGATGCGAGCTGGAGCTCCATGTGGAGCCAGCCGTCGTCGACGGGGTAGCGTTGTTTGTTCGTCATGGTGGTGGATGGGGGGCTAGAGCTGGATGGGGCGGGCACGGTTGAGCTGGCGCAGCTGGTCGCGGATCTCGGTGAGGAGCTGCTCGGTGGGGGTGGGTTTGCGGTTGCGCTCGATCTCGCATGCGACACACACGACGCCGAGGGTGATGCTGACCACGAGGAGGGTGGCGCAGAGGGTGTTCACGGCGGAGCGGGTGCGGGGACTCATGCGGCGAGCGAGAAGGAGCCGCGGGAGACGCGGCGGATCGGGGATTTGCTCTCGCGCTCGGTCTCGATGCGCTCGATCTCGGTGATGCGGTAGCGCACGGACTTCTGGGAGAGGTAGACCTTCGCGGCGCGGGTGCGGCGTAGGATGCGCTCCGTGACGGGCTTGGTGAGGCGCCAGCGGGCGGCGATGTCGTCGACCGTCAGCAGCCCGATGCGCTCGTCGATGCGGGCGGTGACGCGGCGCTCGATCTCTTCGGGGGTGAGGCGCTCGGCGATCAACCGGTCGATCGCGGCGGCGATGTCAGCTTCGGGGATGGTGATCATGACTCGATGCGCTGGAGCCAGCCGAGGTCGATACGGGCGGTCTCGCGGGTGGAGGTGGAGCGGACGGCAACCCGGACGCCGCAGCCGCAGGCGTCGTCGGCGAGGATGTCTTCGACGATGACTTCGTGGCCGCTGAGCGGGAGACGGTTTTGTTCCGAAAAGGCCCGGACCTTCACGCGATCGTCGATGGCAAGGTCGAGGATGGCGGCGTCGTAAACGGCGATCGCGGCCTTGTAGTTGCGAACGTTCGCCTCCGCCTCGCGGAGGGCGATCTCTTCGGCGGCGCGGCGGGAGTGAACGCGAGCCGCGATGTCGACCGGGGTTGGGGCGTTGGGGGTCGTAGTCATTGCCGGGAGCGGCGAGTGGGCGTCAGGCGGCGGCGGCGTGATTGCGGCGGGCTTTCACCGCGTTTGCGATGATCTGACGGACCAGCGAGGCGCGGGAGCGGTCCTCCTCGCGGGCGATCTCGTCGAGGTCCTTGAGGAGGTCGTCCGGAACGTCGTTGATGACGATCTGGGCGAGTCGGCGGGAGGCGCGTTTCTTAAGGGGTCGGATGCGAGGCATAATGACGGTGTAATACACCATCATATTTCGCGTCAATAGGAATGTCGTAAAAATTATTGCTTTCTCATACACCGGGAGTAGAACGGGGACATGAGCAGGCACGGAAAGCGGGCGGAGGGGTCGACTGCGGTTACGATTTCGCTGCCGAAGAAACTTCTCGCGGAAGTGGACGAAGCGGCGGCGGAGGATAGACGCACTCGGTCGAACTGGATCGTGGTTCAACTCGAGGAGGCGGTGCGGCTGCGGAAGCTGAAGAAAAGGGGGGCTTCGGGCGCTGCCCCTGTGGAGCCGCCGAAATCTTCTCGCTCAATGCGCTATCCGCACGGAGAAGACCACGAGCCGGTCGCGCTGGCGGCGGAAGAACCGCCAAAGCCGCGCGCGACAAAGCCCACGAAGCATTGATCTGGCTATGGCTGCGGATATCTACATTCTGCGGAGCGGTGCCGAGAATGAGACCGGGCCATTTACGCTCGAGGAAGTGCGGGAAATGCGCTACGGCGGGCAGCTCGCTGCCGAGGACTTCTTCTGGAAGCCGGGGATGGCGGAATGGGCGCCCATCACAAATCTGCCGCGGGCGGCGGACGCATCGGCAGCGGTGATCCGGCTCCCGGGGGAGCGGCAGCGGCGTCCCATGGCGTGGGAGCGGGCTCCACGGATGCTGGAGATCAGGCAGGAGCGCGGCGTAGATGCCGGCGCGGTGGTGGGGCTGGTGGGAGCGGGGATGTTGATCGTGGGGCCGTTTTGCCCGTTGCTGCGAGTGCCGATCTTGGGATCGATCACGTATTTCAACTCGGGCAGGGGAGATGGGATCATTGTGCTCGTGTGTGGATTGCTGGCGATGCTGCTGGCCTTCCTCGGAGCGCGGCGTGCGCTATGGCTGGCGGGACTCGTCCCGATCGGGCTGATGATTTACTTCGTGACCGCGGTGAGCGGGGCGCTCTCGGACGCGAAGAGCGAGTTTGAAGGCGACTCGATGATGATGGCGGGCCTTGTGCGCACGTTCCTCAGCGCGATCCAGATCGAATGGGGCGCGGCAGTGATCCTGCTGGGGGCCCTTCTTTGCATCATCGCGAGCGCGATGCCGGCTGTCCGCAGGAGGGGCGGGTGGTAGGAGCGAACGTCTGAATTATGGAAACGCCCGAGTATCCCAAACCGATGACGTATCTGCTCACGGTGCAGTGTGCGCGACCGGAGATCGGCATGATGGCGGAATATCATGCGTCGACGCCGTTCCCGAGTCTGCGGAAAGGGGATTTTCTGGAACTGATCGACTGCGAGCCGAAGATCTGGGACGTGATCGATGTGACGCACCGTCTCGTGAAAGCGGCTGACGGGAGTGTGATTTGCGGGACCTGGGTGCTCGCTGACTCTCCGGTGGTCGAAAACACGGGCTACGTCGTGAAGAAGCAATCCGGCGAGGAGGTGGGCCCGAGTTCCACGCGATTCGGCAGGATCCGCGACGGGGCGGACGGCTAGACGATGGCGAAGGTCGGCAGGCAGCTCAAGCCGGTGCAGATCGGCAACATCTCGATCCCGCTGTATCGGCTGGGGGATGGGAGGATTGCGTTTTCGGATCGGTTCGGCGGCCCGCGGAGGGTGCGGAAGTTTCGCAGTGAGGAGCAGGCGAGGGCGGAGGCGGAGCGGATCGCGATCCAGGCGATGAACGGGCAGGCCGTGCGGCACGAGCTGAGCGCGGCGGATGTGCAGATCTACCACCGGGTGAGGACGGAGCTGGAGGCGGTGGGGATGGACGTGAGCTCGGCGATCGCGGAATACGTGTCGGTGAAGAAGCTGGCTGGCGGCCGGGATCTGCTGCCGCTCGTGCGGGAGGGGATGAAGCAGCAGGAGGTGCCGGCGATCACGGTGAACGGGATTTTCTCGGAGATGATCGCGCGCAAGGAGCGGCTGGGGCGGAAGTATTGGCGGATGAAGGAGCTCAAGGCGGTGGGGCGCAAGCTCGCGGAGGCGGGATTCGGCAATCGGGTGATCTCGACGGTGCAGACGTCGGAACTCGACGAGTATCTGGATTCTCTGAAGGTGGGGGCGCGGCGGCGAAACAACGTGCGCAGCTGCATTGTGACGGCGTGGCGCTACGCGAAGACGAAGGGGTATCTGCAGGAGCCGCTGGGGGAGACGGCGGCGGAGAAGACGGATCGGGCGCACGAGGAAAGCTCGGTGATCACGGTAGCGACACCGGCGGAAATGAAGTGGTGGCTAGAGAACATCAACGAGACGTTTCTGCCGTGGCTGGCGGCGATCGCGTTTGCCGGGGTGCGCAGCGAGGAGATTTGCCCAGAGAAGCAAAACGAGAAGGACGCGCTACGGTGGGATGATTTCCGGTGGACGAAGAATTACGTGCTGATCCGGCCGGAGGTGTCGAAGGTCGGCGAGAAGCGGATGTGTCCGCTGTTGCCGAACCTTGTCTCATGGCTGGCGCCGTATAAAGACCGCACGGGCTACGTTTGCCCGCCCGGGGCAAGACCGGACAACGAGATCCGGCGGCTTAATCGGCTGAGCGCGAAGTTGACCCGGGAGGGGGTGCATCCGGTGCCCGGGCTGCGGTGGCGGCACAACATTCACCGGCACAGCTACGGGTCGTATCGAATGGCGATCATCAAGAACATGCCGCAGCTCGAATACGAGATGGGAAATTCGCGCGACATGATCAAATCGCACTATCACGACGCGCGGGAAGAGGACGTGGCGGTCGAGTATTTCAACATCTACCGGGGTGAAAAACCGGCGAATATCGTGGAGTTCACGACGGCGGAACAGTGGTTGGAGCTGTTCCAGAACTGTTCCAGAAATGGGGCAATAGCCCGCTGACCCGCATAAATACTGGCGGTGAGGGGGGGATTCGAACCCCCGGTAGCCTTTTGGACTACGGCGCTTTAGCAAAGCGCTGCTTTCGACCACTCAGCCACCTCACCTGGAGAGGCTCGCCAATAAAGCGGGATTCGCGGCGTCGGTCAAACACATTGGCCGGTCTCGTCGATGGAAACCACTCCTCAGTAGCTGTGGGAGGTCAGCTTCGTCTTGCCGCGGAAGATGTAGTAGATCGATGCGGTGTAGGCGAAGACAACGGGAACGCCGATCGTGGCGATCACGAGCATGATGCCGAGCGTTTTCGGGGTGGAGGCGGCATTGGCGATCGTGAGGCTGTTTTCCGGATTCGGGCTCGAATACACGATGTTCGGAAAATAGCTCAGACCGAAGGTCGCCATCATGAGTGCCATGCCGAGGCAGGAGCACAGGAATGCGTTGAACTCGCGGCCGCGGGAGAATTCGCGGGGAATGTTCAGCACGACGAGAATGCCCAGCGCGGCGACGAGGAAGATGTAGCTGCGCTCGCGCACGAGATCGACGATGCGGGGAACGTCGATGAACGTGTAGAGGTTGAAAATCGAGTAGCACGCAATGAACACGCCGATGAGCGTCGGCACCCAGCGGCGGACCTTTTGCTGCAGCTCGCCCTCGGTTTTCATGACGATGTAGATCGCTCCATGCATCGCGAAGAGGGCGACGGTGGTGACCCCCATCGTGAGCGCGTAGGGATTGAGCAGACCGACGAAGGTGCCGGCAAACTCGTGGTCCGCGTCCAGCGGAATCCCGCGCACGATATTTCCCATGGCAACGCCGATGAGCAGTGCTGAGACGATGCTGCCGCAGGCGAATGCGATGTCCCACATCGTGCGCCACCATTTCCACGGCTCCTTGCTGCGAAACTCGATCGCGACGGCGCGGAAGATGAGCGACACGAGCAGGAGCATGAACGGGATGTAGAAGCCGGAGAACACCGTCGCGTAGGCCTCGGGAAATGCGGCGAAGAGCGCGCCGCCGCCCGTCACGAGCCAGACTTCGTTGCCGTCCCAGACGGGGCCGATCGCGTTGAGGAGCATGCGACGGTCTTCATCCTTTTTCACGAAGAGATGCAGCGCGCCGACACCGAGATCGAAGCCGTCGAGCACGGCGTAGCCGGTGAGAAGAACTCCAACAAGGATGAACCAGATGACTTCGAGACTCATGACTATTCCGCGCGTGGGAGGCGATCGTCGGCGCGAATCCATGCGCGCCAGCTTTCGGGCATTTCGTGGGTGGCTTCCGCGTCCTCCGGACCGTGCTGGATCTTCCGGGTGAGAAGGAACAGGAAGAGAACGAACAGCAGCGCGTAAATCAGGAAAAAGAGGATAAGCGAGAAGAGGATCTCCTCGGCGCGGACGACTTTTGACAGCGCCTCGGAGGTGCGAAGCAACTCATAGACAATCCATGGCTGACGTCCCATTTCCGCGGTGAACCAGCCGGTTTGGTTCGCGATTTGCGGACCGAGGACCGAGAGCACCAGTGCGGCGAGCAGCCAGCGGGTTGGAGCCCAGTCCGTGCGGAAGAGCCAGCCCTTCCACCAGAAAAAGAGAGCGGTCAGGATCAGCACCAATAGGGCGACGCCGATAATGATCATGATGTGGTAGAACTGGAAAACCGCATTCACGCGTGGCCAGTAGGATGGACGCAGCGCAGCGAGCTCGGCATCCGTGGCGTCAGGATGCTGCTTGCGAAGAAAATCGTCGGGCGGAAGGTCATTCAATCCCACCACCGGTTTGTTTGCGTTGTTCCACGCTAGGAAGCTCAACAAGCCGGGAATCTGGGGGCCATGCACGGTCCGGGATTTTTCGTCGACCCATCCGAAGAGTGTCATCGGGGTCCGGGATTCCGTTTCGTAGACGCCTTCGATCGCAGCGAGCTTGATCGGCTGATTCTCCACAACGCCCTTTGCGGTGAAGTCGCCGCTGACCATCTGGAGAATCGTGGCGACCGCACCGAAGGAGAGCCCGACCTTCATCGACGCGCGGGCGAAGTCGAGATGGCGGTTTCGCAGCAGGTAGAAGGCCGCGATGCTCACGACCAGGAACGCGCCCGCCATCCACGCCCCGAGGATGACGTGGGTGAGCCGGTCGATGGACGAAGGATTGAAGACCATCGCCCAGAAATCGTCGATCACCGCGCGGACCGTTCCGAGATCGGCTTCCGTGACGACATGCCCCGGAGGAAGGCGGACAGGCTGTCCGTCGACGACGGTCTCGAGATGATACCCCGCCGGTGTCTGCATCCACGAATTGGCGACGACGATCCAGATCGCGCTGAAGTGGGCGCCGAAGCACACCATGCAGGTCGAAAAGAAATGGAGCCGGGGCCCCACCTTGTTCCAGCCGAAGAGCAGGATCGCGAGAAAGCCCGATTCGAGAAAGAAGGCGAAGATTCCCTCCGCCGCGAGAGCGCTTCCGAAGACGTCGCCGACGAATCTCGAATACGTCGCCCAGTTCGTGCCGAACTCGAACTCGAGCACGATGCCCGATGCCACGCCGATCGCAAACGTCAGCGCGAAGACCCGCGTCCAATAGCGGGCCATGTTGTGGTAGAGGACGTTTCCGGTCTTCAGCCAGATCGCCTCCATGATCACCAGCACCATCCCGAGGCCGATGCTCAGCGGCGGGTAGATGTAGTGAAACATCACCGTGAACGCGAACTGCACCCGGGCGAGAATTTCAACGTCCATGTCGCGGGTCCGCGCCGGTGGCGGAGAGGGTGCCGCAACGGGCGGCGGCCGGCAAAATCGAGTCGATCACGCTTCCGAGTGTGCCGCGCGGATGGATTCCGCGCGCGCAGGAAGCGGCAAAAGTTTGATGCGGATCACGCTGCGGTGCTTGAAACGAGCGCGTTCGCAGCGCGTTGACGTGTCAAGACCTTCCGCGGTCAATGCGGGATGACGCGCAAAAATATCGAATCCGACGTGAGCGGCGCGTCGATTCGGTGGAACACGCTCTCCACCGTTTCCGACACATCAGTCGTATGAATCAGGGTGGAGGATGCCTCGGTCCAGGAAACGAGGTCGGTGCTGAACTCGATCCGGTAGGTGACATCGAGAGCGTTCCTGGGACGATCGAAACGAATCGCCGGGACGCTTTCACCATCATCGTCCATCCAGAGAATTTCGACGCGCGGAGTGTCGTGAACGCGGGGGTCGGTGCCTTGCGCGTATTCGAGCCAGTTGCTTCGACCGTCGAGATCCGGGTCGGCTGCGGGACCGGAGATCGACGGGTTGTCGCGTTCGGAGGACGTGAAATGGAAATTGTCCCAGCCCTGATAGGTGATCGCAGGCGCGGGCTCCGGCCCCCCCGAGTTGCCTCCGGTGCTGCTGCTGATCGCCCATGAAGTGGACGCCGAGAGGTCGACGTTTCCATGGGGATTCCGGAGCACGAGCGACGGACCGCCGCCGTCGGTGACGGGATACCATCCGTCGTTGTAGCTGAAATCGAAGACGATGCTGCCATTTGCGTCGACGAGCGCAAGTCGCTCTCCGGCATTGTCGAGCTGGCCGTCGTAGGGGCCGACGACCACTGCGTCCACCGACGGGTATCGGGCGTGGAACGCAGCGAGGTTTTTTGCGAGCACGAGCCTGCCTCCGGGGGCCAGCGTGACTGCGGGGAAAACGTAGGTGATGCCGGCGGTGAAACGCACTCCGGTCAGGTCCAGAGGTGCGTAGCCAATGTTCTGAAACGCGAGATACTCGTAGTCGTTTTTGGAGGTCCCGGGAGCTGCCGCGAGTTCGGCGGAAGTGGGATCTGCGGGATGGTATTGGATTTCGACGATCCGGAACGACTCCCGGACCGATGGCTCTCCGGCATAAGTGAACGAAGAGATCCACTGGCCAGAGTCGTCGTAGAGGTGAATTTCACCGCCGATCATCCCGAGGGAGCCCGAGTAATTGCCCTGGACGAGGCGGCCTTCTCCGCCCGTCGGACTGGTCGCGCGAGCGCGAAAGGCGAGTGCATTTCGGACGACATGGAGGACGCCCGCATATCCGGATTCGGCGCTGCTATCGCCGGGAGGAATGACGGTGCCTCCCTCGAAGGTGTGCGAAATCGCGCCTTCGAGTCTCCATCCGGAGATGTCGACCGCCTCCGAAGTCGTGTTGCGAAGAACGAGATACTCCTCCTCGTCGTTGCCGGATTCCGCGGCAGGTTCGACGGCATCGATCACAACGATCTCCGGCACGTTCGACTGGGCGTTATCGGGCACGGGATCACCACTTCCCGGTGCGGTCCCAAAACGCGGGCGGGTGGCGGGATTCTGGTTGTAGAGAAAGGCGCGCCGAGGCTCGAAATAGTGGTCGATCACGTATTCCGTTTCCTCGCGAGGGCGGAGTCCACGCCCCCAGGTGCCCCATTTGTCGAAGTCCAGATCACCGTCCGTGGGCCAGTTTGGATTCGGACCGGCCGGATTTGGATCGATCGTGGCAACGATCTGGCGCATGCGCGTCTCCAGAGGACCATCTGTGGTGCCGGGCGGCTGCAGGATCGTGTCCATGAGCGTGCGCACCCGGCGGAGGAACATTGCGCGAAATTCCGGCACTTCGGCGATGAGCCGGTAAAGGCGGTTGTAGTTGGGAGCTGTCTCATCGAAAGCAAAAGTGAACAGGCCTTCCTGTGTATAAATCCGGTCGTCCAAATAGGCGGCGGGCCAGGTAAAGACATGGCCGAACGACAGATCCACATCCCACACGATCGGCCTCCATTCGCCGGTGCGGAACGTGTCGTGATACACGTAGTAGTTCTTGTGCCCGTGATCGACGTCGCTGATGAGGAGGCGTGCGGCGAGGTAGTTGATCGTGGCGGGAATGTTCACCGCGTCGTAGGCAAAGAGCCGCCGTTCTTCGAGAGGCCGCGAAGGATCCAACCCGTCAATGAGGGCCTGGAGATCCGAAGCGTCCTCGTTTTTTCGCGTTCTTTTCTTCGCGGTTTCCGTGGAGGCCAGGTGGTCGTAAATCTTGTAAAGCGCGCCGTAGGGATCGAGGCCATTGCGCTCGAGCATGCGGTCATCACCATCCTCCACCATGTCCATCACGCTGTGGAACTGGGAGTTCAACTGCACGCGGACCGGAAAGGCGAAATGGGGGATCCCCAGCGCCATTCGATGAACCTCGTGGGCGAGGGTGTTTCGAGTTCGCGTCTTGTCCGCGTAGTTGCTGAGAAGGTTGATGTCCTTCACCTTCCGGGGGGCGGTGCCGCTCCACAGGAATCGGTTGTCGCGGTTGAAGTCGAGGTTGCGGCTGCTTTTCGGAAACCCCGCGGTCGACTGGCCGTGGAGATTGATGGCAACGTTGTCGTAGAATGCGCCGAGATAAAAGACGGCGGTGCGCGTGCCGGCGAGCGTGGCTGCAGCGCCCGGGGTTTGCATGAACAAGTGGACGATGGGGAGGGACGACGGGGACTCTGAGGGGTTCCATGCGACCGTGCCAAAATACTGGTCGTTGTCGTCCGGATGTAGAAATGCCGGAGCCCTGCCGATGTTTCCGTCGACATCACTGGCTTCGAATCTCCATCGCAACATTTCTCCGGGACCCAGTCCCCGTGTCGGGAGGGCGGCGGTGTAGACGCCGTCGTTCGGAGTTGCGTCGGGTGCCACGCCGTCGTCCCGCATTTCGACTTCGACCTCCGCGTCAAACATTGTGCGATGGAAAAGCCGCACGCTCCCGGGTTCGATGTCGTGAATGGTCTTGTGCACCCGCACCGACACAATCTCATCCGCACTGTCGCCCGAGGGCATGGGACGGGAGATCCAGCGGGTCGGATTCGTGAGAAGGGGACCGATCACGGTGGCGCTGCCATTGATTTCGCCGGGTGTCGGCACGGTGAAATAGCCGGGCTCGCCAGTGGCGGCGAAAACCACTTCGAGCTCCGGCAGGAGCAGAAATTCCGTGCGATCCGCGGACGCTTTGAGTCCCTGAATCGCGAGCAGATTCGCGCCGGCACGCAATTCAGCGGCGGACGCCGGAATGAGGAATTCCTCCCACTCCTCGTTGAGCGAAGCATCGCGCTCCGCCGTGGCTGCCGAATTCCACTCGAGTGTGTCCGGAGCCAGCGCGCTGGCCACCCGGTGGCCATTGATCCATGCCACGAATCCGTCTGCGAATTTCATCCGCAGGCGCAGGAACGCGACCTCCCCGGGATGGTCGATCTGGAAGCCGATCCGCAGGCACACGGTCCGCTGCTCATCGGCAAGAGCGTCGGCAAGGTTTCCCGTTTCAGAAATCAGCCCACCATACGAGGCGTCGGCTGCGTATCCGACGCCAGTCTGCGCGGTCTGCCATGACGAATTCGACAGCTCTTCGGCCTCCCTCCAGTTCTCGAAATGTTCGTCGAAATCCTCTTCGCTCCCCGGCACGCCAATCTGCGCCTCGGCACCGGCAGGGATGGCGACGACAGCTTCGGATTGCGGGATGCCGTAGGAAATATCGGTCGTCTGCCGGGGAAACGACGGCGCGTAGGACGAGGCGATCGACCCGTCCGGTCGCACCAGCGCAAGAAATTCGCCATCGGCGCTCAACGAGAAATTCGTGTGCAGGGGAGCGTCGGGAAGTTTCCGATCGCGCCCGGAGGCGAAGACGACGAGAAAACCGCCCGGCGGCAGGGTCCGTTCCGGAAAGACCCACTTGGAAAGGTTGCCTGCGGAATCCGTCAGCCGCCAGCCGAGAAGATTCAAGGGTTCCGTCCCGTTGTTGTAGAGTTCGATCCAGTCGGAATCTTCCCGAAAATCGTCCTTCAGGGTTGTGTCATTCGAGGCAAGGAACTCGGAGATGACCACCTCGGCGTGCAAGGAGGTGGCGACAACCGCCATCGAGATCAATCCGATCCATCTCCGCACGTGAACTGCAACACCCCTCACCACGAGGGCGAACCATAAAGCAATTGATCACCGAGACAAGAGGCTTTGGCCCAAAAAAATGATCCGGAACGTGATCAGAGGAGGGGAATTACGCGAATCCGATAGAAACCGTTCGGCGTTGCGAAATTTTCATGTGTGGGACGCACTGTGACCGTTTCGATTTCAGAGTCCTCCTCGTTGGGATCGACGGAATGAGGAGTGAATGAGACGGGCTTCCAAAAGACAAGATCGCGACTGACTTCGAGTTCGTAGGTGACATCGAGGGCGTTTTTTGGACGATCGAAACGAATCGCGGGGGCGCTTCCACCGCCATCGTCCATCCAGAGAATTTCGACACGCGCGGTATCGTGAACCCGGGGGTTGGTGCCCTGCGCGTATTCGAGCCAGTTGCTTCGACCGTCGCGGTCGGGATCGGCGGACAGGCCGGAGATCGACGGGATGTCGCGCTCGGAGGACGTGAAATGGAAGTTGTCCCAGCCATGGTAGGCGATTGCCGGATCCGGATCGGCCTTGCCGCCGGATCCGAGGGGATCGCGACTGATTCTCCACGACGTGGACTTCGAGAGATCCGGATTCGATGCGGGGCGGCGGGCGACGAGCGAGCGGCCGCTGCCGTCGGTGGCGGGATACCAGCCGTCCTTGTAGGAAAAATCGAGGATGGTCTCGCCGCTGGCGTCCACGAGAACAAGGCGTTCTCCGGCGTTGTCGAGGGAACCGCCGAACGGTCCGGTGATCATTGCGTCAGAGGCGGGATAACGCAGCTTGAATGCGGCGGGGCGTTTCGCCAGCACCACGCGACCATCCGGAGGAAGAATCAGGTCGGAGAAGGTGAATGTGATGCCGACGGTGAACCGGATGCCGCTGAGGTCCAGTGGCGCACTGCCGAAGTTGCGCAGAACGAGATACTCGAAATCGCCTTCCACGACGTCCGGAAGGGCGGCGGACTCGGCCGGGCCGGGAGGGGCGGGATGATATTGAATCTCGGTGAGTCGCAGGGAAAGCCGCGGGGTGGTCTCTCCGGTGTAGGTGAAGCTGGAGATCGTCTGTCCGTGCTCGTCCCGAAGGTGAATCGTTCCGCCGGTGGCCGGTAGGTCACCGGAGAAGTTTCCCTGCACGAGTCGGCCTTCGCCGCCCGTCGGGCCGGATGTGCGGTGGCGAAAGGCAATCGCATTCCGGGTGACATGCAACAGGCCCGCATAACCTGCGGCTGGAGTGCCGGCCCCCGGCGGGATCACGGTGCCTCCCGGGAACGTGTGCGACACGGCGCCCTCCAGTCGCCAGCCGGAGATGTCCACCGCATGCGACGTCGTGTTGCGGAGGATGAGGTATTGTTCCGCGGAATTTCCCGAGGCGGGGGAGTGGTCAACGGAATCGATCTGCACCATCCCGGAGGTGTTTGTCTGCGGCTGATCGGGAATGGGATCGCCGCTGCTCGTGGACGTGCTGAAGTGCGGCCGCGTTGCGGGATCCTGATTGTAGAGAAACGTGCGTCGCGGCTCGAAGTAGTGTGCGATGACGTATTCGGCTTCCTCGCGAGGACGAAGTCCGCGTCCCCAGGTGCCCCATTTGTCGAAATCCAGATCTCCATCCGTGGGGTGCGCGGGATCCGGCGGACCTGGATCAGGGTCAATGGATGCAACAATCTCCCTCATCCGTCTTTCCAACAGACCGTCCACCGTTCCCGGTGGCCCAAGGATCGTGTCCATCAACGTCCGCAACCGACGGAGGAACATCGCGCGAAATTCCGGCGTTTCGGCAATGATCCGGTAGAGTCGGTTGCTTGTGGCTCCGGCAGGGCGGATCGGATCGTTGGCAACGATGTCGTCGTTGAAATAGCCATCGGCGCTCGTGAAGTGGTGTCCGAAAGAGAGATCCACATCCCATGCGATGGGCCGCCATTGGCCGGTGCGAAAGGTGTCGTGATAGACGTAGTAGTTCTTGTGTCCGTGGTCCCGGTCGCTGATCAGCGCACGTGCGGCGAGGTAGTTCACGGTCGCCGGGATGTCGAGGTTGTCGTAAGCCCAGAGACGTCGGGCAGCGAGGGAGTGGGTCGCCGGGTTCAGCGCGTCAATCAGTGACTGCAGGTCGCTGGTGTCTTCTAGCTTGCGCGTCTTTTTCGAAGCGGAGGCCGTGGACTCCAGACGGTCGTAGATTTTGTAGAGCGCACCGTTTGGATCCAAGCCGTTGCGTTCGAGCATGCGGCTGTCGCCATTCTCGACCATGTCCATCACGCCGTGAAACTCCGCGTTCTGGTGGACACGAACCGGGAAGGCGAAATGGTGGGTTCCAAGTGCGAGTTTGTGAACCTCGTGCGCGAGGGTGTTTCGCGTGCGCGTCTTGTCGGCGTAGTTCGTAAGGAGATCGACGTCCTTCAATCTGCGGGTCGCGGTCCCGGCCCAGGCAAAGCGGTTGTCGCGGTTGAAATCGAGGTTTCGGCTGCTCTTCGCAAAGGTGGAGGTGCTCTGACCGTGCAGATTGATGGTGATGTTGTCGTAAAACCGGTCCAGGAAGAACACGGAGCCACGGGCGCCGCCGCGGGTGCCGGCCCCGCCGCTGTCCGCCGCAAAAAGGTGGAGAATGGGAAGTTGGGAAAAATTCTCCGAGGGGTCGCGCGCCACCGTTCCGTAGTAGCGGTCATTGTCTTCGGGGTCGTGAAAGACCGGTGCGCGCCCGATGTTTCCCTGCACGTCCTTCGCCTCGAATCTCCAGCGAAACATCAGTCCGGCTGTGGGATCCGTGGTCGGAAGAATGGCCGTATACACCCCGTCTCCAGCCCGCGTGTCAGGCGCGACGCCGTCATCGCGCATCCAGACCTCGGTCTCGTCGTTGAACATCGTGATGTAGAACAGCCGCACCGAATCTGTGGCGACTGCGTGAACGGTCGGTTCGACCTTGACGGTGACGACCTCCGGCGGGCTCGAGGCATTGCCGAGCGGACGCGGAATCCAGTTTGTCGCTTCGGAGAGCACCGGGCCGAGGGTGATGGCGCTGCCGTTCAGCTCTCCCGGTGTCGGCGAGGTGAAATAGCCAGCCGGGCCGTCGGCGTATTCGGTGATGTAAAGCTCGGGCAGCAGCAGAAACTCCGGGCTCTCGGGGCGAACGTTGAAGCCGTGGATCGCGAGCAGATTTTCGCCGGCGCGCAGGTCGATGGAGGAGATGGGAATCGTGAAGTCGACCCATTCCGCATTGAGCGAGCTGTCGCGTCCCACAGTGGCTGTGCTGTTCCAGACGGGGGATGCGGGAGCCGAGACGGATGCGACCTCGGTGCCGTTGATGTAGGCGATGAATCCATCGTCGAACTTCATGCGAAGCCGGAGGAACGCGATGTTGTCGGGGGCCTCGACATGGAATTTCAACCGCAGGCACGCCGAGCGTTGCTTCCAGACCATCCGCTCGCGGATGTCTCCACCGGGAGCGATGTTTCCACCGTAGTCCGTGCCGTCGGCAACGAATCCCACACCCGTCTCCACGGCCTGCCAGGACGAGCCGGTGAAATCCTCCATTGCCGTGGTCCAGTTCGCGAAATTCGCCGCGTAGTCCTGCTCGCTTACGGGCACGCCGACCTGCCCCGTGTGGCCGCGGGTGATGGCGGGCGTCGTGCGGGATTGCGGAATGCCGTAGGAAACATCGGGAACCTGCCGCGGGTATCGTGGCGCATAGGAGGAGGCGATGGAGCCGTCCGGTCGCACCAGTGTGAGAAACTCACCCTCAGCGCTCAACGAAAAGTTCGTATGCAACGGGGCGTCCGTGACCTTCCGATCCCGCCCGGACGCAAAGACCACGAGGTAGCCTCCCGGCGGCAGGACACGAGCGGGAAACGTCCATTTGGCGAGGTTGTTCGGGTCGTCCGTGAGCCGCCAGCCCTGCAGATTGACGAAGCTGGAGCCCGTATTGTGGATCTCGATCCAGTCGGAATCCTCGAAGAAGTCGTCCTTCAGCGTGGTGTCGTTTGACGCGGCAAACTCCGAGATGATCAGGTCCGCACGCAGGGGCAGGAAACCGAGGAGAAATCCAAACAGAACTCCAATCGAAATGCGCACAGATCCCTGAACAACAACCATCTAAAGAGCCGGTTAGCATGCATTCACTGCGGATCATGGCAATCCCATTTGGAGACTGTTTCCAGCCCATTCGATCGCCAGAGGCGGCAGGATTTGCAAGGAGCCGGAACGGCGAAAACGCAGCATCGCGCGCAGACACGGTTCGCTAAGATTTCGCATCCCGTTGTCATGCTTTCCGGACGAAGGCTCCTCTGCGGCGGGAATTGACGGAGCGGGCGTCACAAAATTACGGTCCCCGATTCATTCCACCCATGAAAGTTCCCTCCATCCTCCGAATCGTCGGCTGGCTTTTCGTCGTCCTCGCCGGCGCCGGCAGCCTCGCGGTGCTCGCGCTCTCGCGAGGAGAGCCCGTGAACGCGCTATGGCTGGTGGTCGCGTCGGTGTGCGTGTTCATGGTCGCCTACCGGTTCCATTCCGCGTGGCTGATGGCGAAGGTTCTCACGCTCGACGAAATGCGGGCGACCCCGGCCGAGGTGAAGGAGGATGGAAAGGATTTCGTGCGCACGAATCGCTGGGTGGTCTTCGGTCACCATTTTGCGGCGATTGCAGGTCCGGGGCCGTTGGTGGGACCCGTGCTTGCGGCGCAGTTCGGCTATCTGCCGGGGACGCTGTGGATCTTGATCGGAGCGACCCTGGGTGGCGCCGTGCACGATTGCATCGTGCTTTTCTGCTCGGTGCGACGGGGAGGGCGCTCGCTCGGAGAGATGGTGCGGGCGGAAGTTGGTGCGCTGGCGGGAACGGTGGCGCAAATCAGCATTCTCGCGATCCTTGTGATCCTGCTGGCCGTTCTGTCGCTGGTCGTGGTGCGTGCGCTCGCGGAGAGCTCCTGGGGGTTGTTCACGATTCTCGCAACGATCCCGATTGCGATGGCGATGGGGGTGGGAATGCAATATCGCCTTGCGCCGATCGGCTTGATCTCGGTGCTCGGCGTGGTGGGATTGTTGCTCGCAGTCGTTGGCGGCCAGTGGATCAAAGGCACGCCGCTCGATGAGTGGTTGCATGTCGCAGACACGAACCTCGCGATCGGAGTGATGATCTACGGGCTGCTCGCATCCGTGCTGCCGGTCTGGCTGCTGCTCGCGCCGCGCGACTATCTCAGCACATTCATGAAGATTGGCGCCGTGGCGCTGCTCGGCATCGCGATTGTTGTGATCGCGCCACCGCTGCACATGCCTCCGCTCACGCAGTTCATCGATGGCAGCGGACCGGTTTTTGCGGGAGCGGTGTTTCCGTTTTGCTTTATCACGATTGCCTGTGCGGCCGTGTCCGGCTTTCACGCGCTGATTTCCTCCGGCACGACGTCGAAACTTCTCGCGCGGGAAAAGGACATCCGGCTCGTCGGCTACGGCGCGATGGTCGTCGAAATGCTCGTTGGAATCATGGCGCTCATCGCGGCGTCCGTGATGCCGCCGGGCGAATATTTTGCGATCAACATGAAGGGCGAGCCCGCCGCCGTGGTCCAGAAGATCAACGATCTCGGGTTCCCCGTCACCACCACGCAGATGGAGGAACTCGCGTCGAAGGTGGGTGAGGAAAGTGTCATCGGTCGCACGGGTGGCGCGCCGACGTTTGCCGTGGGAATGGCGCTCATGTTCGCGCGCGTGGCAAACAGCCCGACCGCCATCGCGCTATGGTATCACTTCGCGATCATGTTCGAGGCGTTGTTCATTCTCACAACGATCGACGCAGGGACGCGGGTGGGGCGGTTTTTGGTGCAGGATCTTCTCGGATATGTCTGGAAACCGTTGGGTCGCACGGACTCGGCGCTGGGTGCGTGGACGGCGAGCATTCTCTTCGTCAGTGCGTGGGGCTGGTTCCTTTACCAAGGGTGCATCGACCCGCTTGGAGGCATCAATTCGCTCTGGCCGATCTTTGGTATCGCCAACCAGCTGCTCGCGGTGATCGCCCTCTCACTCGGCACGGTCGTGCTCCTGAAAATGGGCCGCGTGCGCTATCTCTGGGTTCCGATCCTGCCGCTCGCATGGCTCATCGTCGTGACGATGACCGCCGGCGTGCAGAAGATTTTTGCCGCTGATCCGCGACTCGGTTTTCTCAGCGCCGCGCGGGGTTACGAGGCGCGCATTGCCGCTGGCGGAACTCCGGAGGAAATCGTCCAGTGGAGCCAGCTCCTTTTCAACAATCGCGTCGACGCAGCGGTGACCGGCGCGTTTCTCGTGCTGGTGCTTCTCGTCGTCGCTTCGAGCGCATGGGTATGCGTGCAAATTCTCACCGGCCGCCGCCGCGCGGACCTGCATGAGGATCCGCGCGTGCCGGTCGGGCAGGCGCTGGGCGCGCATTCCTGACGCACGGGCGTGCAGCGGGCCGGACTACGTGTTGCGTGCCGGCTCCTGAATCGCCCTCGCGTTTTCCGTCGGGACGACACGTGAGCCGAAGCGATTGGCCCAAACCTGCGTGAACTCCGCTCCAAAGAAGAGAATCTGGGCGGAATAATAGACCCATAGAAGCAGGACCACCAGGGAACCGGCGGCTCCAAAGGTGGAGGAGACACTGCTCACACCCAGGTAGAGACCGAGGCCAAGCTTGCCGATCGAGAACAGCACCGACGTGATCGCCGCGCCCAGCCAGACATCCCTCCACGCAATCTTCGCGTCCGGCAGGAACTTGAAGATGAGCGCGAACAGAACGGTGATAATGCCGAACGACAGAACGAAGTTCAGCGTCTGGGCCAGCGTCGCGGTGGCGGGAGACATTCCCCCGACCCGGTTCGCGACGAACGCGATGGCCGTCGTAAGGAGCAGCGACACCAGCAACAGAAATCCGATTGCCAGGACGAGACCAAATGACAGGAACCGGTCCTTGATCAGGCTTTTGATCGCGTGGCCGGGTTTCGGTTCGACACCCCAGATCGTGTTCAGGCTTGTCTGAAGCTGCCCAAAAACCCCTGACGCGCCGAACAGCAGAGTGACGATCCCGACGATCGATGCAACGATCCCGGCATCCGGTTTCGAACCGGCATTCTGAACAACCTCCTGAATGGCCAGGCTGGTATTCTCTCCGAGCAGCCCGCGAAGTTGATCGAAGATCTGTCCGCGGGCGGCTTCCTCGCCGAGGAAGAATCCCACGATCGAAATCGAAATCACGAGGAGAGGGGCGAGCGAGAAAACGGTGTAGTAGGACAGCGCAGCTCCGAGCATCGGCGCCTTGTCGTTCGACCACTCGGAGGCCGTTTGCTTGAGGACTCCGAAGAGAGAGGATCCGGTGAACATCTTGGGTGCTTCGAGCTTTCCCCAAGTTCGCTCGCCAAAGGGTGCGTGGTTGCGTGACGGAGAAGCTACGCGGGATTACCCGGGAAGTATCCCTGGGTAGATCAGGAGCGGGGCGATGATTTTCCGAAACATGATCGCAGCGCATTCGTAGAACGATGCGCCATGCGAATGCGGGCTGCGTTCGAAGGCGGAATCTGGCCGCCGCGGTCAGATTGTCATCGAAGGAAATTTCGGCATCGGCCGGGAGTCAGGCCTTTCGCACGAAGCGGGCCTTGAGGCCGACGGCTCCAACGCCTTCGATCTTGCAGGAGATTTCATGGTCGCCGTCGACCAGGCGGATGGGACCGGTCTTCGTCCCGCCTTTGAGAACCTGCGCACCCTTGAGGGGAAGGTCCTTGATGAGCACGACACGGTCGCCGTCCGCCAGCGCGTTGCCATGGGCGTCCTTGATGACCGGCGTGGCTTCGGGCTCGGGCTCACGAGGCCATTCGTGGCCGCAGATCACGCATTCCCATTTTTCCGAATGCTCCAGCACATCGTTCATTTCGCATTCCGGACAAATCCTCTCGCTCATGCGTCGGATGATAGAGCCGGAGGGGGATGGATCAAGTGTGCTACCGACGAGCCCTGACTCAAGCAGCCCGGGACTGGTAGAGATTCCGAAACGGGAATAGATTGACGACTATGATCCGTCTTCCAGCAATGGCTGGTCTTATCAAGCGACGGTTGCTGGTCAATTTTCGTGCTGATCCGGACGTGGTGCAGGCCGTTTTGCCGGCGGGCTTCCGGCCGAAACTCCACGCCGGGCATTCGATCGTTGGCATCTGCCTCATTCGGCTCGAGCAGATCCGCCCGAAGGGGCTGCCTGCTGCGCTTGGCCTCTCGAGTGAGAATGCCGCGCACCGGATCGCCGTGGAGTGGAATGATTCGGACGGTGTGCGAAAGGAGGGCGTATACATTCCGCGCCGCGACACCGATTCTCCGGTCAATGCTTTCGCCGGCGGACGCCTCTTTCCCGGCGAGCATCATCATTCCCGCTTCAACGTCGAAGATGATGGAAACATCGTCGCACTGTCTGTGACGTCGCACGATGGAACGACGACGATTCGCATGCGGGGGCGTCGCGGGGACGCGCTGCCAACGGCGTCCTGTTTTGACTCATTCCCTTCCGCCTCGGCGTTTTTTGAATGTGGCTGCGTGGGCTATTCCGTGACCCGCTCGGCGGACCGTCTGGATGGAGTCGAGCTCCGGGTTCGGGACTGGCAGGTGGAGCCGATGGAAATCAGTGAGGTGCACTCATCGTTCTTCGAGGATCAGCGGATGTTCCCGCGAGGCACGGTGGAGTTCGATCACTGCCTCCTCATGCGGGATATCCCTCATGAGTGGCATCAGGCTGGGGATTTCCAATTGTCCGCAGTGTAGCGATTGCCGAGGTGGAGTGACCACAACGCGGTGCCCGCGACGGGCTTCAGGGGGTGCGGTATTTTTCCGGGATGCGGGGCGGGGGAACCTTCGTCCACGTTCTGGCAAAAGTCCTCGATTTGTAGGTCGAACTCACACGGTCATCATCGTTTGCCCGACTGAAGCTGGATCGCCGCCGCCACGATCGGCTTGGCCCATGCGGGAGTTTGCGCGAGGGATTTCGGCCCGGCAATCCGCCCCTTCTTCATCTCCAGAATCAGGGTGGGGGTGGGAGCGAGGCCTCTGCGCGGATCCGCGTCTGTCGAATTATCAAACATCCGGAGTCCCGCCAGATGCGGGAGAAGACGGATGAGGTTCTCGCGACTGGCATTCCAGCGCCGCCGGACATCGGCTTCGGGAATATCGTGCCCGCCGGCTTTGACCCGGGAGCGGACGCGTTCGAGATGCAGCTCGGGTGTGGCGAGCCCCGCATACCAGACGAAGACATCGATGCCTGAAGCCGCCGCCGACCCGAGCATGGTGGTGATCGTCTTTCCGCCGAGCGTCGTCTCGAAGGCGAAGTCGAGGCGCCCGGCGATCGCCTTCTCGAGGAGTCCGCGACCGATCTCCCACGCGTGGGCGTTCGCCGTTTTCTGATCGAGGTGACGATGAATCGAGAGGATCCTTCGAGCCGCCTCGTCGGGATTGTAGTAGTCGGCATTCTGCGTGCGAAACATCGCGCCGCCGATGCTGCTCTTTCCGGCGCCGTTGACTCCCGCGAGGACGTAGATCGCCATCGCCGCCTACCGGCGCTTTGGCGACTTGGCTGCAGCGACGGCGGATTTGCCGAGGCTGGCCGGATCTGCCTTGAAGGCGGCCGCCATTGCCTTGCGCGAATTCGGCGACTGCATCTTCGAGAGCAGGCTGTCGAACTCGGCGCTCAGCTGATCCAGGGCGGGTTGACCGGCCTGGACCAATTCCTCGAATCGCTCGATCGAGAGAAGAACCGCCTTTGGCTTCTCGTGCCGGGTGACCGCAATCGCACCTTCATTCATTATGCGATCCCAGACACTGGCGAACGCGTTTTTGACCTCCGTCGCCGAAACCGATGGAAGGCTCGAGACGAGATCGGATGCCGGCGAAGTCATGAAGGAAAAATGGCAAGATTGGCAAAAATGTCAATAATGGCTAAATCGTTTCAAGCGCCACCGCTCCGGGCTCCCAATGTCGAGCGGTCAGATCGCCACGCGCTTTTGCGATCTTTGCGATTGAATTGCGGCGGTATTTATAATTCCTATCCTCGAGATTATGGGTCCTCGCTTCCTCTTCGCGGTCTGCCTTCTCGGTTTTTCATTTTTCGCACGAGCACAAACTCTCTATACGACGAACGCGGCGACAGGGAATTGGAATTCGGGACGCTGGGGAACGACACCGACGGCGGCACTTCAAATTGGGATTCGGGTGTAACAGCTCGCTTTACATCTGGTTCCTATACATTTTCAGGATTCGGAAATGGCGCCGCGATCGGAGACGTCATTCTCGATGACAATGTGAGCGTTGCCTTCACTGGATCTTCCGGGTCGGTAAGCGGGGGTTACATTGTTCGCACTTTCACCATCGGGCAGGGCAGCGTCTTGAATTTTGGCACCCAGTCTCTCGGGGCGGCGGCAATGACAAATATCGGGATCATTAAAGAAGGTGCCGGCGTGCTCGCGATGAGAGGCAGTGGATACACTCTCGGGTTTACCCTGAATGCAGGAACAGTCGTGGCGACGGCCTCCACCGCGTTCGGTGCGGTCACATTAAAACCCATCGCCTTTAACGGAGGGGTGGTAGCATCGAATGACAGCTATTCCTTTGGCCACGGCGTCAACGTTGGCGGCAACATTCAGATTGGCGAGCTTTCAAGCAAAGTGTCGCTTGCTAGCAGCACTGCCTACATGCGTTTCAGTTTTGTGGACCTCGGAGACGAATCCCGAACGATCACGATTGGAAACAATGCTCAGCATAGGTTGATCAACGTATCCGGCGAAGAGGGCGTTGGCCTGACGGTTGACATCGCTCCGGGAGCCACCGGCGCCCTCGAACTTACCAATGTAACCTATTCCGGCCCGACCCGTGTGGAAGCGGGTGCGAAGGTGGTCGCTCTCTCCGCAACGACATTCCAAAATACCGCTTTGGACCTCAGCGCAAACGGCACGTTTTTACTCGAGGCAAGCGTCGCGCCGAACTTTACCATCGGCGGTCTTATTAACGACTCCGGCGACGAGTGCGTCCTTACTGCGTCTGGCATCACGCTGAGCGCCACGGCGCAAAGCTCGATCGCGATTCCGGAACCGGATTCGTTTGTCGAGGGCGCCGTTTTTGACATCGTCGCCGACACATTCACCCTTGATGGGAATCTCGCTGTAAACCTCGGCGGAACCTACAGGCAGGGGACCTACAACTACGACCTCTATGACGGAAACACCGACGGTGCCTTCGCGGCGCTCGCCCTTTCGGGAACGTATTCGGCGATCCTAAATTCAGCGAACGATTGGTCCGCGACTGACGAAGCCGGCAACAGCTTCACATTTGATTCCGCGTCGGGTGTTTTGACGATTGTGGCCGCTCCCGAACCTGCCGAATTCGCTGTTGTCCTGGCGCTATCGGCCTCGTGTTCATGGCCGGAATTCGGCGGTGCTGCTGCCGGACGGGGCGAACGAGCGTGTAACACCGAGATCGTTTCGCAAGGGGGGCTCGCTCGCATGATTTGGCCAAGGGGCCTTTATTAATCAGCCTCTCAGAGTAAAAGAAGTGGTGCGCGATACAGGGTTCGAACCTGTGACCCCTACCGTGTCAAGGTAGTGCTCTACCACTGAGCTAACCGCGCGTTCCCTGGGGAGCGAGGCTCCGCTGGAAAGGGAGGGAAACGTAGGCGGACGCGCCGGAGCGGTCAATCGGAAAAAGCAACGTCCCCCGCGGTGCGTGCGCCGGTGCTACGGTTGCCTGAGTCCGAAGAGGCGGACCTGGTCCCGCTTGCCCTTCATCTGGTGTTCGCCGAGGTCGGCGTATCGATCGGTGGGTTCCGCCAGGGCCTCGAGAAAGTCGTCGGAGAGGACGAGCGGCTGACCGAGCTGTTTCATGACGGATTCCATCCGGAAGGCGGTGTTCACGGCGTCGCCGATGATGGTGGCATCGCGCTGGGCGACGAGTCCGATGTTGCCACAGGTGACGGTGCCGTGGTGGAGGGCGACCGCAATTCGGAAAGGCGGCGCGCCGTCGAGTGGCCAGCGGGTGGACTCGGCGAGGGTGAGGAGCTTGCGGCCGACGCTGAGGGCGGAGCGGGCTTCTTCGCCGCCGTCGGCGTGCCAGTAGGCGAGGATCGCGTCGCCAATGAACTTGTCGATGGCTCCGCCGCTTTGCTGCACGAGGTTTCCGGCGGTGCGGAACCATTCGCCCAGGGTGCGGGCGAGGGTTTCCTCCGGGAGCTGCTCGCTCATTGTGGAGAAGCCGCGAATGTCGCAAACCATGATCGCGACGTCGGCAGCCTCCTCGATGCCGGTGTCCGTGCCGGCGGCCACGGTGACGTCGTAGGCGCCGTCGTGCGGAGCGTCCTCGACCTGCTCGAAGTGGAGCTCGTTGCTGGTGATGCGGATGACCGAGCCGTGGCGGAGGGTGACGGGAGTGATGACGCGGCGGCCGTCGACGAATGTGCCGTTCCGGCTGCCGAGGTCCATGATCTGGTATTCGTAGGCGTTGTGGCAGCGGATGATGGCGTGCTGGCGGGAGACGTGCGGACTGAAGTGAAGCGAGATCGAATTGTCGCGGCTGCGACCGATCGTGGCGGTGTTGCCGATTTCAACTTCGAAGGGCTCGCCTTCGGCAGGGCGGATTTTCAGTTTCGCACGCATCAGAACGCGCACACCTTATCCGTGGCGGCTTTTCGCGACAGGGAAAATGTGAGGCGCTTATTTGCGTGGCGGCGTCGTGTGCAGGTCACCCGAAGAGGGAAAAGGAGGAGACGAAATGCGAGCAGGGCAGCCGACCGGTGATTGAATGGGCCGGCAATCCAGGCGAGGCGAATGAAGAGGGAGGACTCCGTCGGGAGAAATCAGGGGGTGACCGTGCGTCCGACCATGCGCTCGATGTATTTGGCGAGGATGTCGAACTCGACGTTCACGGCGTCTCCGGGCTTCAACGCGCCGAGGTTGGTGTGCTCCCGGGTGTGGGGGATGATGCAAACGCCGAACGCCCCCGCGTTGAGGGTCGCGACGGTAAGCGACACGCCGTTGAGGGCGATTGAGCCTTTGGCGACGACGTAGTGGGCGGATGCTGCGGGCAGCGCGAAATCCAGGAGCAGATCTCCGCTGGATTCCCGGGCGTCGAGGACTGTCGTGGTGCAGTCGATGTGACCCTGGACAAAGTGTCCGCCGAGGCGTGCGGTGGCGAGGAGGGCGCGTTCCAGATTGACCTGCGAACCCACGGCGAGAGAGCCGAGATTCGTGCGGGCAAGGGTTTCGCCAAGGAGATCAAAACGGAGCGTCTGTTCGTGAATTTCGGCGACGGTGAGGCAGCAACCGTTTACCGCAATGCTTTCGCCGAGCGAGACCTCACCGGCGAATGGCGCGGCTTCGATGGAAAGACGGCGGCCCTGGCCGTAGTCTTCGAATGAGGTCAGGGAGCCTTTGATTTCGACGAGGCCGGTGAACACAGGAAAGTTGCAACAAAAGCGCGGTGCGAACGCAAGAGCAAGGAAATCAGGAGGTGCCTGACAGGAAGGGCCTGCGGTCGATGTTGGAAGGGTTTTTCTTGGCCGGACCGTTGATTGCGGACAAGGTGAGCCCGATGCGGCGGGTCCGTCCTGGGTTGTATTTGATGACGGCGGTGACGCTGGTGCTTGGAGTGTGTGGTTGCGCTTCGGTGAGCGTGACCGACGTTGCGCATTTTCCGGGTCCGCGGCCGCCGATGCCTGAGCGGATCCTCGTGGAAGAGTTTTCCGCGCCCAGTGTCGCGTTCCGCGTGGATCGTGACGGAGAGGCGCTCGACATGTTTCGCAACGAGTTTGCCAGAGGCCTTTCCCGTGCCATCGTCGAGAGGGTGGACAAGCATCTGCTGCCGGCGGAGGTGTCCGACGGGGATCGGAAGGGCGGGCGCCGGGTGTGGGTGGTGACCGGGCGCTTTCTGCGGGTGAACCAGGGAAGCCGCGCCTTGCGGATGTCGCTTGGCCTCGGGGCGGGCGGCAGCAAGCTGGAAACGCGGGTGGTCGTTTACGACCTTTCCGGCGACAAACCGCGGGCGATCCTGACGTTTGAGACCACGGGCGGGTCGAATGCGGCGGCCGGGGCGGTGTTCAACCTGAATCCCTGGATCGCGGGCGCGGCCGCGGCTGGACTGGCCTTGTCGGGGCTCAGCTACGATGCAGTTCGCACTTCACGCGAAGTGACTGCTGTGCTTTCTGAATACATGGCGGAACAGGGAATGATCGACCCGCGACGCGCGAAGCGTTCAAAGAAGCTTGGACAGTGGCCATGATTTCGCGGGCCGTATCCTCCTTGCCGGACCCGCTTTCCGTGCTCGACGTGCTGATTGTCGAAGACGATCCCGTCACGCGCGCCCTGCTCGACCGCCACCTCCGCAAACGCGGGCATACGACGGTGCTCTGCGACAGCGCCGAGGTCGCGCTCGCGCGACTGCTCGAGCGCTTTTACCCGCTGATTCTTCTGGATGTGCAGCTTCCGGGCATGAGCGGAATGGACCTCTGCCGGCACCTGCGCGCCCAGCCCGATGGCGACCAGTATTACATCCTCGTTGGCACCGGCAACGACACGCCAGAGGACCTGCGGGACATCCTCGACGCCGGCGCGAGCGACTATGTCGCGAAGCCTTACAATCCCGAGTATCTGAACGTCCGGCTGACCGTCGCGGAGACCCAGGTGAAGGAAATTGCCGCCCGAAAGCGGCTCGAGCGCGAGTTGAAATTCCTCGCCACGCGCGACCCGCTCACCAAGCTGCTCAACCGCAGCCAGCTCGAACCCGCCCTCAATGCCGCCCTGCAGGCTGCGCGCGAGGGACGCTCGGCCGCCGTGCTCTACATCGATCTCGACAACTTCAAGGTCGTCAACGACACGCTCGGCCACGACGCCGGGGACCGCCTGCTGACCGTGCTTTCCGGGCTTCTGAAAACCGTCACCCGCCCGCACGATGAACTCGTGCGCTTCGGTGGGGACGAGTTTGTGATCATTCTCACCGACGCCAGCGTCGAGCAGGCAATGGCGGTTGCCGACCGGCTTCGCGAAAAGGTGGATGATTACCGTTTCGTGGATTCAGGCATGACCTTTCGTGTCGGAGCCTCGATCGGTGTCGCGCCGGTGAATCCCATGCTGACCCCGGCGGAGATCCTCGTCGCGGCCGATTCCGCCTGCTACGCGGCCAAGGCCCACGGCCGCAACCGGGTCGAACTTCACGACGAGGCCGACAGCGAGATTTCCCGGCTCATCGCGCAGACCGATTGGGCGACCCGCATCCACGAGGCGATGCGGGATGGCAGCCTCGAGATCTGGTTCCAACCGGTCGTCTCCACCCGGGATGGCACGATGCTCTACCAGGAGGGTCTGCTTCGCTACATCGACCCCGGCCATACCGTGATCGTGAGTCCCGGAGCATTTCTCAATTCCGCCCAGCGGTCGGGGCAGGGGACCAAGCTCGATTTGTTCGTTGTGGACGCCGCGTTCGCCACGCTGGCGCAGAATCCGGACCTTGTGCTCGGAATCAATCTTTCCGCGCCCTCGGTGAGTGATCAGGAACTCATTCCGCATCTCGAGCGCGTGCTTTCCGAGCATTCGGTGACGCCGGAGCGGGTTCTCTTCGAGATCACGGAAACCGAAATCATGTCCAACCTGGACAAGGCCAGGACGGTGCTTTCCATGCTTTCCGATATGGGATTTCGGATCGCCCTCGACGATTTCGGGGCGGGTTTTTGCTCACTGGCTTACCTGAAAAACCTCCCCGTTCATCACCTGAAGATTGACAGCACTTTTATTCGGGATTTGCCGAATAACGAGTTTAACCAGGCTATTCTCAGGGCGATACGCGAGGTTGCAGTCATTCGAAACATCTCCACGGTCGCGGAGTGCGTGGAGACGGAGGAACAGTTCACCCTCTTGGGAGAACTTGGAATCGACTACGCGCAGGGCTTCTTCATTGGGCGGCCACGAGGGCGCGCCTATCGGGCCAGCGAGATCGCTCTTGCGGCGGCGATTCGCGGGGCCTGATCGTCTTCTCGGACCGGAAATCCGTGGTGTCCGGGAGCGCTCTGCGTGGATCCGGTCAGGCGGCTTCGGGGACCTTCGTTTTTGCTGCGGCCGGCTTTTTCGGAGCGGCCTTGCGCTCGCGCGGTTCGAACTCGAAGCCGACCTTGCTTCCCTCGAGTTTGAGGTAGGCGGAGAAGGGGCGGCCTTTTTTCGAGATGAACTTTGGAAGAAGGTCCGTTTTGCCCGTGGTGAGGAGTTTCTGGACCTGCTCGACGGGAATTTCCTTTTGCAAAATGACCTTGCCCATCCGGAAGGCGCATTTCTTTGCGGGCTGATGCTCGCAAACGTAGGCGGCGCCGATGTCGTGGACCTTGCCCTGCTTGCAGACGGGGCAGTCGCCGATCACGGGGGCGTTCGAGAGATCGGGGGGGGCGCCGTTGGAGGCCTCGGCCTCGCCGAAGTCGAAGGTCTGCTTGTGCTCGTTGTCGAGCTTCACGATCGCGGAGAAAGGCCGCCCCATCTTGCTGCGGAAGCCTTCCAGCGGGCCGACGCGGCCTTGCTCGAGCAGCGTCTTGACCTCCTCGCGCTCGAGTTCGCGGCCGGCCATGT
>Ga0065721_10004873_pt1 | contig 32142 bp, 21 predicted proteins | sample Mesricmetagenome_FD_59108 | JGI IMG/M metagenome (GOLD analysis project Ga0065721, IMG submission 59108) | Mesophilic microbial community from rice straw/compost enrichment Sample: eDNA_1 v2 (version 2) | ecosystem: Engineered > Solid waste > Grass > Composting > Bioreactor | place: USA: Davis...
GGCAACAAGCCGAGGAACAGCAGCCACCAGTCGAAACTGCCGCCGCCGCCATCGCTCCGGCCGATCGGCGACGATGGCGGCGGTGTTTGCGGTTCGGGCGGCGTGGTCGTCACCATCGCGAAATCGGTGTCGTCGATCGCGCCGGCGTCGTCCGTCACTCGCAGTCGCAAGGTGAAGCGACTGTTGCCATTCACCTGCAAGGTCGTTGACGCAGCCGCCGCGTCCGCGATGGTCGGCGTCGCGCCGGTGACGTTGACCACACTCCACTGATAGCTCGTCACGGTTTGATTGGGGGCGGCAAAGCTCGTGCTGCCGCTGATGTTCACGGCCACGTTCGGATCGATGGTCGCTGTCGACTGCACGATGCCGAAAGGCTTGAGTGCAGCGCTTACCGCGGCTGCGGTGTTGAGCATGCCGGCACCGCAGGTGGCCGTCGTGCAGATACATTCGCCACCTTGCACGAACGTCGTGGGCACCCGGCAGATCCTGGTGGTCGTTTCGCTCGACGTCGGGAACGGCGAGGCCGATTCCTGCAACAGCGTCGTGAACTGATCCGGTGTGAGTCGTGGGTTCACCGCGTGCATCAAGGCAGCCGCGCCGGACACCAGGGGGGCGGAGAAGCTCGTGCCGAAATTGGGCCGATTCACCCGGTCCGTATAGCCGGGGCCCGCCGGGACCGTGTCGCCGACATCGAAGGCCACTTGCAGCGCATATACGCAGGGCTGGGCATCGGAGAACGGCGGGCCCTCGTTCACACAATTGCCGCCGGGAGCCGAAATGTCCGTGCCCGGGCCGAGATTGCTGAAGCCGATCTTGGTGCCGATGTGCCGAATGCCGCCGACGCCGAGCACGTTGTTGCAGTTCGCGGGAGTGCCCGGATCGATACCCTCGTTGCCGACGGAGGCGACGATCAACGTGCCTTGCCCGGTGATTTCATCCACGGCGCTTTGATAGGCAGCGTTGCAACTGTCGTTACCGCCCAGGCTCAGGTTGATGATATTGGCGGGGTTGGGATTGGCCGGAGCGCCGTCGACGGGGAGGCCCGCGGCCCAGCGCATGGCGTCGATGATGTCGGAGTCGCGGCCGCCGCATTTGCCGAGAGCTCGCACCGGCAGGATGCGTGTGGACCAGCCGGCGCCGGCCATGCCGACGCCATCATTGCTGGAGGCACCGATCAGGCTGGAGACCCGCGTACCGTGCCAGGAGCTGCGGCTGGTGGTGCAATTGGAAAAGAACGCCGTCGCCCGATCGGCGGCGTCGATCCAGTCGCCCGGATCGGAGGCGTCCTCGTCCCGGCCGTCGCCGTCGTTGGCGATGCGGGCATCGGAAATGAAGTCATAGCCCGGCAGGATGACCTTCCCGGCCAGATCGGGATGGTCCGCGCGGATGCCCGTATCGACCACCGCGACCACGGTGTTAGCACTGCCCGTGGTGATGTCCCAGGCCTGATCGGCATGAGTGGAGGCGGGCTCGTTGCCGACGAAGTACCACTGATTGCCGATGAGCGGATCGGAGGGCAACTGCTGGATCTGGCGGCGCTTGTCGGCGACCGCGAATTCCACCTCGGGATCGGCATTGAGCTTGTCGAGCACGGCCTGCAGCTCGACGCCCGTCATGTCGCGATCGAGCTTGTATACGTCGGTGTTGGAGGTGCTGCGTCGCTTGTGCTGGATGCTCAGGCCCGAGCTGCTCGACAGTTTGCTGGCCCGCTGGGCGGGCGAGGCCGCGAGCGTGCTTTTGGCACCGCTGCGCCAGCGCACGATGATCTGGTCGGTGGCGTCCGGCGCTCGCAGGCGAGGGCCTTGATACTCCCGTGATTGCGCGAACGCCGGCAGGGCGACGAACGCGGAGAGCACGGCGGCGGCGAGCATCTTCATCGGCGATTCCTTGTGATTCTTTCCTGAGTTTACGTGGGCGTCACGCGCCCGCAAACCTTTACTTCGTATTCCAGCAACGATCAAACCACGGGCCGGGTGTACGGCGGATGAATGTTTCGAGCGTGGCTGCGGCGCTCGTGCATCCAGTTCGCGCCCCCGGGCGAATCGAGTCCGGGTCACTCATCGAGATCGATCGCACGAGTCCGTTCCCATGCGCGCTCCAGCAATTCGCGGCTGCAAACGTCCTGGATTCCGTGACGTAGCGCACAGCGGACAGCTTGCTTGCGTCGCGGCCGGGTCGGTAGCATCCATCGCGATTTAACAAATATAAGTGAATGGGATGGCAGCGGGTCGCAAGCAATCGCAGGGAGGAGCAAGTGCGGGCGCATTTGTTTCTGCATGTACCAAATCGCAATCATCGGCGCCGGCCCGGCTGGCCTGAGCGCAGCCGCACGCGCGGCGGCGCGTGATCGACAGGCGCGGCGTTCGAGTCCCAGCTACATCCTGCTCGAAGGCTTCAGCGCCCACGCCAAGACCATCCAGCGCTACCAGAAAGGCAAGCATGTGATGGCCGAGCCCGGTTTCCTGGATCTGCGCAGCGATCTGGGGTTCGGCGCCGGCAGCCGCGAAAAAATTCTGTCGGCGTGGAGCGACGGTCTGCGCCAGCTCGACGTAAACATCCGTCACAACGCCGAGGTGCGCAGGATCGGCGGCGGCAAGGGGGCGTTTGCCATCCAGCTCGCCAGCGGCGAGCTCATTCAAGCCGCCCGCGTGGTGCTCGCCATCGGCCTGGAAGGCAATCCCCGCAAGCTCGGCACGCCGGGCGAGGATCTGCAGCGCGTCCAGTATCAGCTCGACGATCCCAAGGAATTCAGCAACGAAACCATCCTGGTGGTCGGTGCGGGCGATTCGGCCATCGAAAACGCACTAGCGCTGGCCGAACAGAACGATGTCTGGATCCTGAATCGCGGCAAGGAATTCAGCCGCGCCAAGGACGCCAACCTCAACGCGGTGGTCGCGGCCATCACCGATCCGCGCCGGCGTTTGAATTGTCACTACGAGACCAGCATCAAGAGTGTCAGCCAGAACGCGGGCAGCGGGCTGCCGCTGACCGTGGTGATGCAGACACCGGCGGGCGAGAAGACGGTGCAGTGTCATCGCATCATCGCGCGCCTGGGCGCCATCCCGCCGCGCAAGTTCGTCGAGTCCATCGGCATCAGGTTTCCGAACGAGCGCCCCGACGCCATTCCCGAGCTGAGCCGGCATTACGAGAGCAACGTGCCGGGCGTGTACATCATCGGCTCGCTGGCCGGCTATCCGCTGATCAAGCAGGCGATGAACCAGGGTTATGACGTCATCGAGTTCATCCACGGCAACGATGTGAAGCCGGCGGATCATCCGCTGCTCGAGTACCAGTTCTTCGGCCTGCCGTTCGAGCGCTCGGTGGACGAGATCATCGAGCGGTTCCAGACACTGATTCCCATGTTCCGGCAGATGAACTCGCTGGCGTTTCGGGAGCTGGTGATCGAGAGCGAGCTGCTGGTCGCGTTCCCGCCCGGTGCCGAGTTCGAGGACGCCCGCAGGCGCATGGCGGTGCTGCAGAAGAAGCTGGCGCACAAGGACCCGCAACCGCGGATGACGCGGGTCATTCGCGAAGGCGAGGTGATCTACCAGCCCGGCGAGTTCGGGACGTCGTTCTTCACCATCGTCGACGGCGAGGTGGTGCTGGAAGCGACCGGGCCGCAGAAAATTCGCACGCGCCTCGGGCGCGGTGAATTCTTCGGCGAGATGAGCTTGCTGTCGGGACGGCCGCGACTGGAGAAAGCGGTCGCGGGGCCGGGCTGCATCCTGGTGGAAACGCCGCGCCGGACCATGGTGAAGCTGATGAACTCCAACGAGGAGGTTCGCAGCGGCATCGACTGGATCTTCATCGTGCGCGAGCTGCAGCGGCACTTCGCGCCGTACGCGACCCTCCGAGAGCTTCGAAACATCGCCACCCGCGTGACCCTGCGCAAGCTCAAAGCCGGCGAAGTGCTGTTCAGCGAAGGCGAGGTGGGCGATTCGCTGTTCGTCGTGCGCTCCGGCGCCATCACTTTGTTACGGCGCCAGGGCGATGCGGACAAGCTGGTGTCGCAGGTCCGCTCCGGCCAGCTCATCGGTGAAATGGCGTTGATGGGCGACCCCATGCGGCGCGAAACCGCCACCGCCAACGTCGCCGCCGAGTTGATCGAGATCAAGCGCAGGGAGTTCCTGGAGCTCACTCGTCGCGAGGATGCCCGGCTGGATCCGTTGCAGAAGGACGTGAGCCGGCGGGTCGTCGACAACGCGCGCATGCAGGTGCGGCCCGAGGCCGGCACGCTGATGAGCTTCCTCATGGACGAAGGCCTGGGCGAGGCCACCAACGTACTGGTCATCGACGAGGCCCTGTGCGTCGGTTGTGACAATTGCGAAAAAGCCTGCGCCGAAACGCACCAGGGCATCTCCCGCCTGGATCGCGAAGCCGGCGCGACCTTCGCCAACATCCACATTCCGATTTCGTGCCGGCACTGCGAGCAGCCTCATTGCATGAAGGACTGCCCGCCGAACGCGTTGCGCCGCTCGGAGAGCGGCGAGGTCTACATCAACGAGACCTGCATCGGCTGCGGCAACTGCGAGGCGAATTGTCCGTATGGCGTGATCCGCATGGTGTACGACGCGCCCAGGAAGCCCGGGCTGGTGTCGTGGATGCTGTTCGCCCTCGGCAGCGGACCGGGCGAAGAGCCCGACTACAAACCCTCCGCCAAAGCCAAGGACAAAGGCAAGAAGGCGACCAAGTGCGACGCCTGCGTCGGACTGGAGGGTGGTCCGGCCTGTGTGCGGGCTTGCCCGACCGGGGCTGCCATCCGCATCGGGCCGGAGCAGTTCATCGATCTGGTCGAGGAGCGGAAGCGGTGATTCATCGCAATCTGCTCTCGTACCGCGGGGCCCGCTACCTGTGGTGGTCGCTGGGGCTGATCGTGGCCTCGTGCGCTCTGTATGTGACCCAGGGCGACTCGCAGCCACCGAACGGCGGCACCTGGCAGGGGTACGTGCTCGGTACGGTCGGTGCGCTGTTGATCGTCTGGCTGACGATGCTCGGGGTCCGCAAGCGCCGCTACAGCTCGACCAGCGGCACGGTCCAAGGCTGGACCTCGGCCCACGTGTATCTCGGGTCGGCGCTCATCGTCACCGCCACTCTGCATTCCGGCATCCAGGTTGGCTGGAATCTGCACACGCTTGCGTATGTGCTCATGTGTGTGGTGATTCTGAGTGGCTTGTTCGGCTTGTACACGTACATGAGCTATCCCCAGCTGATCTCCAAGAACCGGGAGGGTGGGGCACGCGCGCAGCTGTTTGCGGAATTGTTCGACTTGGATCGCAGCGCCCGCTCGGTCGCGAGCCGCTGCGCGCCGGACATCGCCATTGCCGTGGACAGCAGCATCGAGCGCACGACTCTGGGCGGCGGGATCTATTCGCAGCTGTTCAGCCGCGACGGCTCGTATTTCGTTCGCGGCGAGGGCAAGCCGGTCCGGAACACGGACCAGCAGCAGGTCATCGATTTCGTCGGCGCGCGCTTGCCGCGTGCAGCCAAGGGTGCCGAAGCTGCCAACCTGCAGCAGCTGATTGTCCTGCTGTGCCGGCGACAGGCCGTATTGCGACGAATCCGTCGTGATATCCGCCTGTACGGCTGGTTGAAGATCTGGTTGTACTTCCACGTGCCAGTCACCATCGCGCTGCTCGTGGCGCTGGTGTTGCACATCATCGTGACCTTCTTCTACTGGTAGGCCCGCGAGCATGGATGCTTTGTTACGCGAGCTTAGGGAAGGGCCGGACGGGATCGCCGAGTACTACGATACCGAGATCAGCAGCAAACAGCTGACCATAGGCAGCGCGGCCGATCGCAACATCCAGTTGTTGGGTCGAGGCATCGCGCCCGAGCACGCGATGCTCGTGCTGGCGGGCTCGCAGCTGATGCTGGAGTGCCGGCGCGGCGAAGTGGTGCGCTTGAATGGCAAGAAGCGCGCGACCGCCCGGCTCGAGGTTGGCGACGTGATCGAGCTGGCGGGACATCGCCTGCGCATTGCTCAACCGCCGCCGGGATTCAATGCGGCCATCGAGCTGCAGCCCAACGACCGCATCGACGCCAGCGCGTTCGAGAGCGCGTTCCGGACCGATCTGTCACAAACGTTTCTGGGCAAGCGCAGCCTGGCCTGGGCCGGCGTGCTGCTGGTGATGGTGTTCGGTCTGCTGCTGCCGTTCTTTGTCATGAAGCTGCATCACGCCGGCACTGCCACGCCGTCCTGGATTCCCGGCGACAAGTTCTGGAACAGCGGGCCGTTGCATCAGGTGCATCAGCAGGCGATTGGGGATCGCTGCGAAACGTGCCATCAGAAGTTATTCCAGCGCGTGCAGGACGCGGCGTGCACCGAATGCCACCGAACGACCCACGATCACATCATGCCCGCGCGCCTGGCGCTCACGGAGCTTGGGCCGACGCCGCGCTGTGCGAGCTGTCACCGTGAGCACAACGAGCCGCAGACGTTCCTGGTCAACAGGAGCGACAGCGTGTGCGTCGATTGCCATGCCGATCCCGAGCCTGGCTTCGGACAGATCAAGCTGGATCGCGTGCTGGGCTTCGCTCTGCAGCGGCACCCCGAGTTCAAGCCTCACTTGCTGGTCTCGACGGCGGTGCCGGCCGGGTCGGGCTTCACGTATGAATGGAAGACACTGGTCACGGAGCTGGACAAGGCCCACGAGCAATCGAACCTGAAGTTCTCCCATCAGCAGCATCTGGATCCGAATCAGGTCCTCCGGCGCGGCGACAGCAAACCCCTGAACTGTGCCGATTGCCACCGGCTCGAACCCGACGGCGAGCACTTCGCGCCCATTTCGATGGAACAGCAATGCTCCTCGTGCCACGAGCTGACGTTCGATCCCGGCGCGCCGGATCGTCAGCTGCCTCATGGCAAGCCGCGCGAAGTGATACTCACGCTGCAGGATTATTTCACTCGCAAGTTCTCCGACCCGAACGCTGGCCGCGCGACTCGCGAGCGCCGCCGGCTGCCTGGGCGCGAGGACGAAGAGGAGACGTGTACCGGCGTGCCGTTCGACTGCGCCATGCGCAGCGCGCGTAAGGAGATCGAAAGTCAGTTCACGCGCCGCGGTTGCATCGGCTGCCACGCCGTAATCGACACGAAGGCGGCCAACGTGTTCGATCGCTTCCAGGTGATCCCGATCCGTTTCGCACGCGATTACTTTCCTGCCAACCGCTTCGATCATCGCAGTCACCGGATTCAAGGCAAGTCGACCGGCGATGACGCCTGCCTGTCCTGCCATGCCGCAAGGAAATCCGAGGACGCCAGTGATCTGATGGTGCCCGGCATTACGAAATGCACGGAGTGTCATGGCGACAGGGCCGCAACCCAGCGAGTCACTCTGCAGTGCGTGAGCTGTCACGAATATCACCCGCGCGATCCAACGTTGCTGGAGGAGCTCCGCAACGGCGCGAGCACGCGCCTGACGACGACGTTGAATCGCGAAACCAAACCGGCGCCTGCGGGCGAACTCGCTGGATCATGAGACAGATTTCACATCGTCGCACGTGGCGGGCCTTGCCGATTTCGGCGGCACTGCCGCTCGTGCTTCTGCTTGGCGCGTGCTCGGGCGGCTCGCCCACGACGCCGCCTACTGGCACCGATACCAGCAATCCCTCGTGCACGGGCACCTGCTCGAGCACGTCGACCTCGAATCTCACCGTCGCCGATGTGCAGCGGGTGATCGCGCAGGGCGTGGCTGAAGCGCAAGCACGCGGCACGAACGCAACGATTGCGGTCGTCGATCGCGTCGGCAATGTGCTTGCGGTGTATCGCATGGGTGATCCGGCTACGCGCTCGGTGATTGTCACGACGTCTCCGAATGGCGATGCGCCGATCTCTGGTGGATTGGAAGGAGTTCGCCTGCCGGTGCAGGCCGCGATGGTGAACATCGATCAGGCGGCTGCTATCGCCAAGGCGGTGACCGGCGCCTATCTGTCATCCGAAGGCAATGCGTTTTCGACGCGGGTCGCCAGCCAGATCGTGCAGGAACATTTCAATCCGGGCGAAGATTTCCAGCCCGCGGGGCCGCTGTTTGGCGTGCAGTTCAGCTCGCTTGCGTGCTCGGATCTGGTTCGTTCCTTCACGGGCGCGCCCGGTCCCGGGCCGCAGCGGACGCCTTTGGGGTTGTCGGCGGACCCGGGCGGGTTCCCGCTGTACAAGAACGGCACGGTGGTGGGCGGTGTCGGCGTGCTGGCCGATGGGTTTTACACCATCGACAAGAGCATTTTCGACCGTGACGTCGACGTGGACGAAGCGATTGCGCTCGCCGCCACGTTCGGCTTCGGCGCGCCGATCGATCGACGAGCCGATCGCATCACCGTGGACGGAAAAGTGCTGCGCTTCACTGACGTGGAGTTCGCCGATCTCAGTACCGATCCGCAGTCGGCGCCAGGGTTCGACACGCTCACCCCAGCGGTGGGCCAGCTGATCGTCGTGCCTGGTTACACAGACGGCGTCATTCGCGACGGCACGGTGTTCGGTCAGCCTGGCTCGGGAGTGCGACCCGATGGCGATCAGAATTTCCCGGGCCGCGATGCTTTCGTGCTGGTCGACGAAGCAAACAACCCGCGCTATCCGCCGCGCGCCGGCACGGACGGGGCGATTGTCGGCGGTGCAGCGCTTTCAGAAAGCGAAGTGCGCACCTTGTTGCAATCGGCGCTCGATGTGGCGAACCGCGCTCGCGCTCAGATCCGGCGGCCGGTGGGATCGCAGGCGCGTGTGACGATCTCCGTCGTCGATTCGCAGGGCGCGATTCTAGGCATTGCTCGCACACGCGACGCGCCGCTCTTTGGCACGGACGTCTCGTTGCAGAAGGCGCGCACCGCTGCGTTCATGTCGTCCAGTTCGGCGGCAAGCTTCATCTCGACCTTGCCGGATGCGAGATATCTCAGCACGACGGATGCCGCGGTGAGTGTCGTGCGCTCGATTCCGTTGAGTGGCTATGTGGATGCGTTGCGAGCATTTCTCAACAACCCGACTGCGCTCGGCGATGGACAGATTGCTTTTACGGATCGAGCCAACGGCAACCTGTCGCGGCCGTTCTTCCCAGACGGCATCAACAACGCCAACCCCGGGCCGCTGAGCAAACCGCCGGGCGAGTGGAGCCCGTTCTCGACGGGGCTGCAGCTCGATGTGGCCATCAACGCGATCCTGCAGCACGTGCTGTTCGTGGCGGGCGCGCCGGGCATTCCCGATGTCGCGCCAGGCTGCGCGGGTGTGCAACTCGCAACCGATCTGAGCAGCGCGGGGCAGACCATCACCGGCGTGCGTCTGGCGAATGGTCTGCAGATCTTCCCCGGCAGCGTGCCGGTGTATCGAGGAAATACGTTGGTGGGCGGCATCGGCGTGTCGGGTGACGGCATCGATCAGGACGACATGATCGCGTTCATGGGGCTGCATAACGCAGGTCAGACGCTGGGTGGCGCGATCAATAACGCACCGGTGGAAATGCGTGCCGACACGTTGCTGCCGCAGGGCGTGCGACTGCGCTATGTGCAGTGTCCGCAGGCGCCGTTCATCGATGGCACGGACGACAACGTCTGTGGAGGGAAGTGACGTGAGCAAGAAACGTCAACCACTGACTGCTTCGTTACTCACGATCAGTACGTTCGTCGTCACCGCGACGGCGTGGTCTCCCAGCGCGCCTGCTGCGGAAGTTTGTTATCAGGACGATGTCGGCCGAATCGTGAAGCGGCGCCGGCCTGGTTACACCGAAGTGCCGTGTCCGCAAGAGGGCAGCGCTCAACGACCGACGACGCCCACGGGCGAGGGCGTGCCGCCGCCTTCGCCGGAAGCGCAGCAGGCTTTGCCGCCACCGCCGCCGCTTGAAGATACGGGCCGTGCACCCCGGCGACGAGTAATGGAGCGCACACCGCCCGCGTCGGTCTCGCCAATTCCGCGACCCGGGCTCACAGATTTCGTGGAGTCGGTGCCCATGCCCGATCGCTGGCGCATCGTCGACGCGCTCGGTTACCGGGAACGCTGGTGGGATCCGTACAACCGTAACGTGCTCAAAGCGGACAAGCCTGTCGTCGGCAAGGATTGGTTCTTCAACCTGGGCCTGATTTCCGACACGGTTTACGAGCTGCGCGAAGTGCCCACGGCAGTCGGCGCAATCTCGACCGACAAGCCGGGCGGCATCGACGTGTTCGGCAGCAGCGATCAATGGTCGATGGCGCAGAACCTGAGCGCCGAGCTCGTCTATTACAAGGGCAACACGGTGTTCAAGCCGCCCGATTGGGAATTCCGGGTCACTCCGGTCATCTCCTACAACTACACCGAGCTCGAAGAAGTGCAGGGCGTNAACGCCGATGCGCGNCGTGGTCTCACCCGCGACGACACGTTCGTCGGCCTGCAGGCCGNGTTCGTGGACCGACATCTGCGCAACGTNTCGGACAACTACGATTTCGACAGCTTCCGTATTGGCATTCAGCCGTTCTCCTCGGACTTCCGCGGCTTCCTGTTTCAGGACAACCAGCTGGGGGCGCGTTTGTTCGGCACCCGCGGCAACAACAAGTGGCAATACAACCTCGCGTACTTCCGCCGCCTGGAGAAGGACGTCAACAGTGGCTTGAACGACGTGAGCGAGACGCCCCGCAAGGACGACGTGTTCGTGGCGAACCTCTATCGGCAGGACTTCCCGGTGCTCGGCTTCACCTCGCAGGCGACCGTGCTCCACAACCGCAATCGCGAAGACGAACTGCACTACAACCGTAATGACTTCATCGAGCGGCCGGCCTCGCTCGGCCTGGAGAATCTGCGCCAGTACGACGTGACTTATGTCGGCTACAACGGCGACGGTCATTTCGGCCGGCTCAATCTGACGACGTCGGTGTACTACGCCTTCGGCGACGAGACGCCGAGCGTGTTTGTCAATCGGAAGGTCGACATCAGCGCGCTGTTCGCGGCGGCGGAGCTGTCGATGGATTTCGACTGGATCCGTCCGCGCATTTCGCTGCTGTATGGCAGTGGCGATGACGATCCATTCGATGACGAGGCGCACGGCTTCGATGCCGTGTTCGAGAACCCGCAGTTCGCTGGCGCGGACACCAGTTACTTCATTCGGCAGGCCGTGCCGCTGATCGGCGGCGGGCGCGTGGCGCTCGCGCCCCGTAACGGCGTGTTGAACAACCTGCGTTCGTCGAAGGAACAAGGTCAGTCGAACTTCACCAATCCCGGCGTCCTCATGGCCGGGCTCGGCGTCGACATGGACCTCATGCCGCAGCTGCGCCTGTCTTTCAACGCCAACACGCTGTACTTCGACCATCCGACAGTCCTCGAAGTTGCGCGCAATCAAGGGCCAATCGAGAAGCACATCGGCTACGACGTGTCGGCCTCACTGATCTATCGACCGCTGATGTCACAAAACATCGTGGTGCGTGCCTCGTACGCGACGCTGATCGCCGGCGACGGGTTCGATGCGCTGTTCCCGGACGAGGACCCGGGGTATTTCCTGCTCAACGCGATCTTCGCCTACTGAGGGTTGCGGTCGATCATGCCAACGATGCCAAAGACGACGCTTGGAAAGCTTGCGACCGGATTCGCACAGGCACTGGTGATGTTCTGCGCCCTGAGCGGCGCGGCTTTCGCGGGCCTGTTCGGCGACGAGCCAAAGTACGTGACTGCGCCGCCCGCGCCGAAGAGTCAGACCGACGAGATGGTGCGGGCGAAGACCGAAGGCTGTCAGACCTGCCACACGCAGACCGATTCGAACACCATGCACATGAACCCGGCGGTGAAGCTGGGGTGTACGGACTGTCACGGCGGCGATGCGAACGTGCGCTTGTCGCCCGGCGTGCAGCGCGGCACGAAGGACTACATGAAGCAGCAGGAGCGTGCGCACGTGCTGCCGCGATTCCCGAAGGAGTGGAACTATCCTTCCAGCGCCAACCCGGAACGCACCTACACGCTGCTGAATCGGGAGAGCCCCGAGTTCATCCGCTTCATCAACCCGTCCGACTATCGCATCGTTCGCGAGTCCTGCGGCGCCTGTCACATGGAGATCATCGAAGCGTCGGCGCGCAGCATGCACACGACCGGCGCGATGCTGTGGGGTGGTGCCGCTTACAACAACGGCATCCTCGATTTCAAACAGTACATCCTCGGCGAGTCCTACGATCGCAATGGCCAGGGCGTGCTGCTGAAGGGCCCGAAGATCCCGGATCATCTGGTCAATGAGGCCGCCATTGCCGGCATTCTGCCGCAGCTGTATCCGTTGCCCTCGTGGGAAACAATCTATCCCGGCGACATCTTCCGCGTGTTCGAGCGCGGCGGACGCAATATCACGAACCTGTTCCCCGAGACCGGCCTGCCGAACGCGCTCGGTCAGCTGCAGCGTATCGAAGAGCCTGGGCGGCCTGATTTCCGTCAATCGAATCGCGGGCCGGGGACCGGTGCGCGCATCGCCGTACCCGTGATCAACATCACCAAGACGCGTCTGAACGATCCGCTGCCGTGGTTCATCGGTACGAACGATCAACCGGGCGACTACCGTCATTCGGGCTGCGCGTCCTGCCACGTGGTGTATGCGAACGATCGTGACAAACGCCATTCGAGCATCTACGCGAAGTTTGGCCACGAGGGTCTCACCCGCACGGTCGACCCGACCATCAGCAAGACGGAGCCGGGCCATCCGTTGACGCACACGCTGACGCGCTCCGTGCCGACCAGTCAGTGCATGGTCTGTCACATGCACCAGCCGAACATGTTCATGAACAGCTTCCTCGGCTACACGATGTGGGACTACGAGTCCGACGCGCCATTCATGTGGCCGGAGCAACAGCAGTACCCGACCAGCGAGCAAATGCGCAAAGTGCTCGATCGCAACCCCGAAGGCGCGGCGACCCGCGGCAAGTGGTCCGATGTGAATTTCCTGAAGCAGGTGTCGGAGCTGAATCCCCAGCTCAAGGACACGCAGTTCGCGGACTATCACGGTCACGGCTGGAACTTCCGCGCCGTGTTCAAGCGCGACCGCAAGGGCAATCTGCTGGATGCCAACAACAGGATCGTGAGCGACGAGGATCCGCAGAAGTTCAAGAAGGCGGTCCACATGTCGTCCATCCACGTCGATGTAGGCATGCAGTGCGTGGACTGTCACTTCTCGCAGGACAATCACGGCAACGGCTATATCTACGGCGAAGTCGCAGCGGCTGTCGAGATCGACTGCAAGGACTGTCACGGCACGGCGTTGCAGCTGCCGAACTTGTACACGTCCGGCCCGGCCGCGTTGGGCGGCGGCATCGACATGACGACGCTGCGCACGCCCGACGGTCGGCGCCGCTTCGAGTGGGTCGGCGAAACCTTGTACCAGCGCTCGATGATGGAGCCCGGCGTCGAGTGGCGGATGAGCCTGGTCAAACGCTCCGTCGATCCAAGCAGCGCCGAATACAACCCGAAGGCCGCGCGCGCCAAACTCATGAGCAAGAACACGGCGTCGCTGGAGTGGGGCAAGGGCGTGGCGCCGAATGACCTCGCGCACACCGACGAGAACGTCGAGTGCTACATGTGCCACACCTCGTGGACCACGAGTTGCGGCGGCTGTCACTTGCCGATCGAGGCGAACGCCAAGACCACTCGCAATCACTACGAGGGCGGCGAGACGCGTAACTTCGCGACCTATAATCCGCAGGTCGCGCGTGACGAGATGTTCCTGCTCGGCCGGCGTGAGCCCGCCGCGGGCGGCAAGATCGCGCCGGTGAGATCCAGCTCGGCACTGGTGCTGTCATCGACCAACGCCAATCGCGAAAAGATCTACGTTCAACAGCCGCCGATCGCGGCCAGCGGCTACAGCTCGCAGGCGTTCAACCCGCATTACCCGCACACCGAGCGCAAGACCGAGACCAAGACTTGCACCGACTGTCATCTGTCCAAGGAGAATGACAACAACGCCATCATGGCGCAGTTGCTGGCGCAGGGAACCAACTTCATCAACTTCGTCGGCTACAACGCTTATGTGGGCGGCGCGGGTCAGATCAGTGCGGTGACCGTCACGGAATGGGACGAGCCGCAGGCCGTCATCGGCAGCTATCTGCACCGTTACGCATATCCGGATTGGTTCAACAGGCACAACGAGAACGGCCGCGAGCTGAAGAACGCGTCCAGTCATGGCGCAGGTGAGGTGCGCTGCCTGCAACTGCGCGGCGAGTACTTGTATGTGGCGGAGGGGCGCGGCGGCCTGCAGGTGTACGACGTCGCGAGCCAGGCCAACAAGGGCGTATCGCAGCGCTTGATCACGGCGCCGTTCAGTCCACTCGGACATGACACTCAGGTCAACAGCAAGGATGCGACCTGCGTGGCATTGCCGACCAACCAGCCGATCCATCCGCCGCGAAACCAAGGCGAGAAGATGCGTGTCGCGAATCTGGAGCAGCCCTTTCATCCGCTCTACAACTACGCGTACGTGACCGACTCGAAGGAGGGCCTGATCCTCGTCGACGTCAACACGATGGCCGACGGCGAACCGCGCAATAATTTCCTGAAACGGGCGGTGACCTGGAATCCCGGCGGTGTGCTCAATGGCGCCCGACACATCACCGTCGGCGGCTACTATCTTTACATCACGACGGCGAAAGGTGTCGCGATCGTGAGCGTGGATACCCCGCTGAACCCGGTGCTGATCGCGGAACTGCCGTTGCGGGATGCGCGGTCGACGGCGTTGCAGTTCCGTTATCTGTTCGTCACGGATGCTGACGGACTGAAGACGATCGACGTGACGGATCCGAAGGCGCCGCGACTGGTTACAGACAACACCATTCGCATGAAGAACGCTCAGCGGGTGTTCGTGGCGAGGACCTATGCATACGTCGCCGCCGGCAGCGACGGTGTCGTGATCGTCGATGTCGAACGGCCGGAGCGAATGTTCGAGTATCAGCGCTTCACGGCCGGCGGCAAGATCACCGATGCGCACGACGTGATCGTCGCGACCACCAATGCGTCACTGTTCATGTACGTGGCCGACGGCAAGGGCGGCCTCAAAGTCGTGCAGCTCACATCCCCCGCGTCGCAGCCGAAGTTCTACGGCTTCAGTCCCGAGCCCAAGCCGGAGCTGATCGCGATGTATTCGACCAGCAAGCCCGCGCTCAGCCTCTCGAAGGGCCTGGAGCGTGATCGCGGCGTCGACGAGACGGGCGGTCAGATTGCCGTGTTCGGTCGGCGCGGCTCGCGTCCGCTCAACCTGGAGGAAATGCGCAAGCTGTTCCTGGATGACAAAGGTCAGCCGTGGTATGTGACCGACCAGATCGAACAGAGGATGTCGCGCGAGTAGCGGAGTATCTCTATGGGATGGAGGCCGGGAGCCTTCTCAAGAATCAAAGCGCTGTGGATCGTCACGGCGCTGCTGGGGGTGAGCGTGCGCGCGCTCGCCATCGAGCCGGGTATTGCCGATTACAAACATATGGGGGTGGCGAGCTGTGCCACCAGTGTCTGCCACGGCAAGCTCGCGCCACAGTCAGATAAGCGGGTGGCGCTCAACGAGTATCGTATCTGGCAGCAGGAGGACCGGCACGCGCAGGCGTTCCGGACGCTCGAACTGCCCGAATCCAAACGCATCGCCAGCAATCTGGGCCTGCCCAACGCGACCGCTGCGAAGATCTGCCTCGACTGTCACGCCGACAATGTTCCTTCCGACAAGCGCGGTCCGAAGTTTCAGATCAGCGATGGGGTAGGCTGCGAGGCGTGCCACGGTGGATCGGAGAAGTGGCTGGAAAGTCACGCGACTGAAACCGCCACGCACAAAGACAACGTCACGCGCGGCATGTATCCGACGGAACAGCCGCTGAAGCGGGCTCAGGTGTGCCTGGGGTGTCATCTCGGCACCAAGGATCAATTCGCGACGCACGCCATCATGGGCGCGGGTCATCCGCGCTTGAGCTTCGAGCTCGAGGCCTACACCACCAATCAACCGGCGCATTTCATCGTCGACGCCGATTACGACCAGCGCAAGGGCAGGATTTCCGGCATGAACCTGTGGGTCACCGGTCAGCTCGAAACCACGCGCCGCTACCTGTCGCTGCTGCAGACGAAGATGTTTCATGCGGGCGAGATGTTTCCGGAGCTGGCGTTCTACGATTGCCACAGTTGCCATCATCCGATGGACAAGATCCGCTGGAACTCGGCGCGCGCGGGAGCCGGCATCAAGCCGGGCAGCGTGCGTCTGCAGACCCAGAATCTCATCGTATTACAGGCCCTCACCGATGCTTTCGAGCCGGCCGCGACCGCGCAGCTGGTCGAGTTGACCCACGCGCTGATCCGAGCCGGTCAACGCGATCGCGCCGCGGTGAACGAGGCGGCAAAGGCGTTGCTGAACTGGCTGGCTCCGCGCGACGCGCTCGCTCGTCGACAGTATTCGAGCGCGGATGTAATTAAGATGCGCAAGACGCTCGCTCGTTACGCGGCGACCGACAAAGCAGGCGATTACGCGGCTGCGGAGCAGATCGTGCTGGGGCTGGAAAGCCTGAGCTACACGATCGGCGATCGCACCAGCAAGAAAGCGGCGCTGGATGCGCTCTATAACGCGGTCAAGAACGACACCACGTTCAGCCCGCAACAATTTGCCACTGCCGCGGCCAACGCGCAGAAATCATTCTGAACGGACTCACACCGTGCGTTTCCGAGCTGCCAACAAACGCTTCTCCGGCCGCACCCATCCAGGCCGTCGCGGCGGTCCGAACGAGGATGTGATCGGCTGGGACGAGGCGAGCAACTTCTGGTTCGTCGCCGACGGCATGGGCGGGCATGCGAGCGGCGACGTGGCCAGCCGCGTCGTCAAAGAAACATTGCTCGGCGAGGCATTGGCGCTGCCGCTGGTGGAAGCCATACGCAAGGCACATGAAACCGTCGTGGCGATGGCAAAGACGAACAGCGCTTACGACAACATGGGATCGACCGTGGTCGCGACACGCATCGTCGAGCGGCAAGCGGAGATTGCGTGGGTGGGCGATAGTCGCGCGTATCTGTGGCGCCATGGCTCGTTGAGTGCGCTGACGCGTGACCATTCGTATCTGGAAGTGCTGCGCGTCCAGGAGAATCTTTCGGAAGAGCAGTTGCGCGGCCATCCCAATCGGAATCTGGTGACCCGCACGCTGGGGATCGGCACGCCCGAGCCGTCGGTGGCGAAGTTGCCGTTGCAACGGCGGGACTGGCTGATCCTGTGCAGCGACGGGCTCAATGACGAACTGGAAGATCGCGAGATCGCCGAAGTGCTGCGCACCCATCCGCAGCTGGACCAGGCCGCCGAGGCTTTGATCGAAGCGGCGCTGGCGAAGGGCGGACGTGACAATGTGAGTGCGGTGGTCGTGGAGTACGACGGCCCGAGTGCGGCCGAGGTTTCGAGCGGGATGTCGCAGAAACTGAAGCCGATGTTACCTATTATCGGTGGAATGGCGGCGGCGACGCTGGTCGCGGTCCTGTGGTGGTGGTTCTATGGTCGCTGAATCCAACGCGTTCCTGATCAAGGTCGGCAGCAGCCGGGAAATCCCGCTGAAGTCGGACACCCTGCTGGGCCGGCACGCCGAGTGCGACGTGCTGCTCACCGAAGGCCATGCCTCTCGCCGTCACGCCAGGCTGGTGCTGGCCGAGGGGGGCTACTGGCTGGAGGATCTGGGCTCCTCCAATGGCACCTTCATCAATGGCCATCGGATTTCCGGGCGAGTGAAGATCGCCTCCGGAGATCGGCTGCGTTTCGACGTGGAAGAGTTCGACTTTCGGATTGCGTCGCAGGCGGTCGCGCCGGTCGCGCTCGATGAGAACAAGACGGTGTATCGCCCGCCCGAGGCGGCGGCGGTCGTGGCCGAGAGCAGCGGTGTGTTCAAGCGTCCTGGTGCGTGGGCGGATCCGGATGCGCTGGCGGATGCGGGCGTCCACAAGACGAAGTTCATCGATCCGGCGCAGATGAAACAGATGGCCAGCAGCGCCGCGCCGCTCGCTGCGGCGCCGAGCGCGGTGGATGGGCCGCATCTGCAGGTGGTTTCGGGCAGCCGGACGGGACTGAACATTCGCCTCGCGGTGGGCGACTCGGGCAATGCCGAGTGGACCATCGGCAGCCAGGCCGATCGCGAAGTCCAGTTCATGGACAGCGGCGTGTCGGCGCTGCACGCAAAAATCGTCAATGAAGGCGAGCGCTGGAAAGTGCTCGATCAGATGTCCGCGAACGGCACGTTCGTGAATGGCAAGCGGACCAATGTGAGTTATCTGGCGTCCGGCGATCGGGTGCGGTTCGGGCCGGTCGAGTGTGTGTTCCGAACCGATGCCGGCAGTGGGGCGATCACGGCCACTCAGCGCATCGTCGATGCGGGAGCGGGCGAGGAGACCAAGGGCAGGAGCCTGGTCGTTGCCACGGTGGCGTTCCTTGCGACCATCGCGGTTCTGGTCGCGGTCTATAAATTCCTGCTCTCGAAATAGCTTCAGAGCAGCGTCAGCAAGTGCCGAGCGGCGGCGGGAGCCCGCTCTTTCGCCCCGTTGATAAAGAAGATGAACACGTCGCGGGGCTGCTTCGGCGGGGCCGTCTTCGTCACGTACGGCAAATCTTCCGGCGCACCTCCTTGCGCCCACAGCTTCGCTCGCCGGCCCCAGGCGTCGAGGTCGCTCGTCGAGTAACCCGTGGGCTGCGACGCTTCGGCCTTTCGCAAGCGCGCGTACACGAAGTCGCCCGTCACATCCGCGAAATTCGGGAACTCATCGGTATGCGCGAACACCGTCGCAACGGAATGTTTCCTCGCCAGCTCCACGTACGCCGCATCCATGAACGTCTTGTGCCTCACTTCGAGCACATGCCGTAGCGGCAAGCCGTCGAGCGTATGCGGTAACGCTTCGAGGAACGTGCCGATGTCCCCCGCATCGAAGTGCAAGCTCGGCGGCAGCTGCCACAGGATTGGACCAAGCTTGGGTCCCAGCGTCGACAAGCCACTCGCCAGAAAGCGAGGCACCGACGGATTCGCCTCCGACAGCACCTTGCGATACGTGAGATACCGCGGCGCCTTGATGGAGAACACGAAGTCGTCCGGCGCATCGTCGCGCCACTTCGCGAAGACCTCGGGCTTCTGCAGCCGGTAGAACGTGCCGTTGATTTCTATGGCCGTGACCTGCCGGCTCGCGTAGTTCAGCTGCGACTTCTTGGGCAGGTCGGCGGGGTAGAACGTATCTTCCCAGGGCTCGTAGGTCCAGCCGCCGATGCCGGCGCGAATCCTGCCTGCTGTGTTGCTCATGGAACCTCAACGCGCCAGGTGGCGCACAGGGACGCGAGATGAGCGCTTGATGGTATTGAGCACGATGCTCGAATGCACGTCGCGGACAGCGCGGATATGCGTGATTTTCTTCAGCACCACGTTGCTGAGCTCCTCCAGGTCCGTGACGACCACTTGCAGCAGCAGGTCGGAGGCGCCGGTCATGGCGTGGCAGCTCACCACTTCCTCCATGCCGTCGACGGCCCGGCGGAAGTGCTCGATGTTCTCGTCGGTATGGCGAGTGAGGCGGACCTGCACGAACGCCTGCACTTTCAAGCCGAGGCGGCTCGGATCGATGACGGCGGTGTAGCCCTGGATGAGCCCGGCCTGCTCCATGAGCTTCACGCGGCGCGCGCACGGTGTACTCGAAAGGCCGACTTTCTCGGCCAGCTCGACGATGGGCAGGCGGCCATCGCGTTGCAGCTCGGCGAGAATGGCGGCGTCGTAGCGATCTAGGTCCATACTGAGTCCGGAGTGAAATCGCCTAATTCGGCGTATTGAAGTGGAGACTATCACCAATCCGGACCGAAAATCTGCCTCACTTTGTTGATTTCCGCTTCGCGCTCGAAGGTAGGCTGGCGCACGCGACACCCAGTCGCTTGCATCAAGACTCGAGTACATGAGCGCAGAACGAAATTCGGTTTTCGGGGACGTTGGCAGTGGGTCCCGGCAGCATCCGCAGCCGGACTGGCAGCGAGTCGTGCACACCATTCTGGTGTCCCGGGCTCTCGATGAGCTCGAAGAAACTCAGCTGCTGCCGGCGCGCAAAATTCTTTATCAGTTCACGGCCCGCGGTCACGACGTCACGCAGGTGTTGCTCGGCCAACTGTTGACCGGTGCGCGTGATGGCGTCGGTGTCTATTACCGTTCGCGGCCCCTGATGCTGTCGGTCGGCCTGTCGGTGAAGGATGCGCTGGCGTCGACGATGATGCGCTCGGGCAGCGTGAGCGACGGGCGCGATATCGGCGTCGTGTTCAATCTGCCGAGGAGCGAGGGCGTTTGTGTATTGCCGGCGTGCGGCGGCGTGGGTGCGCAGTACACACCGGCGGTCGGCTGGGCGCAGTCGCTGCAGTATCGCGCGCAGGTGCTGCGTGAAGCCGAAGCGAATGGCTGTATCGCGGTGGCCCACGGCGGCGACGCTTCGGCGGCGACCAACGGTTTCTGGTCCGCGTTGACGATTGCGACCACGCAGCGTCTGCCGATCCTGTTCTTCATCGAAGACAATGGCTATGGCATTTCGGTGAAGTCCGATTTCCAGACGCCCGGCGGCAACATCGCGGCCAATCTCTCCGGCTTCAAGAATCTGCGCATCATCGAAGGCGACAGCGCCAAGCCGGTCGAAGCGGCGAACCTGCTCGCCGAAGCCGTCGCTGCGGTTCGTGCGGGCGAAGGCCCGGTGTTGATGCGTATGCTGGTGCCGCGTCTGTCCGGCCACTCGGGCCAGGACACGCAGACTTACAAGACTCCCGAAGAAATCAGCGCCGAGCGCGCTCGCGACCCGCTGGTTCAGCTGCGTGCGCAGCTCGTGCCGAACGTGATTTCCGAGCAGGACTGGAAGGCGCTCGAACAGCGCGCTCAAGAAGATGTCCAGGCTGCGCTGGCCGCCGTGGAAGCGAGCCCGGTGCCCGATGTCGAGCGCTCGACGAGCCACGTCTTCTCCGAGAACAAGGCGGACGGCAGCATCGATCTGCAGCTGCAGGGCGGTCTGTTGAATGCGGGCGTGACGTTCCCGGAAGGCAGCGAGACGCCGCGCTCCGAAGGGCCGCGTATCAACATGGTCACGGCGATTCGTCGCACGCTGGAGCACGAGCTCGCGATCAATCCGCGAGTCGTCGTGTTCGGCGAAGACGTGGGTCGCAAAGGTGGCGTACACGCCGCGACCTTGGGATTGCAGGAGAAGTTCGGCGCCTCGCGCGTGTTCGACACCAGCTTGTCGGAAGAGGGCATCATCGGCCGCTCGGTCGGCATGGCGCTCGCGGGCTTGATGCCGGTGCCGGAGATTCAGTTCCGCAAGTACGCCGATCCGGCGGTCGAACAATTGAATGACATTGGCACGATGCGTTGGCGCACGGCCAATCGGTTCGCGGCGCCGATGGTGGTGCGCATGCCGGGTGGCTTCTTCAAGTGCGGCGATCCGTGGCACAGCCAGAGCAACGAAGTGCAGTTCGTGCACGCGATCGGTTGGCGAGTGGCGATGCCTTCGAACGCCGAGGATGCCGTGGGTCTGTTGCGCAGCGCCTTGCGTGCGAACGATCCGACGATCTTCTTCGAACATCGCGCGATGCTCGACGGCGCCTGGGCGCGTCGTCCCTATCCGGGCGACGATTTCATCGTGCCGTTCGGCAAAGCCAAGCTGCTGCGCCCGGGCACGGAGCTGACCGTCGTCAGCTGGGGCGCGATGGTCGAACGTTGCGAGCAGGCGGCGGAGGAATCGGGCGTCGATGTCGAATTGCTCGACCTGCGCACCCTGATGCCTTGGGATCGCGAGGCGGTGCTGGCGTCGGTGCGCAAGACGCGTCGCTGCCTGATCGTGCACGAGGACAATCTCACCGCCGGCTTCGGCGCCGAGATCTCGGCCACGCTGGCGAAGGAAGCCTTCTTCGATCTCGACGCCCCGATCGAGCGCGTCACCATGCCGGACGTGCCGAGCCCGCACAGTCCGCTGTTGCTCGACTCGGTGGTCCCGAGTGTCGCCCGCATTACTGACGCCATCCGTCAGCTCGCCAGTATTTGATTCGAGAGTTTTGAACGATGACAACAACGATTGAAGTACGCGCCCCGAGCGAGCAGTCCGAAGGCACGCGTTCGCAGGTACAGCGCTGGTTGAAGAACATCGGCGAGGCGGTCGCGGAGAACGAGCCGCTGATCGAACTGGAGACCGACAAGGTCACCATCGAGATTCCCTCGCCCGCGGCCGGCGTGCTGCGTGAAATTCTCAAGGACGAGAAGGACGAGGTCGAGCCGGGCGAACTGCTGGGCAGGATTCAATCCGCCCAGGCTGCGGCTGAGGAAGCTGCTGCCCCGGCGCCTGCGGCCCCTGCACCTGCTGCTTCGAGTCGGCCGGCAGCGCCTGGCGCCGAGATTCGCATCGCGGCGCTCGCCGCGCATGCTGAAGCTCTCTCGACCGGTCGTAGCAGCCCGGCCGTGCGTCGTTTGATTGCCGAGCACGGCCTCGAATCCGCGCCCATTCGTGGTACGGGTGCGGGCGGCCGCGTCACGGTCGATGACGTGCTCGCGTACGTTGCCGCACAGCGAACCAACGGCGGAGCTCAGCAGCGCAAGCAATCTGTGCCGACGGAAGCCGAAGCGGCCATCGCCGGTCAGCGCGTGCCGCATTCAACCATGCGCAAGCGTATCGCCGAGCGCATGGTCGAGAGCCTGCTGCACACGGCGCCGCATGTCACGACCGTGTTCGAAGCAAACATGTCGGCCGTGATCGCGCACCGCGCGGCTCACAAGGAAGAGTTTCAGAAGAAGGGCGTGTCGCTCACCTTCACCGCTTACTTCCTCGCCGCGTGCGTCGATGCGATTCGCGAAGTGCCCGAAGCGAACAGTCGCTGGACCGACGATGCGTTGATCATCCCCGACACCATCAACATCGGCGTCGGCACGGCGCTCGAAGGCAAGGGGCTGGTGGTGCCGGTGGTGCGCGGCGTGCAGGGCTTGGATCTGTTCGGCATCGCGCGCGAGCTGGGTGAAATCGTCGAGCGTGCGCGCACCGACAAGCTGACGCCGAGCGACGTGCGTGACGGCACGTTCACGATCTCGAATCACGGGGTGAGCGGCAGCCTGGTCGCGACGCCCATCATCATCAATCAGCCGCAGTCGGCCATTCTCGGCGTCGGCAAGCTGGAGAAGCGCGCGGTCGTCGTCACCGAGAACGGTGAAGACCGCATCGTGATCCAGCCGCGCTGCTTCATCACGCTGACCTTGGATCATCGCGTGATGGACGGCCATCGCGCGAACCGGTTCCTGCAGGTGCTGGTGGAGCGACTGGAGAACTGGAAGGACTGAGGCGTTACGCCACTCGCGAGCCGTCGATGTTCGCATCGACGGCTGGCAGACCTCCGAAACGTTGGAAGATCTCCGGGGCCGGTGCCGGCAGGGCGCCGGCCTGCGTCTGCACCGTCGCGGACAGGTACGACTCCGATGCCGGAAACACTTTCGCGTACAGCTCGCGGCAGAGTTGCTGGGCGTCGGTGCCGGCCCAGTCTTCCGGCAATAGCACCGCGGGCAGCATTGGATCGCGCAAATGGATCTTGCGGTATTCGTGCAGCAGCAAGGTGCGCAGGATGAAGGCGACATCGCCTGCGACAGATCCGCTGCCGGCGCCGTGCAACGTCGCTTCGACCGGCGAGAACATGTCGATGAAACGCTTGTAGCGGCGGGCGAGGTCTTCCAGGTCCCAGCCCATGGCGACCAGATTGGCGCTGGCCGCCTCCGACAGAATCGAACCCTTCATGACGATGAGCTGCCCGGTCGATTGCAGCTCGTCCAGTCGGGCGCTGATGGCCGACTCCTTATAAGTCGGGTGCGCGAACACGCCCGGCGTGATCTGGCCGAAGCCCAGCCAGAGTAGTTCTTCCCGCAGATCGTCACGCCGGCTCTTGAGCTCGGGCGGGACGATGGCCATGGTCCACAAACCGTCCCAATCCAGGGGTGGCGCGCCATAGATTCGTTGCGTCGCTTCGGCGAAGCGGGCCCGGCCGTTGCTGGTGAGGCTGTAGAAGCTGGCTCGGCCGCTGCGCTCGAAACTGACCCAATCCTCGTTGGCGAGTCGGCCGATGGAGGTGCGCACCAGGCGCTCGGTCAACCCGAACGGCATCGCCAGTTTGATCAGACTGGCCAGAGCGATGGTGCCGCCGCGGGGCGCGATGGCGTCGCCCAGGATGGTGACCAGCAGCGAGCCGCCGCGCAGCGGGCGCTGGCGTCGAAAGCGGGCGACCAGCGCGTTGGTGCGAGCGACGAAGGCCGTGTTGGTTTTTACTGACATGGACGCGCATGTTAGCGCAGGCGGCCGGCGGAGTACCCCTCGCGCAGCTGCGGTATACAGCACCGCTGCCGGCAGCATATGACACAGAAAAAATTGATCGTCGACTCGTTTTGTGTCACATTGTGCCCGAGGATTGTGGGGGCTTTATGTACACGCAAGGTTTGGATTCTTTGGGTGCGGATTGCCTGCATCAGGCCACTGATGCCGCGGCGCTGGAACAGCGCTTTCAGAGCAAAGTCGATGCCGACGATCGCATCGAGCCGAAGGACTGGATGCCGGACGCCTATCGCCAGACGCTGATTCGCCAGATCTCCCAGCATGCCCATTCCGAGATCGTCGGCATGCTTCCGGAAGGCAACTGGATCACGCGCGCGCCGTCGCTGCGTCGTAAGGCAGTGCTGATCGCGAAGGTGCAGGACGAGGGCGGCCACGGTATGTACCTGTACAGCGCCGCCGAGACGCTCGGGATTTCGCGCGATGAGCTGTTGGAGCAGTTGCTCGCCGGCACCGCGAAGTATTCCAGCATCTTCAACTATCCGACGCCGACCTGGGCGGACGTGGGTGCGATCGGCTGGCTGGTCGATGGCGCGGCCATCATGAATCAGATTCCGATCTGCCGCTGCTCCTACGGCCCGTACGCGCGCGCCATGGTGCGCATCTGTAAGGAAGAAAGCTTCCATCAGCGCCAGGGCTTCGAAATCATGATGACGCTGGCTCGCGGCACGCCCGAGCAGCACCGCATGGCGCAGGACGCGCTGAACCGCTGGTGGTGGCCGTCGATCATGATGTTCGGCCCGAACGACGCGGCCTCCAAGCATACGGCACAGTCCATGCGCTGGAAGATCAAGCGCTTCAGCAACGACGAGCTGCGCCAGAAGTTCATCGACATCACCGTGCCGCAAGCCGAGTTCCTCGGCCTGAAGGTGCCCGATCCCGATCTGCGTTGGGACGAGGCGACGCAGCACTACGTGCACGGCCCGATCGACTGGAAAGAATTCGAGGAAGTGCTCAAGGGCAACGGTCCCTGCAACCGCGAGCGGCTCGAAACGCGTCGTCGTGCCCACGATGACGGACGCTGGGTGCGCGAAGCCGCGCTGGCGTACGCAGAGAAACAGCGCGCCCGCGAAACGCAGGCGGCTTGAGGAAATATAAAGATGAGTCAGCAACGCAAGCAGTGGCCGCTGTACGAAGTATTCATTCGTGCGCGCTCGGGTCTGGAGCACAAGCACGTCGGCAGCATCCATGCCGTCGATGCGCGTCAGGCCGTCGAGCATGCGCGCGATCTGTACACCCGTCGTCAGGAAGGCGTGAGCATCTGGGTGGTGCGCTCCTCCGATATCACCGCCTCGGATCCGGGTGAAGCCGAAGCGCTGTTCGAGCCGGCGAAGGACAAGATCTATCGTCATCCGACGTTCTATTCGATTCCGGACGAGGTGAAGAATCTATGAGCGCTACGGCCACCCCCGTGACCGCCGCCGCTTCGGACGATCTGCGTTTTCGCTATGCCGTGCACCTGGGCGACACGAGCCTGATTCTCGCGCAACGGCTCGGCGAGTGGGTCGGTCATGCGCCCGCGCTCGAGGAAGATCTGGCGCTGGCCAACATCGCGCTCGACCTGCTGGGTCAGGCGCGTCATCTGCTCTCGTATGCCGGTGAGATCGAAGGCAAGGGACGCAGCGAGGACGACCTCGCGTTCCTGCGCGATCCGTCCGACTTCGGCAACCTGGCGCTGGTCGAACAGCCCAACGTGGATTTCGGCCACACCATCGTGCGCCAGTTCCTGATCGACGCCTGGCAGCTGGAGCTGTTCGAGCGCCTGCAGTCTTCGGTCGAGCCGCGTTTCGCCGAGCTCGCCGCCAAGGCACTGAAGGAGACGCGCTATCACTATCGCTTCAGCTCGGGCTGGATGGTGCGCCTCGGCGATGGCACCGAGGAGAGCCACCAGCGCGTGCAGGCTGGCCTGGACGCGTTGTGGAAGTTCACCAACGAGCTGTTTGCGCCCGGTGCGGTGGACGAAGAGGCCGCGGCTGCGGGCTTGGGTCCCGACCCTGCATCGCTGCGTGCCGCGTGGCTTGCCAACGTCGAGCCGGTGTTGGCGGAAGCCACGTTGAAGAAGCCCGCCGATGTTTCTTATCGCTGGTTCGGTAAGCGCAATCAGCATGGCGAGCATCTGAGCCACTTGCTGGCCGAGATGCAGTTCATGCAGCGCACTTACCCTGGAATGCAGTGGTAGCGATGGATCAGGCGTCCGCCAATCACGCTGGCAATCGCGCCGCAGACCGATTCGTCGCTCCCGCCGAGCGCGAGGTGTGGCGTGTGCTCGCGGACGTGCCGGACCCGGAGATCCCCGTGCTCAGCGTGGTCGAGCTGGGGATCATTCGCCACGTGCGCATCGCCGACGATGGTCGCGTAACGGTCGGCGTGTCGCCGACCTACACCGGCTGTCCGGCGACCGAGGTGATCGCGCGCTCCATCGAATCGCGACTGCAGGCGGAAGGGTACGAGCGGCCCAAGGTCGAGACCGTGCTCTCGCCGGCGTGGAGCAGCGATTGGCTGACCGAAAGCGGGCGCGCCAAGCTCAAGGAATATGGCATCGCACCGCCGGCGCAGTCGGTGAGCAACGTGAAGCATCTGTTTCGCGAGCCCAAGGTTGCCTGCCCGCGCTGCTCCTCGACGCAGACCGCCAAGGTGAGCGAGTTCGGCTCGACTCCCTGCAAAGCGTCTTATCGGTGCTCCAGCTGCCTGGAGCCCTTCGAATACTTCAAATGCATTTGATCTCATGCTGACTTTTCATCCGCTCAAAGTGGCCGACGTGCGTCCCGAGGGCAGCGACGCGCTGTGCATCTCCTTCGAAGTGCCCGATTCGTTGCGCGAGGCCTTTCGATTCATTCCCGGGCAGCACGTCGGCGTGCGCGCGCAGATCGGGGGTCAGGAAGTCCGACGCACCTATTCGATCTGCAGCGCCGCTGACGACAGTCACATACGCATCGGCGTGCGCGTCCACGATAACGGCAGCATGTCGCAGTACCTCGCCAACCAGCTGCGAGCCGGCGACAGCATCGAAGTGCTGACGCCAACGGGGCGTTTCTTTGCCGAACCGCAGCCCGGCGCGGCGCGGACCTACTGTGCGTTCGCCGGTGGCAGCGGCATCACGCCCATCCTGGGCATCCTGAAGAACCTGCTGGCGGGCGAGCCGAACAGCCGCTTCATTCTGTTCTACAGCAATCGCACCACCTCGACGGTCATGTTCGCCGAGGAGCTGCTGGCGCTGAAGGATCGCTATCCGACGCGCCTGTCCTTGAATTTCATCCTGAGTCGCGAGCCGCAGGACGTGGAGTTGTTCAACGGTCGGCTGGATCGCGAGAAAGTGACCTTGCTCGGCAAGGAACTGTTCGATCCGCTCGACACCGATGCCTTCTTCCTGTGCGGCCCGGGCGACATGATCGAGAGCGTGCGCGACACGCTGGTCGGTCTCGGTGTCGATGCCACCCGCATCCATACCGAACGTTTCGCAAGCGACATGCCCGTGAGCGCGGCTGTGGCCACTGCGGCGCGAGCGAAGCCCAAGGGGGCGGTGGCGGAAGAGGTCGCGAAGATCACGATCACCATGGACGGTCGTCAGCGCACCTTCGCCATGCTGGACAGCGATGCGACGGTGCTCGACGCCGCCGAACGTGTCGGCATGGAATTGCCGTACTCGTGCCGTGCCGGCGTCTGCTCGACCTGCCGGTGCAAGGTCACCAGCGGCACCGCCGACATGGCTGTGAACTACGCGCTGGAGCCTTGGGAAGTGCAGGCCGGCTTCGTGCTGGGCTGTCAGGCGCGACCGACCAGTCGCGAGGTCGAAATCACCTACGACGAGCGTTGACATGAGCTACCAAACGATTTTGTTCGAGATCTCGGGCGGCGTGGCACGGCTCACCCTGAACCGGCCGGATCGTCTCAACAGTTTCAACGTGGCGATGCACGGGGAAGTGCGCGACGCGCTTTCGCAGCTCTCCAACAACAGCGAAGCGCGGGTTCTGGTATTGACCGGTGCCGGGCGTGGCTTCTGTGCCGGACAAGACCTGGGCGATCGCGCGGTTGCGCCGGGCGGGCAGGGCGTGGATCTCGGTGATTCCATCGAGAACTATTACAAGCCGCTGGTATTGGCGTTGCGCAATCTGCCGATGCCGGTGATCGGCGCGATCAACGGCGTTGCCGCGGGGGCCGGAGCAAACATCGCGCTGGCCTGTGATCTGGTCATCGCGGCGAAATCCGCCAGCTTCGTGCAGGCTTTCAGCAAGCTCGGCCTGGTGCCGGACTCCGGTGGTACGTGGTTCCTGCCGCGACTGCTCGGCAACGCGCGGGCCATGGGCCTTGCATTGCTCGGCGACAAGTTGCCGGCCGAACAGGCGGCGCAGTGGGGCCTGATCTGGCGCTGTGTCGAAGACGCGGAGCTCAAGAGCACGGTCGACCAGCTGGCCAGCCAGCTCGCCACCGCTCCCACGCGCGGACTGGCGCGAACCAAGCAGGCCATTTACGAGTCCTGGAGTCATTCGCTCGAACAGCAGCTCGATCAGGAGCGTGACTTCCAGCGCGAGCTGGGCCGCTCGCAGGATTACGCCGAAGGCGTCGCCGCCTTCACCGAAAAACGCACACCGAAGTTCACCGGCCGCTGAACAGCGTCGCTGGCGAAGGGGACAGCATGCAACTCAAAAGTTACGTTCAAGGCCGCTGGTTTGCCGGCGAAGGCGAGGCCCAGCAGCTGCGCGATGCCACCACCGGTCAGGTGATTGCCACGGCGTCGTCCACCGGCATCGATTTCAAAGCCACGCTGCGCTACGCGCGTGAAGTCGGCGGTCCGGCGCTGCGCGAGCTGACGTTCCATCAGCGTGCCGCGATGTTGAAGCAGCTCGCGAAGAAGCTCGGCGAGTACAAGGAAGAGTTCTACAAGCTTTCATACGCGACTGGCGCGACCAAGACGGACTCGTGGATCGACATCGACGGCGGCTTCGGCACCTTGTTCGCCTATGCCAGCCGTGGTGCACGCGAGCTGCCGAACAGCAAAGTCTATGTGGACGGCGACCTCGAAGGGCTGTCCAAGGGCGGCACGTTCGTCGGTCAGCACATCTGCGTGCCGCTGGAAGGCGCGGCCGTGCACATCAACGCTTTCAACTTCCCCGTGTGGGGCATGCTGGAAAAGCTGTCGCCGACGCTGCTGGCCGGCGTGCCGGCGATCGTGAAGCCGGCGACCACCACCGCCTATCTGACCGAGCTGGTCGTCCAGCGCATCATCGAGTCCGGCATTCTCCCGGAAGGCTCGTTGCAGCTGGTGTGCGGCAGCGTGGGCGATCTGTTCGATCATTTGACCTGCCAGGACGTCGTGTCGTTCACGGGTTCGGCAAACACCGCGCAGAAGCTGCGCACCCACCCGAACGTCGTGGCGAATTCGGTGCGCTTCATCAGCGAGACCGATTCGATCAACAGCTGCGTGCTGGCCGAGGATGCCAAGCCGGGTCAGCCCGAGTTCGACCTGTTCGTTCGCGAAGTGGCGCGTGAGATGACCACGAAGGCCGGCCAGAAGTGCACGGCCATTCGCAAGGCCATCGTCCCGATGGCGCACGCCGATGCGGTCGTCGAAGCGCTGCGAGCGACGCTCGCCAAAGTCGTGGTCGGCGACCCACGGCTCGACAATGTTCGTATGGGCCCGCTCGCTGCATTGTCACAGCGCCGTGAAGTGCTGGGACGGATCAGCGAGCTGCGACGCGAAGCGGAGCTGATCACGGCCGAGCGCATCGATCTGGCCGGTGCGGATCACGACCATGGCGCGTTCGTTGCGCCCTCGCTGCTCTATTGCCGCGAGCCGCGCAAAGCCAAGGCGCTGCATCACATCGAAGCCTTCGGTCCGGTGTGCAGCGTGGTGCCTTATGAGTCGACCCGCGAGGCGATCGGCTTCGCCCGGTTGGGCGAGGGCAGCCTGGTGGCTTCAGTGTTCACCGCGGACGATGCGCTCGCCAGCGAGCTGGTGCTGGGTCTCGCGCCGCTGCATGGCCGCCTGGTCGTCATCAATCGCGACTGTGCGAAGGAATCGACGGGGCACGGCTCGCCGCTGCCGGCACTCGTGCACGGCGGTCCTGGACGCGCCGGTGGTGGCGAGGAGATGGGCGGCATTCGTGGCGTCATGCATTACATGCAGCGCACGGCCATTCAGGGCAGCCCGCAGACGATTGCCGCGGTCACTGGACGGTGGGCGCGAGGCGCCGTGCAGAAGGATCCGGGCCGCCATCCGTTCCGCAAAGCGTTCCATGAGCTGCAGATCGGCGACAGCATCAACTCGGCCGAGCGCGAAGTGACGCTCGACGACATCGAGAAGTTCGCCGCACTGTCGGGCGACACGTTCTACGCCCACATGGACGAAGAAGCCGCCGCCCGCAACCCGCTGTTCGGCGGTCGCGTGGCTCACGGCTACTTCCTGATCTCCGCCGCGGCCGGATTGTTCGTCGATCCGCCGTACGGCCCGGTGCTCGCGAACTACGGCATCGATCGCCTGCGCTTCGTCAAGCCGGTGAAGCCGGGCGACCGCATCAAGGTGCGGCTCACCTGCAAGACCAAGTCGCTGCGCGTCGACAAGGGCTATGGCGAGGTGGCCTGGGACACCGAGATCACCAACCAGAACGGCGAGATCGTCGCGAGCTACGACGTGCTGACCATGGTCAGCGAAGAGCCGGTGAGCTGAGCGGCGAGGAGAAGCGCATCACGCCGTCATCGACGGCGGCGAAGCGCAGGTTCATCAGATCGAGCGCGTAGTTCTGATACAGGCGCCAGGGCGCCTTGGTGCCCTGTCTCGGGAACCGCTCGATCGAACGCCGCACATAGCCTGAGGTGAAGTCGATCCACGGCGTCGTCGTGATCGACGGATCGTCATTACGGGGCGTGCACTGGCGATAGCCGTGCACGTCCATGTAATTGAGCAGGCGGCAGACGTACTCGCACGTGAGATCGCACTTCAGGGTCCATGACGCATTGGTGTAGCCGAAGGCGCTCGCCAGATTCGGCACATCGCTGTACATCATGCCTTTGTAGCTCATCGTCCGCGACGGCTCGACCGCCTGGCCGTCGACCGTCAAGGCGATGTTGCCCAACACCTGCAGATTCAAACCGGTCGCGGTGACGATCAGATCCGCGGCCAGCTCCGCGCCGGAACGCAGCTTCAAGCCCCGTTCGGTGAAGGTGTCGATGTGGTCCGTCACCACCGACGCCGTACCTTGCCGCAATGCTCGAAACAGATCGCCATTGGGCACCAGGCACAAGCGCTGATCCCAGGGGTTGTAGCTCGGCGTGAAATGACGATCCACATCGCAGGTGTCGCCGACTTGCCGTTTCACCAGCTGTAGCAGTCGTTGTTTCATCCGCTCCGGCGAGCGGCGGCACAGGTTGAAGAACAGCATGCCGAGCAGCACGTTCTTCCAGCGGGTTACGCCATAGGCGAACTTCGCGGGGAAATGACGCCGCAGCCAGTTGGCGATCGAGTCTTCTTGCGGACGCGCCACGATATAGGTGGGCGAGCGCTGAAGCATGGTCACGTGCGCCGCGGTCTTCGCGAGCTCGGGCACCAGGGTCACCGCGGTGGCGCCGCTGCCGATGACGACGACGCGTTTGCCGGCGTACTCGATGTCTTCCGTCCATTTCTGCGGATGAACGATGCGGCCCTGGAACCGCTCGGTGCCTTTGAACTCGGGCGTGTAGCCAGCTTCATAGCTGTAATAGCCGCTGCACAGGAACAGGAAATTGCAGGTGAATCCAGTGACATCGCCGGACGCGGTCTGGGCCTCGACATGCCACAGCGCTTCGCTCGACGACCACTCGGCACGCTGCACGCGCTGATTGAACCGGATCTTGCGATCGATACCGTGATCGCGTGCGGTGTCGCGCACGTATTTGAGAATCGAGGGGCCATC